>Ga0207707_10006219_pt1 | contig 10431 bp, 10 predicted proteins | sample KBSC83BmetaG_FD_184336 | JGI IMG/M metagenome (GOLD analysis project Ga0207707, IMG submission 184336) | Corn rhizosphere microbial communities from Kellogg Biological Station, Michigan, USA - KBS C8-3B metaG (SPAdes) (version 2) | ecosystem: Host-associated > Plants > Roots > Rhizosphere ... | reverse complement strand
GAGCATGAAGCCCATCGAGGCGGCGGACGTCGGCGTCATGATGGCGTTCGCCCAGAAGGTGATCATCGTGCCGGGGTACGGCATGGCGGTGGCCCAGGCGCAGCACAAGATCTGGGAGCTGTGCCAGCTTCTCATCGATCGCGGTGTCACGGTGAAGTTCGCGATTCATCCGGTCGCCGGGCGCATGCCGGGCCACATGAACGTGCTGCTCGCCGAGGCGGGTGTACCCTATGACCTGATCGCGGATCTCGACGAGATCAACGCGGAGTTCGAAACGGCGGACGTGGCACTCATCATCGGCGCAAACGATGTCGTGAACCCCGTCGCGCGCAACGACAAGTCCAGCCCGATTTATGGAATGCCGATTCTCAACGCCGACAAGGCAAAGAACGTCATCGTGATCAAGCGGGGGCAGGGCGCTGGGTTTTCGGGAATCGAGAATGCGCTGTTCTATCTCGACAACACGCGCATGCTCTACGGAGATGCGCAGAAGGCCGCGGCTGAGCTCATTCAGGCGGTCAAGGCGGTTGGCTGAGGAGGGCGTGAACCCCGGGGGACAACCGCGCAAGACAGGCGCGGATGGCGGTGTGCCCGCGCGGGGCGCTGCGCGTGTAGCGTCTTTCGCTGCCTGCCTCGCGGCGCTGATGGCCGCCCCATTTTCGCGTGCGGCGGACTCTGTTGCACCGAGGAAGTTACTGACCGCCGCGGACGTGCTCGCCGCTGCCGGTCCGTCGGACTGGAAGCCGCTGGATCCGCAGAACACCCTGTACCTCGAGCTTCCCTCCGGCCGGGTCATCATCGAGCTCGCGCCGCAGTTCGCACCTCACCACGTTCAGAACGTCCTGGCCCTGGCCAGAGAGAGCTACTACGACGGGCTCCCGGTGGTGCGCTCGCAGGACAACTACGTCGTGCAATTCGGTGATCCCGAGGGGAAGAAGCCGATTCGATCGGCGCACCGCACGATCGCGGCGGAATTCGAGCGCCCCTCCCGCGGCCTCGCCTTCACTCCGCTGCAGGACATCGATACCTACGCGCCGGAAACCGGATTTGTCGACGGATTCCCGGCCGGCCGGGATATCAAGTTTGGACGGGCGTGGCTGGTTCATTGCTACGGGATGGTTGGCGCGGGGCGCGACAACGACGTGGACAGCGGTGGGGGCACGGAACTGTACGTTGTGAACGGACAAGCCCCACGGCATCTCGACCGCAACGTGACGTTACTGGGGCGCGTTGTTCAGGGGATGGAGTTGCTGTCATCCCTGCCCCGCGGAACGGGACCGATGGGCTTCTACGAGAATTCCGCGCAGCGAACAATCATCAAGTCTGTCCGTGTGGCCGCAGACCTTCCGGAGTCACAGCGAACGGAGCTCGAGGAGCTGCGCACGGACACGCCGACTTTCACTGCGTACGTGGAGACTCGACGCAACCGGCATGAGGAGTGGTTCAAGGTGCCGGCCGGGCGGGTCGATGTGTGCAATGTCGCATTGCCGGTGAGACCCAGGACTGCAGCGGCCGTGGGGCGGTAGCTGGCAGACATGTCCAACCCTCGCTAGGGTCCTCGACGCGGACGGGGGTGCTGACGGGGTAGAGCCCGCTGCTCTGGCATCTGCTCTTGCCGCTGCATGCGCTTCTGGCGCCGATCACGCAGGCTTTGGAGCATGTTCTGACGCTCGGCCGGCGTGGCGCTTTGCCACCGTTGGCGCAACGCCTGACGTTGCTCGGGAGGTAGAGCGCGGAACTTGTGGAAGTTCTCGCGAACGGTGGCTTGCTTATCCGGTGGCAGAGAGCGGAATCGCTCCCAACGATCCCGCAGCTGCTGACGCTGCTCGGGAGGCAAGGTCCTGAACTTCTGGAACCGCTTCGACGCCGATTCCTTTTGCTGCGGCGACATGCCGAGCCAGCGTTGACTGCCGTTGGCGAGGGCCTGCTGCCGGGACGAGGGCAGGGAATTCCATTTGTCCCCGAACTGCGAGAGCAACTGCTGTTGCCGCGGAGAAAGGCTCGACCACGGAACCGGCGCGGCCGGATTGGTGGCCGCAGTCGAGCCCTGCGGTGGGCCGGGTGGCGCAGGAGGCTGCTGCGCAAACGCCGGCGCCGCTGCCAGGAGCAGCAGCGCGAGCGCCAGCGAGTAGACCTTACCGACCATCTGGCTTCACCTTGGACGCCCCCTGTTTGGCATCGCTTCCCAACTTATCCGCTGGCGCCGGGTTCGGCTGATCGCTCGCCGGGGGCCGGCTGGCCGTGGGCGGCCGGTCGTCCCGCGCGGCGGGCCTGGCAACCTGGTTGGCGTCCTCGTCAACCTTCTGGCCAGGCGGGCTCGCCTTCTTCGAAGCCTTTTCGATATCCGCCTGCGCCAGGTATTCCATCCAGCTTCCATCGTCTGTCTCGGAGGCCGAGTCAACGGAGCCCAGGAACTCCAGAAACTCCGCATCCGGCTGTGGATCCGCCGGTTTGGCCGGGGGATCCGCGTAACCCGCACCCCATGTCAGCGCCGCTCCCAGCGCCAACGCTGGCAACACGCTACACCGCGTGCTCTTCATGATTCACATGTCCAGGGCACGCGTGCTCTTCATGATTCACATGGCCAGCGCACGCGTTCTCAAGTGCTCGTCTCGACGCCTGCTTCGGATTGTGCCGCCGCCCACTCATAAAACGAACCATCCGCGTCCTGCATCAGATCGAGCCCATCGCCGTCCGCGATCAGATCGAGATCTTCCGCCGACATCTGGCCCTCGGTACTTACCGGAAACGTCCCCTGCGGCTGATGGTGCCACAGCACCAGAGCCACGAGAGCCGCCGCGGCGGCAGCACCTGCTGTCGGCATCAGGAAAAAGCTGCCTAAAAACCACCTCCGCCGCTTGCCCGCCTCCGCAACCGCGGCCTGGCGCGCCTGATTGAGACGCGAGCGGATGCGGCCATCGATACGCGTGACGCTCTCGGTGAGCAGGGTGCGAGCCTGGTCTTCCAGTTCGCTGTAGTCGTGCTTGTTCTCGTCCTGGACATTCATGTCCGGAAGCTCCCGAGTTGCGTGCGCAGAGTCTGCAGCGCGCGGAAATAATGCGTCTTGACGCTTCCCTCAGAGCAGCCCATCGCGGCGGCGGTCTGAGCGACATCCATCCCCTCGAGCGTCCGCAGCATGAAAGCCTGCTGCTGGCGCCGCGGCAAGGTCTGCAGCGCCGACTCCAATGCCTTCATCGCTTCCGCGACCTCCAGCGTATGGCCAGGCGAAGGGTCATCGCTCGGCGCCTGGGCAATCGGATCGAGGTCGTCGTCTTCATCCTCGCCCTTGAAGGGCAACCATGCCATGACCCGTCCGCGGACTGTGCGGCGGCGCTGCATGTCGCGGATCCGGTTTTCCAGAATACGGTAGAAAAGCGGCTTCCACTCCTCCGCCGGCCGGTCGGCATAGGCGCGCGCGAGCTGGAGCATCGCGTCCTGCACGGCATCCAGGGCGTCATCCTCGTTTCGCAGGCCTGCTTGGGCGATCTTGAATGCCTTCAGCTCGATGCCGGACAGGAATTGGTTTAGAGCGCGGGTACGGGCCCGGGCGCTCGAGTCGGACAGGTCCACGTCGCCGTGTGATGCGGACGGCATGCTATAAGTCGACGCGAGGGCAAACCCGGACATGGGCTGTATAACGCGCGTGCGCGGGGCCAGGTTGACGCCCCCCGGAACGATCGCAACCCATTGATTTACACGAACCCATGACCCTCCCGAGGGTATTTCGCGTGGCGCTCGACATGCCACTGCGGCGGCAGTTCGACTATCTGGCGCCCGTGGAAGCGTCGCACTCCCAGCCTGAACCCGGCATGAGAGTACGGGTCCCCTTCGGCCGCCAGCGGCTCGTTGGGGTTGTTATGGCCGTTCCTGAATTCTCGGATGTTCCCGCCGCACGGCTCAAGCCCATTCTGCAGGTGCTCGATGACCGGCCGGTGCTCGATGCGCCGGCGCTTGCCCTGTTGGAATGGGCGTCGGAGTACTACCACCATCCCATCGGCGAAGTGCTGGCCGCCGCGCTGCCGAAAGCGCTGCGGCTCGGAGCCCCGGCAGTCGAGTCCGAAGAGCGGTGGGTCGCGACAGCAGAGGGTCGCGAAGCAAGTAACCAAGGCGAGCCACGGCGCGCGCCGAAGCAAAGAGAGTTGCTCGCGAGGGTGGTAGCCGATGACGGCGCGACGGCGGAACAGCTATCACAGCGCTTCGCGAATTGGCGGGAGCTCGCGCGACCGATGATTGCGCGAGGCTGGATCGCCTCGGTGGAGATGCCATCCCCGAGCCAAGGTGCGTCCGACGCCGGAGCCGCGACCGAGGTAACTCCGCTGGTTAGCGGGGTAGCGCCCGACCTGGCGCCCGAGCAGCGCGTGGCTGTCAACAGCGTCGAGGAAGCCCTCAACCGGTTTGCGACCTTCGTGTTGTACGGTGTCACGGGCAGCGGGAAGACAGAAGTTTATCTGCGCCTCGTCGAGAGAGTGCTTGCGATGGGCCGGCGAGCGCTCGTGCTCGTCCCCGAAATCGGACTCACGCCACAGCTCGTGGGCCGGTTCCGGGAGCGATTCGCAACACCGGTGTGCGTGCTGCACTCCGCGCTCACGGACAATGAGCGTCTGCAGGCCTGGCGCGAGGCCTTCAGCGGGCACGCCAGAATCGTCATCGGTACGCGCTCGGCAGTGTTTGCACCCGTGCCCGATCTGGGCATAGTCATCATCGATGAGGAGCACGACGCTTCCTTCAAACAACATGAAGGCGGCTTTCGCTATTCGGCACGCGATCTCGCGGTTGTGCGTGCGCAGCGGGCGAACGTACCGATCGTTCTGGGCTCGGCGACTCCAGCACTGGAGACACTTCACAACGTTGCCAACGGCCGTTACGTCAGGCTATCTCTGCCACGTCGGGCTGCACAGGCCGCTCCCCCCCGCATCGCCCTCGTGGACCTGCGAGCGAACGCGGTGCAATCAGGCATTTCCACACCAGCCATTCAGGCCGTGGAGCGCCACCTGCGCGAGGACGGACAAGTCCTCATCTTCCTGAACCGGCGGGGCTATGCGCCAACGCTGCTCTGCACGGCCTGTGGCTGGGTGGCTCCTTGTAAGGACTGCGATGCCAGGCTCACAGTCCATCTCTCCGCGGGACGCCTGCGCTGCCACCACTGCGGCGCGGAGGAGCCGTTACCCGCCAGATGTCCCCAATGCGGATTCGCCGTGAAGCCCGTCGGGCAGGGCACTGAGCGCGTGGAGCAGGCTTTGGCGCAGTTGTTTCCAAAGGTCCAACTCGTGCGGTTGGACCGCGATGTCATCAGGCGGCGCGGCGATATGGAAACCGCGATGAAGCAAATGGCCTCCGGCGAGGCACGGATTCTCATCGGCACCCAGATGGTGACTAAGGGACATGATTTTCCGAACGTCACGCTGGTGGTGGTGTTGAACGCAGATCAGGGTTTATTCAGCACGGACTTTCGTGCGTCCGAGCGGCTTGCTCAAACACTGGTGCAGGTCGCGGGCCGCGCAGGACGCGGCGCTCGGCCGGGCGAGGTTCTGGTGCAGACCGAGTTCCCCGGTCACCCACTGCTGCTGAGCCTGCTCGCCGATGGGTACGATGGTTTCGCCCGCACGGCACTCGAAGAGAGGGCCCAGGCGGCTTGGCCGCCCTACAGCCGTTTGACGGCGGTGCGCACGTCCGCGACTTCTGCGCAGTCCGCCCTCGAATTCCTGACAGCTGCGCGCGGGACTGCCGGCCGGCCCCGCAACGTGAAACTCCTCGGGCCGGTTCCTGCCGCCATGGCCAAGCGGGCCGGACGCTTTCACGCTCAACTTCTTATCGAAAGTCCGGACCGCGGCTCGCTGCATCGCTTCCTCGACTCGTGGCTCCCCCAGATCGAGGAATTGCCCAGCGCACGGCGTGTCAGGTGGGCATTGGATGTGGACCCGATCGAGCTTTTTTAGCGCGCAGCGGAACTCCCGCGCGCGGCCCTCACTCGAACCAACCTGCAACAATCACCTCAGGGCGGAGGAGCCGTGGCGAGCGCGCGACGAGCCGTCGTGTTCTTTGCTGTTGCCGTGGCTCACGTGCTGCTTCTGTACGGACTTGCGGCCTCCCGCAGGCCCGTGCTCGCACCCACTTCGGATGAGCCCGCGATGGTCTCGCTGTGGATCCCGACGGCGAAATCAACATCACGCACCGATGAGATACCGGCGGATGCGGCGGGCGCTCATTCCCGGCCAACTCGAGCCCGCAGCGCGTCGCGAAACCCGCGGGTTGCGCCAATCTCACAGTCGCAACCCGCGCCAACCGCTGCGCCGGCGTGGGAGCCACTTACCGCTGCGCCGGAGTCGGACCACTCAACGAACTCGGGCGCGCCGGTCACCTCGGGCTCCATCGACTGGTACGGTGAGGCTGGCTTTTCGGCGTCCCGGGCACTCAGCGATGCAGCGGAGAAACGCCGGCAGGCCTCGGCTTTCGTGGCACCACCCCCTCCACCGAGTCTTGCCCGACCTCCGCCCGCGGGTTATCGGTTCGGTTGGAGCGAAGTCGCGACGCAGCGCTTCAGGGTCGTCAATGGTGTGCCCATCCTGCGAATCAATGAGCGCTGCGCCGTGGCCTTTTTCATCCTCGCCGGGTGCATGATCGGTAAGATCGAGGCGCGCGGCGATCTGTTCCAACACATGCACGACCCGCCGCCCGCGGGGCAGGCGGACCTGCCCTGAGGCGGCGGCGTATCGCAACTCAATGTCAGGCCGGAGGTTGCGTGGGCGGGGCGTGGCGCCGGTGGCTCTGCCATGCCCCCTCCACTTCCTGCAGAGTCAGGATTCCATCCTGGTTGGTGTCGAGCCGGTCGAAGCGCCGCGCCAGATGCGGAAAACTCGCGGCGGCTTCAGCCTTGGTCAGGCCGCCCTGACCGCTGGTCTGTGCTGCCTGGAAGCGGGCTTCGAACTTCTGCTTGAACGCAGCGCGCTGCGCCTGGCGCGCCTGTTGAACTTCCTCGCGGGTCAGCACCCCATCGTGGTTCAGATCGAGCTTGTCGAAGCGCTTGGCCGCCTGAACGGAGGCCGCGGCCTGGGCTTCATCGCGTGTGATCTGCCCATCGGCGTTCGTATCCCAGCGCTTGAACAGATCGGCATGCCGACGCCAGTGGTGCGCGGTGGCAGGCGGCGGCGCCGAAGGGGTCTGGGTGGCTGTTCCGCTGGCCGAAGTCGTCGCATCGTCGGCCAGCAGTATCGTCGGAAGCGCCGCCAGTACGGCGGCGATGATCATCGTCCTCATGTGAGCATCGCTCCATTGCGATTGAACTTGTATTGCTCAACGCGAGCGCTCCCGGGTCGTTGACGGCTCGAAGCCCTTAATACTGTAAGGAAATCTGCACGCTTCCCGCGGCGAACTGTAAGCAATTCCGTGGCGGGGCGGGGCCCTCGCCGGTACACTCTCGCGCTCGCCCTCGACGCAGAATTCGACGTACCTTGAAGCAGCAACTCGAGCAACTCCTCCTGGCCGCCGTGAACAGTCTGGCCGGGGGTCTTTTGCCAGAACCGCCCAGTGCCGCGTCGGTCACTCTCGATCGGACGCGTGATGCGCAGCATGGCGACTTCGCGAGCAACGTAGCACTGCGGCTGGCAAAGCCCGCACGCCGCAATCCGCGGGAGCTCGCGCAGGCGATCGTGGCTGCCTTGCCACCGAATCCTTTCATAGCTCGGACAGAAGTGGCCGGAGCGGGGTTCATCAACTTCTTCCTGACCGCTGAAGCCTACGCGCGGGAGCTCGCGAGCATTCACGAGTTGGGTGAGCGGTACGGGCGGAGCGGGTTCGGCCACGGCTCGAAGGTGCTCGTCGAATTCGTATCCGCCAACCCGACGGGACCCCTGCACGTCGGACACGGGCGCCAGGCCGCCTACGGCGCAACGCTCGCTAACCTTCTGTCCGCGACCGGTTTCGACGTACAGCGCGAGTACTACATCAACGACGCCGGACGACAGGTCGACATCCTCGCAGTCAGTACGTGGGTGCGGTATCTGGAAGTGTGCGGCGAGAACCTGCCCTTCCCCGAGAATGGCTACCGAGGCGATTACGTCCGCGATATCGCCCGCAAGCTGCGAGAGCGAGTTGGCGATCGCTTGCAGCGGCCCGCGCAGGGCGTACTCGTCAACCTCCCCGCCGACGCGCCGACTGGTGATAAAGAGGTGTATATCGACGCGTTGATCGAGCGGTCCCGCTCCCTGATCGGGAAAGACGGCTTTGACAGTATCCTCGAGCTTTCGCTCGAAGAAATGCTGTCGGATATCCGTCAGGACCTCGAGCAATTCGGCGTTACGTTCGATCGCTGGTACTCGGAGCGCGCTCTGGCCGAGAGCGGCGCGATTGACCGCGCCCTCGCCCTTCTGGAAGCTCAGGGGCGTCTGTATCGCAAAGACGGTGCGGTATGGTTCCGCGCCACCGATTTCGGCGACGAGAAGGATCGCGTCGTCGTCCGTGAAAACGGGCAGAAAACCTACTTTGCCTCGGACATCGCCTATCACCTCGAAAAGCGGGAAAGAGGCTTCGAGAGTCTCATCGATGTTCTCGGGGCCGATCACCATGGGTACGTCGCCCGCGTGCGCGCCGGCCTCGAGGCGATGGGCGAAAAAGGCGACTGCCTGGAAGTCAACCTGATCCAGTTCGTGAGCCTGTTTCGTGGCGGCGAGAAAGTGCCGATGGGCAAACGCGAAGCCCAGTTCGTCACGTTGCGGCAGTTGCGCGATGAGGTCGGCAACGATGCGTGCCGTTTCTTCTATCTGATGCGCAGCCATGATCAGCCGCTGGATTTCGACCTGGAGCTCGCCAAGTCACGCACCAACGAGAATCCGGTCTACTACATTCAATATGCTCACGCGCGCGTCGCAAGCGTGCTCAAGCAGATGGCCGCGCGGGAGCTGACGTTCGACAGAGCGGAAGGACTCGCCAACGCAGGTGCGCTCACGGGCGAGCACGAGACAGCGGTGCTTCAGAGTCTGGCCCGGTACCCCGAAGTGCTGGAACTGGCCTCGGCAAACCGTGCGCCGCATGCGGTTGCGCACTATCTTCGCGAGCTCGCCAACGCTTTCCACACGTATTACAACGCCGAGCAGTTCATCGTCCCCGATCCCAAGTTACGTAATGCTCGTCTCGCGCTCGTCCTGGGGGTGCAACAGGTGATTCGTAACGGCCTGACGCTGCTGGGCGTTTCAGCACCCGAGAGCATGTAACTGACGGCGCATGGCACGGCTCTCCGCACGCGACTACAAAACAGCCAGAGGGCGGCCGCTCAACCTGAGCCGCATGCGCGAGTTCGGCGTGGGCGCATTGGTCGGGCTCGTAGCCGCAACCAGCCTGTTCGTTTACATGGGCAACCGCCACGAGCGGCCTCATGAGGCGCCCGAAGCGCCGCGACCGGACCCGCACCATGTTGCGCCAGCGACGCCCGATGCAGCGCCGCCGGCCCGCAGCGAGAAATACGACTTCTACGAGATGCTCCCCAACTTCGAGGTGGTCGTCCCGGAGAAGGAAAAGGACGTCAAACGCGATTTGCCGGCGACAGCGCCCGTCGAGCGTCCGGGTATCTATGTTCTTCAGGCCGGCTCATACCGCAATCAGGCCGACGCGGAGCGGGTGCGCGCGCAGCTGGCCTTGCAGGGAATCGACGCGAAAGTGCAGCGTGTAGCCGTGGATACGGACGTGTGGCATCGGGTTCGGATCGGACCCATTACCCAGCTCGCCGAGCTCAACAAGCTCCGCAAACAACTCCAGGCCGCCGATGTCGACGCCCTGGTGATTCGCGTCGGAGACTGACGCGGAGCTCGCTCGTGGTCAGCTGCGCCTGGGGTGGCGATCAGGGGCGCGTGGCAGCGGCACGCTGCGAGGACTTCCGCACCGGCGCGAGCAGCATCCGCTCCATGTCCTTGGCCGACACCGGCCGGGAATGCAGGTAGCCCTGCGAGTGATCGCATTTCAGCCGCCGCAGGAGATCGAACTGCTCGTGCGTTTCGACTCCCTCGGCAACGGTCGTCAGGTTGAACGCCGAGGCGAGGCCGATGATGCTCGACACGAGCGTGGCGCTGGCCGGGTCGGCGGGCAGGCCGCTGATGAATGAGCGGTCGATCTTCAGAAGATCGACGGGCAGCTGGGAGAGCAGGCCGAGCGAGGAATAGCCGGTGCCGAAGTCGTCGATCGCGATCCGCATGCCGGCGGCGCGCAGATCGCGCAGCTTGCGGCTGGCGCCTTCCACATCCAGCAGCAGGCCGGTCTCGGTGATCTCCATGTCGATCCCGAATCCCTCGCCTCTGCAGGCGTTGGCGGCGGACAGGAACTGTTCGACGAAAACCCGCCGGCGGATCTGTTGAGCGGAGACGTTCACCGCGATGCGCACCGGGCCAAGCCGGGAGGCGCGCCAGCGCAGGCAATCTTCCACTGCCTGCTGCAGGACCCACTCCC
>Ga0207707_10006217_pt1 | contig 10431 bp, 6 predicted proteins | sample KBSC83BmetaG_FD_184336 | JGI IMG/M metagenome (GOLD analysis project Ga0207707, IMG submission 184336) | Corn rhizosphere microbial communities from Kellogg Biological Station, Michigan, USA - KBS C8-3B metaG (SPAdes) (version 2) | ecosystem: Host-associated > Plants > Roots > Rhizosphere ... | reverse complement strand
GCCCTGGCGAATCCCGGTCGTCACCGTGAACTTAGTCCTGCCCACAGATCGAATGCGCGCGGGGGTACATCCCTGCGCGTGCTCTCACGTCAGCTCGAACGACGACCGGGGCTAAAATGCCTGCGCTCCTTTCAGGGGCGCGTTTCTGCATGGGGTTAGCCCGCTCAATTCGATGGAAGGCGTTTGTCACGTTGCTGGCGATCGGGGGATTCGTGTGGTTGTACGGCGTCACGATCCCCGACTCGAAGTTCTCGATGCTGCCATTGGCGCTCGAGCGGCTGTTTGATCCGGTAGCTCCGCCCGCCCCTGGCGCGCGCATCCCCTTCAGCGCGACCGCGTATTGCAAGGGTCTCGTCACCACGTCTGGCGTGGCCGTGCAGAAAGGCGTGATGGCGGCCGATCCCGCGCTGCTACCCGTCGGCTCCGTGATCGACTTCAGCGTGAACGATGCAAAATACGACGGCATTTACACGATTCTCGACACCGGACCGGAAATTCACGGCCGAGAGGTCGACGTGTACATGTGGAGCTGTTATGAGGCGCTGAAATTCGGACGGAAGGGCGCTCATGTCACGGTCCTGCGACTTGGATGGAATCCTGCCGCGACGACGCCCACGCTGATCGACCGGATTTTCAGAAGGACGGTCGAGAACGAACGCGAAGTGCTGCCGTCGCGACCGCTGCCGGTGGCGGCAGACAAATAGTCCTTAGACCTTCGTCCTTGGGTCCTTAGCTATGGACAGCCAAGGAACAAATCGCCTGGACCTTCGTCCTGGGCCCTCCGCGTCCTTAGCGAAGGACAGCCAACGGCCAGGGTCTAAAGTCCAAGGTCTAGCGTCGGTGTTTCGACTTCCTGCACGGGCCGTTCTGGTGCAGGTCCGCCGTCCTCGGATTTGTACTGAAGCTCAAACAGCTTGAAGTAGATCCCGCGCTCGGCCAGCAGCTCCTGATGGGTGCCCGATTCACGCAGCACCCCTTTGTGCAGCACGAGAATCTTGTCCATGTCCTGAATCGTCGAGAGCCGGTGGGCAATCGCAATCGTCGTGCGTCCGGACATGAGCGTCTCCAGCGCATCGCGGATCAAGATCTCGGTGTCAGTATCCACGCTCGACGTGGCCTCGTCCAGAATCAGCACGCGTGGATCGAAAGCCAGCGCCCGAGCGAACGAGAGCAGCTGCTTCTGACCGACCGACAGCGTCGACCCTCTCTCGGCCACCGGAGCGTCATACGCGAGCGGCAGCTGCTCGATGAATCGATCGGCGTGGACGGCGTGGGCGGCGCTCCGAACGTCGATGTCCGAGATCTCCAAATTCCCAAGCCGGATGTTGTCGGCGATGGTGCCCGAAAAGAGGTGCACGTCCTGCAGCACCAGGCTGAACAACGCTCGCAATTTCTGGAGATCGAGCCTGCGGATGTCGACGCCGTCGACGGTGATTTGGCCGCGCTGCACGTCATAAAACCGCAACAGCAGATTGATGAGCGTCGTCTTTCCGGATCCCGTGGCTCCCACGATTCCAACGCGCTCACCCGGACGAACCTCAAACGACACGTCTTTCAGCACCCACTCGGGCTCCGCATCGGCCGGCGTGTTGTAAGCGAACCAGACGTGATCGAACACGATGTGGCCCTGCTGACCGCCGCGTGACACGGGTTGACGCGGCGATTCGATGTGAACCGGCTCGTCGAGCAGCTTGAAAATCCGTTCCGACGATGCCATCGCTGACTGCAGGATGTTGAACTTCTCCGACATGTCGCTGATCGGACGGAAAAACCGCTGCGAATACTGCAGGAAGGCGGCGAGCGCGCCAAGGCTGAGCGCGCCTCTGAGGACGCCGGCCCCGCCGTACCAGATGATCAATGCGGAGGCGAACGCACTGATGGCTTCGATTGCCGGGTAGAAGACCGCGTAGTAAAAGATCGAATCGATGTTCGCGTCGCGATGTTTGCGATCGATGTCGTCGAAGCGCGCGAAGTTCAGCGATTCCCGTCGGAACAGCTGCACAGTCGACATGCCAGTGATGTTTTCCTGCAGGAACGCATTGATTCGCGCGATCCAGCCACGCACGACACGGTACGACTCGCGCACGTTTCGCCGGAACCATTGCGTGACGAGGCCAATCAGCGGCAGCACCGCAAACGCGACCAGGGCGAGCCTCCAGTTCATCCAGAGCATCACGCCCATGATGCCCAGCAGCGTGAACACGTCGCCGAAGATCGTCACGACCCCCGAAGTGAACAAATCGTTCAGGACATCCACATCCGTCGTCACGCGCGTCATCAGTCGGCCGACCGGGTTGTGGTCGTAGTAGCGCACGTCGAGCCGCTGCAGATGCCGATAGATGCCCATCCGAAGGTCAAACATGATTCGCTGGCCGGTGAGCTGCATCGTCCAGGTCTGCGTATACTCAGCGACAAACGCGAGAAGCAGCACCGCGACGTAGGTCGCCGCCAGCCCGGGAAGTCCTTCGAGCTGTCGCGTGGCGATGTGCTGGTCGATCGCGAGCTTCATCAAGTACGGCTGTGCGAGCGCCATGCCCGCACCCACCGTAATCGCAACGAATGCGACGATCACCTGCTTCCAGTACGGACGCAGATAGGCAATCAGCCGCCGCATCAGGGCCGAGTCGTACGCCTTCCCGAGAATCTCGTCGTCGTGCACTAGGACGCCGCCAGTTCTTCTTCGAGGAGCTGCTTGCGGTGGAGCTCCGCGTACAGCCCGTTCAACCGCACCAGCGCATCATGCGTCCCCTCTTCGACGATCCGCCCTTCGTTGAGCACGAAGATCTGGTCCGCATTGCGCACCGTGGAAATCCGGTGAGAAACGATGATCGACGTTCGCTGCCGCATAACGCTCCTGAGACGCGTCAGGATTTCCTCTTCGGTATAGGTGTCGACCGCCGAGAGCGCGTCGTCAAGAATCAGGACTTTCGGATCGACCACAATCGCGCGCGCCAGCGCTGTCCGTTGCTTCTGCCCGCCTGAAAGCGTGATCCCGCGCTCGCCGACGACGGTGTCGTAACCGTGAGGAAAATCGACGAGATCCTTGTCGAGCCGCGCGACGGCCGCAGCCGACTCAATCCTTCGGCGCCGCTCGTCCGTTTGCTCGAGCCCTCCTGCCGCTGCTGCCGCTGCTGCCCGACTGGTTGCGTCCAGCCCAAACGCCACGTTGTCAGCGATCGTGTCGGAAAACAGAAACGGCTCCTGCGGGACAAAACCGATCGCGCCACGCAATCTGGCTAGCGGGATCAGGCGAACGTCGACACCATCCAGAAACACTGTGCCGGGCGGCGGATCATGCAGTCTCGCGAGCAAACTGATCAGCGTCGATTTCCCGGACCCTGTAGGCCCGACGATCGCGACCGTCTGTCCCGCCGCAATCCGAGCCGAGACATGCTGCAGTACGCGCGTCTCGCCGTACGAGAACGTGAGATTCCGGAATTCAATCTCGCCCCTGACGGTGAAATTCGCCGGGGAGCTCGCTGCGTTCGCAGCGATCAAGTCTTCTTTGGAAAGAGAAATCGGGGATCTCTGGGTGTTCTGCGTGCTCGCCGGCTGGATATCGGCAATCGCCGGTACGGTGTCGAGCACTTCGAGCATGCGCTTCCAGCTGGCCATGCCGCGCTGCAGCATGTTTGTCACCCAGCCGAAGGCGATCATCGGCCACGCCAGCATCGTCAGGTAGGCAAAGAACGCGACGAACTGTCCCAGCGTGATCCGACCGCCGATCACGTCGCGGCTTCCGAACCACAGCACCACCATGGCGCCGAGTCCCAGAAAGAGCGACATGCTCGGGAAGAAAAATCCCTGGACGGCAATCAGCTTGCGGTTGCGGTTGAGCAATTCCTGATTGGCACGCCGGAACCGCTCGAGCTCGTGGGCTTCCTGGCGATACGCCCGCACAACGCGGACCCCCGACAGAGCTTCCTGCGTCACGGCGCTGACGTCCGACAACTGCGCCTGGATCCGTTCGAAGCCGCGATGAATCGCGTTGCCGAAATACCAGACCGAGAACGAGACAAACGGCAGCGGGATCAGCGACCAGATCGTCAGGCGCTCGTCGATGACGATCATCATCGCCAGCGCCGCGACGAACGTCAGGAGGGTGTTCGCGGAATACATGATCGACGGACCGATCATCATGCGGACCGCATTCAGGTCGTTGGTCGCGCGCGACATCAGATCGCCCGTGCGATGCGTCTGGAAGTACCCGAGCGGCAGCGTCTCGAGGTGCGCGAAAAAGTCGTTGCGCATGTCGTACTCGATCGACCGCGACGCGCCGATGAGGATCCGCCTCGTCCAGAAGCGGAAGACGCCACCGACGCAGCCGATCGCCAGCAGACCCCCGCCATAAAGCATCAGCTTCCCCGGAGTGACCCCGACAGTCAGGTCATCGATGGCGTGCTGGAGGACCATCGGCGAAAGGAGGGTGATACCGGTGGTGAGGAACGAACAGATGAGGCCGGTGATGAAGGCGAATCGATAGCGCCGGACGTAAACGAAGAGCCTCGAAAAGGCGGCCACGATTTGAGTATAGCCGGATGATTCCGGACGGCTTTCCGGCCTCTTCCAGAATCCTCCCCTTGTCCCTTAGGCTCTGAGCCCTAAGTCCTTACCGCCGCGTGAGGTGTGAGGTAGAATGCGCGACATGCATGCCCTTTATCTCGTGATTCCGGCCCTCGCCATTGGGGTCATCGGATATCGTTTTTATGCGGCGTTTATCGCAGCAAAGGTGCTCTCGCTGGACGATGCGCGGAAGACACCAGCCCACTCCAAATACGACGGAGCGAACTACTACCCCACGACACGGTGGGTGCTCTTCGGTCATCACTTTGCCGCCATTACTGGAGCCGGCCCGCTTCTCGGACCGGTGCTCGCCGCGCAGTACGGGTGGGCGCCTGGTTTCATGTGGCTCCTCGCTGGCTGCGTACTCGCAGGCGCGGTCCACGACATGATCGCGCTCTGGGCATCGACGCGCCGCGGCGGCCGCTCGCTTGCCGAAATCACACGATCAGAGATCGGTTCGGTCGCCGGCACCACGGCAGTTATTGCGATTCTCTTCATTCTGGTCGTCACGCTGGCGGGCCTTGGGCTCGCCTTCGTGAAAGCGCTGGCCGACAGCGCCTGGGGCTCCTTCACTGTCAGCGCGACGATCCCCATCGCCGTGTTCATGGGCTTCTACATGTTCAAGTGGCGCAAAGGCCATGTGAAGGAAGCAACGATCATCGGCGTGACGCTGATGTTCCTCGGCGTCATCTACGGCAAGAACGTCAATGAGTCCGGGCTCGGCGAGTACTTCCGTCTCACGCCACACCAGATCACTCTGGCGATGGCGATCTATGCATTCGCCGCCTCGGTCACACCCGTGTGGATGCTGCTCACCCCGCGCGCGTACCTCAGCACCTACATGAAAATCGGCACGATTCTGTTCCTCGCGCTCGGCGTGATCATCGTCAATCCGCGGCTGGAAGTGCCGGCGTTCTCGCAATTCCTGGGCGGCGGTCCGGTAATTCCCGGCGGCGCGTTCCCCTTCGTCTTCATCACCATTGCCTGCGGCGCCATCTCAGGGTTCCACGGCTTAATCGGGACGGGAACCACGTCGAAAATGGTGGACAGGGAAACGGATATCCGACCTGTCGGCTACATGGCGATGCTGTTCGAAGGGCTCGTCGGCGTGATGGCCCTGATCGCGGCGTCGGCGCTGCATCCGGGAGATTACTTCGCGATTAACGCCACCCCGGCAGCATTCGCCAACCTCCACATGCCGATCGTCAATCTGACGGACCTTCAGGCGCAGGTCGGCGAGGCAGTCGTCGGACGAACTGGCGGCGCGGTTTCACTGGCCGTCGGTATGGCGCAGATCTTTTCGAACCTGCCTGGCATGCGCGGCCTGATGGCCTACTGGTATCACTTCGCGATCATGTTCGAAGCGATTTTCATTTTGACGACGATCGATTCGGGCACCAGGGTTGGCCGCTTCCTGCTGCAGGAATCGATCGGGCGCGTGTGGCCGAAATTCGGTGACACCAACTGGCTGCCCAGCGCACTGTCGACCTCAGGCGTAATGGTTCTCCTCTGGGGTTACTTCATCTGGACGGGCAGCATCGATATGGTGTGGCCGCTCTTTGGCGTGGGCAATCAGCTGCTCGCCTCGGTCGCGCTGGCTGTCGGTGTCACCATTCTGATCAACCTGGGCAAGGCCAAGTACGCGTGGGTGCCGCTGGCGCCGTTGTCCTTCTTGTCGGTGATGACGCTCTACGGCGGATTCCTGAACATCCGCGACAACTACTGGCCGAAGGCGATCGGTCCCGATCCGGCGTTGAACGTCGTCGGCTACGTCGACGCGATCTGCACCGTGGTCATGATGGTGTGCGCTGTGGTGATCTTCGGAGCCGCCGCGCGACGATGGCTGCTCGTGCTCAGCGGCAAAGTCGCGCCGACGCCAGACCTCGCCGAAGCGTCGCCGGCAGCCTGAAGCGTTCGCACCGCTCTAAAGAACGATCCGGGAACTCACGACAACGTGTGAAAGGTTGATCGTGGGTTCCTGGTGCGCTTCTCTCCGCCGTTCTGTGCAGTCTCGTGCTATCCTGAGCGCCTTCAGCCCGCGCCCGTTTCTATTTTTCGGAGATGACAACTGCTCATGGCAAACAGGATTACTCTTCGTTTGTACGGAGCGCTGACTGCCGCGGTTCTTCTCGTCGCATCCCCGGCGGCCGCCCAATTCACGCCCAAGAGCCTGAACGACCCGGCGACAGGCGAACAGTTCCACATTGAGGGCGCGGCCGGCTTCTGGATGCCGAGCGCCAACATGAGCATCGCCAGCGAAGCGCTCGGCATCGTCGGGTCCACGATCGATTTCAAGAAGGATCTGGGCCTGACCGACCAGCGTCTGAGCGAGCTCCAGGTCGTGGCCCGTCCGCTGCGCAGACACAAACTGCGGTTCGCGTACATCCCGATTGATTACGTCCAGGACAACGGATTCAAGATTCCGCACGACATCATTTTCAACGGGCAGAAGTATGCGAGCGGAATCCCGACAAACTCGGAGCTGTTGTGGAAGGCGTACCGGTTCGCCTACGAATACGATTTCATCGCGAGAAATCGCGGCTTCGCCGGCTTCATCCTCGAGGCGAAATACACTGACGTGAAGGCATCGCTCGAGACTCCTGTTGTCAATCAATTCATCCACGCCAGAGCGCCGATTCCAGCGATTGGCGGCATCGGCCGCTTCTACGTCGTCCCGAATATCTCAATTACCGGCGAAGTCACCGGCGTGAAGATCCCCGACAGCATCTCCAAAGAGTACAAGGCACACTACGCGGATGTGGACATCTATGGGACGCTGAACTTCACGAACAACATCGGCGTCCAGGGCGGCTTCCGGTCCATCGACGTGGGGTATCACGTCGACAGCGATACCGGGTCGTTTGTGTTGAGAGGGATCTATTTCGGAGTTGTCGCGCGGTATTGAAAACAATCTACCAGGGAGGACACAGACGACACGGAGACGTATCTAGGATTTGCAGGCGAAAGGCTGCTCCGTGACCTCCGTGTTCTCCGTGGTGAAGTTTTTGCTAGTGAATGCGCGCGGCTGATCGCTCCGGGAGTTTAGCCAGCCGCTTGTCCGCCTCGTGCAGCGTTTCATCCCGCTTACAGAAACAGAACCGCAGCTTCGTCCGTCCCATCGCAGCGTTGCGATAGAAGCTGCTGCCGGGCACGGCCGCAACCCCAACCTCCTTCACCAGATATCGCGCGAACTCGACGTCGTCCGGGAATCCAAACTCGCCAATGTCGGTCATGATGTAGTACGCCCCGTGCGGCGTGTAACAGGTGAACTGGTGACGGTTGAGGATGTCGAGCAGCATGTCGCGACGACGTTGGTACGATGCGGCGAGGTCGTCGTAGTACTTCTGCGGCACGCCAAGCGCGACAACGCCCGCTTCCTGCAGCGGCGCCGCGGCGCCGACAGTGAGGAAATCGTGCACCTTTCGAATCGCCCCCGTGAGCGACGGCGGGGAAATCGTCCAGCCCACTCGCCACCCCGTGACGCTATACGTCTTCGATAGACTGTTGATCGTCACCGTGCGATCGCTCATTCCTTCGATGCTCGCGATCGGCACATGCGACCATTGGTCGTAGATGATGTGCTCGTAGATCTCGTCGGAGATCGCGATCACGTCCCACTTCCGGCAGAGTGCCGCGATCGTCTGCAGCTCTTCTCGCGTGAACACCTTCCCCGTCGGATTGTTTGGCGTATTGAGAATAATCGCCTTCGTTTTGTCGTTGAACGCCGCGGCAAGCTCGTCCGGATCAAACGTCCAGGTGCCACCGCTTACGGGACTTGGTTCATGGAATGTGACGTACCGCGGCGTCGCACCCGAGAGGATGGCGTCGGGCCCGTAGTTCTCGTAGAAGGGCTCGAAGATCACCACTTCATCGCCGGGATCGATGATCGCCATCATCGTGGCCATCATCGCTTCCGTCGCGCCGCAGCAGACTGTCACCTGCTCGTCGGGGACGACGGTTACGCCGTAGCGTCGCCCGAACTCGCGGCCGATCGCTTCGCGCAGCGACCGTGTCCCCCACGTGACCGCGTACTGATTCACGTCGGCCTGAATCGCGGCACAGGCGGCATCTTTCACAACCGCCGGCGCGGGAAAATCCGGAAATCCCTGCGAGAGGTTGACGCCGCCGTACATTTGATTCAGGCGCGTCATCTCGCGAATGACCGACTCGGTAAACTGTGTGGCCTTTTTCGATCCGGTGAATTTGGACATGTGTGTCGGTAGGGGACGCCTTCAGGGCGGTCCGAGGTAGCATTGAACGCGTGGTGGCGTCCCGGCGAAGGGACGGCCTACAGACCGCCCCCTGCAACTGCTCTGCAGCCTCAGCGTTTACGATTTCGGACTATACAGTCGACGATAATCATCCGCCGTCCCGAGGATACGCTTCACATAATTCTGCGTCTCCGGGTACGGAATATCGTCGATGAACTCCTCTCGCTCGAGGCCGGGCCGTTCCTGAACCCATCGCCGCACGGCGCGATCGCCGGCGTTGTAGCTCGCCAGCGCGAGGTACGGTTCGCCGAATGTCTTCAGCGAATCCGCAAAATTCTTCATGCCCAGTCGCACGTTCATCTCGGGATCCGTCAGCATCCGGGTCGAATATTTCACTTTGAGCTTAACCGCCGTCAGTCGTGCCGTTGAAGGAATCAGCTGCATCAGACCATAGGCGTTGGCGTACGACCGGATGTCGGGCACGAACGTCGATTCCTGCGCGACCAGCGCCGCCATCAGATACGGATCGAGATTGTCGGCCGCTGCATACTTGCGAATCAAATCCCAATACGCAACGGGATAGATGACCTGCAGCACCTCGCGCGGCAAATCGTCGCCCGAGGATGTGAGGAACTGCGGATAGGCCCTGCGCATCGTCGTAATCGATCCGCGCGCCAGGTTGAACCGTTCAATGCCCGTCTTATTCACGGCCTGCTGCTGATTCACCCATGCGACGGTGGCCTGCAGCACTGGTGAATCGCCGTAGTTTTTCTGCGCGTAGCGAAGCTCGTTCAGCGCATCGTCGTAGAGTTCAGCAACGAGCAGCGCGCGAATCAACGGCGCGGTTGGCGGCGGATCAGCGGAGAGCGTGACGTCGTTGATGGGCCGGCTGCCGGCCGCAACGATCTGTTTCACTGGAGTGGCGAGGCGTTGCGCGGCGAGGCGGCCGTAGTAGGAATTCAGGTAGTCGGTGACGCACAGGCTGTACCGCTGCTGCGCCGCCAAGGTCTGGTTCAATTGCTCGTACGCACGCGCCGACCAGTACAACCATGACGGGCGGAAGTCGGATCGCGGGAAATCGTACGACGCGTGCTCAAAGTACGCGATGGTTTCCGCATACCGTCTTTGCCGATACGAGCGCCAGCCGATCTTCCAGGCCGCACGCTCTGCGTACGCGCCTTTCGGGAACTTCTGGTACGACTCCCGGAAGACGGCATCGGCCGCGTCGTCATCGTCGTGTTTCACGTAGTAATCCGCCAGCGCGTACAACGCCTCCTCCGCCCACGAGTCGGTCGGAAATTCGTCGGCAATCCTGCGCGCAGTGCGGAAGAAGGTCTGGAGATCGCCAAGATCGCGCGAAGCAATAGCGTAGTAGTACAGCGTCTCGCTCTGTCGTGGCCCATCGAGAAGCGATGCCAGAGCGTCTTTCGCAAGACGCTGTCGCTTCTGGCGGTAATCGCATTCCGCCAGTCGAAGCAGAATGAGCGGACGGTCTTCATCCGTAGCCCTGGGCTTCAGCGCTTCATACGCGGCGCGGGCGGGCACATATTGCTTCACTGCGAACAGCCGCTCCGCCCGTCCGAGCTCGAGCTTGTAGCGTTCCGACCCTGACGGGGCCGGCGGCAACTCCAGGCGCGTCAATTCAAGACCGGCGTCG
>Ga0207707_10006205_pt1 | contig 10442 bp, 9 predicted proteins | sample KBSC83BmetaG_FD_184336 | JGI IMG/M metagenome (GOLD analysis project Ga0207707, IMG submission 184336) | Corn rhizosphere microbial communities from Kellogg Biological Station, Michigan, USA - KBS C8-3B metaG (SPAdes) (version 2) | ecosystem: Host-associated > Plants > Roots > Rhizosphere ... | reverse complement strand
GTTGCCGAAACAGTAAAACCTCGATCAACGCGGAACCGCAGAACCCGCGGAACGAAATTCGACTGCGCGAGTTCAGCGTGTTCTGTGTTTGCCGTCGTGTCAGAGAGGCCAGTTTCGCGGCACCTTTACAACGTACGTGCCGGCGATGCGATCGTGCCACGCCTGACGCTCGTTATCGCGCAAGATCCACAACATCCCCAACCCGAGAACGGCGATCGAAAAAATTGCGGACAGCCCACGAACCAGTGCGTCGACGAAGCGGACCGGCGTGCCGTCGACTCGCACCACCCGCAGCTGACAGATAATTCCCCCTACCGTCGTCCCCTTCCAAGTCCAGAAACCGATCGTGTACGCGAGCAGCAGCAGAAAGAACGCGTTCGGTCGGGGGAACCGGTCGAGTAACTGATACGCCAACACGACCAGGATCAGATCGAGAACTCCCGCCGCAACCCGGTCACGGAAAGATGCGTGCGGCAGTGTTGCCACGATCGAAGGGGCGGGTGGTGCAGCGACAGTCCCCGCCGCCGATTCGAATGTCATCGATCGAGTTTCTGAGTTCACCATCATCTCCTCCGAAGTTTGACGAATAACCGGTGGCGGTGGAGCACTGACAGCCGGCTGCGGGACGGGAAGTGGATTCTCACGCCGATATGCGGCGACGAACGCCAGCGCAGACGCACCGAGCCCGAAGACACCCATCATGGTCCATGTGACGAACCCCAGGATCGGCACCATATACGCCGCCGTGATGAGCACGAACCCAACCACAAAGGCCGCGACGGTGTGCCATCGGGGATCTTCGCTTCTGGGGATGATGCTCGCGCCAAGCCATCGCGCTCCAGCGACTTTGCCGATAACCCACGCCACCAGCAGCGCGCACAGTATCAGTGGCACGACGGCAATTCCGATGATCGACACCGCGAGCAGCACGCTGATCGGTCCAATGAGTAACAGCACGAGCAGGCCTACACCGAACGCTGAAAGCGGACGATGGGCGAGCACATCTGCCACCTCGCTCACTGGCTTTTCGAAGACCAGACTCACGAGCAGGTACACCAGAAACAAGACGATCACGGCCGCCCACATCCACCGAAGTTGTGGAACGATGGGACGTCCCCAGAGCAGGCCGCGTGTAATCCAGGTGAAGACGCCCGCGAGACGTCCACCGAGCGTGTGATTGTCGATGATCACGTGGCTGCCACCCGCGGCAAAATCTGCAGGCGCATTGAACTGGCCACCGATCACAACGAGGTCGCCGCGAACACGCGCGCCTTCCGCGACGGTCGTATCGGTATTGATCAACACGAGATTCCCGTTGATCTCCGCCGTACCTTTGATGTCGGACTGACCAAAGATCACGACGGTGTCGCCGCGCGTGCGGCCTTCAACCGTCCCGGTCGCGCCGACAACGACCAGATCGCCCGACTGATCCTCAGATTTCAGCGTGTAGTCGCTGCCTATCCGGACCACGTCGCGACCACGACGCTCTCCGAATTGCTCGTCGACAAAGCGCTGGCTGCCCCACGCCGCAATGACTTCCGGCGGGTTTGCCTGCGCCGTCGGTTGCGGCGGTGTGTCTGGCTGCTGTCCGGCGCCAGCGACTGAGACTGTCATCAACGCGCACGCGCCGAGAACGGCCACGAATCTCTTCATGAGTGGAAAGCCTTTCCAAAGACCAGGCGGTCCAACGCCAACACTAGGGTCGCCAACGCCAGGCACATCAGCACGATCACCGCGAACACATACGGCAGGAACGGCTGCACGAGCGCTTGCCAGATCACGCGAAGCGTGGTCGCCGCAGCCTGGACTGCACTGGCCATTTGCGGCACATCAGCCGTCATGCTCGAGACCCACGAGTCCGTTGCTTGTGAAATGAGCGCCTGAGCGGCCGATCCGCCAACCGCCACGGCCGCCATCGTCAGCACCAGCAATGCCACCGATCCAGCCTGCCATCCGAGCGGCCAAGCGAACCACTCTCGCGTGTACCAAGGACGTCCGGACCATGCTCGTGCGGCCGCCACCACCCGAGGCAGAAGCGTTGACGGTGCACTCGGCATCGGCAGCGCTCGAAGATGACGATCGACGAACCGTTCGAGCTCAAATCCGCTCACGTTATTCTTCACCCATCAACTGACGGAGTGCCTCACGACCGCGATGAATGTCGGTCTTGACCTTCCCGAGCGACACGCCCAGCGCGGCGGCGATCTCCTGATAGCTGAGATCTTCAAAATGAAACAGCACCAGCGGCACCCGCTGGTGATCCGGAAGGCGACGAAGCGCGCGCTCGAGTTGTTCTTGCCGCTGGGCGCGCTCGAGATCTTCTGTAATTGACGGCGGGACGGACACTCGCTCGCTCTGATCGAACTCTTCAGACTTCTGATCGGTCGACTCCAGCTCGCTGAAGAATCGCCAGCGCCGGCGATAGCGCGACAGATGATTCAGGCACGCATTCCGCGTGACCGTCTTGAGCCAGCCGGCCGCGGTCGGGCTCGGGCCAAGTTCCTCGAATCGTTGAAAGGCACGTAAGAACACGGTTTGAGCCACGTCCTCCGCTTCGGTCGGATTGCCAAGCAGACGCACGGCGGTCGCAAACACCATGTCTTGATATCGCCGCACGAACGCTTCGAACAGGTCGGCGTCGGTCATGCGATGGTGGTTACCCGCCGGCCGTCAACGAAAGGGAAAACCCCAAAAGGCGGGAAAAGTTTCAGAAGACTTGGGAAGCCCGGCGTTGACTGCTGAGCTGACGCCCACATTTTGAGCGCTCACCGAGAGAACTTGCGGAGGAAGACGTGTGGGACTTACAACGCGGACACCGATCGACGCAGAAGCCGCAGAACCCGCAGAGCCTTTACGGGATCTGCGGGTTCGGCGAGTTCCGCGCTGTACGTTGTGACGTTCTTACTTCTTAATCGCCGGATTGACGTAGCCTGCTGTCAGGGCGTTCTGAGACGGACGGAAGCTCAGATAGTCGACGTGATCTGGAATGTTCGACCAGCCGTGCGGGGTGCCCGCCGGAATGATAATGATGTCGCCCACCTTCACTTCGCGCGTCACGATGTCAGCACCCGCCATGGCGCCGCTGCACGACGGACCGTTCAGCGTCGTCGTGACTTCCGCGTCCGGAGCCGACTTGGACCCGTTGACGATGTGGCCACCCGTCACCATCGTGCCCGCGCCGGACACGATCAGATAGCCCTCGGTCTGGACGTCGTGCGAGATCCCGCTCGGTCCGCCGGCCGGAGGAGGCGTGCTCGCCCGCTCGCCGCATGGCACCGCAGCACCGCGGCCACCGGCTGCCGCTCCACCGCCGGCGCGTCCACCGCCACCACCCGCTGCTGCGGCACCGCCGCCCGCTCGGCCGCCGCCACCCGCGGCGGCACCGCGCGCCGCAGCGCCGGTCGCCCCGCGATGAATGATGCCGACTGAGTAGTGCTCGTTGCCGATGTCGACTACGCGAATCGTCCGATCGACGCCGGGCGTCGCGTTGACCGCGTCGACTTCCGCCTTCGTGATATACGTCGCCGGCTTGCTTGCCTGTTGCGCGGACGTCTTCATCGCAAACGGCACGAGCAACGCCGTCAATCCGAGTGCCACGAGAACTGCCTTCTTCATGCCTCCGTCTCCTTTCGAAACCACCATGCCGGCCTACTATAGCCGACAGTCGTAGTGTCCGGCTTTAGCCGGACGGGGGCAGTCGACGCTAGGGGTTCTCGACGACTCGCCCGCCGGTAATGAACCGTCTGTACTCGGAAAATCGTTGGGTTTTCCGGACGCGAGGCGTGCCGGCGTTGCGAGCGACGGTCAGGCTATCGACGGAGATGGGCAGGACGAGGGTTTCGTCGGGGTCAGTAAACGTCACCGGCCCGAAGACGATTGACGAATCGAGGCGCTCGAAAACAACCGGTTGCGGACCGCGGCCATGTTTGCGATCGGCCGGCAGCGTGACATCGACGAAGCCGTTCAGGTGCTCGTCCAGCCTCAGCACCTCATCCGTCTGCGCGTCGATCCAGATGCGCCCCCTGGTGTGGCCAGGCATGTCGATCCTGTAGCAGTCTTCCCGATCCTCGTGGGCGGTGGCCGAAACCGGGCCGTTCACGCGAGCCTTGTAGTCGATCAGACGGGCATCACGGTTCTTGAACCGCGTCGTGCCGGCGACAGTAAACACGTAGTCAGCCTGTTTGGCCGGGAGCAGCATCTCCAGCGTGTCGGGAGACACCGCTGACGGATCGAGGCATTCCGGCTTGTCTTTTGGACGCGGCGGGCGGCTGCCGATTTTCAGCAAGTCGCGTTGCACAACTGCGTCTGGCGTCTGTCCGTTTTCAGCATCAGCCCACGCCACGCGCAACTCATATGTGAGCTGACGCGCTGTCGACGCATCCGGAACCAGATCGAAGCCAAGTGCCTGAATGCGGACGGTTTCAATGCAGATGATGCTTTGCGCGCGAGCGTAGTAGCGTTCGACCGCCGCGCCGACACGCGCGAGGAGAGCACCGAGATCCGTCGTCGTGGGCTGATCGGCCACCGCGATGGCGAATTGCGTGAACGCCAGAGCAAAACAGAGCCACAGCCGGCGCATGCGCTACAGACTACACCGGCGGCGGCCGGGCGCGCTGTGCGAAATAGGATCGGAAATCCGTCGGGCTTCGCGCGCGGTTCGGCCTTGATTTGCCGCGTCACGATTCCCATACTGTGCGGATGCACCCGGTTTCCCGAGGTCGGCTCAATGTCGCGCTGCTGGCGGTGGTTCTGCTGGCAGCGGCATCCGCAGCCTTTGCGCAGCGGATCTGGGTCGGCGGTCCGGGCCGGTTCGGGTACGGCTATCCACCCAAGTGGGCGAAGCTGGACGACTTCGACGGATCGTTTCTCTACTGCCGCGGGTTCTATCGGAGCCGCTATCGGGAAGCCGGCGGCAGCGGCTGGAACACTGATTACCCCGGCGCCGACAATAATTTTTCCGTGCGGCTGATGGAGCTGACGACCGTTCACGTAAAAGTCGACGCAGATCGGCAGCCCAACTACGTAGTGGTGCCGCTCACCGATCCACTGCTGTATCGCTGCCCGATGCTCTTCATGGAAGACGTCGGGACGACGTTGTACTCGGAGGAGGAGGTTCTGGCGCTGCGGAATTTCTTTCGGAAGGGTGGATTCCTCTGGGTCGACGACTACTGGGGCAGCTACGCCTGGGACAACTGGGTTCGGGAAATTGGCCGCGTCCTGCCGCCGTCTGAATATCCGATCTTCGACATCTCGCTCGATCACCCGATCATGCACACGCTCTACGACGTGAAGGATTATCTGCAGGTATCGTCGATCAATTTCTGGCGCGGCAACAATCACTCTGTGTCAGAGCGCGGCCCGGACAGCGCGCAAGTCCACTACCGCGGCATTCAGGACAAAAAGGGCCGATTGATGGTGATGATGACGCACAACACCGACGTCGCGGACACGTGGGAACGCGAAGGCGAAAGCCAGGATTATTTTGACTTGTTCTCGCCGCGGGGCTACGCGATCGGCGTCAACGTCGTGCTCTACGCGATGACCCACTGAACTCGCGCCCGCCCACGTGGTTTCGTGTCAACCCCGGACGGCAAGTTTCAGAATTCCAATTGCAGTCCGACCGTTGCGCTGCGCGGCGCCGCAACAGCTGTCCCCGAAAAGATTCCCGCGAAGTTGATCACGTTCAACCGATTGGTGACATTGGCGACTTCGATGCGGAGATGAAGCTGACGCTGGGTCTCGCGCCAGAGGGTCACGCTCGATCCCAGATCCAGCGCGACATTCGGCCGGACGCGTCCGGTGTCCAGATTCACCCTCGCCAGAATATCTTCGCCGTATTGCGACGCCAGCGTGTTCTCGTCGACGATGTCATCGATTTCAACAGGCAAGCCGCTCCCGTAGTGAATCGTCGCCGCGGCCCACACGCGAGGGCTGATGTCGTAGCGCACCCGTCCGCGAATCGTGTGACGTTGATCCTGCGTGATGGCGATGTCGTCCGAGCTTTCAAGTTGTGAGAGCGCGTCTTCGCCGAGAAACAGCCCGCCGACCGCAGGAAGCGCGGCGCTTCCCTTCATCAGCGAATAGCTCACGTATCCGCTGACACCGTGGCGTGTCGGCATGGTCAGCTTCATGTCCAGGCCGTTGACACGTGCCGAGTGGAACGCGATCGGAAAGCCGATGCCCGTATTCAACAAAACATCGTCATCGGCAAACTGCGAGAAGGCGCGGCGATAGCCGGTCACGTCGAGGCGCGCGGTGCGCCAGAGAGCAGCTGTGACGCCTCCTTCGACAAAATTGCCGCGTGATGGAAGGACGGGCAGCGTGACCGCCGTCCGCGACACGTCCTCGAACACGCGCGAGCTCGCCAGCAACAGATTCTCGACCGCTGGCGTTTGAAAGACGCGATCGTAGGAGGCGCGAACTACGACATCGCCGTTGGCAAGCGACCAGGCCGCGCCGAGCCTGGGACTGAACGCGTGATCCTTGACCACGAGCGAATAGTGATCCCAGCGGAGGCCGGCGCTGGCCGTCAGCCGTCCGGCAGTAAATGTGTCCTGCGCGAACAGCGACTGCTCGTGATCATGCCGGCGATCTGAAAATGTCAGCGACGGCGGCGTGTCGTCTGCGAAAGCGGAAGGTTCGGTGATGTCGTACTCGAGCTGCTCACGCAGCGGCGCGAACACGACATCGCCGCCAAATTTCACGTGGTGCCGGCCCACATCGCCGGCGAGACTCGCATTGGTGTAGCCGCGCGTCAGCTGTCGATCCTGCGAGACGATCACGGGCGTCGCAAATGGATTCGAGGCGAGCGTTGCTTTCACCTGTTCGGCCACGCCATGGACGTCGAACATGAACGTCGATCCGATGATCCGGCTCCAGCCGCCCTGCCCGAACAGTTCTTCGCCGTGCCGTTCCTGGCGCTGCCCCGCCACCTCCTGAACGCGTTCATTCGGCACGAAGAAATCGGTTTGGCGGTGGTGCCAGGAGAAGTGCAGGCGATCGTTGTCCGACGGACGGTCGTCGTAGCCGAGCGTGACACCGCTGAGCGTGCCGTGATTGGAGTAATTCTCGGTGGTCGGCGGATCGAGGTAGCGATCCGTTTGCGCCGCCGTCACGCTCGCATTCACCGAGCGCCGGCTCCAGCCGTAGCCACCGCTGAACCCTCCGCTCAGCGTCCCAAAGCTGCCGCCGGCGAGGTCCGCCGTTCCGTGAAGACCTTCTCTGATGTCGCGCGCCGTCGTCACTTCAACAACGCCGCCGAGTTTGCGGCCGTACTCCGCCGGAAAATTTCCCGTCAGGACGTGGACGGCCTGGAGATCGCTGTCCTGCAGATCCGGTGCAAATGCCGGCGAGCGGTTGTCATCCATCGGAATTCCGTCGACGACAAACAACGTCTGGTACTCCGACCCGCGCGGATGCAGCACGCCGTTGGCTTCCATCAACCAGCCGGGTTGGGCGTCGACGAGATCCAGGAGCCGACGCCCGGGAACTGACGGCATGGCGGCCTGGATCTGCGGAGCGCCAATCGAAAACACCACGCCGGCGCGGCTCACATCGACGAGTGGCGGCTCATTTGACACCTCGACGATGCTCTGCAGTGCGACGGCCAGTTCGATGCGGAAGCTGCGCGGGACGGCCGTGCGAATCTCGACGATCGTCGAGTACGGCGCGAACCCTTCGGACTCGAGACGGAGCTGGTATCGACCGAACGGCAGATTCTCGAGCACGAACGTGCCGACGGCATCGGTTTCAAAGGCCCGAAAAAACTGGGGCGCTTCGCTCGAAATCGTTCCCGCGCTTCGAAGCGGCAAGCCGGTCGCATCGGTTACGCGAAGCTGCAGCGTGCCTCGATCGACTTGAGCTGCCGCGCGCAGGGGCAACAGTGCCATCAGGCCCGCGAGAAGCGCGATGACGATCAAGAAGGATCGATGCATGACCCTGACATCGGGACGCCCTGAAGGGCGTGCCCCCGTAACCGCGTAGAGGACGGGCCTTCAGGCCGTCCCGCGGCAATCATAATGAGGGCGTCAGCCATTTCCCCACACACAAATCGTAGACCAGTCCGCCAACAACCCCGCCCACGCACGGCCCGACAATCGGCACCCACCACCAGTAATTTCCCGCGGAAAACACCTCGCTCCCCCATCCGGCCATGAAGGTGAACAGGCGTGGCCCGAAGTCACGAGCGGGGTTGATCGCATAGCCGGAGTTGAAACCAAACGTCGCTCCGATGAGCACCACCAGCAGACCGACGACGACCGGGGTCAGGCCCGCCGGCGGCGGCGAGTTGCGCGTGTCGGTGATGCCGAGAATCACCCCGACGAGCAGTGCCGTGCCCACCACTTGATCGATGAAGCCCCCGGGAAACGTGCTCAAGAACGATTGCGGATAGGTAGCCCAGATCCCAGCTGTGCCGAGCTCTCCGGTGACATGGCGCGTTCCGTGGTCGAATGCACCCAACGCCTCGTGATAGGTGACATACACGACCGCGGAGGCCGCGAACGCCCCCGCGATCTGCGCCAGCGAATACGACGGCACTTTGTTCCAGGGGAAGCGCCGGTGGACAGCCAGCGCAATCGTCACGGCCGGATTCAGGTGCGCGCCCGTGACCCCTGCGCACACGTAGCAGCCCATTACGACGCCCAGCCCCCAGGCGATGTTGATCGACAGCGTCGTGCCAGCGGCGCCTTTGCTCAACACCGTTTGCGCGACCACACCGACACCAAAGACGATCAGCACAAACGTGCCGAGAAACTCCGCGAGCATCTCGCGGCCCACGCCCTTCGACATCAAGCCTCCTCGGGAAACGGCGCCATTGTAGACTCTTCCGCCATGGCCTACATCCTCGCGCTCGATCAGGGCACCACCAGCTCGCGCGCCATCGTCTTCGATCACGATGGCACGATACGCAGCGTCGCGCAGAAAGAATTCCGGCAGATCTTTCCGAAAGCAGGATGGGTCGAGCACGACGCGGAGGAGATCTGGGCCTCGCAAGCCGGCGTGGCCGTCGAAGCGCTGGGACGTGCCGGCCTGCAGCCGCACGACATCGCCGCGATCGGCATCACCAACCAGCGCGAGACCACGGTGGTCTGGGACCGCGAGACTGGCAAACCGATTCATCACGCGATCGTGTGGCAGGACCGCCGCACCGCGGACTTTTGCGAACAGTTGAAACGTGGTGGCGCCGCATCGATGGTCCAGCAGAAGACCGGACTGATCATCGACGCATACTTTTCGGCCACGAAAGTCCGGTGGATTCTGGACCACGTCGCTGGCGCCCGTGCACGCGCGAACGCCGGCAAACTCGCGTTCGGCACGATCGACACGTGGTTGATCTGGAACCTGACTGGCGGACGACAGCATGTGACCGACGTCAGCAATGCGTCGAGAACGATGCTCTTCAACATTCACACGCTGGCGTGGGACGAGGATCTGCTGCGGCTGCTGGACGTGCCGGCCAGCATGCTCCCGCAGGTGCGTGCCTCGAGCGAAGTGTTGGACAGAACGACGACGGCGCTCGGTATCGGCGACGTGCCGATTGCGGGCGTGGCGGGCGATCAGCAGGCGGCGCTTTTCGGCCAGATGTGCCTCTCTCCCGGCATGTCGAAGAACACCTACGGCACGGGATGCTTTCTCCTGCAGAACATCGGACCCACGCCGACGCCGTCGCACAATCGCCTGGTGACGACCGTCGCGTGGAAAGTGGGAGGCCGCACCGAATACGCGCTCGAGGGCAGCGTGTTCATCGGCGGTGCCGTCGTGCAGTGGATTCGGGACGGCCTGGGTCTGATTCGCCACGCGGCGGACGTCGAACCGCTGGCGTTGAGCGTCCCCGATAACGGCGGCGTGTTCCTCGTCCCCGCATTCGCCGGGCTCGGCGCGCCGCACTGGGACGGGTTCGCACGCGGCACGATGGTGGGCATTACGCGTGGCACGACGGCCGCACACGTCGCGCGGGCGGCGCTCGAAAGCATCGCATTTCAGGTCGCCGACCTCCTCGACGCGATGGCGGCGGATTGTGGAATCGCCGCGACCGAACTGCGCGTGGACGGCGGCGCCGCCACGAACAACACGCTGATGCAGATCCAGGCGGACTTCCTGGGTGTGCCTGTCGTGCGGCCATCGGTCACCGAAACCACGGCGCTCGGCGCGGCATACCTGGCTGGCCTTGCCGTAGGCTTCTGGAATTCGGTTGATGAAGTCAGGGGTCAGTGGCGCGTCGACCGCAGGTTTGAACCGCGAATGTCTGAGACGGATGCACGGTCGCTGCGTCGGCGATGGACGTCCGCGGTTGAACGGGCAAAAGGCTGGGAAGCCACCACGTAATCCGACGGGATCCGCTGTTCGGGGGATACCGATCCGGGACGCGCCTTATTCGGGGAAGATTCGGGACACCGTAACGATCCGGGACACCCTAAAGGGTGTCCCTACATTGACGAAGC
>Ga0207707_10006203_pt1 | contig 10444 bp, 6 predicted proteins | sample KBSC83BmetaG_FD_184336 | JGI IMG/M metagenome (GOLD analysis project Ga0207707, IMG submission 184336) | Corn rhizosphere microbial communities from Kellogg Biological Station, Michigan, USA - KBS C8-3B metaG (SPAdes) (version 2) | ecosystem: Host-associated > Plants > Roots > Rhizosphere ... | reverse complement strand
GTTCGCCACCAGCTCGTTCACCTCGGCCCGCGCGGCAGCTGTCGCCAGCGGAAACCGCTCCGGTTTGCCCACGGTTATTAGATTGGGATCCGGAGCCTGCTCCACCTTCACCGCCGGAGCGACATTAGAAACTGCATCCACCCTCTGGCTGCTACAGCCCGCTAGACACACCAGCACAGCGCAAATACCCCATAACTGCTTCACGGCAGCACCTCCTTGCCCACGGCAAGATTCATCTGACCGGCAGCGGTCAAGTAGGAACCCACCAGGTTCAGATAACTCAGTTGAATGTTTCGGTAATCGTTCTGCGCGCTCAGGAAATCCAGCAAGGACGCCCCACCGTTCTGATACGCGAAGGAAATCGTATCGCGCACCTGGGCCGCCTGCTGCAGATACTTGTCTCTATAAGGACGCAAAAGTGCGATGCTGCCGGCGATGGTCGCGTACGCGGAATCCACATCGCTAAACACCTGCGCCCGGTCGGCGTCGACCAGCGCCTGATTGCGGCCGATGTCGAGTTGCGTGCGCAGCTTCTCCCCTTGATTGCGATCGAAGACGCGCAGCGGGATAGTCACGCTGGCGCCGAAGTACACCGGTATCGGCGGGTTGCGCCCGAAATCGACGCTGAACGTCGGATCGGCCGAGCCGTTGGCGATCGCCAGTTGGTGGTCCGTCTTTGACTTTGTCACTGCCTGCAAGGCCGCCTTCAGATCTGGACGCGCATCCAGCGCCGCCGCGCGGAACTCTTCGAGCGGAGTCACCTGCTCGCTGAACTCAAACTTTCCGTTCACGTCGAATTGCTCAATCGGCGTGCGGTCGTTCAGCAGTCCCAGCAATTGAATCTTGGCCGTGCGCAAGCTCACATCGGCCGTCTGCACATCAGACTCATACTGCACCCGCTGTAATTCCAGACGCCCCAAATCGACTTCGGAAATGTCGCCCGCCTGCCGCCGCGTGCGATTCACTGCCAGCACACGGTCGTAGTAGGCCAGATTGTCCTGTGCCACCTTCAAGATTTCTTTGGCGTGCAGGATCCCGACAAACGCGCTGCGCAGATTGAACAGCAGCGTGCGTTCCTGATCTTCGAGCGTCGACGCAGCAATGGCCGTCGCGCCCTGCGCGCTGTCACGCCGCAGTTCGCGCTTATGCTCACGCTCGTGCAGATAACTGCCGGAGACCAGCGGCAGCGTGTTGGCCAGCGGCTGGTAGGGATTGGGAGTAAACGGATTCAGTTGATCCAGCGTCGCCGTCACGTCAGGATTCGGCCGCAAATACGCCGTGATCTCCTGTGCTTTCGATTGCTCGACCCCCGCCCTCCCGGCGGTCAGATTCGGATTGTTCACTCGGAAGCGCTCGCGGACCTGTTCCCATGTCAATGCTGTCTGGGCGGAACCCACCGAGACAACCAACAGGAACCCGGCAAGCGCCCGCCCGATAAGGCGTGGCATTCTTCCCTCCTAAAACTTTTTGAAATACGTTTGAAAAAAGTTAGAGCGAAACGCGAGAACTGCTAGGAGGAGCGCGGCCTGCGCAGGATGGAAGGAAGCGGTCTAAGCTCTCCGGATGGACCGCCAAGGCCAGTGTAAACAGGCACAGAGAAACGGTGAGCGCGAGAACGGCGGTGACCTGGGCCGACTCCAGTACTTCTAAGAGTCCCACCAGGATCGCCAGCATCTCCGTGCTGGGGTGCTGAGCGCCCCACGACGAATGCCCGGGCGAGTCCGCCATCGCCTGTGCGTTCAAGAGGTCGATGCGAACCGAATCGTCGCTAGCCGATACACAAGGGAACAGTGAGACCAGGGCTAAACCCAGAGCCAAAGCCCGCCCCATTACCAGGCGGCGGCTGGACACGCCTCTGCGGCTCGTCGAAACGAGGAACCACGTAAAGGCCGCCACACACAAGGCCAGCCATACGAGATTCAACAGAGAATTCGCGTATTGCATCTAGTTTGAGTATACCCACACGGCAGCGCAATCTCCAGAGGCGGCGCACCGCCCTTGTAAATGAGACGTGTGGAACGGCGGAGCCGTTACTGGCCGAAGTATCCAGCGGCGAGTTCCGGCTTCTGCTCCAGAGCCTGACGCCAGAATTCGCGGGCTTCATCCGGCTTGCCCTGCGATTTCAGCGCATGGCCCAGGTTGAGCAGCGCTTCCGGGAAGTTGGGACGATCCGACAGTGCCTCTTGATACAGGCGCACGGCATCTTCCACCTGACCGGACTTCTGCAATAGCAGGCCGGTGTTATAGAAGAGTTCCGGAGTGCGCTCCCCGGCCTCGATCAACTTGGCCTGCAAGTCGAGAGCCTTATCCAGATCTTCGCGTTCGACCGCTAGAGCGGCCAACCCGCGCAGCGCATCGATCGAATGCGGATCGGACGTAAGCACCGCTTCAAACGCTTTGGCGGCGCCGTCGCGATCCGACAGGTTCCAGCAACACAGACCGAGGTTGAGCTGCGCCTCAGGCCACGCCGCACGCTTGCGGACGCAGGATTGGAAAGCCTCCGCGCCCCCGCGGTAGTCCGCACGCGCCAGCCGTAGATAGCCCAGGCGGAACCACGCGTCTTCCCAATCGGGATTGCGCGAGAGCAGCTTCACATACAGCCGCTCGGCTTCTTCTTTTTCACCCTGCTGCTCGATGACGCTGGCCAGATTGTAAATCACATCGGCTTGGTCGGGAGCAATCTGCAGCGCCCGCTCGTACCCTTCGCGAGCCCCGGCAAAGTCGCCGGTTTCCTGCTTCACGATTCCGAGATTCACATGCGCCTGCTTGGCATCGGGGCGGATGCGAACTGCCTCGCCATACGCCTTCGCCGCTTCCGGCAGTTTGTTACGCTTCTGCTCGGCAACACCCAAGTTGAACCACCGCTCGAAATGATCCGGCGTGAATTCGACGAGTTTGGCGCACAGTTGTGACGCCGCTTCGAAGTCGTTGTTGTGGAACGCGCAGGTCGCCAGACCCTCGAGTGCCGCCTGCGAATGCGGACGCAGCGTCAGCAGTTGTTCGGAATACTTTTGGATGGCATCGTGGTCCTTGCGAGCCATGCCGATCGTGACCAGGTTCACCAGGCATTCTTCAGACTGCGGATTCTTGCCCAGAAGCTGCAGATAGATCGAAGTAGCTTCGTCGAACTTCCACAGCAACTGCAGCGAGACCGCCTTGCCGAACAACGCCGTCTCATGCGCCGGCGTACGCGCCAGCACCTTGTCGAAACAGACGACCGCCGGTTCCGGCTTTTCCTGATGCAGCAAGCAGATTCCCAGGCCCAGTTGTGCTTCGTTGCGATTCGGATCGGCGTCCAGAGCCTTCTGGAACGCTTCCGTCGCTTCGTTCCAGCGGCCCAGCTTCTCGTAGCAAATGCCCAGGTTGAAGTTGGCCGTGGTGTGCCGCGGCGCCAGCGTCAGCAGCTTCTCATAACTCTTGATGGCGTCGTCATACTGCTCGAGCTCAAACTGCAGGTGGCCCTTGGCGGAGTAAATCTCCGTGCTCTCTTCGCCGTTTTCGAGAGCCGTGTTCAGCTCCTTCAAGGCCTCTTTGTGCTTGCCTTCAAGGTGCAAGGACACCGCCCGCGCCAGTGCGGGCGAGACCGCTTTGCTCTCTGTCTGCGCCGCCGCTTTCATTGGCGTTCCTGTCTTAGGCGTACTCATAGTTACCAGCTCCCGTTTGTTGTTGGAATATTGTAAGGCGCCAAGTAGGCGCACAGGCGGCCCAGCATGTCGTATTGATGCGTCAACTGCAGCCACCGCAAGCGGCTCTCTTCGCCCTTGGGAGCGAAGAATCCGACGCCGCCGCGCTTCAGCCGCGAATCGGTCCAGTTGTCTATCACCGAGCCTTGCAAACTCAGTAGGAAGGTATCGTCATGCACGTTCATGCTGATGCGGTAGAGCATGTCCGGACGCGTATCGATCGCAACCTTGGTATCCACGCGGGTCTCCGCCTTGCCATCGATCACCGCATAGCGCGTGATGCCCAGCGTCGGCAGTGGTCCGCCCTTCAACATCACCAGCTTCACCACGTAGTAATTGTCGAAGTCCTTGGCGCGCACCACCCAGCTCAAAGCTTTCTTATCGACCATGCCCAGAAAATCCATGTCATAGTCGGTCAGCGCCAGCGAGGGTTTGTAGAGCGCCAGCGTTCCCGGCCGCACGAAACCGTTGCCGTCGAACGACCAGCCCGACGACATATCCCCGCGCGCCTGCCAGTCTTCGAGACCCGACCGGAAGTCTTCGCTTAAGGAGACCGCCGCCCGCTTCGCCACAGAATTGCGCACGTTGATAAACTGCTCGCGGAACCCGGCACCGATGTTCTTCGAAATACCTTGCGTCGTCGGCGGCGCGGCCGATTGCACCTTCGGCAACGACGGACGCAGCGCCAGTCCCAGCAGGATCGGAATGGCAACCGCCAATAGCTTCAGATCGCGCGGAGCATGCTGCCAGAAATCGGCGGCGTGCGCCCACAGGTGCTTTCTTTCCTCGGCGTCGGTCAGGCTTTGCGTCCAAGCCAAGAACCCGTGCAGTTGCGGTTTGGCTGCGCCCTCAATCGGCTCGAACTTCGTCACCGGATTCATGGGCGCGTTCGACGCATAGATCTGCTCGACGCTGGCAGTCACCGGACTCGCAGCCGGCGGTGCGATCGTTTTTCCACGGAACGCCAGCGGCACAACTTTCGCCGTCAGAGGATTCTGTTCCGCCCGGCCCAAGCCGTCCGGCAGCGCGACAATCTGCAGTTGCGTCTTTGCCGCCAACGCATCCACCATTTCGAGGGGCGGCGTGAAGGTCCCCGGCTGGCTCGCCACCGCCAACGCGCACGCCGGAGCGGTCTGCAAGCCCATTTCGATGGTTTGCGCCGACAGTTGTTTCCGTGGCGCAGGAGTGGGCTCAATCTCGGTCGCGTTAGCCAGGGGTTGGATCGGCCCCAACTGCATCGCCACACCATAGCGGCAACCCGGCGCCGTGTTCAAACTCAATGCAACGGACTGCGACGCCAGTTGCGTCGAAGGGCTCGCGGTGGCGCTGCTCAGTTCCAGGGCCTCGGTCGATTGCAGGCTGTCGACATTCGCTTTCGCCGCTGCACCCACGCCCTCGAAGATCGCATAGCGGCTGACCGGGGCCAAAGACATCGCCGATGCCGCCGCCGGAATCGCCAGCTTCATGCACGGCGCGCCAGCGCTGGCCTTAAATTCCATGGGCTGCACAAAGCCGCTCAAATCTCCGGGTGGTGCGTCTCCGGACGCGCCCGCGCGTGCGGCCAGCGCCTGGGGAGCGTTGCTTAGAGTCAGCGGCTCGAGCCGCGTGACGGCCACCACGGCCGGGGTAGCGAAGGTCGCGTCCAACCGCGTGTTCTGCGCTCTCCGGGAGGTCTCGATCGGCTCGGGTGCCCTGGCGCCCTGCGCCGGTGCTACCGCTTGCGCCCCAAACTTTTGGAGAGCCATCAGGCTTTCGGCAAACGGCGGAAGGCTCTCCTTTACCTGGGGGACAACTTCAGGAAGGAGTTGACTCAGTTCAACGGGCTCGGGCGCGAGCCCCAACGGAATTTGCGTCACCGCTTTGCCGGCAAACTCGACCGGAGCGGATTTCCCGGGATCCGTGCGGATCACCTCCGCGAATCCGCGAGCCAGGAACCGCGGCATCGGTACCGCGGAAACTGCCCCGAGCGCATATTCCTGCTTCTCGGCGGCACTCTGCGGCATCGCCGGCCGGCTCATCGGCCAGAGAATGAATTCGCCGTTCCAGGCCGCCCGGATGGCGTCCCATGCGCGCAGCCCTGGCTTGTCCTCCAGCACGAATCCCGCGAAGGTGACGTTGCCCGTATTCGCCGCCGAGCGGGCCATTTCAGATACTTCCAGCTCGGGCTCCATCGGCACCGCCGCGTCATTATCGGCCTGATAATAGTGGGCCGAACTCACCGGCTCGCTGGCGGCGGGTTTTCCCAGGATGGCTTCCAGCGATTCCGCCGGTGCACGATACGCGCGCAGCGAATCATGCGTCTGGTGCAGGCGTTCTACCGCTAAACGCTGCTGTTCCTGCCAATAAGCATCGCTGTGCGCCTTCGAACAGAATTGTCCGCTGGTGAGCTTACGGTAGAGCGGCAGTTTCCCGTCGCAATGAAGGCACCGTAAATTGCCGGACCACGCCATGGCCCAATAGTACGGCTTACGGAATGGAATTACTACGAGGCGAACGCCTTAGTCGGCGCTTAGGGTTTTGGCCTAAAACCCCAATAAATCACACGCCCCAACAGTAGTCTTCGACGGCCTTTTGGACGTTGGGATCGTCTTCATGGAGACGCATCAGTTCCAGGCGCATGGCATCCACCAAGGCGAACCAACTGGCCTCGATTACGTTCTCGGAGACGCCTACGGTGGCCCAACTGCGCTTGTGATCCGACCATTCGATAAGCACCCGCACGCGCGCCGCCGTGCCCTTCTTGTTGTCCAGCACGCGGACCTTATAGTCGGTCAGTTGCACGCTGGCGATAGCCGGATAGAGCGTCGACAGGCACTGCCGCAGCGCCACGTCCAGAGCGTTCACAGGGCCGTTGCCGCTGGCCGAAGCCGTCAGCACGTTGTCCTGCGCCTTCAGTGTCACGTTCGCGGTCGAGTTTGTGGCCTTGGTGATCACTTCGTAGCTGACAACTTCAAACAAGTTGAGCCCGGGCCGCAATGCCTCGCGGACTAGCAGTTCGAAAGTGCCCTCGGCCGCTTCGAGCTCATAGCCCTGGAACTCCATCTGCTTGATGCGATCGAGCAGGTGGCGCCGCGCCGCGTCATCCAGCCGGTCTTCGAGGCCATGCTGTTTGAGCTTATAGAGGATGCTGCCCTTGCCTGAAAGATCGCTCAGGAGTACGCGTTGCCGATTGCCGACGGTCTTGGGGCTGATGTGCTCGTAAGTGTTCGAATCCTTAAGCACGGCGTTCACGTGCACGCCGCCCTTGTGAGCGAAAGCGCTGTGACCCACATACGCCTGATCGCCGCGCAGCGGCAGGTTGGCCAGCTCCGCGATAAAGCGCGCCGCCGAAGTGAGCTGCGTGAGCCGTTCCTTGCCGATGGTCGAGTGGCCCATCTTCACTTCCAGGTTCGCGATGATGGTGGTCAAATTGGCGTTGCCGCAGCGTTCGCCATAGCCGTTGAAGCACCCCTGCACGTGCTGGAATCCCTGCTCCACCGCGGCTAAAGCGTTGGCGACTGCCAGTTCGCAATCGTTGTGGGTGTGGATGCCCAGAATCCCTTCGAAGTTCTTACGGACGTCGCCGCAGATCTCGGCGAGCTGTCCGGTCATGGTGCCGCCGTTGGTGTCGCACAGCGTCAGCGTATCGGCGCCGGCTTTGTGGGCGGCTTCGAGAGTGCGAAACGCAAAGTCCCGGCTATGCTTGTAGCCGTCGAAGAAATGTTCGGCGTCATAGATGACCTCTTTCCCGTGCGCTTTCAGGTAGCGAACGGTGTCGGAGATCAGCTTCAGGTTTTCTTCTTCGGTGATGCCGAGCGCCTTGCGAACATGCAATTCCCAGGTCTTGCCGAACACGCACACCACCGGCGTGCCGGCCTCGATCAGCGCATTGACGCTCGCGTCTTCTTCGACAGGATTCCGCGCCATGCGCGTGGCGCCGAACGCGGTCAGCCGGGCGTGTTTGAACTGAATCGACTTCGCGCGAGCAAAGAACTCTTTGTCCTTCGGATTCGACCCGGGCCAGCCGCCCTCGATATAGTCGATCCCCAGCTCATCGAGCTTGTGGGCCACCAGGACTTTGTCATCGGCCGAGAGGCTGACGGCCTCGCCCTGGGTGCCATCGCGCAACGTCGTATCGAAGGTGAAAACACGCATACTGTATGGCCCTCCCGCGGGCCTCCCGGCAGCTTACTAGGCCGCCGGCACTCCTACTTCTTTTTTCTTTTTGAGAAACGGCATCATCTTGCGGAGCTCCGCGCCGACCTGCTCGATCTTCTGGTTCTGCGCCACCTCGCGCATGTGCAGGAAGTTCTTGCGGCCGCTCTTGTTCTCCGCGATCCAATTGCGCGCGAACTCGCCGGATTGAATCTCCGACAGAATCTTCTTCATCTCGACGCGCGTCTGGTCGTTGATCACACGCGGACCGCGCGTATAGTCGCCATATTCCGCCGTGTCCGATACCGAATAACGCATGTAGCTGAGACCGCCTTCATAAATCAGATCGACAATCAGCTTCAATTCATGTAGGCACTCAAAATAGGCGATTTCAGGGGCGTAGCCAGCGTCCACCAGGGTTTCGAAGCCCGCGCGAATCAACTCGCTCGCGCCGCCGCAGAGCACCGCTTGCTCGCCGAAAAGATCGCTTTCGGTCTCTTCTTTAAAGGTGGTCTCGATCACACCGGCTTTGAGGCAGCCCAGCCCGAGCGCGTAAGCCAGTGCCTGCTCGTGCGCTTTACCCGTCGCATTCTGATGGACGGCTACCAGCGCGGGCACGCCCACGCCTTCGGTGTAGAGCTCGCGCACGCGATGTCCCGGAGCCTTGGGCGCGATCATGGTCACGTCCACATCCGGCGGCGGCGTAATGGTCTTGAAGTGAATCGCGAAACCATGCGCGAACATCAGCGTCTTGCCGGCGGTCAGGCCCGGCTTGATGTCGGTTTCATACAGATCGCCTTGCAGGTGATCGGAAACCAGAACCATCATTGTGTCGGCGGCCTTGGCGGCCTCGGCGGTGGTCATCACGCGGAGCCCGGCGGCTTCGGCCTTCGCCCAGCTCTTGCTGCCTGGGTACAGGCCGACGATCACGCTCACGCCCGAATCGCGCAGATTTAGCGCGTGCGCGTGGCCCTGGCTGCCGTAGCCGATAATCGCGACCGTCTTGCCCTTGAGCAACGCGAGGTTGCCGTCTTGTTCATAAAACCTTTTTGCCATTCTGTGAAAACTCCGTATTGAGATTAGGTGTTAGCTTACTTGGGTAACTTCTTCTTTACTCACGGGCGGGGCCAGCTTCAGTTTCTTGCTGTCGAGCGAAACCACCACCAGTCCGGAGCGGGTCACTTCGATCTCGCCGTAGCTGCGCATCACATCGATAAATTCGTCGAGCTTTTCAGGATCGCCGGTGGCTTCGAGCGCGAATCCCTCGACGGAGGAATCGACCGCACGCGCCCCAAAAATTTCGGCTTCCTTCAGAATCGCGGTGCGGTTCTGCATGCTGGCACGTACGCGCAGGAGGACGAGTTCCCTCCTCACCGCTGGACCTTCGGTCGAATCCGTGGCCTGCAGCACATTGATCAGCTTGTTCATCTGCTTAATCACCTGAGCGCGCTGGTTAGGCTCGACATCTACCACGATGCTCATCCGCGACAACTCCGGATCGAGCGTGCGCGCGACCGTCAAACTTTCGATGTTATAGCCGCGGGCGCTGAGGAGTCCCGTGACACGCATGAGAGCCCCCGGCTTGTTTTCCATCAGTAACGAAATCAGCTGCAACATCTTAGGCGACCTCCACCGGCTGCGGCGGCGCCAAGACCATTTCGTTGACAGCTCCACCGGCCGGCACCATCGGATACACGTTTTCAAACGGCGACACGCGCACGTTCAACAGATACGGACCCGGCTCATTCACCGCTTCCTCGAGTGCCTGCCGCAGTTGGCTGGGGCGTTCCACGGTGCGGCCTTTAAATCCGTACGCGCCCGCGAGCTTCTCCGGATCCGGGAACGTATCGAGCTTCGCCGAGCACAGACGGTTGTTATAGAACAGCTCCTGCCACTGGCGGATCATCCCCAGATAGCCGTTGTTCATGACGATGATCTTGACCGGCAGTTCGAAATTCGCGATGGTGGCCAGTTCGGGAATCGACATCTGAAAACCGCCGTCGCCACAGATCGCAAACACCAGCTTGTCGGGACGCGAGAACTGCGCGCCCAACGCCGACGGCACTCCGAAGCCCATCGAACCCAGACCGCCTGAATTGATCCAGAGGCGCGGATGGTTGAACTTAATCAACTGCGCGGCCCACATCTGATGTTGGCCTACGTCGCTGCAGACGATAGCTTCGCCGCCCGACAGGCGATCGATCTCAGCCATCAAATGCTGCGGTTTGATCTCGTCGGTCGAGAACACGGGCTCGAGCGGATGCTCGCGCTGCCAGTCCTTAATTTGTGACCACCAGGCCGCGCGCGCCGTGGCGTTCTTGCTCTTCATCTGCGGCGCGGTCGCTTCCAGTTCTTCCAGAATCTTTCCGAGTACCTTCTTGACGTCGCCCACGATGGGCACATCCGGAGTGCGGATCTTGCCCACTTCGGCGGGATCGATATCCACGTGAATCACCTTGGCGTGCGGCGCGAAAGCCGAGAGGCGTCCGGTCACGCGATCATCAAAGCGCGAGCCGAGGGCGATCAGCAGATCGGTCTCGGTCATGCCCATGTTGGCGGCGTAGCTGCCGTGCATGCCGGGCATGCTGACGAAGTTCGGATGGTTGGCGCCAAGACCGCCCAGACCC
>Ga0207707_10006200_pt1 | contig 10448 bp, 8 predicted proteins | sample KBSC83BmetaG_FD_184336 | JGI IMG/M metagenome (GOLD analysis project Ga0207707, IMG submission 184336) | Corn rhizosphere microbial communities from Kellogg Biological Station, Michigan, USA - KBS C8-3B metaG (SPAdes) (version 2) | ecosystem: Host-associated > Plants > Roots > Rhizosphere ... | reverse complement strand
TGCCGAGATGTTTCAACACGAACTTTTGTAAGTCCTTGGTGTCGGCCGTGAGGATGAGTCGATCATATTCGATGTGGTGAGCGAGAGCGGCGGGATTGGTTTCCAGATATTTTTGCAACCATTCGTAATCGCACGCCGCGAATTTCAACTCCGGTTCGATTTGCGTGATGCGCAGGAGCAAGTGGCCGGGAATCATGGAATACGCAACAATTTCCGCCTGGTTCGACGCGTAATTGCAATCGGTCGGTATCACATCGAGGAATTGGGAATCCTTCAATTTGAACAGGTGCGCGTTGAATTTGCCGGTTTTCCCCTGCTCCGTGACCGTGACATCAAAGCCTTTGTTGGTGGACTGTTCGAACACCCAGCTCTCCGGGTTGTTCGTCGCTTGATCCCACCATTCGCCAACCAAATGCGGATCGAAAACCACCTCCTTGTCCGTGTAGAACGGATTCACCGAGGGGAAGCAAGCGGCCAGTAAAACGGCCACGGCGCCGATGGCAATGAGGTTTCGCTTTTTCATAGTTCGGGTTACAGATTTAATTTAGGGACTGATGATCCATTTGCTTTCAGGTGCAATTTTTTCCACCGGTTAGCATAGAGAAGAACACCGCTGAGCCGAATTTGTCGCAGGATTCATTTAATGGACGAACGCCATGAAAACAAACTGCAAGAGCAGCAGCATTAGAATGCCTGCAAAGACGATCCACCAATTGATATCCCCATCCCCTGCCCGCCGCCCCGCTCTGCCCGCGACCGGATTTGCAAAAGTTGACCTTGGCGAAGAGCCGCCATCACGAACACCGTTTCGCAATTGAGGCAATAGCGCCCCTCAAAATTGAACGGAAAAGCTTTTTGGCAATTTGGACAAACTTTGGGATGCACGGCTCTCTGAACGCACCTTACTCCGTTCACTGGCGAGCGCAAGCGATTGTTCGGCCCCGCGATAAATCGCGGGTGTCCGGTATGGCAGTGCGAATTGTTGCGTTTGTGTTCACGGCATTTTTGAAACTGTGAATCTGCAACGGCGGCAACCACGGCCGCCAGGCTCATTGCGTTGGATATATTTCTTCGGGTCCGGCAAATCAAACTGGCTCGGAGGCGGTTGCGCGCAGAACGGTTTGGCGTTCTCGAAGTGGCGCAGCGCCTCCGGCCAGATGTGCTTCCCCTCGCCTATCACCGCGTTGCGGCGGCGCTCCCTGGCGTTTGTGGGCAAAAAATTCATCGGGCAGATTGTGACGTTGAATCCAATTTTCATTTTGACCTTTCGATCTCGTGAAGTTTGCGAGCGGAGACCAATGGCCCATCATCCAATGTCCCGAGCAATGAATCCCAGGAATATTCAACGATGGCGAAATTCCTGTGCGGCTTCAAATGATGCACGAAGTGCAAACGTCGCTTGCGCTGGAACCAGCGGAACCGCTCCCACCACACGCCGCGGACGTGATATTGCTGATGCAAATAAATATGCCACCACACCGAGAAGCCCAGCGCGCCGATATGCGCCACGAAATAAATGCCCGGCAACATACAATACGCCGCGCAAACCATCGGAATGAACGGAATCGCGTAATAACCGGTGATGTGTCGCTCGGATTCAATCCAGCGATCGGTGAGCAACTCGCGGGCGTATTGAGCATGATGGCCCCGGACATGAACATCATGAAGCTTCGCAATGCGCGGCGCATGACCGAAATACTTGTGAAACACCGCCTGCACGAACGAAGAAACATAATACGTGGCCAGTGCGGTAAGGAGCAGCTGCGCCGCCTTGATGATTTCCCCGCCCGCATCCGCGTCAGGCATCCACGTCGCCAGCAAATTGATTTGCATGGCGTGGTTGTAACGCGGTTGGTCGAAAAGGCGTTAATCGATAAAAGTTCGGAGCCTATCAGTTCCGTCGATGAACGCGCCGGCGAATCTCCGGCGCTCCCGGGCTACGGCTTCAACCGAACGAGATACCAAGGCTCGGACCCCTGCTGCACAGTCATCGTCGCGTTCATGGTGAAGATCATTTCAGCGGCGTTTTTTTCCAGCCATTCATCAATCGTGACGTGCTTGGCGCTGAGTTCCAGGCCGCTGACGACCGCGTATTCGATTCCCAGTTGTCGAATCTGTTCCGGCGAGTCTTCCACGAGAAATGGTTCCACGCGCCGCGAGCCGTAAGGCTTCCACATCGAAATATCAAGGTCATCATCCGTGCCCACGAAACCCACAACTTTCAAGTTCTCCGGCAAGTGCTCGCGAATCGCTGCCAGCGGATCAGAACGCCGCCGGTAAACTTGATATACATTCTGCGCGCGCTTCAATTGCGCCTGGTCGGGATACCGCGCGACTGCTTGCGCCAGGATCGTGTTCGCCGGCCACAAGGGCCGCGACGGCACCACGATCACTGCCGCCACCGCCAGCACAAAGACAATGCCCGCCGCCACCTTCCACCAGCATCGCCGCACGATTTGCGATTGGCCCACTCCAATTAACAGCAGCGGAAAAAGCAATGGATAGTAGGGCGCGATGAGCCGCGCGGGAGTGACCATTCCCGATTTCATGCAATAGGCCAGCAGGGAAATCCAGGGGGCCACGAGAACGAAATGGGAAACGCGAAACGCGAAACGCGGCGCGGTGCGGCGCGCGAAACAACCGGCAATTACCGAAATCAACACCAGCAGGCTCACGCCAAAGCCGATTCCCGCCCAGTCTTCCGTCGGCATTTCACCCAGTATTTGATAACCACTCTCAAAGTTGGCATCCATCAAGCGAACCAGAGCGCTCGGAAACAAAGACAATGAGTGCGCGTTCCACCAGTGCGCCATGGGGAAAAATGTGGGAACGAAATTATTGGTAATGAACAAAACCGCATTGCCCAAAATTCCCGCCACCGGGCTTTTCATGTCCATGCCTTTGTGCTCAATGTTCAAGCCGGACCAATCGTGGAGATAGTGAATATTAAGCAGAGCGGTCGGAACGAAGGAGATGAGGATGGCCACGATGGCGAGAAGAATAAAAGCGGAAAACCGTTTCGCGTTTTGCGCTTTAGGCAGGGCGCCGTCGGATACGGTGGGCGATAAAAGGCGCGGAATTAGCGGCGCCAAAACGATCACCCACGGCAACCCCAGCGGCAGATTGCTGGCTTTGGCGCCGACTAAAAGAGCCGCCGACAGCAAAGAAAGGCCAAGGTCCAAAGTCCAGGGCCCGAAGTCCGCGCTGGCGCTTCGCGGCCCTCGCATTTTTTCCCGCGCGCGTAAAGCAAAGTCCATCATGGCGAGCGCGTAAACCGTCGGAAATGCATCGTTTGCAATACCGCCGGCTTGGGTCAGAAAACAATAACCCGTCGGCACCAGCCACATCCACTGCCACGCCACCCGCGGGCGCACACCGAGGCGAGTCCACATGCTGAAAATCAAACCCGGCATCAGGAGGAACGGGATGAAGTTGAGCAAAAACAAAGTGCGATCTGATTTCAGGAAAAGGAGGACCGGGGCGGAAAGCCATTCGATGCCGCAGGCGCGATTGTTCATGCGGTAGTTCGGCGTATGAATCCAGAACCAGCTCCCGTGCTGAAGCCATTGCAACGCGCGCGGCAGCCGGTAGCTGAGGCCGGTGTGACACGTCGGCGCATAGAGGCATCCGCTGATAAAAATAAGCACGGAGAGGATGACAAACGCCCCGGGCAAAAACCGGCGCGCGCGGAGGCGGAACTTGCGGCCCGTTTGAACAGAAGGGACCGAAGCAAACAAAGCCGATTTCCGGAAAACAAAAGCCAGCCCTATTGCCGCCGCCGCAAAAACCGCGTAACCCGTGCGATTAAGCATCCCCAGGGCGGACAGCGTCCACCCCGCAACGCTTGCGAGCGTTGAGAGAATGATCCAAAACTGGACACCGCGCAAAAAAAGCATGCGCGTGGAGATTAGTTAAACGCATTAAATGGTTAAATAGTTAAATGAGTTAAGTGGATAAATAAAACTGCGCTTAAAAGGGCTCGCGATGCGAGCCTGAGGGAACGATTTATCCCATTTAACTCGTTTAACCGCCCCAAATGAGCCTCTTGCACCAGCCCAGTTGTATGCTAAACTCCGCCCAATAGATTAACCATTAATACAGGTCCGATTTGAAGAAAAGTCATTCATCCCATGGGCGGTTTCTGGCCGCTTGCTCAAATAATTTACCCGCCCGCACCGCGCGCGGATTGATCGCCCAGTCACGGCGCAAAATTCTCAGCCCGAGTTTTACCCCTACGCCATCCGCGTGGAATGCCAACGGCATCACCGCCTCATGGCTCGGGCATTCGACCGTTTTGATCAATTTCTACGGCGTTAACATTCTCACCGACCCCGTCCTGCAGAATCATATTGGGGCGGACGTGCGCATCGGCACCATCGGCCCGAAACGGCTGGTCGCCCCGGCGCTCACGCCGAGGCAATTGCCGCACATCGACCTCGTATTGCTTTCGCATGCGCACATGGATCATCTCAACTCCGCGACGTTGCGGCATTTTCCAAGGACCACGCGCGCAGTCACTGCGCACGCCACCGCGGATCTTCTGCGCGATACCCGGCTGCGCAGTCCGGTGGAATTGAAATGGGGCGACAAAGTGCAGGTGAACACCTCGCACGGCGAACTGGAAGTCGAAGCCTTCGAGGTGAGGCATTGGGGGGCGCGTTGGCGGCACGATTCCTATCGCGGTTACAACGGCTACATCGTCTCCCGGGAGGGAAAGAAAATCATATTCGGCGGCGACACCGCCTGGAGCGACTCCTTCCGCGCCTTGCGCAGCAAAGGCCCGTTTGAACTCGCCATCATGCCTATCGGCGCTTATTCGCCCTGGATCCAATCACATTGCACCCCCGAACAGGCCGTGCAAATGGCGAACGATGCCGGCGCAAAATATTTTCTCCCGATCCATTTCAAAACCTTCACCCTCGGCCGCGAAGGCGTGAGCGAACCGCTTGAACGGTTGCACGGGGCGATCGAAGCCGAACGCATCGGCTGGCGGGATATTGGGCAGACCTTCTGCACGTCGTAAGTCAGTTAAATCAGTGATTGGTTAAATGAGTTAAATGAGTCGGGCGCCGGAGCCCGATTTAACCGTTTGGCAGTGCCCTAATTTGGCAACAGACTTACGGAGCACGGAGCGCGGAATTTATTCCGCGGGTCTTTAATATTTGCAGGAACACGCGGAATGAATTTCGCGCTCCGCATTTCAGAATAGGACACTACCAATCGTTTAACCGGTTTACCTTCAGCGGACCGACTCATATTTCCGGTGGCTTAAATCGCTGAACAGCGAGAGAAACCACAGCTTGATCCAAAGCCACACAATGTGTTTCACCCCCCGCTGGTCGTAGCGCCGCATGGAGGTCGTCGCGGCCGTCGAGCCGATGTATCGGTAACCGCCTCCAAAGCGTTTCAACCGCCGGATCAAGTCGCTATTCTCGCGCAGCTCCAGGTGTTCCTTGAAACCGCCAATGCGGTCGAACTGATCCTTCCAGCAAATGATCACGCCGGAACTGCCGTTGCGCACCACGAAGCGGTGCATGAAATTCTTCAACCCGTAAATGACCCGGTAGGCAAAGCGGTTGGAATCCGGCTGGCCCTTTAACGTGCCGCCGGCATCGCGACGTGTGAATTGCTCCGCCATGATTCGCAGCGCGTGCGGCTCGAGAATGGTGTCCGCATCCAGAAAGACCAGCAAATCGCCAGTGGCCAATCGTCCCCCCAAATTTCGCGAAACGCCCAACCCCTTGGCGTCGAGCGTCACCAACCGCGAACATTTTTCGCGCGCCACCTCTGCCGTGTGGTCCGTGCAACCATTGGCCACTACCACGATTTCAAAATTTCCGTAATCCTGCCGGTTTAAAGCGTCCAATGTCGCACCCAGATACGATTCTTCGTTATGAGCCGGCACAATCACCGAGATCATGGGGAATTTCCTCGGCGCGCGTTCCAGCGACCGTAGAATCCGGGTCTTAAGTTGTTTCAGGTCCATTCGCGCGAGTCCCGACCGCGCCAGCACTTCGTTTGGTTCCATTCCTGAATTTGAACGGAAGTTGGATGGTTTTCCATCGGGGCAAAACCCTAATGTTTCGCGGTAATCAAAAGAAGCAAGCGACATTCAGCGCCAGGCCTCGCTTTGCCCTACAGGTTTCACCGCAGAAGTTACAAACGATTCACCCCATTGTAATAGCACACCAGTCGGGGAACGCTAAAGTAGGCGCATCAGAGTCGCCAAGGAGGTGGGCACTGATTAGCGGTGATCGGAAAGCGGAGGTGTAAACTTCCGCAGGTCACAGCTACGGATCAGGGAGCTTTGTTGCTCTGTGGGGCCGCCGATTGTTCCCGGGGAGCAGTCGGCGGCGTTTTTTCCGCGGGAATGTTCAACTTCGTTCGCAGCACCGCCGCCGCCTCCGGAGGCAAACCGTTCGTGGGATTCAAAAGCCGGTTGCGCACGGTCACGTCGAGGTCTTTGAACGAAATGTCGAGCGCGCCTGCCCGCTCCGCCGGAACGCCGCTCATATATTTTTGCCACGCCTTCTGAGCCAGCATGCGCAGCCCTTGCGCGCGATCATCCTGGTCCAGGACGAAACTCATGTAAGATGTGGTCAACAGACCTTCGAGAATTGTTTGCACGCGATCCTTCGAAAGATCGTTGATGTCCTCCTGCACGCACGCGACCGCATATTGATCGAGCGTCAGGTTTCTCGGAAACGAATTGAGATCGCCATCGATGATGGTCTTGTCGGGATATTTTTCTCCCAGATATTTGTACCACTTCGCCGCCTCGCTCATGCGATTGTAAACGTAAAGCGAATAAATAGCCTGGCGCAGAAAATTCCGGTGCGCCTTGAGAATGCCATCCTTTTGCGAGGGATCCTTCTCCTCATCATACATTTTCAGATAGGTATCGTTCACCTTCGGGATCATGTCGAGGTTCGGGCCGAATTGCATGCCCTCCACATAAGGATTGTCCTCGATCCGGCCGCGCTGCCAGCTCAACTGCATGCATTGGTAAATGACGCGGCGCAACACGATCAAATCCTCGGTGGGGGATGTCCCGATCCGGTCGGGATTTTGCGCCGCGCGTCTGAGCCCCTCCGCCGCCCAGTAGATCGCGCTCGCCTCGGGCAAACGCCATTCCAGCGGACCGTATTCCTCATCGATCTGCTGCATGAGCTCGGGGTCCATCTTGTATTTCTCGCGCAACAGCCGGGCGCGACTGATTTCATCGGCGGTTTTCGGATGCAGCAGGGCCTCGTAATTCGGAGCCTTCCCGCCCAGCACTTCCTGCATGTTGGTCCGCCACTGCTCCTTGTAATACATGCTGGCATCGTCGAGGTTGGCCCCCATTTTGTGCTGGAAGAACCAGGCCAGTTCGCGGTGAATCAACACATCGTCCGGGTTATATTTCAAACCTTCGTCACGCAGCAGTTCAATGCCGTTTTGCACCCAGCGCCAGCGGTCGGGAAAATCCTTGAACTTGACCGAAATATTGTAGGCCATGTTCCAGCCCTGGTGAACCCAGACCTGCGAAAAATGCGGTTCAAGCTTCGTGATCCAATCGGACAACTGCGCCATCTCGAAAAACTTGTCGTCCTCCTGCAATTGCGTCGCGCGCGTCCACAGCAAGTTGGAGATCAACCCCCGAAATCCGCCCAGCGCCACGGTCGTGAACGCCAGGATCGGCGGCGCATTCGTCAGGCCCTCCACGTGGGTGAGCCCGAGCGTGTCGCGGTCGTGGTTCAACGATTTCTGCAGCGTCCCGACGCCCGTGATCAGCACCGCCGCCAGGATGAGCAGAACTATTTTTTTCAAACGCCCGCTCATGATTGGCCTTGTGCCGTCGCCAATTCACGGCGGTTGAAAACGAAGATCCCGAACACGGCAAAACAACCGCCCAGCAACAAAACGATCTGGGCAAACGCCTTCCCCAGCTCCAGCCACGTAATGCTGCGCCCGGTGCTGAGCGAATCGATCGGGGAAAAATCCCGCGCAAAATTGATGACCCGCAAAGCCACGCGAAAGACCGGGATGATAACCGTATCAAGCACCGCAATCGTCGTTTTATCCGACTGCGCGGACGCATCGATGCTCCCGTCGGAAACCACATTCGCCAGCGTGCCCGACGAAAGCGCCATGATCAAAATCGAGAGAGACAAAAACGCCGCGACAGGAAATGACAGGAAACTCGCCGACGCCAGCCCCACCGCCGCCAGCAGTGCCATCCAACAAAAGATGATTCCCAGCCCGCGCGCAAAATTCATCCCAAAACCACCGTCGCGATACAGCACCTCCATGCCGTCATCGAGCGGAAACAGCAAGGCCGAGCTGTTGAGATTGCCAAAGGCGACGGTCAGGACTCCGTTCGTGTCCAGCAGCCCCGCCGGAAGGTCGATTTCGTGGAAAGTATCCGGCGCGAGGCTCATCGGCTCACTGCGCCAAATGGATTTCGTGCTGGGCGGATCGCCGGCCTGCAACACCGCCACAAACGTCCCTGACGGACTTTTCTGCGCGGAATTGAATTTGATGCGCAACTGCAACGGTTCGTTCTCGAGCGATTTCGCCGCCGCGCCCAGCTTGATGCGCCACACCTTTCCCGTGCCCGGCGCCACGAGCTGATATTCCGCCTTGGCCTGTTCCTCGATTTGCCGTTTCACCTCGGGCAAATCCGCCTTGGTGATCTGCGTTTGCTTGAGGCGTTCATTGAGAACCTGGGTGGCATAGGCCTCAATCTTCGCGCTCACATCATCGGGCTTGGCGGAACTGCGGGCGACCAGCACCTGGTTGTGCAAAACGGTTTGCTCCTCCGCGGGCAATTTCGTCGCGCGCCACAGCAACAAGCCGTAAAGGCACCCGCCGGATATCACCAGCAACACCGCATTCAACGAGATGAGGCCCAGCCATTTTCCCATCCAAATTTGCCAGCGCGCAATCGGCTTCGTCACCACCACTTGCATCTGGCATTCCTCGATGTCGCGCGCCAGCGTGCCGCAGGAAAGCCACAGCGTTGAAATGCCCAGCAACGAGGTGATGGCGCTCAGCGTGTAAGTCAGCAGAATTTGCGTAAACCCGCGCGCTGTGCCGTCGTCCTTGATAAGAATCGGCAGTCCAATTACCGCGAGCAGCAACAACGCCGTAATCACCAGGAACAGCCGGAAACGAAGCGCGGCTTTCCAGGTCAGAACGATTATGGCAAACAATTGTTGCATGAACTCAAATCGATGGGACGAAGGTTACTTTTTATCTCCCCCGAGCAGCGATGACAATTTCTCATTCGCTTTCGACAAATCCGCCGGTTGAGCCGCGGAGGCCGCCGGTTTGACCGGAGCCGGCGTCGGTTCGGAAGCTTTGGTGAGTCCGGCGAGCTTTTTCTCGTCAGCCGCGGGCGTTGTTGGCGCCGCGGGAACAACCGGCGCGGCTTTCGTTTCCGGCAGGGCCAGTTTTTCCAGAATCTTTTCGGTGGCCGGTTTTTCGGTGACACCGGCGCGCAGATATTCCGCCACGCGAGCGCCCGATTGCGCGCCGCTGGTTTGCTGCGCCGCGCGCGCTTTTTCCACCACGTCGAGGAAATAGCTTTCGAGATTCTGCGTCGGGTTATCCACGCGAATCTGATTCGTCGCGATGTCGCGCCGAATCACATCCAGCACGCGCTCGAGCGTTTCGCGCGGCAGCACGGGTGTGGTGATGCGCAATGTGTCCGGGCGCGCGAGCAGTTCCTTCAACGTGCCCATCGCCTGGATTTTTCCACCGTAATAAATCACCACGCGATCGCAAACATCCTCCACGTCCGACAACAAATGGCTGCTGAGAATCACCGTCTTGCCGCGACGCGCGAGCGCGATGATCAAATCCTTCACCTCGCGGCAACCAATGGGATCGAGACCCGCCGTCGGCTCGTCGAGAATCACCAAGTCGGGGTCGTTGATGAGCGCCTGCGCGAGGCCGATGCGGCGTTGCATGCCCTTGGAAAACTCGCCCACCGCGCGCATGCGCGTCTGGTTCAAGCCGACCATTTCCAGCAATTGTTCCGCGCGATTATTGCGATCGTTTTTGTCCAACTCGAAAAGATTTCCAAAAAAATCAAGCGTCTCGCGGGAATTGAGGTAGCGATAGAGATAGGATTCCTCCGGCAAATAACCGATGCGCGCCTTGGTCTTCACGTGCCGCGGCGAATGACCGAACACTTCGCAATGGCCCTTCGTGGGATTCAACAGACCGAGCAGCAATTTGACGGTGGTGGATTTGCCGGAGCCGTTCGGCCCGAGCAGCCCGAACACTTCGCCGCGACGAACGTCGAAATCCACATTGTCCACCGCGCGCGCCTTGGGGCGGCCCCAAAAGTCTTTGAAAACCTTGGTGAGGCCGCGGACGGAGACAACAACCTCGGAGGATCGTTGATTCCCGATATCCAATTTTTGATTTGGTTCCGTAAGGGTCATCTTAAGTGGCCGATT
>Ga0207707_10006199_pt1 | contig 10448 bp, 10 predicted proteins | sample KBSC83BmetaG_FD_184336 | JGI IMG/M metagenome (GOLD analysis project Ga0207707, IMG submission 184336) | Corn rhizosphere microbial communities from Kellogg Biological Station, Michigan, USA - KBS C8-3B metaG (SPAdes) (version 2) | ecosystem: Host-associated > Plants > Roots > Rhizosphere ... | reverse complement strand
TTTCGCGGTCGCCGGGGCCGATGCCGACGCCCCGCCCGCGCTGCTCGCCGCGCACGCCACGGCGCTGCGGGCAGCCGGCCGGGAGGATTGGGAGAGCGCCGGCCGCGCCGCCCTGGACGCCGCCGCGGCGGCCGGGGACCGGGTCGCCGAGCGGCTGGCCGGGGCGGCGCTGGTCGCCGGGCTGCGGGATCTTGGCCGGGTCGGCGAGGCCGGCGACCTCGCCGCCGAGCTGGCCGAGGCGGCCGCGGCCGACGGCGCCTACAGCGCCGAGCTCCAGTTCCGGGCCGACGCGCTGTGGGCCGGCCTGCACGCCGACGGCGCGCTCGACGAGGCACTGCGCTCGGCCGGCGCGCTGCTGGACCGGACCGTGCCGGCCGACGCCCGGGCGCTGCTGGTCGCCACGCTCGCGCTGGCCAGAGCCGACACCGGCGCTCTGCCAGCCGCGCGCGGACTGCTCGAGCGGGCCGGGCCGGTCGCCGCGGACCGCACCGTGCGCTGGGTCGCGGCCGAGACGTCCTGGCTCGCCGGCGAGGCGGAGGCGGCCCGGGACGCCGCCGACGCGCTGGCCGGTTCGGACATGCCGGCCCGGCTGGCCCTGCTCACCGCCCGGTGGGCGCGCCGGGACACCAACGAGGACGTGACCGAGCCGCTCCCGCGGGCCGGTGCGCTCGGCCGCACCGGGGTCGGCCCGGCCGCGGTGACGATCGCGGCCTGGGACGCGGGCGGCAGCGCGCTGGCCGCCGCGGCCACCGCGTGGAAGGGCGTGATGGTCCGCGAGCAGGTGCGCTGCCTGCTCGGTGCCGGGCTCGCCGGCTCGGTCGACTGCCTGCTGGCCGCCGAGGAGGTGGCGGCCGACACCGGCCTGACCACGCTGCTCGGCCGGGTGCGCTGGGCCCTGGAGGCGCAGGGCATCCACCGCCGACCTCCGCCGCCGGTGGAGCTGACGGCGTCCGAACGGGAGGTGCTCGCGCTGGTCGGCGCGGGGCTCTCGACGCCCCGGATCGCCGCCCGACTCGGGCTGACCCGGGCGGAGGTGGAGGCGCGGGTGCGCTCGGCGATGGCGGCGCTGGGCGCCCGCACCCGCACCGAGGCGGCGCTGCGGGCGGCCGGCGGCTGACCGGGCCCGCTCCTATTGTCGCGGGGTGGCGTACCGCGTCTGCTTCGTCTGCTCGGGCAACATCTGCCGCTCGCCGACGGCCGAGGCCGTCTTCCGCCGCCGGCTGGCCGAGGCCGGGCTGGCCGGTGAGGTCGAGGTGGACAGCGCGGGGCTCGGCGACTGGCACGTCGGCGAGGACGTGGACGACCGGTCGGCCGCGGCGTTGCGGGCGCGCGGGTATCCCGCCTGGACGCATGCGGCCAAGCAGTTCCGGCCGGCCGACTTCGAGGACCGTGACCTGGTCGTCGCGCTCGACGCCGGGCACGAGCGGGCGCTGCGGGCGATGGCGGAGACCGCGGCGGACCGGGTCAAGATCCGGATGCTGCGCTCGTACGACCCGGCGGCCGCGGACGACGCGGACGGGCTCGACGTGCCGGATCCCTACTACGGCGGCGAGCGCGGGTTCGAGCACGTGCTCGACCTGGTCGAGGCCGCCTGCGCCGGGTTGCTGGCGGAGGTCGAGGCGGAGCTGTGGATCCATCCGAACGGGTGACGCTCGCGCTCGGCGCGGCCGTCGAGTCGGCCCGGCCGACCGGCGCCGCGATCACCGGACAGCGCTGGCGGGTGCGGCTGGCCGACGGCCGGGACGTGTTCGTGAAGACCAGGGACGACGCGCCGGACGGGTTCTTCGCCGCCGAAGCGGCCGGGCTCGACTGGCTCGGCGCGGCGCCCGGCGGACCACCCGTGCCGGCCGTGCTCGCCCACGACACCGACCTGCTGGTGCTGCCCTGGCTCGCGGAGGTACGGCCGGCGAGCGCGACTGTCGAGCGGCTCGGTCGCGAGCTGGCCGCCATGCACGCGGCCGGGTCGCCCGTCTTCGGTGCGGCGCAGGACGGATGGATCGGTGCCGCCGAGTTGGAGAACGGGCCGCTCGACGGGTGGCCTGAGTTCTACGCGGAACGGCGCGTCCTGCCGTACGTGCGGCAGCTGCGGGACGGCGGGCAGCTCGGCGGCGAGGAGGCCGCGGTGTTCGAACGGCTGGCGGCGCGGTTGCCGGAGATTGCCGGTCCGGCCGAGCCACCGGCCCGGATCCACGGCGACCTGTGGACCGGCAACGTGCTGTGGTCCGGTGACCGCGGCTGGCTCGTCGACCCGGCGGCGCACGGCGGGCACCGCGAGACCGATCTCGCCATGCTGACGCTGTTCGCCGAGGGGTGGGTGCCACGGATGCTCGCCGCGTACGAGGAGAGCGTGCCGCTGTCCGACGGGTGGCGGGCGCGGCAGCGGCTGCACCAGATTCACCCGCTGCTCGTGCACGCCGTCCTGTTCGGCGGTGGCTACCTCGCCGCCGCCGTGGCCGCCGCCGCGGAGTACCTGTAGCCGGGCGGCCGCCATCAGCACTCCTCGACCACCGAGCCGGGGGTTCCGCTCCCGCTGCAGGCCGGCGTCGTGCCCGGCATGACCGGAGGTCGGCCCGGGTAGATCGCAACCATGACGGGGCCGATGTACGAGGACCGCAGCGGCGTGCCGGAGCCGGACCGCGCGCCGTCCCCGGGAGCGACCGGAGCGGGGCCGGAGGTGCCGCCGGCCGCGCCGCCGGTCCAGACCGCGGTTCCGCCGCGGACCCGGGTGAGCGGGATCTGGGTCGCCTCGATCGCGGCGGTGGTGGTGCTGCTGCTCCTGCTGATCTTCATCCTGCAGAACGGCGAGCGCGTGAAGATCAACATCTTCGGGGCCAACCCCACGCTGCCGCTCGCGTGGCGCTGCTGCTCGCGGCGGTGCTCGGGGCGCTGCTGGTCGCGCTCATCGGCGTCGCGCGCGTAGTGCAGCTGCGCCACACCGCACGGAAGATGGCCCGCCGGTCGCGCTGATCGCGCCCCCCTGTGCGAGCACTCACAGCGGGTCCGGGGAACACCCGGTCGCCGTGGGGCGTGGACCAGATGAGATGACTGACGAAACCACGACGACGAAGAGGGCAGGACTCTCCCCGATCGAGGTCGGTGCCGGGGCCGGCGCGGCGGTGATCGCCGCGTTCGCCTCCTCCTACCTCGGTACGGCCGGGACGCTGACCGGCGCCGCGGTCGCCAGCGTGGTCGGCACGGTGAGTACGTCCGTGCTCCGCTCCTCGGCGCAGACCAGCGCGCACCGGCTGAAGCAGACCACGACGCGGTTGCGGGACACCCGGGTCGACCAGGTCCGGGCCACCGACGTGCGCCCGGTCGAGTCGGAGGACGTCGACCCGTACGGGACGCAGCTTTTTCGTGCCTCGAACTGGATCGATCCCGATGACACCCGTGCCGACCCCGGAAGCAGCTGGGAGACCCCGACCCACCACTTCGCCGGGCGCTATTCCGGCCCCGGCCGGCCCGGCACGGCGGCTGGCGCCGCCGCCGGTATGAGCAGCGGACCGGGGACCGGCGCGGCCCGACCCGGTCCCGCCGGGAGCGGCCTCGCCGGCCCGGGTGCATCGGGCCCCGCCGCGAGCGGTCCCACCGGCCCGGGTGCATCGGGCCCCGCCGCGAGCGGCCCCACCGGCCCGGGTGCATCGGGCGCCGGCGCCAGCGGCCCCACCGGCCCGGGTGCATCGGGCGCCGGCGCCATCCGGCCGGCCGGGGTGGAGCCCGACACGGCCGGCGACGACCCCGGCCCGGCGGCGTCGGGGCTACGGCGGGTCCGCGGTCGGTGGGTCGTGGTGGGCGCCGGCGCGGTGGCCGCGTTCGCGCTGTCCCTCGGCGTGATCACCGGGATCGAGGCCGCCGCCGGCAAGCCGCTGTCCGGGCTGGCCGGCCGGGAGTCCGGCGGCGGCACCACGGTCGGCCGGGCCACCGGAACGGACAGCGGCTCCGGCCGGGGCACGCCGAGCCCGACCCCGACGCCGGCCACGAGCGGCGGGCCGACGTCCACCGCGCCGGCACCCGGCACCGGCCCGACCGTCTCCCCGACCGCGCCGTCGAGAGCCCCGGCCAGCCGGGCACCGTCGCCCACCCAGCAACCGCCCACCCAGCCGCCCACCCAGGCGCCCTCCCAGGCGCCCTCCCAGGCGCCCAGTCCGGACCAGCGGACGCCGTGACGACGAGCCGCCCGGCCACCGCCCGGGCGGCTCCACTCACTGCGGCAGCTTCACCACCGTGACGAAGAAGTCGTCGATCTGCTGGACCACCGTGATGAACCGCTCGAAGTCGACCGGCTTGGTCACGTACGCGTTGGCGTGCAGGTCGTACGAGCGCAGCACGTCCTCCTCCGCCTCCGACGTGGTCAGCACCACCACCGGGATCGCCCGCAACGACTCGTCCGCCTTGATCTCGGCCAGCACCTCACGCCCGTCCTTCCGGGGCAGGTTGAGGTCGAGCAGGATCAGGCCGGGCCGCGGCGCGTCGGCGTACCGACCCTCGCGGCGCAGGAACGCCACAGCTTCCACGCCGTCCTCGACGACGTGCAGCGTGTTGCGGAGCTTGTGCTCCTCGAACGCCTCGCGCGTCATCAGCACGTCGCCGGGGTCGTCCTCCACCAGCAGGACGTCGACCACCGTCGGCGGTGCAGCGGTGGGGTCGGTCATCTCGGTCATTCAGCGGTCTCCGACTCTTCCGGTGCGGGTGGCGCTGCGATCTTCGGCAGCGTGAAACGGAAGACGGTCCCGCTGTCCACCGAGGTGTCCAACCAGATCCGCCCGCCGTGGTATTCGATGATCTTCCGGCACATGGCCAGCCCGATGCCGGTGCCGGGATAGGCGTCCTTCGGGTGCAGCCGCTGGAAGATCACGAAGATCCGGTCGGCATACTCCGGCTCGATCCCGATCCCGTTGTCGGCGACCGAGAACTCCCACTGGTCGCCGGCGTCGGCCCAGGACACGGTGATCCGCGGCGGCTGCTCGCCGCGGAACTTCAGCGCGTTGCCGATCAGGTTCTGGAACACGCCGACCAGCAGCGCGACGTCCACCGACACCCGCGGCATGTCCTCGGCCACCGTGACGGTCGCGTCCGACTCCTCGATCGCGATCGAGAGGTTGGCGACCGCCTGGTCGACCAGCTCGTTCGTGCCGACCTCGGCGTGTTCCCGGGTGAGCCGGCCGACCCGGGAGAACGCGAGCAGGTCGTTGATGAGCCCCTGCATGCGTTTGGCCCCGTCCACCGCGAACGCGATGTACTGGTCGGCCCGCTCGTCCAGCTGCCCCTTGTACCGGCGCTCCAGCAGCTGGGTGAAGCTCGCGACCTTCCGCAGTGGCTCCTGCAGGTCGTGCGAGGCGACGTAGGCGAACTGCTCGAGCTCGATGTTGGACCGCTCCAGCTCTGCGGTCCGCTCGTCAAGCCGCGCGGTGGTGTCCCGCAACGCGTGGAACTCGGCGACGATCTGGCGGCGCATCGCCTCCACATCCGCACCGAGCGCGACGATCTCCCGCGGGCCGCTGCCGTGCACCTCCGCGTCGAAGTCGCCGCCGGCGACCCGGCGGACCTCGGCGGTCAGTGCGGACAGCGGCCGGAGCACGACCCGGCGCAGCCCGAACACGAGTACGAGCAGCAGCACGACCAGGCCGATCGCGAGCAGCAGACCGACCAGCTGCAGCCGGCCGGCCGAGGAGTTGAGGTCGTGGCGGGCGTCGGCGGCGGACCGGTCGAGGTCGCGCTGCAGGGCGGTGAGGCTGGCGCGCAGGTCGTCGAACAGCTGCTTGCCGAGCATCGGGCTGACCGTGACCGGCTGGCCCGCCTGCACCTGGGCGAGGATCGGCTCCGCATACCTCGTCCGCCAGGCGTCGGCCTTGGCCTCCACCTGCTCGAGGGCGGGCCGGATGCCGAGCGCCGGATCATCGGCCATCTCGGACAGCGACCGCGCCGCGGCCGCCTCGTCGCGCTGCCCGCTCTCCCAGGGTTCGAGGAACAGCTCCTGGCCGGCCAGGGCGTACCCGCGGATGCCGGTCTCCTGGTCGACGAGCGCGACCTGCAGCTGCTCGGTGTCGCGGAACGCCGGGTCGATGACGTCGACCACCCGGCTGCGGGCGTCGGCCAGGTTGCTCAGCGCGACGGCGCCGGCGGCGATCATCCCGGTGGCGACCAGCGTGGCCACGGCCGCCAGCCGGATGAGCGAGCGGCGCAGCGACCCGGCCCGGGCGATCTCCGGTCGCCGCACCGGCGGAGGGGAGATCGGCGGCGCCGGGGCGGTCCGCTCGGCCAGGTCAGTCATCGGCCGGGCTCACCGCGGGCAGCGCGCCGACCAGGAGCACCGCGACGTCGTCGACGAGGTCGCCGCCGTTGAGCGCTTCGGCCTGCTGGATCAGCGAGTCCACGAACGGCTCCGGCGCGGCCCGCCAGGCGGGATCGTGGCGGACCTGCCGCTGCACCAGCTCGGCCAGCCCCTCACCGCCGAGGCGCTCCGGACCGAGACCGACCCGGCCGTCGATGAGCCCGTCGGTGTGCAGCAGCAGCGCCCAGTCCGCGGGCAGCTCCACCTCGGTGGCCGGCCAGGACGTGCGGGTCACCACCCCGAGCGGCGGTACGACGCGCCCCTCGGACAGCAGCCGGACCGTCTCACCGACCAGCAGCGGCGCCGGATGGCCGACCAGATGCATCGAGACCCCACGGCGGTCCGGCGAGATCGTCAGCGTGCACACGGTCGCGAAGATGTGCTCGCGGTGCCGCTCGTGCACGAGGACCTGCTGCAGCGTCGCCAGGATCTCGTCGGATGGCCGCGACGCCAGCACCAGCGCGCGCCAGGCGATCCGCAGCCGTACGCCCAGCGCGGCCTCGTCCGGGCCGTGCCCACTGACGTCGCCGATCATCACGTGCAGGGTGCCGTCCGGGTCGCGGACCGCGTCGTAGAAGTCGCCGCCGAGCAGCAGCCGGCGCCCGCCGGCCTGGTAACGCGCGGCGAACAGCACGCCGGCGCCGGCGATGAGCGGGCTGGGCAGCAGGCCGCGCTCCAGCCGGGTGTTCTCCTCGGCGTGCAGCTGTTGCTCCTGCAGCGCCCGCTCGGTGGCCTCGATCCGGGACCGGCCGATCGCGTACCGGATCGCCCGGGTCAGCAGCTGCCCGTCGACCTGACCCTTGACCAGATAGTCTTGCGCGCCGGCGGCGACCGCCTCGGCTCCGCGGTGCTCGTCCGCCAGGCCGGTGAGCACCAGCAGCGCGACCCCGTCGGCCTGCGCGGCCAGTCGGCGCAGGCCGTCCAGCCCGGACGCGTCCGGCAGGCCGAGGTCGAGCAGCACGCAGTCCACCCCGGCGACCTCGGCCTCCGCCTCGGCCAGCGTGCGCGCACGGAGCAGCTCGACCTGGCTGACGGCCTCGTCGAGGAGCTCCTGCACCAGGAACGCGTCGCCGTCGTCGTCCTCGACCAGCAGGACGCGAAGGTTCTCGACCGGCGCAGCGGTGCCCATGACGGGCAGGAGGCTGCTCACGATGCCGCCTGCCAGCACATTCTCGTGCTCAGATGAATCTCCCTTGTCCGGCCGCGCGTGCCGTCCCTCGCTTGCCGGTCGGATCGGAAGCCCGCGCTTCCGCTGGGACGCATGCTAGCGCGGCCCGTGACGCATCTCGTCACTTGTACTATTAGCTCTAGAACAATACGCTGAATCCGTGCTCCTACGGGTGAATCCCGCATCGCCGGAGCCTATCTACGCGCAGGTCGCGAGCGCGGTCCGGCGGGAGGTCGCCGCCGGGCGGGTGCGGCCGGGCGAGCGACTGCCCGGCGCCCGCGAGCTGGCCGCGGCCCTCGGGGTCAACCTGCACACGGTGCTGCGCGGCTACCAGGAGCTGCGCGACGAGGGCGTGGTCGAGCTGCGGCGCGGTCGCGGCGCGGTCGTCACCCACGGGGCATCGCGGATCGCCGGGCCGGCGGCGGCGCTGCGGGCGTTCGTCGCCGAGGCCCGCCGGGTCGGGCTGACCGCCACCGAGGCGGCGGCGATGGTGCGAGAGGAGATGTCGTCGTGAGGCGCGCGGCCCCGATCGTGCTCGGCTTGCTGTGGCGGCAGCGCGAGTACGGCGGGTGGGGTGGCGGCTCGGGTGCCGGCAGCGGTTCGGCGCGATCTTCCGCAGCAGCGAGGCGCTGGAGGTGACCCGCGGGGACGGGCGGCGGTCCGTGGACGCAGCGGCCGAGGCGGCGGCGCTGCTGACCACGTTCACCGACCGGGCGCACCGCTGAACTTTCTTCCGTCCACAGGGTGTGGGTGGCTTCTCGCAGGTCAGCACGGCAGGCGGGGCCAGCGGTGGGGTTACCCACAGGTTGTCCCCAGCACGGTCCGCAGGCCCGGCCGGGTTGTCCACCAGCCGTCCCCAACACGGTCCACAGCGCCGCTGCGACCCGGCCTTCAGCCGGCCCTAGTCTGAGCACTCGGGCGCTATAGTTCGAACACAGGTTCGAACGGCAGGAGGGGCGGCGCGGTGGCGGTCACGGACGAGATCGGCACCCCCGGATCGCGGGCGGCCGACTTCGACCGGCAGCCACCGCAGGACGTGCAGGCCGAGCAGTCGGTGCTCGGCGGCATGCTGCTGTCCAAGGACGCGATCGCCGACGTGGTCGAGGTGCTGCGGGCCGGCGATTTCTACCGGCCGGCCCACCAGATCGTCTACGACACGATCCTCGACCTGTACGGGCGGGGCGAGCCGGCCGATCCGGTGACGGTCTCGGCCGAGCTGACCCGCGCCGGCCAGCTGATGCGCATCGGTGGCACGCCCTACCTGCACACGCTGATCTCCTCGGTGCCGACCGCGGCCAACGCCGGGTTCTACGCGGAGATCGTGGCCGAGCGGGCCACCCTGCGCCGGCTGGTCGAGGCCGGCACCCGGATCGTCCAGCTCGGCTACGGCGCGGCCGCCGGCCAGGGCGGCGACGTCGACGAGGTGGTCGACCGGGCCCAGGCCGAGATCTACGACGTGACCGAGCGGCGCACCAGCGAGGACTACGTCCGCCTGGAGCACCTGGTGAGTTCGACGATGGACGAGCTCGACTCCATCCAGAACAGCGGCGGCATCGGCATGGGGGTGCCGACCGGATTCATGGATCTGGATGAGCGGACCCACGGCCTGCATCCAGGGCAAATGGTGGTCATCGCGGCGAGACCGGCGGTCGGCAAGAGCACGCTGGCCCTCGACATCGCCCGATCCTGCTCCATCAAGAACAACCTGACCTCCGCCATCTTCTCGCTGGAGATGAGCAAGTCGGAAATCACCATGAGACTGCTGTCGGCCGAGTCACGGGTGCCGCTGACTCGAATGAGATCCGGCCGGATGGACGACCAGGACTGGTCCCGCCTCGCGCGGAGAATGGGCGAGGTCGCCGAAGCGCCTCTCTACATCGACGATTCTCCGAACCTGACCATGATGGAGATACGGGCGAAGGCTCGACGCCTGAAGCAGCGGCATGACCTTCGCCTGATCGTTGTCGACTACCTCCAGCTCATGACCAGCGGTAAGAAGGTCGAGAGCCGCCAGCAGGAAGTCTCGGAGTTCTCCCGGGCATTGAAGCTGCTCTCCAAGGAGCTCGAGGTTCCCGTAGTAGCGCTGAGCCAGCTCAACAGGGGGCCCGAGCAGCGGACAGACAAGAAGCCCATGCTCTCCGACCTTCGTGAATCCGGTGCGATCGAACAGGACGCTGACCTGGTGATACTTCTCCACCGCGAGGACATCTACGAGCCGGAATCTCCGCGTGCCGGTGAAGCCGACCTGATCATAGCCAAGCACCGGAATGGTGCGACGGGCACCGTGACGGTGTCTTTCCAAGGAACGTATTCACGCTTCACGGACATGGCCGGCTGATGCTGCTGGTCCAGGTCAGCGACCTGCATCTGGACGGGAGCCCGCAGCGGCACGAGCGCGCCGAGCGGGTCATGGCCTACGTGAACGGGCTGGCCGGCGTCGACGCGGTGCTGGTCAGCGGGGACATCGCCGACCACGGTGAGCCGGCCGAGTACGCGGAGGCCAGGCAACTGCTGGCGTCGCCGCACCGGGTGCTCACCTGCCCGGGCAACCACGACGTGCGCGGCCCGTACGAGTCGGTGCTGCTCGGCCGGTCACCGTCCGGCGGCGCGGTCAACGAGGCGCACGACGTGGCCGGCGTGCTGATCGCGATGTGCGACTCGTCGCGGCCGGGCCGGGCCGACGGGCGGCTCGACGAGCAGACGCTGGCCTGGCTCGACGGAGTGCTGGCCGACCAGCCGGCGCTGGTCTGCTTCCACCACCCGCCGACGACGATGCACCAGCCGATGATCGACGAGATCCTGCTGACCGACCCGGACCGGCTCGCCGCCGTGCTGGACCGGCACCCCGGGGTGCTCGCCGTGCTCTGCGGGCACGCGCACACGGCTGCCGCCACCACGTTCGCCGGCCGGCCCTGCCACGTCGCCCCCGGTGTGGTCTCCACCCTGCGG
>Ga0207707_10006198_pt1 | contig 10449 bp, 8 predicted proteins | sample KBSC83BmetaG_FD_184336 | JGI IMG/M metagenome (GOLD analysis project Ga0207707, IMG submission 184336) | Corn rhizosphere microbial communities from Kellogg Biological Station, Michigan, USA - KBS C8-3B metaG (SPAdes) (version 2) | ecosystem: Host-associated > Plants > Roots > Rhizosphere ... | reverse complement strand
TGGATGCTCCGTTAATGGGATCCGTGGATGGGATCAAGCAAGTAGATCCGGCTGTGCGTGTTTTAACGCCGAAAACCATGGACAAAGATGTTCCGCCTATGCACGTTCATAGGAATTAGAGCAGCCCAGCGAGGGTGAATTTTCCAACGTGTGGATAAGTTGGGCCATCAGTGAACAGGAATAGGTAATAAGGACCGGTTCATTCAGTTCCGGAGATACGAGAAAAAAAAGGGAAAGGAATACAATTCGCATTTCCTCGGGCTCCCTGGTCCGAAGCGTATGATGCGGCCTTGCGCGAACTTTTTGACGGACAGGGTAGAGAGTATGTCATAGAACCTACAGGGCACTGTCAACTTAAGTGAAAACCGATGGAAAACGCTACCATTGGTAGCACTGAGGAGGCACGCTTACCAACCTGCGGTGGTGGGATCAGCGAAATTATCATTAAGTTGACAATACCCTGGCGTACTGCCTAAAGGGTTGGCTGCCGGCTGAACCGGTGGAGATGGTCCAGCCGAGTTGCTATTCGTGTTGGTATTATCACTTCCTGCAACCGATGTTACCTTTCCCAATAGGAAGACCAAGAAAAGGAGTAAGAGTAGTGCCACCGCCAGTTGATTATAGTTTTTTGATGTATCACCGTTATCTCTGCCTTGAGACCGGGTTTCTACCGGAAGATTTTAAAACCAACAGAAAGGGCATTGACCGGACCGAACGTAGGCGGCTGCTCGCCTCTCTGAAACTTGAAGAGGATCGCGTTCTGTAGGCCATTGAAGTTCCTGTTGAAAAGGAAGCCCGTGTTCAACTCGAAGCGTGTTTCGGTGTAGGCCCTATTCCTGCGGCGGTCGGCATTCACGAGGTGATAGTAGGTGCCGGTCACGCCGAATTTGACGATGCGCTTGAGTTCCAACGACAGGTCGAGTCCGACGAATGGTCTGTTGATCGTTTCGGTGGGAGTGTTGGTGGCCCTTGTATCTCTTCTGACAAGCCCTCCCAGTTCGTAACCTATTGACGGCTTGATCCTGTACGACGAGACGAACGGACCTTTACTGGTTGTTGGTGTGGTCCGCGGTGCAACGTCAAATGCAAACTGTCTCTCTTCGGTAGTCTGCTCAAAGTCCAGAAACCGCGGCACGTATTCTGTATGCCAGTAGATTGTTTGGAGCTTGAAGTCCCGGTCGGAATCGTAACGGAGACCATTTATCCAAACGTGCTGCTGTATGAAAGCGCGATTTCGCAGCCCGGCATCACGCCCGAGCTCGTAATCCATGCCGAACTGGACCCTGTTCGGTGACTTGGATACCTTCGGCGATTGAGTGTCGACATCGGCTTCAAACAGCGGACGAAAAGCCATCCAAACTGGCTTGTTACTTTCTTCGCCGAACACGTTATAGGTGAGCAATGGCAGAGTCGGCTTCCAATGAACACCGAAAATACCGACGTTTGCCCGCGCGTGGTTTTTCGAGTTAACGGTGGACGTGAAAGTAGTCTCCACGAAAAATTCTGTTTTGGCTCTATCGGTCTGGCCTGACGGAGCCAGATCCGCCACCGTCGTAGCCGTGAGAGATTGGGCGTCGGCTGGAATCGCAAAACCTGCACTCTCATGTCCTCGTAGCGGCCCGGCAGGAAAGAGGATCTTGACCGTATATTTCTTGGCCCGCAGCGGCAGCTTTTCTTTGGGTTCAATAAGCAAAGCATTTGGATTCTTAGGATCAATCTCGATGCTGGCGGCCGAGGTCTCGACATTAGGTGAGAGATCATCTGCACTGAAATTGTATAAGATTCTGATCTTACCGGGATCTCCCTGGAATGGACTGAGAAGGTCATTCAGACGGATGCCTTCTGGTTGAATTTTGATCACCCGACGGTTGTAAGGAACTGTGCCTGGCTGGTTGATTGTCCTGACGAACACGACAGGCATCTTGTTCGTCACGGAGTTAACGTCGACGGAGGTCTGGAGTGGCCGGGCTCTGGGCTCTCGGGTCAACCTAATTCCCTTGAGCACGATGTTATATGTGCGTGTCCCTCCGGCAGGCACCTCCGTAATACGACCGCCACCCGATGCAAGATTAACGGGAGTGCCGGCTACGTCTCGAAAACCTCTGAGTGAAACGGCGTTATCGAGGCCGGGAACCCTGGACGCGTCACAAAACACCTGCACAATCGTCCCCGTATTGTCCTCAAAGAACAGCAATGTATTGGTTAACGTGATCGCCTGTATGTCATCAGTAAACGATACCCGAATCTCATTGGTGTTCGGCGAGTAAATAGTACTGAGCACTTGCGCCGAGATTCTCGACGACAAAACTGAAATGAAGAGTATGGCGGCGAAGAGGAAATAAGTTGATCTCATTGAAACCCTCACGCGATTTAGCTCCCAAAGACAAAACAAAACGTCTCCGGAGTTTGCATTGTCCAGACGACCCTTTCCCAATCGGCGACTGTCGTTGTCGACGGAACAAGGACCTCCGGAGGATTCATTCTTGATTGAAAGGGAAAGAAAACGTTCTGCTCATTTGTAGCCTGAACTAGTCTGCCCTGGTTCCCTTCGTTCCAAGGGATACCCGTGCCGACAGCCAACTGGCCCAAGGTTGTATTGGAACTGATATTGCCAGTTGGTTGGGTTGACCACACAGACAATGCCGCACGGATACGTCTGTGCACATCCCCATCTCTCCATAGAATGCACTCGCCACTGGTAGCTGGTGGTGTTTGGAACTCACCGGCTACCGCGTCCAAGGCCACCACAGCCACGGACATAGCGTGTGCCCGCTCCTTTGCGGCTAGTGATTTCTTTTTAGAAGAAGATTTCTTCATCGCTGTTGATCTATCGTTTTTTGAGGAAGGTTTCTTTTTGCCCATACTCTCTCCTTGTTAATGGCCATTCCGCACAAAGCATCAAGTAAGGTCTATAAGAGGTTCTGTATATCTATGACCAGAACCATCGAAATGTTCCGTATCGGCATCTCCGCCCTGAACCGATATTGCGATCGGGTATTCCATTTGATTGGATTAGTTCCGTTCCAGCAACATGTGCTTATGTATCTCAATTGATCAGACTAATGAGTGGGCCTTTGCTGCATGGAAATCTCGCTGCGATGACTTTGAACGAAACCGAAGATTGATACTTTCAATATTGTTTGATTCACTTCGGAAAGCCATTCTTTAACCAAGTTTCGATTGTTGTCTGAATGTCGTGTCCTGACATCATTGAGCCGTTAACCGAAACCTGGTATCCCGCATCAGTGATGAATGGTCCACCTAAAGGCATTTGAGGACCGGGACCGGCCCCAAGCAGCATCGTGAGAAACAAAGAATTAAGCGGATCATTTTGATCCATGATTTGGCTGCCAAAGTTCGGTACCGTACCGGTAATAAAAGCCGTGTAATCGGCATCGAGGTCACCAGTTTCTCGCCAAAAGGGCGCACCTGAATCTGTATTGTGAGGTGCAGTTGGCAGCGGATTTGAAGTATCGGCCGCCGCGATCGCGTCGAGGATATTTTGAATATCCGTAAAGTTGGGTTTTGCTATTGGACTACAGGACATAGTGTCTAGCTCCTTTCATGGTCTGAATTTCAATTATGAGTAAGCATCGATTGATCAACGGTGCTTTTTCTTTTTCGCTGGTCCCTTCAGTTGTACCTTTGGTGCAGCTAACGCCGCCTTCCGCTCGTCCTGCATCATTGTCATCAGAGTCCGGAACGACGGATCCTGCATCAACAACCCTGGAATCGTTGGTGGAAAAGCATGGTCCTTTAGTGACCAGAGAAAGTCAGTGCCCGGCGCACCGAGACTCACGTTGTGACAGCCGATGCAGCCTGTGCCGCCGACATTTTGACCCTGCTGATTAATCCGGCCCTGATCGAAAGTCTCCAATGTTATATTTGCAAAACTTGATGTCGCTCTCGTGACCGGCGGAAACGTGGGCGGAGGTGGACTATTAGGTGCATTTGGCGGAATTGGCCATTGAGTCATCACCAACTGATAGAACTGCCAAATACCGCTGCCCTGTGTGCTCAACGCCTGCTGGTATAGCCGATTGGTATTCTGGGTTGACGGATGGATAGGCATCACCCGCGTTACATTAAAGGGAGCAGGTACTGGAACCGGAAGCGGGTTTACACTGTACGGGTTTCTTGTTGGCATTGGCGTAGCGGTACCGTCATTGAATCCAAATGTTCCGGGCGAACCCGCGTGGTTTGGCGGCACGTTGTCGACTTGTTCAAACGTTGACCAGATCCATTGCGGTCGTGTCGGCGTTTTTTGAACGATATGCAAACCAACTAATCCAACCAACCTTTGCTGCGCGCCACAATCACCGTTCGCATCCATAACCCACGCCATACGTATGTAGTAGCGCTCTGGATGAGGCGTATTTTCCATATCAATCCACGCAGACTTAACGTCGATTGATCCGTTAGCAAAGGAGATCTGAGTTGGCAGGTTTCCGCGCACATACCACTGTCCGTTCAAGATTTGATCAAACTCAACCTGGTTGTAAGCAGTCAGGAAATGAACGTAGGTTGTGTTCTGCGCAACTAATGGCCCAACCAGACTGCCAAACCCTGCCTGGCCCAAATCGCTGAATTTAGAAAATGAAGCAAGCACGAGATCCCCAGCGCCAACCACCTTGCCACACGCATTCATCGACGCAGGCTCATTCTCATTCCATGCCACGGGTACTGAGCCATCTCGATGAAAGACTTCCCAAAGTGCCTTGTAGGTTTCGAAGACTCTGGGGCCACTGCCTCCAACTGTTTGCGTGGTGTCCGGAACACCACGTTGGTTGTTTGCAGTCTGCGCCGGCCAGACCAGTGCGATAAATGTCCGCCATGAATAGTCATCAAAAAACTCGATTGGGTTGCTCGGAAATCCTGAGGGAACACAAACGTCGCAGGGAGCTTGTGGTGAATTCACTGTAACTACCGGCGGGTTGCTACAAGCAGACGGCGGTGTTTCACAAGGGAAGGGTGTGGAAGTCGCAACAGCGATTGCCGCTCTGGCGTTCGATTCGGGAGCGAAGTGCGCTGAAAAGGCCAACAGGAGAATGATAAATAGTAGAAATGATAAACCAATGACGCGCGGTGCTTGGATAGTGAGAGTTCTCATGTCGGAGTCCTTTCATCGTGAGAACGTTTGGGACGGTTTGAGGTTCTTTGATAGAGTTGTCGTCAATCGATCAAAACGTTTAGGCGTTGCAACACCAGCGGCAGCGGATGAGCCAACGCATACTCCGCTAATGGACCTAAACCGTCTTCGCCACCAAAATGAAGACCTACGGCCCAATGTTTGTCCGGTTCAAACCAGACGGCGCCGGAATCTCCTTCGAGGCTGATCTCGTCCTCGTGTAGTGTCGGATCCGCGACCAACCTGAAGCCATCCATCCAGCGAAGCTCCTCTCCGAAACCCGTGTAATCGATCTGATAACTACCGCCGACACCGTCTACGATCGCACCCGTAACGCCTGATGTAACTCCAGTTTTTATTAAATGCATACCGACCTTAGGATCAGCAGCTTTGACTGGTTTGAGATCGGTTCCCAGAGTTTTCAGATCAACCGCGGTGCCCGAAATCAACTTCGCCACAGCGGCATCAAATCCAAGTGACAAAGGCAACCATTTGAGTAGAGTCGCAACGTTTCTCGCCGGTAGCGAACCCAGATGTGCCGGACCTGGCTGTGTGATTTCCTCTCCAACTTCAGCTTCGGTCGAACCACAGAAGACATGCCAATTGCTCAGCATGCACATATCACCGGTTTGCTTATCGGACACGAACAGTCCGAGCGTGCCCGTGCTTTGGCGTAAAGTGTTTCCGGTGCTGATACCTGGTCGAATCGGATTAAATAAAGAAGTTGGACTCTCTGCGTGGGAAGCATAAGACGCCTCAACTACATCAGTCGGTATGTTTAGGATCGTCTTAGGTAATAGCTGATTCGGTTGCACATCCGCGATCATTTGCTTTCTTCTTACATGGAACCTTATTACGCGACGGTTGGTACGAACGCCCTGCCTGTATCTCCAACCGTAGTCAATGCCTTGCAATCCCTCAATCGACGCCGCGAGACGTTTCGCCAGAGCCAGCGCACGCGCTACCTGGCGCTCTGTGGTTTTCCTCTTTGTCATTGACTTGAGAAGGCAATAGACCAGAGAAAATCCAATTTTGTCTTTCCTGCAAAAAACTGATCATTATCGGGAATTCGTCCGCGACTAATTGGTAGGAATGACACCTGAGACCAAACTGAACGGCGGTGACAACTCAAACAGTTCGAGACCAGGCCACTTGAAAATCTGGCCTCCAACCAGGGGTTAAAGCATATGTTTGGTCCATTATCTGAGGCCTTAGGTATGTCGCCGCTAAATGTAGCGTCCATCAGATAATTCCGCCACACTCCGGCAACGGCATCCGGACGATCCGCCGAAAACGCACCTGCATTCGGAGCATCGTGCCACCAAAAAGTTGCCCAAACCCAATCCGGTATTTCCTTCGTTGTCATGTGCATCGCCACCAGCGCCGCAAAATCTCCGACCTGCGCTTGTTGAAATCCGTTCACATTCCTGATGTCATTGATTTCATTTTGCGTGATCTGGAAATTGTAAAAGCTATTGAGCGGCACTATGTGAGAGTTGGGCTTCACCAGTCCCTGAAACATCACATCTCTTCCTTCATCGGAGGGGATTTCCTGACGGGTTGGATCGACACCGACGAATCTGAGCCAGGAAGGAGGAGGATTTCCCTGTTGATCAGGATGAACTGGTGTTCCATCCCAGATAGGCATGGCGGTAATACCAGTCTGTTTTACCAACCACCAGACTGTCTTGAGAGACATTGCCTCTCGCGGAAACGGTGGTATTTCTCTTTGTTCGACCGGTTTGTGATTAGAGTTGAATGCCTGATTAATCTGGTCCAGTTTCGCCTTCTTGAAGAGCCTGTTGGTGCGAATGTGATCAAACGAATCCTTATTGAATAATACAAAGGAAAGTAGCGATGCACCGACGGCTTGTGGCATTGCTACGCGATCAGCAGTCGCAAACTGTCTCGGATTACGAAACCTGCGTTGCACACGATGAGGAATAAGTCCCTGAGGTCCAGCACCAGGACTGAATGCTTGCTCCTCGGAAAACCATGTCTCCCACACAGCTTCGCCGGTCGGTGTCTTTTGTGTGAGGCCAGCAAATACCATCCATGTATGGCGTCTAATCGCGGAAACATTCTGAGTATCTCTTATCTGTAGCAACGCATTTTGGTCGGCTGGAAAATCGAAGCCAGGTGGAATCGGATGATAGACGACTGCAGTCGGAGCAGGTGCTTTAGCCGCGACGTAAACAGAATGTCGCCAAGAGAGCAATACAATTATTGAGACAAGAAGGAATCCGACCATGATTTTATTCATCTTGGTTCTCCTTGGTTGAATTGCGCGAGCGCAGTAAGCTATCAACTTTTCTAGAATCGATTACTTAAAGAAATTGCGTTGCGTCAGATCGCGGGCGACTGATACGCGGGTTGTGAGACGACAGACCTAAAGGAAAAACCCGCTGGTTATATCAGGCGGCGCATTCATACTCCTGTTTTGCACCCTAGTCAATAGGGGTGGGTAACCACAATTTCTATTTGCGCGTTTACCTGATCCTCACGACGGCCTACTCACAAGATATGGCGCTCAGGTTGGAAACGTTTCTCCAAGCTCTGTATCAGTCGCCTCTGTCCAGCGATCACAGATGAGATTCAGAATAAAGGAACGAAATACCGGCGAGAGTTTCGGCGCAGCGTTACCGCCGAGTGGCCGTGACAATACCTCAGCAGTAGGCAGTGAGAATGTGTCTCAGAGGGGAGACGTGTGCGCAAAACTTTTTGAGAGATCTTGCCATGATATAAACTACTCCAAACTAGCTCCTTGACCGTTACCTAAGTGGCTGCCAAGGAGGTTTCTTAGCATCAAGTTCGAATCGGCCTTCCTTTGCGGCAATATCCCATTTAAGTAACGCCAGCACAAGATACGGCTTTCACTTGCGATAGAAGCTGAGTCTGTTCCCTTTTGGATGGCGTGACTTATTTGGCGATATAAGAGTTTCGTCAACTTATTCGCGTGAGGTGGAGTAAATGAAGCACTGATATTTGTTGTCATTATTCTGATTGTTGATCAGGTCATTTAACGAAAGATGCCCTCTCATTTGAGATAGTTTCTAAGGTGCATGTCGCCGCTGGCTCCTTCTGACGTAAAGGGTTGTGAAGAACAAACTGCTTGTTATTACAACTTAGTGTCGGGGCCGTCTGAAAATGCCTTTATAGTCGAAATCATTGGAGAGCGAGGGAGTATTGCCCCACGGACTCACTAACTAGTTTCCTCCCTACAGGGATAAAGGACTCGTCATTGAGATCAACAAGGCCTGGGACTAGAGAATTGTCGACGTAAGTTTTTGAATCTATTGAGAAATGGTAGCGGGGGGCGGGATCGAACCGCCGACCTTGGGGTTATGAATCCTACTTCAACCGCCGCATGCAATACCTTCCACAGAATGAGCAACCATTTTCCGCGGGAAAACAGTCGTTTGAGCAGAACATAACGCCTACGGTTGCATATAGCGCAAGCAAGATTACAGCAACTTTACAACAAAACTCAGAGTGGCTCGTTCTTTGCGGGAGCATTTCGGCGCTAGTCATTCACACTGCACCATTCGTAAGGTGAGTTGACTTAGAGATCAACAAACTGACCGCTTGTTGCATGGTTTTTACAAAGGTCAAGTGGGACTCGCACACTGCGAATGCGAGCCAGTTAGTTCTACTGACTATAAAGCGTCCCTATTATTCATTTAGACTCACCAGAGCAGCCGTCCGAAAGCTCGTTACAGTTCCATAGGTTCTCACAGAATGCCACCGCTCCCGTCAGTCTCGTCGAAACTGTCGCTAAAATTAATCTAGGATAACTTGCTACAACGTAGTTATATCGTGCCAGAGGCCCGGCTGGTGAAGGGTGAGAATCTCTTCAACTCGACTGATCATACCGGCAAAGTTTTCCGAGACCACCTTGAAGTGATGGTAAATCGGACGGCCACCGCTATCCTGCACTTGAAGCCTATTGCTGCTCAGGCTGGCATTGCAACGGTAAGTGGGTGGCGCGGCACTCCGTTGTGACTTAGTTGTGACAGGCTTTCCGGACAGTTGAGACACGGCTTGCCTATCACCGAAATTCCGAAGACTTGTGACGATATCGTCGAAATGATCTGCCGTGAGTTTCAGATCGATCGTGGGTTGCATGCGGTGAGTGGACGATTTCACTAAGACGGAGCCTCCCGTTGGCGCTTCTTTCGACGGCTTTCCACAAACGTACAAAATTCTGGTACTCCTCTCTATACATTATGACCCGTGCTTCAGTTTTCATTTTGCTAATCCTGGAGTCGAGAAGATATCGACCACTATGAGCCTTCCTAAGAAACAATTCCTTTATCAACGCTGTACTTGGTGTGACAAAAGAGAAACTAGCAATCGTTCTGATCTCCGAAGTAAGTACATTCTGTGATGTGTAACTACCATGACCAAAAACAAACCTGATTCGATCTCCGGCAGGAAACACTTGGACCACTGACAAAACATCTTAATTTTGGTTTGGAGCGAACCAGCCTCGTTTGTTTCTTTTCTCTGCATCGTTGTCTTCGTGTCTCCACCCCATTCTTCGATTCGAGCCCTGCAATGGTTTCTATGATGTTGTCGTAGTCATCTCCCCATGACAAAAAGATCGACATCAGGATTAGGTCTCAGGAATTTTCCTTTAATACCGGATGGCAATAGACCCAATACTAAGATCCAGAACGATGCAGTTCAGGTAAAACTACGCTAAAGATCGGCGCGAGGTGTTCGTTCATATCAACACCAGTAAGATTCGGAGTTTTGTAGTCACACTCGAATAACGAATCGCGGTCGGTTGCGCGCAGCCTCTTAAATCAATTGAGATCATATTAAGGAAGATTGTTGGCCCAACATGGTCTAACTAATGTACGAAAATTTGTGTACGAAAATTTGTATTGACAGTACACAGATTGAGGAGTAGATTGCCGCGCGTTCCCCCACTGGGCAACTCCTCGGGCGGCTCCTCGCAACTGCCGCGCAACTTTTCCCCTAATAGCGGCTTGTAGTAGTAATCGACGTATACCGCCGGTCACATTAGCTTCGATCATATTTTTCTTTTGCGGAGGTTCTTGATTCCCGAATCAACGACCGAAGGAGCGGACTATGTCTAAATCTTTGAAGTCACGTTTGATGTCGGTCGCGTTATTTGGTGCGGCTATCTCACTTCCGACTGGACTATCGATTGTGGTGGCGTTGTTCATGCTCCTACTAAGTCTGTCCGCGAACGCTCAAACCCCGCAAAAACCAAACACCGACAGCGCTCTCGACAATCGCATGCGGAGCGCCGCCACGGTTGATCCACTAACATTGAGCCTTCAGCTTTCTAT
>Ga0207707_10006197_pt1 | contig 10449 bp, 12 predicted proteins | sample KBSC83BmetaG_FD_184336 | JGI IMG/M metagenome (GOLD analysis project Ga0207707, IMG submission 184336) | Corn rhizosphere microbial communities from Kellogg Biological Station, Michigan, USA - KBS C8-3B metaG (SPAdes) (version 2) | ecosystem: Host-associated > Plants > Roots > Rhizosphere ... | reverse complement strand
TTTACCGGCGAGATGTCTGGCCGCTTGCGCAGCGCCAGCGCAGTCATTTGTTCGCCCCAGGCGCGCTTGGCATCACCTTGCAGGCGGATCAACCGGAATGGCACCAGCAAGCCATGATCCGGCACGCGGATTGCGGCCGTGAACAAGGCCTGCAACTGCGCTTCGTCGGGCGCCGGTGCACCGAGTTGGCGCGATGGGACAGAGTGGCGTTGCTCAAGCAGGGACAGTGCGCTGGACATGCCGGCTTCCTTGGAAATGCAACCTCCATGCTACCGGGCGCGTCGGTGTCGCGCGAACGGGAAGTTGCCCGCGGACCACATGCGGGCCGTGCTCGTTCAGCGTGCGCGCTCAGGTGCAACGGGCGGATCGAGCCTGAAGGCAGCCGGCAACAATGCCGCCACGGTGGTTTTTTGTGTGGCGCCGTGCAGGTTGCCGAGCATCACCGGCATGGCTTGATCGCACAGCTCTGCCAGTACCTGGCGACAAGCTCCGCACGGACTCGCCGGGCCGGCGGTGTCGGCGACCACGGCCAGCGCCACGAAGTCTCCAGGCCGACAGCCGGCGGCGATGGCGGCAAACAGCGCCGTGCGTTCGGCGCAATTGCACAGCCCGTAGGCGGCGTTCTCCACATTGCAGCCGTTGAAGCGGCGTCCGTCACGCGTTTGCACGACAGCGCCCACGGCAAACGCGGAATACGGCGCATAGGCATGTTCGCGGGCGGCGCGTGCCGCGGCAAGCAGATCATCCAGCGTCGTGTCAGAAAAAATAGTAGTGGTCAGTGGCATCGGAATCTCCGGCAATGCCCCACACCACGGCGGCCGTTGGCGCGGCGGGCCAGCTTACTCCCGGTAGTGTGGGTGCGTGCCGCGCCGTCCATCCCGCTAAGATGTCCGGATCATTCCATCGAGATTGCGCCATGCCGATCACCGTAGCCGCCTTGCGCGAGACCGCCGCCGGAGAACGCCGTGTGGCGATCACGCCGGAGATGGCGAAAAAATTTCACGGCGAAGGCCTGCAGGTATTGCTGGAACACGACGCTGGCCGCGCCGCCGGCTTCCCCGATGCCGCCTACCCGGATACAGCGTTTGCCGACGCGGCCGGCGTGCTCGCCCAGGCCGATCTGCTGGCCTGTGTGTTGCCGCCCGCCGATGCCGTGTTTGCCAGCCTGCACGAAGGTGCCGTGGTGGTCGGACAGTTGCACCCGTATGGCGCGAGCACACGCCTGGCCGCGCTGACCGCACGCAAACTCACCGCGTTTTCGCTCGAGCTGCTGCCACGCATCACGCGCGGCCAGGCGATGGATGTGTTGAGTTCACAGGCTGCCGTGGCCGGCTATCGCGCCATGCTGATTGCCGCCGAGGCGTCGCCGAAATTCTTCCCGATGCTGACCACCGCCGCCGGCACCATCCGGCCGTCCAAAGTACTGGTGATTGGCGCCGGGGTGGCCGGCTTGCAGGCGATTGCCACGGCCCGCCGGCTGGGGGCGCAAATCGAAGGCTACGACGTACGCCCGGAGACGCGTGAACAGGTGGAGTCGCTTGGTGCGAAGTTCCTCGAACTCGGGGTAAGTGCCGCCGGCAGTGGTGGCTACGCCCGCGAACTCTCGGCGGAAGAGCGTACCGCGCAGCAACAGGCGCTGGCCGAGCATCTCAAGTCGATTGACGTGATCGTCACCACGGCGGCCATCCCCGGTCGCCCGGCGCCGAAGATTCTCACCATGGCAATGGTGGAAGGCATGAAGCCCGGCGCGTTGATTGTCGACCTGGCCGCCGAGGGCGGCGGCAACTGCGAACTGACCCGCCCGGGCGAGCGCGTCGAGCACGCGGGCGTGGTGATTCTGGGCCCGCTGAACCTGCCGGCCGGCGCGCCGCTGCATGCTTCGGAAATGTACGCGCGCAACGTCCGCAACTTTGTCGAGTTGCTGATCCACGATGGCGCGCTGCAGCCGGATTTCAATGACGAGCTGGTTGCCAAATGCTGTGTGAGCCATGCCGGAGAGACGCGCTTCAAGGCCTGAGGGCTGCTGCGCTGGAACTTCGTCCCGATCGGTCGTGCCCGGAACGTTCTGTTCCGCGGCCTTGCCCGGGCGCTCAGCGTGGCGGTTGCTGCGGCGGCGGCTGCGAATGATCGACGGCGGGCTGGTCGGATGAGTCGTCAGTTGGTTGCCCGTGGTGTGGTGGCGCAGACCAGTGCAGGCGTTGCTCTGGCGTCAGCGCCCGCCATTCGCGTATCAGTTTTGCGCGTTGTGCTGGCGGCAACTGTTGAAAGTGCTCGAACGTGGCGTGCAACTGTTCGCGTTGTTGTGGCGACATGGCGTGAAATTTGCGCCGGTTGGCGCGTGCCTGCGCGCGCTCCTCCGGGGTCATCTGCTGCCAGTGGGCAATGTGTTCACGGATGGCGGCACGGCGTTCGGCGGGCAGTGTGGCCCAGCGTTCCGCGCGCTGCAGCAGGTGTCCCTGCCGGCGCGGGGACAGCGAATCCCAGGTCGATTGCAAGGGCGCGAGCACGTCGCGTTGCATCGGGGAGAGGCCGCTCCATGGGCGTGCGGTCGGCATTGCCTGGCTGCTGGCGGCGCTGGCCGGTGCGGTGTCCTGCGCGTGCGCTGGCAGTACGGCGCCGCTGCCCAGCACAGCGGCGGCCAGCATGGTCAGCACGACATGGCGAAGTTCAATCATGGTGCGCTCAACGGTTGCCGATGGGGCGGTCATTGGCGGCCAGCCAGCCGTAAAAATCGAGATTCTGGTACAGCGCCGGATCGGCTTGGTCAGCGTCCGGTGGCAGTTCGGGGTCGGCATCGCCGTTGCCGACCGTACCGCTGATCGCCAGGGTGGAGTGCGGCGTCAGTTGCATCAGTGGTTGCCACAACATCACGGCGGCGAAGGCGACTGCGGCGAAGGCACCACCGGAGACCAACCAGCGCGTGCCAGGCCACTGTTCGCCAGCCGGTGGCGTGGCCAATGCGCGGATCCGTGCCGCGCGCAACTGGGCGCTGGTTAGCGGATCCACCCGGTGTGCGGCTGCGCGGTACAGCTCGCGCGCGCGCTGGGCGAAGCGGGTATCGGGCGGGTTCATCGCCAGTCCTCGAGTTGAGCACGCAGATGCCGCATCGCGCGTGACAGGTGGGTCTTTACGCTGCCTTCGGAGCAAGCCATGACCCGTGCGGTCTCGGCCACGTCCAGCCCTTCGAGCATGCGCAACATGAATGCTTCGCGCTGGCGGCGCGGCAGTTGCCGCAGCGCGGTCGTCAAGTCGGCCCAGGACTGCGCATCATGCAACCGATCGAGCGGGCCCTGTCCCTGATCGACTGGCTCCCAGGTCGGCAGATCCTCGCCGTCGCGGTCCTGACCACCGCCCAGCCAGCCGACGACAATCGAGCGCACCTTGCGCCGGCGCTGCAGATCGACGATGCGCCGACGCAGGATGCCCCAGAACAACGGCGGCCATTCCGCCGCGGGCTTGTCGCGGTAGTGCTTGACCAGGCGCAACATGGCGTCCTGCACCGCGTCCATGGCGTCTTCGCGGTGACGCAGTTGCAGCTCGGCCAGGCGAAATGCGCGGCGCTCCACCTGGGTCAGAAACGTGTCCAGCGTGGCCGGCGCCACGCGCGCGGGCGCGGCGCCAAACAGCGGCGCGGCAAGGGTGTCGGCCGCCGCATTCACGGCATTGGCGTCCGGGTCCGTGCTGGGTACATCGTCAGACTCCATCGCTTGGGCTTCCTCGGGTTCAACGCGGCAGACTCGCGCGGGTTGACGCTCACCCGTATGATGCGCGGACATTTCAGGTTTTGTCGGGGCGGACGTGATGGATGGATTTCTGGCGCTGTACATTTTCATGCTGGCGGCATTTACCGGCTATGAAATCATTGCCCGAGTGCCGGTCATCCTGCATACGCCGTTGATGTCCGGTTCCAACTTCGTGCATGGCATCGTGCTGATTGGCGCGATGATTGCGCTGGGACATGCCAGTACGCCATTTGAAATCACCATTGGCTTCATCGGGGTGCTGCTGGGTGCCGGCAACGCGGCCGGTGGCTATGTGGTGACCGAACGCATGCTGGAGATGTTCAAATCGAGCAAACCGGGCGCCGGCAAGGGGCACAAGTGATGGCCTGGCTGCCGATACTGATCAAGGCGTGCTATTTCCTCGCCGCCGTGCTGTTCATCCTGGGCTTGAAGCGTATGAGTTCGCCGCGCACGGCGCGCGGCGGCATCGTGTGGGCGGGCGTGGGCATGGTGTTTGCGGTGCTGGCCACGTTCTTTCTGCCGGACATGCACAACCTCGGCTTGATCATTGCCGCCGTGGTGCTGGGCGTGAGCGTGGCGTGGTGGACCGGCAAGCGCGTGGCGATGACCGCAATGCCGCAGATGGTGGCGTTGTACAACGGCATGGGCGGAGGTGCGGCCGCGGCGATTGGCGCGGTCGAGCTGATTGGCTTCGTGCGCAACTGGGCGCTGCTGCATCCGCCGGGTGTGCCCGACACGGCGCCGCTGCGTCCCGAGAGCTGGGCCATCAACGCGTTGCCACCGCTGCCGGGCGTGACCATGTTGACGCCGACCGAGCTGGGTCTGGGTGTGCTTGGTGCGCTGATTGGCGCGGTGAGTTTTTCCGGCTCGATGATCGCGTTTGCGAAGTTGCAAGGCTGGCTGGACAAGCGCTTCGTGTTTCCGGGGCAGCGCGTGGTCAACATGGTGTTGCTGGCCGCGACCGTCGTGGTCGGCATCCTGCTGGTGGTTGGACACGCCAGCTTGCCGTTGATCGCGCTGTTCTTCGCGCTGGCGCTGTTGTTCGGCTTGATGATGACGCTGCCGATCGGCGGCGCGGACATGCCGGTGGTGATCTCGCTGTACAACGCCTTCACCGGGTTGGCCGTGGGGTTTGAAGGTTTCGTGTTGGGCAACGAGGCCATGATCATCGCCGGCATGGTGGTCGGTGCGGCTGGCACGCTACTGACGCAGTTGATGGCCAAGGCCATGAATCGCTCCATCGGCAACGTGTTGTTTGGCAGCTTTGGTGCGGCTGCGGGTAGTGACGCGCATGTGATCGATGGCGCGCAGAAACCGATCGACGCCAGCGACGCGGCGGTGATGATGGCGTACGCCGAGCGCGTGGTGATCGTGCCCGGCTACGGCATGGCCGTGGCCCAGGCGCAGCACAAGGTCTGGGAGTTTGCCCAGTTGCTGCTCAAGCGCGGGGTCAAGGTGAAGTTCGCCATCCATCCGGTGGCCGGCCGCATGCCCGGCCATATGAACGTGCTGCTGGCCGAGGCGGGCGTGCCATACGACCTGATCGCCGACATGGACGATATCAATCCGGAGTTTCCGGCCACCGATGTGGCGCTGGTGATCGGCGCCAACGATGTGGTCAATCCTTTGGCCAGGACCGATCCCGCGTCACCGATTTACGGCATGCCGATTCTGGATGTGGGCAAGGCCGGGCAGGTCATCGTGATCAAGCGCGGCAAGGGCACCGGGTTTGCCGGCATCGAGAACGCGCTGTTTTACGCGGACAACACGCGCATGTTGTACGGCGACGGCCAAGCCGCCGCCGGGCAACTGGTGACCGAGTTGAAAGCGCTGGACGATTGAAGCGGGTTCGGGTCCGCGCGCCTGCTCAAGGTTGCGTGCGGCGCAACGCGATGATCGCGGCCAACGCTGCGCCGACGCCGTACCAGACGATATCTGCCGGCGCCGTGGCCATCCGCGCGAGTTGCCAGAGCAGGCCACTGCCAGCGGTCTGTAATGCCTCGGTCAGGTCCAGCCCCATGAAGCCGGCAAGCTGCACGCCAGCCAGCAGCACATTGACCGACAACACCGCCACTATCGTCGCCAGTACGGCGAGGCCGGCACACACCACGCCCGGTGCATGTATCCCCGTACGCAACACCCACGCCAGCAGCACGCCTGCCGGTAGGGCAAACCAGGGCGTGGGTTGGCGCAGGTACAGCGTGACCACCATCCATACTACGCCTGTGGCGATACCCAGAGTGGTGGCGCCGAGCGCGGCGAATGCGTTCACGATGAACGTGCGCAGGCCCATCAGCATGTGTATTGCGCAGTGCGAGCGGACATGGAGTCTCCCCGGACAAAGCCGCCATCATAGCGTGACGCCAGGCAGTGGCCTGGCCGGGCGCACGTGGGTGGGCTGATCTGCGACAAGCGCGCGCCGGGTATCAACGGCATAATGGAAGGTCCCAGCTCGACGCGGTGTCGCGCGAACAATCCAGGTTGGCAATGGCATGAGTGGTTTCAGTCTGAACAGCGAACCTTTTACCCTGGTGCGCGATTGCGATGCGGTCATGGTGCCGCAGGGGGAAGAAGTGGTGCTGCCGGCCGGGCAGATTGGCTATATCACCCAGGCGCTGGGCGGCAGCTTTACCGTCTATGTGGAAGGCAATTTGTTCCGTATCGCTGGCGCCGATGCCGATGCCTTGGGCAAAGAACCGCCACCGCCGCTCGAATTGCCGCCGAACGCCACCAACGACGACGTGGAAAAGCTGGCGTGGGAGCAACTCCACGCCGTGTTCGACCCGGAAATCCCGGTCAACGTCGTTGACCTTGGCCTGGTCTATGACCTCAGCATGGAGCAGCTCGCCAATGGTGACCGCAAGGTGTACGTCAAGCTCACGCTGACCGCACCTGGCTGCGGCATGGGCGACATTTTGGTGGAGGATGCGCGGACCAAGCTGTTGATGATCCCGACGGTGACCGAAGCCGATGTCGACCTGGTGTTCGATCCGCCGTGGACCTACGAAATGATGTCCGACGAAGCCAGGCTCGAAACCGGCATGATTTAGGCGCTTGGTTGCGCTGCGTTCGCCGGTGGCATGGAAAGCCGGCTGGCAGCCAATGTGGCGAGTCGGTCCCGGCTTGCTGATGGCAATGGCGTAATGCCGTGACGGCAGACCCGCCGAGGCAGTCGGGGTTTTCGGAGCGATGAAAGAAAAACGAACGGGCAGGGTGTGCCGCGATCGGCTGCGCTGCGGCAATCAGCCGCCGAGTTCCTCGAAGCGGTTGGCGTCGCGATTCTTGCGCACCTTGGCCGGGTCCCACACGCGCCCGTTCATGGTGATGTAGACGCCATCGGGCAGGGTCTGCACGGCAGCCACTGCGCAGCCGATGTTGAACACCGCGTCGGAGCCCTGGAACCGCGCCGGGTTCAGTGCGCCAGTCAACACGATCACCTTGCCCTTGATGGCGGTCAGCGCCTTCGCGGTCTCGACCATGGTGTCGGTTCCGTGGGTCACCAGCACGAAGCGCCCTGGTTGCTGTTCGATCGTCGAGCGCACCAGCGCGCGATCGTCGGCGCCCATGTGCAGGCTGTCCTTGCGCAGGATGGGAATTACGTTGAACTGGAACGCCACGCCAAGCTGGCCGAGGATCTCGCCAATTTGCGGCGCGCCGATCTTGTAGTCCGACTTGTCGTCGAAGTAGATCTTGTCGATGGTGCCGCCGGTGGTGACGATGGTCAGTTGCTGCATGCCGATGAACCGAGAGGGAATCATCACATTTTAGCCCGTGCGGACACGGTACGGGTTGCGCCACCGTTTTTCGCAGGGAGCCAAAGGTGATTAGCTGATCGAGGCCAAGGCAAACGAATCGGTGCAGCTTCACAGGGCGGCCAGTTCCCGCCGCTTTGGCCTGGGCTCGTGACGAGGTGTGCGAAAGAACGGCGGGCAGCACCCGCCATATGGATCGTGCTAGCTCAGCAGCAGTGCGGTGTTATCCGCGTCCGGTGTGACCAGCCGATCGAGGCCGAAGCCGACGAAGCGGTGCAACGCGGCGGCCGGGTGCGGGTCACCACGCTGACTTGACCATGTGGCTTGGCGCGCCAACAGTGCGGCCGCCGCACAGCGCGCCAGGGTAAAGGCGAGGCCGCGCGCGCCGGCTTCCAGCGTGTCGCGTGCTGCCGCATGGTGATCCAGCCAGCGCGCGGTAGCGTCGAGCGTCTGCCGGATCGCGCTGGCGGCGTGCATGTCGTTGTTGCCATCCAGCCAGTAGGTACTCGACGTGCGCAATGCCGCGAGACTGTCGGCGGCCAACGCACGCAGGCTGTCCAGCGACAGCACATTCGTGGTGCCTTCCCAGATCGCATACACCTGCGCGTCGCGCAGCAGTTGCGGCAGACCGGTGTCCTCGATGTAGCCAGCGCCACCAAAACATTCGATGGCCTCGGAACAGAGCTGTACCGCCAGCTTGCCGGTCCACAGCTTGGCCAGCGGCGTGAGCAGGCGCAGCAGCGCTGCCTCGTGCGGCGCCGCCGCGTCGTGTTCGACCCGGCCGAGCAGGTGCGCGACCTCGAACGCCAGCGCAAATGCGCCCGCGAACTCCGCCTGCATGTCGGCCAGCGTCTGCGCATGCAGCGGCTGCTCGAGCAATGGACGGCCAAACGCCCGGCGGCGCGCGGCGAAGTCACGCGCCAGAGCGATCGCGCGCGCCATGCTGGCAATTGCGCAGACCACGTTCCAGGTGCGGGTGACGTTGAGCATCGGCGCCACCTGGCGCACGCCGTGGGCGAGTTCGCCCAGCGGCCACGCGGGCAGGCCATCCAGGTGGATTTCCGCGGTAGGCAGCTCCTGGGTGCCGAGTTTGTCCTTCAACCGATCGATCACGAGTTCCGGCTTGCGCCGCTCGCCGTCCATCGTCTCGACATAAAACAATGCCAGCGTTGCGGTGCCGGTGCCCGCGCCTTCCGGTCGCGCCAGTGCCAGCGCCACCTCGCCGACCACCGCCGAGCTGAACCATTTGCGCCCGTACAACCGCCATTGGCCATTGGCATCCTGCCGCGCGATGGTTTCCGTGTTGCCCACATCGGAGCCGCCGGCCGTCTCGGTCATCCACTGGCCGCTGAGCCAGAACGTGGCCGGATCGCGGCTGAGGAAATGCGGCAGCACGCGCTCGATCAGCTCGCGATTGCCGGACGCCTTGATTGCGGTGGCGGCGCCGTCGGTCATCGCCAGCGGGCAGGTATAGAACTCGCTGGCCAGGTGGTACAGGTAGACGCGGGCGAATTCCTCCAACCGCGCATGCTCGCTGTCCGCATGGCCGGCAGCGAGCACCGCGTGCCGCGTCGTCAGCGCCGCGCCTTCCTGCCACGCCGGGGTCAGTTCGATGCGATCGATGCGGCGGCCCCAGGCATCCCATTGCGTCAGCACCGGCTTGCGCCGCGTCGTCGTGCACGCGCGCTGCCACGCCATCTGCGCGTAATCGTCCAGCGCATCCAGGTCGACATCCAGCGCCGCGCGCCGTTCGGCTGGCAGCGCGCGATCGAGCAAGGCCAGCAGCGAGCGGTCGCCACGATACGGATGCGGCAGTTGCGGTGAATCCTGCAGGAAGGCCATGGCGGGCTCCGTCCAGAGTCGATGGGTCGAGTATAGGCATGCAAGCGTTCGCCGCGTTGCGCTGGCATGATCGCAAGCCATTCCCCGGTGCAGGCACAACCCATGCGATTTTCCGAAGCGATGCAGTCAGTCACGCGGGACGGCGGCGACTGGCGGGCGACGGTGAGCGACGACTGGCTGCAAGGGCGCAGCGCCTTCGGTGGCCTGCAATCGGCACTGGCTCTGCGCGCCATGCGTGAACTGGTACCGGCGGACATGCCCTTGCGCAGTCTGCAGACCACCTTCGTGGCACCGGTACCGGCTGGCACGGTGAGCATCCGCGCGCAGCGCCTGCGCGCAGGCCGAAGCGTGATCCAGCTCGAGGCCAGCCTGCATGACGGCGAGCAGACCCTGTGCCGGCTGGTCGGCGTGTTCGGCAACGCACGGCCGTCGGTGCTCGATTTCCAGCCGGTGCAGCCGCCGGTGACGAGCACGACAGCGCAGGAGCTGCACTATGTCGAAGGCCGCATGCCAGCCTTCACCCAGCACTTCAGCGCACGCTGGCTGCGCGGCGACCTGCCATTCAGCGGCGGCCAGCAGCGCGCAAGCGTGCTGCAACTTTCGCTGCGCGACGAAGGCCCCGTCGACGAAACCCACGTGCTCGCGTTCGCCGATTTCATTCCACCGATCGCCTTGTCGATGTTCGCCGCGCCGACTCCCGGCAGCTCGCTTACCTGGATGCTCGAACTGCTGCGCGACCGCTACGACGACCTCGACATGGACGACTGGCGCGTCGACGCCAACCTGATCGCCGCCCGCGACGGCTACACCAACCAGAGCGTGATGCTGTGGGGCCCGCACGGCGAGCCGGTGGCCCTGAGCCGGCAGAGCATGGTGGTGTTCGGGTGAGGGCGGCTGGAGTATCCCGCGTACGGTGATTGCACTGTGCTTATGCGCGTAGAAACTGCTTGGAAACACTGCGGGACTGGATTGTGGGATCAGACCGCAGCAAGATGACCAGATCATTGATTCATCTGGACTGTTCTTGGCAGTGCCGGCGTAGTGGACAATCCGGATCACCGACGCCAGCCCCGGCGTTCCTGAGCAACAGCCAGGGTGAGGGTGATCTCGAC
>Ga0207707_10006194_pt1 | contig 10451 bp, 11 predicted proteins | sample KBSC83BmetaG_FD_184336 | JGI IMG/M metagenome (GOLD analysis project Ga0207707, IMG submission 184336) | Corn rhizosphere microbial communities from Kellogg Biological Station, Michigan, USA - KBS C8-3B metaG (SPAdes) (version 2) | ecosystem: Host-associated > Plants > Roots > Rhizosphere ... | reverse complement strand
ACACTCCGCACAGCCCCCGCCACCGACGGGATGATGCTGACGGTATCACCCGGCGACACCGGCGTCTGCTCCTTCTGCAGATAGCGAATGTCCTCGTCGTTGAGATACACGTTGACGAAACTTCGCAGCTTGCCCTGTTCGTTGTAGAGATGGGCCTTGAGGCCGGAATGCCTCTTCGTCAAATCCGCCAGCAGTTCGCCGATCGTCGCACCGTGCGCTTCGACCGCTTCCTGCTTATCGGTGTACGGCCGAAGCGGTGTCGGAATCAGAATTTTCGTTGTCGCCATTCAGCGTGCCCTCATCAAAACTGGATCGGTCTTCCTTCAAGAACCACACGGTCATGTCGCGCGCTGCTCCCGACATCACCGAGACAATTACGTACGCAAACGTCGGCCACGCGTGATCCAGATCGAACTGCGACGGACGGGCCGGGTGATCCGGATGCGAATGGTAAAAGCCGAGGAGCTCGCCACCGAGCGCCGACGCCTGCTGTTCGGCGGCGCGATAATCGGATGGCCGCACCAGAAAGCGGCGCCGCGGTCCCTCTTCGGTTGTGTTCGGCAACGGTACTGCGGCCGTGACCTCGTCGCCTTTGCCGACGAGCGCGCCGCAGCACTCGTGCGGAAATGTTTCTTCGCCATGACGGCGGATTGCATCCGCCACGCCGGCGTGCAAATCGCAGCGGCGCATCTAATCCTCGGCCGTCCAGAATTTTTCGGTCAGGTACTTCTCGGCCCCGTCCGGAAACACGGTGACGATGACGCCTGACGTGAGGCGGCGGCCGACGGCGAGCGACGCGGCCAGCGCCGCGCCAGAGGAAATGCCGACCATCAGCCCCTCTTCACGAGCAAGCCGGCGTACCAGCCGATGGGCTTCCTCGGTGCTCACGCGGAGATCCTCGTCGGCGAGGGACGGGTCGTAGATCGACGGCACGAGCGCCGTCTCCATGTGCTTCAAACCCTCGAGGCCATGAAACGGCGAGTCGGGCTGAAACGAAATCGTTCGAATCGCGGGGTTGAACTGCTTCAACCGCCGAGTGGTTCCAACGAAGGTGCCGCTCGTACCCAGACCGGCCACGAAGTGCGTCACGCGACCGTTCGTCTGCTCGATGATCTCGGGACCGGTGGTATCGAAGTGCGCGCGCCAATTGCTGTCGTTGCTGTACTGATCTGGATAGAAATACTGCTCCGGGTGCTCGCCGACCGCTCGCCGAACCTCTCGAATCGCGCCGTCGGTTCCCTCGAGTGGACTGGTCAGCACGAGCTCGGCGCCGAAGGCGCGGAGAATCAATTTCCGTTCAGGGCTCGCGTTTTCAGGCAGGAAAAGTTTCACTCTGTAGCCGCGCGCCGCACCGACCATCGCATAGGCGATCCCGGTGTTGCCCGATGTCGCATCCACGATCGTCAGCCCCGGTCTCAGACGCCCCGACGCCTCGCCGTCGATAATCATGCGGAAGGCCGCCCGATCCTTTACGGACCCGCCAGGGTTTGCCCACTCTGCCTTCGCGTAAAGCTCGACGCCCGGTACCTCGCGCTCGAAGTGGGGCAAACGCACGAGCGGTGTGCGGCCGATCAGGTCCAGAACCGTGACCGCCGGGCGAGCTGGCGCTGTCGTTGGAGATGGCACAGAGGACATAACGCGCGATATGCGACCGCGGAAGTCCGGATTATAACAAAGAGTCCGTTTGTCGTAATCCGGCGGAAGGGCCAAATTTGTTGGCCTTTTCACTCGCAGACCCCGCAGAGCGATTACACGGCGGATTGCGGTCTGAATCGGTCGCCATTGTTTAGACGCGGCGAGCCGGCGTGGGGTGCTGAGCCCGGCAACTCCGGCTAGATTGGTTCCAGAGCCGTATTCCTCTTCGACGACACAACGCCGACCACGAAGCTCCATTCGATCAGCGAGCTGATGGGTTTCGTCCGTCGTTTGCCAAGGACCAGGGATATAGCAGCGCGCGCAGCGTACCGGGTAGCGTGCAGGTGAACTTCACCGTCCGCCGACCGCTCGCGTGCAGTCGTCCACTGTGGCGCCGCACTTCCTGACGACTGGCCCCAGGAGTCCAGCCACGGACTGGTCGAAGCCCGCTGGGTGGGCAACGTGGTCCGCACCTTTGGTGTCGTGGTGGAATCAGATGCGTGATCGGGTTTAGAAATATCCGTTTGTTATACTCGCGGGTCCGGGTGGGCGCTCAGACGACGACAAAAAGCGAGGTTACGCAACAGGATCCAGAGTCCGTGCGACGGATGGGGGGCTGGCTCTTCCGTTATCGAACGTCGATCCCCATCCCAATCGCGATTGCACTGCTCCTCATCCCGGCCAGCGCCTCGCCTTCGTTTTCGCCGTCACCATTCGGTCTCGGGGTCATGGTTGTCGCCGCCGGCGAGGCCATCCGGCTCTGGGCCGTTCACCATATTGGCGCGATTTCGCGCACACGCAGCGATCGTCTCGGTCCGCTTATCGCGACGGGACCGTTTGCCTCCGTGAGAAACCCTCTCTATCTGGGCAACATCCTGTTGTGGCTCGGTTTCGCGGTGAGCGCGCACTTGCTCTGGCTCGCGCCGATCATCCTGATTCTGTTGGCGTTCGAGTATCACGCGATCGTGCGGTGGGAAGAGACACTCCTCTCGGAACGGCTAGGCGAACCGTATCGCCGTTACATGCAGCGCGTTCCCAGGTGGCTGCCAAGGCTCAGCGGCGAGTTCTCGCGCGCGACGGAACCAGCGATGCCGTCGGCCGCTGTCTTTTCGTGGCGAGATACGCTCTTCAGCGAACGCGGCACGCTCATCGCGATCGGGGTAGGTTACGGTCTTCTCGCGATCAAGCAGACAGTTCTCGGGGCCTGGTTCTAGGTTCTGGGTTCCCGTTCCAGGTTCGAGGACGAGCTGTTGCACCAAGAACCAGAACCCAGAACGAAGAACCAAGAACCCGGAATCGTCAAATGTCCATCCGAAGGCTTTGCCAGAGATACCAGCACGCCACTGACCGATAGGGCCGCCACGGTTCTCCAAGTTTCATCAACCGTTTCGGGTCGGGACGTTTTCTCAAGCCGTAAAGTCGCTGCACCGCGTTGACGATGCCCAAATCGCCGACGGGAAGGACGTCCGGCCGATGCAACCGGAACATGAGAAACATTTCCGCGGTCCATCGGCCGAATCCCTTGACCGCGACGAGACGCGCGATCACCTCTTCGTCTTCCAGCACGTCGAGCTCGTCGAGCACCAGTCGGCCGTCGCTCAGGCGCGCACACAGATCTCTCAGGTAGCTCACTTTTTGCGATGACAATCCAACGCTGCGAAGCGTCTGATCCTCGATCGCCGCAATCGCCTGGTGGCCGGGGATCACGTTGCCGGGGAAAAGCGCGGCGAGCCTTCCGAAGATGGTCGCGGCCGCTTTTGTCGAAAGCTGCTGACTGACGATCGCCGCGACCAGCGCGGTCAAATGATCTTTCCGCTGGCGCTCGGCAAGCAGACACGGACCAATCTGTTTGATGGCCTTGCCGAGCACGGGGTCGCGCCGCATCAACAGTCGGCGGGCGCGCGTGTAGTCGTCGGGAGTAAGAGTGCCGGGCACAGACCGCATTTTATTTGATTGTTACAGTCAGGGTGACTTGGGCGTGTATCTCAATCAAACCAGGTTCGACAGGCGTTGGAGCGGCATCCGCGGCCTGGGCGCGCATCGTCATCACGGGCTGCGGAACGACCCGCGGTTGTCTCGTATCGTCGATGCGGATCACCCGGTCCACTGTGCGTCCGGCTCCGGCTGCCAGAGAATCGGCGCGGGCGCGCGCGTCTTCGACAGCATGCATCAAGACGTCGCGCTCGAGCATGGTCCGATCCTTGACGTCGAACCTGACACCTTGCACGGATGTGGCCCCAGCCTGTACGACGAGATCGAGAATCTCGCCGACACGCTCGACACCATCGAGCCGCACCTCGAGCCCGTTATGCGCGAAGTAGTCGCGCGGCACGCGGCGGCCGTTCGTGAAATCGAACTCCTGCTGGATGGAATATCCGGTCGTGCGAATCGCTTCCTTCTGAATTCCCGCTTCGACAAGCTTCTGTTGGACGGCGGTCATCGCGTCCGCATTCTGTTTCTGCGCGTCTCGCGGGGTGCGGGCTCGCGTCTCGACGGACACGCTGACGAACGCCTGATCAGGTACGCGACGAATGGTCGCTTCGCCGGTGGTGACGATCACAGGCAGCGACGGATTCAGTGGCGGCTCCTGCTGTGCGACTAACAGCGCTGGCGCAAGGATCGTGAGAAGAACTGCCATTGTCAGTTGCCGCATCGACACCCCACCAAAACAATGTGCGAGAGTTCTCGAGCCCGAAGCCGGGAGCCCGAGGCCGAAGCCTTGGGTCATACTAATCCCCACTATATGACACCCCTGAACGGTCTGACCGTCCTTGATCTCACACGTGTTTTGTCTGGTCCGTATTGCACGATGATGCTCGCCGACATGGGCGCCCGGGTCATCAAGATCGAACAACCCGGCAAGGGCGACGACACACGCGCCTGGGGTCCACCGTTTGTTGAAGGCGAGAGCGCCTATTTCCTCAGCATCAATCGCAACAAAGAGAGCGTGACGCTCGACTTCAAACACGCGGCCGGACGTGAACTTCTCCACAGCCTGCTGGCGAAGGCCGATGTCCTCGTCGAAAACTTCAGACCGGGCACGCTGCCCAAACTCGGCCTCGACTACGCGTCGCTCGCACCGAAATATCCGCGGCTCGTGTACTGTTCGATTTCCGGCTTTGGTCACAGTGGACCGCGACAAAAGGAAGCCGGCTACGATGCAGTCATGCAGGGTGAAGGCGGGTTGATGAGCATCACTGGCTCAGCGGGCGGTCCGCCGTTCCGCCTTGGCGTCGCGATCGCCGACATCGTCTCCGGCATGTTTGCGGCGCAGGGCGTGACCGCCGCGCTCCTCGCCCGCGAGCGAACGGGACGGGGACAGGCTGTCGATATCGCGATGCTCGATTCCGTCGTTGCACTTTTGAGCTACCAGGCGGGCATCTACTTTGCCACCGACAAGGCGCCAGGGCGTCTCGGCAACCGTCATCCGACGATCGTTCCCTACGAAACGTTCCGCGCCGCAGACGGCGACTTTGTGCTGGCTGTCGGTAACGATGATCAGTGGCGCCGGTTCTGCGACGTGGCGAAGTTCGAGCAGGAGGAACGATTTGGGACCAATCGCCAGCGCGTCGTGAACTATGCCGAACTGAAACCGCTGCTCGATCAATGCCTGGAGGCCGAGCCGCGCAGTTACTGGATCGAACGACTCACCGCCGCCGGTGTCCCGTGCGGGTCGGTTCGCGACTTGCACGAGGTGTTCTCGGATCCGCAGGTTCAAGCGCGCGAAATGATCGCGCAACTGGAACATGCGAAGGCGGGACTGTTGAGGCTGGTCGGTACCCCCCTTAAGTTTTCAGAGACGCCGGGCAAGATCCGTACGCCGCCGCCGATTCTCGGCGAGCATACGGAATTGGTCTTGACGCGCGATCTTGGATTGACGGCGGCTCAAGTGTCGACACTGCGCAGTCAGGGCGTGGTCTGATGGAAACGTCAACAGTCAGAAATCGCCTGAACCTGGTGATTGATGCCGCGAAGCGCTCGTCGGCGGCCAGGCGCGCGCGCAACGACGAAGCGGCGCGCGCGTACGAACGCGTCCTCGAATTCGCCGTCCCGCTCTTCAAACAGATTGCCCAGGCCCTCAAAGTCAGCGGCTACTTGTTCTCGGTCTTTACGCCGGGCGGCAGCGTGAAGCTGATGTCTGAGAAATCGCCCGAAGACTACATCGAGCTGTCGCTCGATACGTCCGGCGACCATCCGGCCGTGATGGGGCACGTGAGTCGAACCCGAGGACGTCGCGTAGTCGAATCGGAGCACCCGATCGCAAACAAGGCGGTCGCCGAACTCACCGAAGAAGACGTATTCGAGTTCTTGCTAAGAGAAATTGAGCCGTTCGTAGAACGTTGACGTGGTAGCGGACGGCCTTCAGGCCGTCCGACGTCGGGACAGTCTAAAGACCGTCCCCTATACAAACAGGTTTCTGTGCGTTCTCAGCGTACTCTGCGGCCAGCTCACGCGAAGCGTTCCAGCGACGACGTGTCGATCCCCTGACGCTGCAGGATCGCGAGAAAACCCATCCGATCCTGCGAACGCTGGAACGCCTCTCGCAACTCGACGGCGCCGCTCTGCACAAATCCCGCGAGCGCGTCATTGAGCGGCACCATCCCGTGTTTTCGACCGCCTTCGATCACGAGTGGAAGCTGCGACGTCTTGCCCTCAGATATCACGCCCGCGACGGCAGGCGTGTTGAGCAGCAGTTCGCGAGCGGCAAGGCGCCCGCCGCCGGTTTTGTTCAGAAGGACCTGGACGATCACGCCGCGCAGATTCTGCGCCAGCGCAATCTGAACCTGCCGCCTCGCATCGGGCGGGAACAGATCGATGATGCCATCAACCGCACCCGTGGCGTTGTGGGCTGGAAAACCGCAGATCACAAGCCGGCCGGATGCCGCGGCATCAAGCGCCAGATTCATCAACTCCGCGCTGCGCACGCTCTCGAGCACCAGCACATCGGGGTCCTCGCGCAACGCCGCGCGGGCGAGCTCGAGCATCTCATCGGCACCGCCGTGTGCCTCCCGCTGGCTGACAAACGACAACCCGCGCTCGTGGACAATGTTGATTTCACGTTCGATCGTAATCACGTGCGCATGGCGCGTACGGTTAATGAGATCGACGAGCGCGGACATCAGCGTCCGCTTGCCGCTTGACCGCGGACCGGCAACCAGAACCAGGCCCTCGCTCTCTGCGGCCAGCTCCTGAATCTCACGCGACAACCCGAGCTGCTGCGACGTCACTGCGCGCGTCGGCATGATCCGGAACACGCCGCCGGGACCCCGATGATCCCTGAAGCTCATACAGCGCACGCGGCCGAGATCTTCGAAGTCGCAGATCCATTCGCTGGTCGATCCGGTGCGCAGTGCTTCCGCATTTCGCTCCGGCATCAGCGTCAGCAGCAGCGATTCGACATCGTTCGGCCCGAGCACCGGCGTACTCTCCAGGGCCTGAACTTCTCCGTCCACACGGATGGATGGTCTTGTCCCCGACGACAGATACAGGGTCGAGGCACCACGAGCCGCAGCCAGGCGCAACAAGCGGTCCAGCCCAGACAGCGCCTGACCTGCGAGTGGAGGCGGCGGATCGGACCTGAGCGGATTCTTCGTCAGCGGCAGAACGACCGCCGGCTGTGGCGCTTCGACCGGGCGTTCATCAGCCCGCTCCTGCATTCGTTCAGGCTCGATCACCCGCGATCGGCGGTCCCGTTCGTCGGCGATATTGCGTGGGGGCTGGTCCGCAGCGACAGGGTCCGCAGTCGGAGGGAGATCTGGCCACAACGCCGAAACGCCGGGAAATTCCACCGGTCGCGGCGCTGATGTGACGCGAATCCATCCGTCCGCGGTGGCGATCTCGCCGGGAGACTCCTCGGTCGGCTCGCTGTGTGCCTGCGCCGTGCCCGAATGGCGCCGACGCCGAATCTCCACCCACACATCGTCGCCGCCGCGCGCGGCGACCACGTTGAACTGCTCGCCGGGAAAGTCGACAAGATCGGTCAGCTCATGTTGTGCGGCACCGTACTCCTGCAAGGCCCTCTGCGAGTCCTCGGGCAGGAGTTGTGCGATGACACCGGCCACCGAGTCGTAGGTCAGGCCGCGCGGCGCGAGATCGATCTGGCCGGAAGCCGAGAGCACGTATGGCTTGTCGCCGACATGCAGAACGAGAGCGTCGCCATCAATCGTCACAATGGCGCGGAGCAGCGACGGAACGAGGCTCATGAAGCCGCCCTCACCGCTTCGTAGATCCGCACGAGCTCGACGAGCTTGTAGCCGCGAGTCTGATACGGCGGGATAATGCGTTCGGTTCTCAAGTACTGAAGCATGGCGGCGTCGGCGTAGTCTGGCGGTCCGATGGCGGCATCGGACGTCAGCACGGCTTCGAGTTGCGCGAAGGTCATCGCTTTGATCTCAACGACATGACGGACCGGGACGAGGCCCCACTTCCGCGTACGCTCTTCATGGGCCTCGGTCACGAAATCGATGAAGAGCTCGTTGCTGATGAAATTGTAATCGGCTTCCGAGCGCGTCGCAGGAGCGTCCTCGACGCGTATCGAAGCGACCGTCGCAACCAGCCGCAGATGATCCAAGAGCAACTGTGTGAACTCGCCTTCGCCGGACCATTTTGATGTGTCGACGGTCATTTATTTGTGGGCGTGATGAATCGTCATGAGTCCGCCGAGGACGGGATAATGGCGAACGGCCGTGAAGCCTCTTTTGCGCATTAATTCAGCGACACCCTCGGCGCCCGGGTAATTCCGGATCGAAGCGGGAATATAGCGATACGTATCGGGATCCCGATGCAGAATCCAGCCAAGCATGCCGCCAACGACCGTCAAGTACAAGAGATAAACCGAACGGAGACCTTGATGCGAAGGCCGGTTGAAATCGAGCGACAACAGCTGTCCTCCACGCCGTAACACCCGGTAGATTTCGTCAATGGCTGTCGTCAGATCCGGAACATTTCGCAGCCCATACCCAGTAGTCACCATATCGACCGAGTCGGGTGACAACGGCAGCGCGGTCATATCGCCAACGATGAATCGAGGTGCTGCCGCCGCTGATCGTTTCGCTTTGGCGAGCTGGATCATGCGCGGCGTGACATCGAGGCCGATCGTCCGCGCGTCGCGGTCGTGGAGAAGGAACGCGATGTCGCCCGTACCGGTCGCCAGGTCGAGTGCGAGCATACCCGATCGAGGCGCGGCGAGATCGACCAGGCGCCTCTTCCACCGCCGGTCCTGCCCGTACGACAGAAGTTGCGTGATGAGATCGTACCGATCGGCGATCGTCGCAAACAGCGACCTGACGTATCGGCGTTTGTCATCCGGCGTTGCGATGCGTTCGCTGACCGACATCCGGTGGATAATAGCGCGTCGGGCTATGCTTCCCTCGAGCACCGTCGAGAACTACTTGAAAGCAATCTATCAGGGACAGACGGCGCTACCGGCCGGAACGCGTCTCGTCCCGATGGGCTATGTGGCGTCGGCTCTGGGCGTCACGCCTGGCACGGCAACAACGATGGTGAAGGCGCTCGCCGAGTCAGGCCTCGCGGAATACGAACCGTACAGCGGGGTGCGTTTGTCCAAGGCCGGCTCGAAGCTCGCGGGTCTTGTCTTGCGGCGGCATCGCCTCGTCGAGTTGTTTCTCGTGCAGGTGATGGGGATGAGCTGGGCCGAGGTGCACGAGGAGGCTGAGCAACTCGAACACGTCGTGTCAGAACGGCTGATCGAGCGGATCGACGAAATGCTCGGACGGCCGACCCACGATCCGCATGGCGATCCGATCCCAACTCCCGAAGGGACCATCCGCGCCGATCACTTCGAAAGCCTTCTGACGTGTCCTGTCGCGACGCCGCTTCGCGTGACGCGCATTGCCGATCAGGATCCTGCGTTCCTCCACTTCATCGAGAACAACCATTTGAAACCAGGACAGGCAATCGAAGTGGAAGAACGCGATACGGCGGCCGACTCGGTACGAGTGAAGAGCCCGAACCGCGAGTCGATCACCATCGGCGCGCGCGCCGCCTCGAAACTGTTCGTGGAAGTCGACGGCCGTTGATGCGCATCCACGTCCTCCCGATCGTCGTCGTCCTTGCGGTGCTCCCGGCTTCCGGCTTCGCGCAGGAAAAAACGCCGGGGCTTTCGGAGCCGAAGAAATTCGAGATCGTCGACAACTCGTTTTTCGTCGAGGAAGCATTCAATCAGGACCGCGGCGTTTTTCAGAACATCTTCAGCTGGTCGCGTGACGGCACCGGCGACTGGATGGCCAGCTTCACGCAGGAGTGGCCGGCTCCCAACGTCACGCATCAACTGTCCTATACGATTCCGTTCGTTGGCGGTGGGATGCCTGGGCATTTCGGGGGCGTGCTGCTCAACTATCGCATGCAGGTGTTCGGGGAGCGGCAAAGGCGGCCGGCGTTCTCACCGCGTTTCAGTGTGATCCTGCCGACGGGCCGGGACCTCGACGGGACCGATCGACCGGGCGTGCAATTCAACCTGCCATTCAGCAAACAGTTTGGCGACTTCTACGTTCATCTGAACGCGGGCGCAACGTGGCTCCACGGTGTCGCCGCTGGAGAAACGGCGCGGGAGAATCTGACCTCTCCCGCCTATGCCGCCAGCATAATCTGGCATACGCGGCCCTATCTCAACCTGATGCTCGAAAGCGTGCTGACGATGCAGGACACGGTCATCGACGAGGACAGCACAGGCGCGCAGCGCATCGCGACGATCGCGCCAGGGGTCCGCGGAGGCTGGACAATTGGCGACCGCCAGGTCATTCTCGGAGGGGCGGTGCCGATTACATTGGCGGAAGGCGGACCGCGCTCGACAGCAT
>Ga0207707_10006192_pt1 | contig 10452 bp, 5 predicted proteins | sample KBSC83BmetaG_FD_184336 | JGI IMG/M metagenome (GOLD analysis project Ga0207707, IMG submission 184336) | Corn rhizosphere microbial communities from Kellogg Biological Station, Michigan, USA - KBS C8-3B metaG (SPAdes) (version 2) | ecosystem: Host-associated > Plants > Roots > Rhizosphere ... | reverse complement strand
TTCCGGAACGGCCACGAGCTGGTTAACGCGTTTTCACCGATGGCGGTTGGAACGCCGCAGTTCCGGTTCGTTCTTGCCGTTCTGATTCTGGGCGGCGTCTGGTTGGTTTACCTGATCCGGGAATTGGGCCGGCCCGAAAATGGTATGGCGGCGGCAACTGTGCTCATAACTGTGGTGATCCTGGTGAGCTTCATGGCTAGCGCTGTTATGGGCAAATACCCGTTCGGCGGGGCGCTCCGCCAACAGTTCTTTCTGTTCCCCTTCACCGTTCTGTGCGGTTGCATTTTACTCGATCGCGTGGCGGCCGCCGTCCACCGGCCGGAGGTAGCTACCGCCCTGGTAGTTTCCGCAAGCGTCATCACGGTCGCAGCATGGGCCTTCGCATTCGCACAATATCCAAAGATCCGAACAGAGCTGGGCACTGCGCAAATGATCCGTTTTCAACGGGACTTTCCCGCGCCGGCAGCCGTTTACGTGGATCAATTCAACCTGATCACCTTCTTCACTCACTATCACAACTGGGACTGGCATTTTATGGGGCGTTGTAGCGCCGTTCCCGCGGTGAGTATATACAGAGTGAGCCGCGGGACAAAGAACATGTTATTGTTCCGTAACCAGTCACGGTGGAATCTGGACCTTGGTGACCGGACTTGGTACGCCGAACTTGCCAAGTGCATTCGATCCCAAGGCCTTCCGTCGCTGACCGTTTTCTATGCGCGCCAGCAGGGACCAGGATCTACCATCCAGAAAGAGTCGGCGCTGGCAAACCAGATCATTGCATTAGCTGCCGCGGAATCACTTTGCATCACCAAGCTGAGTATCCTCGGCTCCATGGTCCATGCCGACTTTAGAGCGGGCCGCTGTGATGCGGAAATCGACGCCTTGAAGAACTGCCGGAAGTGCGATGACACCAGCTGGAGGATCAGCTACGTGGGGAACTGGTCGCGCGGCGTATTCGAAGACGCCTCGAACGCGACCCTAACCTACACGGATGACCCTGGAGCCTCAGCTCGTTTTTCTTTCGACGGCACGGAGCTGCAATACGTGTACACCAAGGCACACAACCGCGGCTTCGCGGCCATATACATTGACGGCGCGCTAAAAGGCATGGTGGACCTTTACAGCCCGATGATCCAGTGGCAATCCAGCACAACTTTTGGCGGTTTAGAGGCCCGCAGCCACACAACCGAAATCCGCGTCACCGGCCGGCACAATCCTGCATCGAACGCGTCCTATATTGATATCGATGAACTGCGCGGGCGATGACTGTTTTGATGGGGAATCATGAGGGCCCTTAATGCGCTCCGGCGCCGCCGGGAATCCCGCGCGCAGTCAATTCACCGGGATCCTGGATCACGGGATGACACGCCTTTACGGAGAGCAACACGAAAGCGAGATCGCGTTGATCGGGCGTGGTCCATGCGCCCTCAGACTCGAACGAAAGCGTAACCGTCAGCGCCCCTTCTAAAGGTTCCGGCAGCGGCAGTGTGAGGGTAAACTCGCCCGTGGCCACGGCGGCGGATGCGTAAATGTCATCATTGACCGACAGACGAACGCGTCCGATTGGCGCCGGATCCGGCCGCCAGCCTGCCACCTCAATCGCCGAAACGGGCGCCAGCGTGCGCACATAGATCTCGCAGTGGGAGGCGGCCCAGCCGTCGGCGTGCAGTCCTGCGGGAGCCGCCGCCTGCTCGATCAATCCGATGAGCGGAGCACGCACGTGAGTCTTCAGATCCTGGATCAAGCGGCTCTGGACTGAGAGCTGCCGATTCTTCTCCAGCTCCATCGACTGGTAAAGTTCAATCCAGTGGTCGCGCCGCGACAAAAGCCTCTGGAGTTCCTCGACATCGCTCGGCGTAAGCACATGCTCCGCAACCAGGTGCTTTGGCAGAGGACGCTGCACGTAGAACGTGGTGTGCATCGGCGCCACTTCTTCGGGCGGACGCTCCCTGGTGTAAAGATAGATCGAAATAGATTTGCGGCTGAGGTGTCGTTTGTCCGGCGGCAGATCGATTCTTGGAAAACCGTGCCACGAGTGCTCATTGGTCTCGAACATCACGCATCGATTGAATAGCGGATCGTAGCTGCGAATGCGGTTCCGGTCCCGGTCGCGCGGGTTTGAGTGGATCTCGAGGGCGCCGCCCCACTCCGTCTGCCAGCTCTGGTTGAGATAAACGATGAGGTTCAAGCGCCGGTGCAATTGTTGCGCTTCGTCATAGTTGAAATCCACGTGCGGGTCCAGTTCCTGGCCATGCTGGTTCTCGTGCGTGCCGCCGCCGTACATCTTCGGATCGACGACGAGGTCCGGAATTCCGGATAAATGGCTCACGAGATCCAGGAACGGTAGGGACGCGATCACGTCATAGAGATCCCTATAAACAGGACTGATCTGCCGGATATCGGGGTTTGCAGCTTTACCACCAGCCAGCCCTGCCTCATTGTTCGAAAGATCCGGATCAAACTTCGGAAGACGGCGACCATGGCTGCGACGGCATACACCATCATCGGCGTGCTGCCGGCGGGCTTTCAGTTTTCGTTTTCTGGCGTCGATGTGTGGGTGACTCAGCCGTATTACCTAATGTCGCCATTCAGCCCCTACTTGGATGTGTTTGCCCGTCTGAAACCGCGGGTGGACATCCCACAGGCAAGCGCCGAATTGGCGGTCCTGGATCACCAGTACAACATCGCTCATCCCGGTATGCTTGATTCCAAGCTGGGCTCAACCGAACGTGTGACGCGACTGAGGGATCAGCTCGTGGATGACGTTCGCTCCATGCTTTGGATACTATTTGGTGCGGTGGGCTTTGTGTTGCTGATCGCGTGCGCCAACGTGGCCTGCCTGCTCCTGGCGCGCGCAAGCTCCCGCTCGCACGAATTTGCTGTGCGGGCGGCGCTCGGGGCCGGGCGCTGGCGGCTTATCGGGCAATTGCTGGCTGAGAGTATCCTGCTAGCGTTCGCCGGGGGTGCGTTGGGCGTGCTCCTGGCCAAGTGGAGTCTGAGCGGAATCACAGGGATGACTGCGTTAGACCTGCCCCGGGTTGGAGAGATCCGGCTGGATGGCATGGTGCTCGGATTCGCAGTGGTGCTCTCGTTTGTTACTGGCGCGCTCTTTGGCCTGGCGCCGGCGCTTGGCGCGTCCCGGCCCGATCTCGCCGATGTGCTGAGGGCAAGGGGCGAAGCGTCAGCCGCGGGCGGCTCGAAGTTAGGGATGCTCGGGTTGAGCACGCGTGGCGCGTTGGTCATCGGACAGGTGGCGCTGTCGATTGTGTTGCTGATCGGCGCGACGCTCTGGATGGAGAGCTTGTCGCACCTCCGCCACGTCGATCCCGGGTTTGAGCCTGCGAACCTCGAAGGCGACCCAGGCCCTGGAATGTTTCGTCCCTGCGCCCAGACTCCTCCCCACTCTGCGATGTTTGCAGTCCGGACAGAAGGCAATCCGCTCCGCTATGTCAATTCTGTTCGCAGCCAGGTGTTGGCGATTGACCGCGATCAAGCGGTCTCAGCAGTCAGAACGATGGAAGACCTGGTGGAAGCTGAGGTGGGGCAGCGGCGGTTGATTTTGATGCTATTGGGATTGTTCGCTGGTACGGCTCTTCTGCTCGCCCTGGTTGGAATTTACGGTGTCATCGCGCATACGGTGGCCGAGCGAACAAAGGAAGTGGGAATCCGGCGGGCTCTAGGTGCGCAGCAGGGTGACATTCTGCGGCTCGTGCTGGGACGGGGTCTCGGCCTCGCGTTGGGCGGCGTGGCGATTGGCCTCGGCGGAGCGTTCGCACTGACTCGCGTGCTCGAAAGCCTGCTATATCACGTCAAGGCTACGGACCCTACGACGTTCGTTGGGATCGCGCTGCTGTTTATCGTCATGGCGCTGGCGGCCAGCTATGTCCCGGCGCGGCGGGCCGCGCGCATCGATCCAAGGCGGCATTACGGAATTGAAAAGTTGTAGCGCAGGGCCATGCGTATTTTGCAGGGACCTGCGGCAGTTTGCTCACCTGAACCAAAAACCCGCGACTCGCAAGTAGGACAGGAGTTCTCGGTGGTTGATGAAGCCACAAACCGGTAGGAAGCTGTGAAAAAATCGCTTGCGCGACCGCTCGTTACACTCGCGGCTCTGTAGGCCTTTGATCGAGCTTCGGAGTGCTACCGAGCCGCGACGGTCACGGAGCGGTTGCCCTGATTTTTTCACGGCTTCTAGCTCAGCAATACAAGTTGTGGACGCGGACTCAGCGTTAACGGGAACGTCCGGCCCTTCGCGCAGTCTGCGCGCCTGCTCGTTTTTGTCCAAATGTCGGGCAAAAGCCGCAGGTCTCCCGCCAACCCCGCGGTAGCGCCTGCGCTTACAAGAAACACGTGTGAATGTTCAGTCTTTCGGTGCCGCAACCGGCGTGGGAAACCTCGAATCGCGGGCAATGCGTCCTTCCACTGCCTCGCCCACCGACACATTATTTTTTTCCAGCGTCTCGCCAACCACCTGATCCAAAGAAACACGCGCCCGGCTGTAAGTGGAGAGCGCAGCGACCTCAGCGATCCGCGCCGCCGCCAGACTGCGCTGCACAAGTACCAGTTGGTTGACCGTCGAGGCTCCCAGCGAAAACTTTTGCTGCTCTTTCTCCATCAACTGTTCCTGAAGGGTCCGCGTGTCAACTGCCGCGGAAAACCTCGCTCGCGCCTGCCGCAGGGCAATCACCTGGTTGGAAATATCCACCACCAGCTGATTCATGCTTCTGCGCGTGACGAGCTCGTTCTGACGCAACTGCAACTGGTCGATGCCGTAGTCGCCTTGGGCCACGTGGTTGTGGAACGTGCCCTCGAAAAGCACCCTGGCGCTGCGGCTGGGGAAATTATGCCGGAAGACTTGGCCCAGTGCATTTCCTAAACCCCCGACGTAGTAAGGATCCGCCGGGCTGCCGCCTAGTTGCGGGTTGGAAGTACCGGACAGCCCGCTATCGGTGAGCGAAACCTGGCCCTGCAAGATGGGCAGTACGCCATTGGCTGTTCCGATGGCCGATATCTCCGCCGTTTCCTGACTCATCTTGGTAAGGGCAACGTCCGGTCGCTTTGCCATCGCGGTTGCAACAAGTTCGCGCAAAGCTGGCAGGTCATCCTGCTTGGGCACCTGAATGCTGTCGAGCGGAACCACTTCCGCCACGTCGACGAGTGGATCTTCCAATCCGTTACGGCTCAGAGCAGTCTTTAGCAGGTTTTCTTGCTGACGAACCGTCGTCTGCGCAATCGCCAGTTCCTGTTGACGTGTCGTAAGCTCGGCTTGTGCGCGGTATATTTCCACCTTCGCGACCGCACTCAGTTCGATCCGCCTCTTGGTATCGTTGTAGAATTTTTGCGCCATCTCCAAAGTCCGGCGTCTCGCTTTCAGATCTTCGTTATCGGCGGCCAGACCCCAGTAGAGATTCAGGACGTTGGCCACCAGATTGAGTAACTGCGACCGGAACGTCTCTTGCGCCATGCCTACATTCTTCTCAGCGACTCGGATGAAGCGGCTGTTGACGCCTGTGCCGAAGCCTTGCAGGAAATTGTGGCGGACAAAAATCTGAACCGAAGGCGCAATCGAAGGGTTCAATATGTCGGTAGGCGTGTTCTCTTTGAGGTACGATTCATTGGCCGAAACTTGTACTGCTCCGCCCGTCAGCAATCCCTGCGTGACAGATGTTTGATAGAGGTGTTTGGTATCGATCAGCGCGGCAGTTTGGCTCTGCGTGGTGTTGGGCTGGGGGGTGGTCGTGTGCAAAAAGGCAGTGGCATTTTGTAGAACCGGATCCAAATTCGGGGTGATCGGTCCAATTTGTGAGACAGTTGCCGCGCCACCGCCACCACCACCGCCACCGTTACCGTTGCCAGAGAGGCCGGCGGCCGCCTGGCTTCCGGCGACGCCCTGGCCGCTTGTATTCTGGTTTGCCAGCGTGTTTCCACCGGTAACACCGCGAAGAGGGCCGCCAGCTTGCTGCCGCTCCACCTGCCATTGCGCGGAAATAGGTCCATATCGATCCACTTCCAGATCGAGATTGTTCTCGATCGCAAGCGCGATCGCATCTTGCACCGTCAGATACAATTTGCCCGCGCGGATCAATTTTCTAAGCCGGTCCGAATTCGTCAACCGGACAGGCGACACCGTGGCCGGCATATGAGGGCGCACCAGGATGGGCGCTTGTGGCTTCTCGACCACCAGCGACGATTCCTGAGCGCCCAACTGTGAAACCAAGGAGCACCAGGCGACGAAGATCGCAAGTTCTTTTTGTGACTTCATGTGCGGATCTCGCCGTTACGTCTTCGGATTCGGAGCCAGATCGGGTATCGATGAGTGCCGGGCGACCTGGCCCGATTTCGCCTCTTCCATGGAAATGGCATTCTCTTCCATGGTTCGGCCGATAGCCTCGTCGAAGGCGACCTTAGCGTGCGTATAATTCGCCATGGACTGGATCTCCACGCTCTGGTCGTTATTCAGATCGCGCTGCGCTTGCACCACTAGCGGGATACTCGACGTGCCAAACTGAAACTTTCTCCGCTCGGCATCCAGAGTCTGTTGCGCCAGAACGCGGGTGGCGACCGCCGTCTCGTAACGCACGCGCGCCTGTTGTAAGCTAATCACCGCATTCTTGACGTCCACGCGAACCTGATTGACGAAGCGTTGCAGCTGGAGTTCGGCTTGCCGCAAATTGAGCTGGTCGGCCACGTAGTCTGCCTGCGCGGCTCGGTTCCGGAAGGCGATATTCAGCGAGAAGCCGAGCACGTAATTCGGATAATTTCGCCGAAGGATCTGCCCCAGGAGGTTGCCGTAGCCACCCAGGATGAATGGGTCGGGTGTGCCATTGGCGCCGTTCGACAACGGATTTGGGTCACCGGTCAAAGCATTGTTGGTAAAGTCGGCAAATGCCTGCAGAGTGGGCAGCAGCGCGTTTCTGGAGCCCCTCAGATTGATCAGCGTGCTCTCCAGGTTGGTGCGGGTTTGCTCCAGCTCCGGCCGCTTGGCCAACGCCTGCTGAACCAGTTCTGGCATCGGCTTCAACTCCTCTTTCTCTGGAACTTGAATGCGATCGAGCGTCACAATATGAACATCGTCCAGCCATGGGGTAGCCACGCCATTCCTGCTGAGTGAGTTCTTCAGCACGGTTTCCTGCTGCGCGACGTTGGTTTGGGCGATCAGAAGATTCTCCTTGCCCGACGAAACTTCTGCCGCGGCGCGGGTTATCTCGATGGCGGACAGCGTTCCAATGGCGACTTGCTTTTTGTTGTCCTCGTAAAGCTTCTGGGCTGTCGCCAGCGCTTGTTCTTTGATGCGTACGTCTTCGTTAAAACTGACTAGGTCCCAGTAAAGATTCAAGGCGGCTGAGATCGTAGTGATCACCTGCCGCTTCACTTGCAGGTCAGTCACTTTCATGTTGTTCCTGGCCACCCGGATGTAGCGATTGTTGACCGCCACGCTGAAGCCCTGTAGTAAATTCTGCGAAATGAAAAGATCGAGGGATCCCGAAGTGTACGGGTTCAGGATCGGCGCAGGGCTGTTGACCCGGTTCCGGTTACTGCCAAAGGCAAGCTGAGCGGTGGTGCCCGTGATAAATTGTTGCCCGTACGCAATCTGGAAATTTCTGCTGTCGTTCAAGAGCGCCGGTACCGGGTTTAAAATTGTGTTGCTTTGCGGGTACGTGTTGTGTTGAAAATTCGCGGCCGCGAACAGGAAGGGATCCAGATTCGGAGGTGACGCCCCATATCCAACCACGATTCCGCCGCCCGAACTGACACCCGATCCGCTCTCTGCCAGGCCGACGGCGCTCACATTGACTCCGAGACTGCTAACACTGACCGGTCCTGGGTAGACCGGTATGCCCACACTCCGCAGAAGACCGCCGCCCTGAGCGCGCCGCAAAACCTCGCGGGCAAGTGGCGGTCCGTAACGCTGTATCGCGATGTCGATGTTATTTTCCAGTACCAGCGCGATCACGTCCTGAACCGACAGATACAGGTTGCCGCCGCGAACCAGAGATTCCAGGCGGGGTGTATTCGTGAGCTTCACCGTCGATACCAGTCGCCGCTCGATATGGAAAGGCCGAAGCAGAGGTCCGACAATAGGCGGGGGCTTCGGTGCCTCGATGGAAATCTCTGGTGATTGAGCAAAACTGGAAGCAGATACGACTATCGTCAAGAGGCTCCTTCGGAGGTGGCTCATGTTAACAGAATCCCTTTCGACAAGACTGCCGATACGCGTCTATTGAAAATGCTGCGCACACCGCATACAAACGATACACATTGGGTTAATCCGAATAGGTCGGCGATGCAACTGGCATTCCGTAAGCATCCGCCTGAAAAGAATGACCAATCCGCAGTCTCTCTTGATACAAGTGTTCGTTCTTAAGGTCGCGCATTCCATTCTTGGGACGAGGATGTTGCGTCGCGTCTGTGAAAACGTATTCAATTTCACGCGAATACTCCTTTTAAACCAGTGCTTACACTAGCACTGGCAGAAAACGTGCTTTTCCCATCTCTCAGGAGCCAGCGGAAATGAAAACGTTTGTATTATTTGCAGCCCTTTGCGGGAGCCTGTTTGCGCAGGAGCCGAATCCCACTCAAACCATCACACCGCGCCAGCCGGGCGAACCCATGCCGATATTCCGCGTTACAGTTGTGGCACGCACTACCAGGGCCATTAACTATCACCACCGGACGGGTTCCACGAACGTCGATTTGCGGGGAACCGAGCTGATGCCGGAGGCGCGCGGCGAGGCCAGGGTAGAGAGCCGCACTGGATCGACCAAGATCGACACCCGTGTAAATCATTTACGGCAACCTTCGACCTACGGTCCGGAGTACCTGACTTTTGTACTTTGGGCCGTCACACCCGAAGGACGGGCGATGAACCTTGGAGAGCTTGCGCCCAAAGGCGATCATAGCGACCTGCTCTCGACCAGTGATCTCCAGGCATTTGGTCTGATCGTAACGGCGGAGCCGTATTTCGCAGTCACGCAGCCCAGCGATGTAGTCGTTATGGAAAATTTCGTGCGTAACGACACCACCGGTACCTTCCAGTATATTGATGCGAAATATGAGCTTTTACAGCGCGGCCAGTACACCTTGAATATTTCTGCGGCCAATCTCGAATACCGCGACCGCAGCGTCCCTCTGCAGCTTCAGGAAGCTCGTAATGCGGTCGCCATTGCGCGCGCTACCGGCGCCGAACGCTATGCCGCGGATACATTGGCCAAAGCTCTGGTCGATTTGACCAATGCGGAAGGCTTTTATCGGGGGAAAACCGGCAATAAGCAGATGGAAACCAATGCTCGTGAGGCCGCGCAGATGTCGGAAGATGCCCGCATCATCACCATTCGAAAACTCCGCGAAGAAGAGTTGGCGAATGAGCGCGCAGCCGCGGCACAGCGCGAGGCGCAAGCCAAGGCCGATGCCGATGCATCCGCCAGGAGAGCCGAAGACGAGGCGCGTTTAAGAGCGCAATCGGAAGCTGAATCGCAGCGTCTAGACCAACAGCGCCGCGCAGCCGAGCAGGCGCGCCTCGAGGCCGAGCAGGCAACGCAGCGGGCCACCCGGGAAAAAGCTGAGGCGGAGGCCGCGCGCCAGGCTGCCGTACAGCAACAGCAGCAGGCGCAGTCCGACGCCGAGCGTGCCCGTCTGTCCGCACAGCAGGCGGAGCTCGCGCGCCAGCAGGCAGACTCCGCGCGGCAGGCGGCCGAGACAGACAAGGAACAGATGCGCCAGCGCTTGCTCCAACAATTGAACGTAATCCTTGAAACCAGGGACTCGGCGCGCGGGCTCATCGTAAACATGTCGGACGTTTTATTCGATTTCAACAAAGCCACGCTGAAACCCGGCGCGCGCGAGAAACTGGCGAAAGTTTCCGGCATCGTCCTGGCTTATCCTGGCCTGCGTCTCGATATGGAAGGACACACCGACGGTATCGGAAGCGATGAGTACAACATGGTTCTATCGGACAAACGTGCCGCTTCGGTTCGCGATTACCTGGTTGCCCAGGGCGTTCCCTCAAGCAACGTGAGCGCCCGCGGACTAGGCAAGGCCGACCCTGTTGCGACCAACGCCACCGCGGAAGGCCGCCAGCGTAACCGTCGCGTGGAGATGGTAGTTTCCGGAGAAATTATCGGAACCCAGGTTGGTCCTATCCGCACGGCGCCGCTACCCAACCAATAACCTCCGCTACCTCATGGTCGCGGCTCGGTAACTAATTCGCTCTGAGCCGCGACGTGAATTTGTAGCGCAGGGCCACGCCGCACTTGCGGGGACCTGCGGATTTTTGTCGAGGCATTGGCCAAACCTGATCTTATTTCGCCGCCCGTTTCCTGCGCGCCGCCTGCGCCATGCCTTCTTTCAGCAGCGGCTCCAGCAATCCGCGAAAGTTCTTCTCCTGTTCGGCTTCGGCGAAAAATTTGTCATCGCCCGCTAGTTGCGCGCGAATGATTCCCTTGCGGTCGATGA
>Ga0207707_10006190_pt1 | contig 10456 bp, 11 predicted proteins | sample KBSC83BmetaG_FD_184336 | JGI IMG/M metagenome (GOLD analysis project Ga0207707, IMG submission 184336) | Corn rhizosphere microbial communities from Kellogg Biological Station, Michigan, USA - KBS C8-3B metaG (SPAdes) (version 2) | ecosystem: Host-associated > Plants > Roots > Rhizosphere ... | reverse complement strand
CGCCGACCTTGATATACGAAGTATCCGTGCTCGCGGTGACCGCAAACTCGACGACGACATCTGGCGGACGCGCGCCAGCCCACGCGCATGCGGCAACGCCCATCGCAGCGGGCGTTCCAACGGCAGTGATTCTCAGCTTGTTCCACTGGCCGCGACCGATCTGATAGACCAGCGCCGTATCGTCGACGGTAGCCTGAATATTTCCGCCGGTCTTCCATAGGCCGTAGCGGGGAAGAGTGGCGTGTTTGCCGCATACCGTTCCAAGGCCCCGAAACGAGCGGATCGTGACGGCGTTGCCCCCCAGCACGCCGAAGGAGCTGCCGGCGACAGCAGCCTGCCTCAGATCCCACGATAGAAGGTCGGCGGCTTCGCGCGCGGTTTCGCGCACATCCACCTGCTCACGCTGGTTCCTGTAGCCACGTCCCTGCACGATCAGAAGCTGAACGACGCTGCTCAGCACGATCATGCCCACGACAAGCGCGACGAGCACCTCGATCATCGTAAAGCCACCGCGCACGCGACCAACCGACCGGGACCGCACTGCGCTCATTGGATCTTCGGATCGGCGAGATAGACCGTAATAGTGTCCGCGTACATCGTACCGGTGTTGACCAGTCCGCGACGTTGGGCAATCACCGCGAGTTTCTGTAACTTCGGATTGACCGTCGTGACAGTCCATGAAACCGCGCGCCCACGCATCGTGGTCGAACCATCCGCGACGCTCTGATAACCCTTCGCGATGAGGCTGTCCGTAACCTGTTGGACGTCAGCCGAGTACTGCAGGTCTTGTCTCGCCTTCCCCATCTGCGAAAGTCCAAGCGCAGCCGCACCCGAAAGACCCATCAGGACGAGTGAAAGCAAAGTCACGGAGACAATGACTTCGACGAGCGAAAATCCGTCGCGGTTTTCCGCCGCCATGGCTTGTCTCATCGAAGGATCTTCCCGAGAGACGCCGTCGCCAGGGTGTCCGCCTTGTCGGAGGCGGTAAAGATGATCTGAGCGTCGGCAGACTCGCAGGGCGGGATGGTAGTAGGCATGCCACGCGCGTCAAAGCACAGAAGGCTACGGTTGCTTGTCATTACGAGGCCTGGCTCGCTCAAGTCGCGTACATACCATATGATGCCGCGCTGACCCGTGCCGGTCCCGCTCGTGTCCACGTCCACCCAGAACCGTCTCGTAGGCGCATCGATGTGAAGCTGCGCAACCCGCCCGTATCGCACGGCGGTGCTGCGCGCGAGAGAATGGGCGGTCGCGAATTGATCTACCGCAATCTGTGTGGTGCGCCGACGAAGCTCGCCAGAAAGCCGGGTCGTGCCCATCGCCGCTAGAACGGCGAGCAGCGACATGGTGATGATCAGTTCGAGCAGCGAGAAGCCGCGTCGATCGTCCCGGTTCGGCATGAGCAGGTCCTCGTGGCGATGCCCCTCCGGTCGCCCGACGCAACGCGTCAAGCTCGATCTCCGAAGGAGGAGGTAACAACGCTCTCAGAGCCGCCATCCACCATTCGGCGGCGCAGGCTCTGCTATAGTAAATGACTGTTTCGTCTGCTTAGAAAGTCACTCTAATATGGGGTAAAGATCATGAATGCAGCGTAAATTCTTGCAGGCCTCTAAGGCGGCCCTTAACTCTCTTTAGTTGGTAGTTTGGAGGCGCTAGCCTGGTCGTCGCGCCAGAAGCTTCACGCATCAACGATCAGCGAATGAAGCCCCGATCGGGTCGGGCGGTAGATTCAGCGCTCCTTGGCTTTCTTGGAACGAGCGCGATCGACGCCGAGTCAGTTCGTGTCTTGAGGATGGTCTCGCCGGAGCCCGGCGAGTTCCCCGACGCATCGTTGCATCCACGCGCTGGCGTTCCGTCCTGCGTAACACACGGAGAGCGCAGCAGCTTGGCTCCGCCCCCCACCTCTGCCCGCGTGGCGCAATTGGCCGCCGCAGTCCCGCCTTTCGCGGTGCACGCGGCAGTCGCCTGACTGATCTCCTGCCGACCCTCGCTACGATGCGAGACCGAATACATCAGGGCGGCCAGAGAAGACACCGCCACCGCGAGCAGCAGGACGGCGAGCAACAGCTCACCGACTATGAGCCCGCGGTGGCTCTCTGGTTCGGCGTGAACGTCGGCCGCCACTACTAGTATTCCACCCAGTTGTCGACCCATGTGTTGCGCAGAGTCACGAGCGCGCCCATGGTCGTCGTCGCCTTCGCGACTTCGCATGAGTCGTACTGATATTGCTTGGTACCATTGGCGCTCGACGGCAGCGGTACGGGAATGCCGAGCTTGACGTTCAGCCCACTCACGGTTGCGCCGGCCATTACGGAGTCAGTACCGCTGCCGCCACCGTTGTTTCCGTTCGACGTGATGTTGCCGCCGACGAGGAGAACTCCGTGCCACGTCAGGTTGCCGTTGATCGAAACGTTGCCGGTGGCGATGATCATTCCCCGACCGGAATTCGGTATGGAATAGTCCGATTGATTGATGCGAATGATCGGATAATAGGTGGTATCCGCGGCAAACGTCGACCACGGCGGAAACGCTCCGGGAGGAATCACGATCGTCGGTTGGATCATGTTGCCATTCACAATCCCATTCCAGTCGATCTCGACGGAGTCAGGAGCGACGGAATCGACCGGCGGGTTGCCGACAGCCACCACCTTTCCGGTGTAGCCTGGATTCATCGGCACCACTACGCCAGCCACCGCGGCGGAGTCACCGCACATGTCGATTCCTCCGAGCGTACCGGCATTACCATTTTTCTGCAGACCGGAGAGTGCTGTCCAGCCGGCGAGCACCTGCATCGGCGCTGGTTCCCATAAGACATATTGCGCTACGGTCCGAACGCCTTGTGGGCTTCCAGCATACGCGCCCGCAGTTTCAGTCCCCTTTGCCCGGATCACGTAGAGACCGGATTGCGAACCAGTGGGCGGGCGCAGACGGGTCAGCGACACGTCGGCGTAGCCGCCGGTCATGTTGACGCGAATGCTCTCGCTGGCGCCAGGAACTCTCGTGTACGTTGGACTTCCCTGCAGCAGCGAATCGCGGCGCACGAGGTAGAGCTCGAGACCTTGCTCGGCGATCCGGAAGGCGGAGACCTGGGACTTCTGATCCGCGACCGACCGGCGCTCGGCGCTCACCAGCGAAAAGCCACCGGCGAGCATGATCGTGAGAAGCGCTATGACGAGAACCGCAAACGGGATCGCGAATCCGCGACGTTCGGCATTATTCAGCATATAATCAATGGTCTCGGCTAGTTTGTGCGGTTCTTGAAGAAAACCGCTGTTGTGAAAGTCGCATTCTCGGGTACTGATTTCGTTGCGGCTATGCTTTCGCTGGTGCCGTCAAGATGAAGCTCGAGTCCACGAATGTCGGACAGAGCTGCCGGGGGCGCCGCCTGCGCGACTGATCCACCGTTGACAGTAAAGAACTTCCAGCTGGCAGTGTTCGCGAAGGGAGCCACGAGCTCCTCAGACGACAGTCCGCCGTTCGGCGCTATGACCGTGCGATAAAGCCCAATTTTGCCTGGTATCGCTGTGGAAGCCTTGAACTCGTAGCGGATTTTCTGATACAGAAAAACCGGTGTCCCCAGGCCAGCTCCAGCCGGCAGGACCGGCGTCACCTGAACGACCTTTCCGTTGGTGACGGTCGTTACGTTTTTCGCCAGACAGACAGCGGGAAGCCCGGGCGCCTCGGTGGCCGGATTCTCGACGTATGAGTAGGCCCCAGTTTGGAAGTTCCTCCAGGCATAGCCATACACGCCACCGGTCGCAACGCTGGTCGCATTCGCGTAGGTGGTGGAGTCTACAGGCAGCAGCGTGATCTGCGTTACGCCGCCCTGTGTATCACACATGACACCGATCGCGAACGGAATTCGCAGGGTCAGCGAAGTCGAGGTCGCAGCGACGACGCCACCGGTGGCCTCGATCATCCTGAAGTCGGAGATCACTCGGTTTAGCGATGCGCGCGACACGTTGCGCGCGGCGTTTCCCATTCCCTGACGGTCGAAGAATCGGCCTTGCGTCGTAAGCAGTCGCGTACAAAGCGTTCCAATAATCGCGAAGAGCACGACACCGACGAGCAGCTCTATAAGCGTGAAGCCGCGACGCGCGCGAAGAGTTGAGTTTCTCATTGGCAGGTCTTGCAAAGGGCCTTGCTTGTGCGCGCCTTCGTGCGGATGAAGGACACGGTGTCCGGCTTGTACTTCGGATTGGTCGGCGTGATGACGACCTTGATGTTCTTTACCACTCCGACAACCGGCTCAGTGACGGTGACGGTGCGGGTGTTCGGATATGGGCCAGTCGACACGCTGCTGCTTTGGGTGCCCACCGCCACAGAGTCGTACGGAATACCTTCGAACGTGTTCACGGCGCTCATCAGGACGCCATTCCGGTACGCATTGCCGGTAGCGACCATTCCGCTCTGTGATATGGTATACAGGAGAGCCGCGAGCGAGCTGATGGCGATGGCAAGAAGCACCATCGCGACGATGATCTCGACTATCACAAAACCCTTGCGGTTTCTTGCTGGCGTACGCCTCGCGACGTACTCCGTCTGGGCGAAATTGCGGGATGAGATTTTCAACGTGAAATCCTCACGAAACCAGCGGTGCTCGCGTTGATCTGTTTGGAGTAGTCGCCGTTGGCAAGTTTGACGGTGAGAGCGGCAGATGAAACGCCGTTCGGGAAGACGTCGATAGTGGCAGGCGTGAACACGAGAGTGTTCAACAGGTATTCAGAGTTATCGCCGTAAAATGTCCTGATGCGAAGGACTGTCCCGGTCTTTCGGTCGACAAACTGATAGCTGCGATTCACGGAATCGGCCTGGATGCGCACCGGTTCTCGTTGACGCGCGGCTACCGCGAACGCGTTCTGGAGATCCGAAGTGATGACCATCGTCGCACGATTGACGCGGTTATGCCGCACCATGACCGACATCGCAGGCCCGGCTATACCGGCCATGATGCCGAGAATGACGACAACGACGAGGACCTCGATCAGCGAGAACCCCGAAGTGGAATATTTGTGATTGATCGACCTGAGCCGCATGTGCCTTTTCCCTCAATGGGGAGGCGCGCGATTCAATCAGGGATAGCCCCGGTTGAACGCCGTCTATTGCTATAAAGAGAGGACGAGCACGGGCTGAGGGGGTCACCCGGAAAAGCAACAAAAAATGAGTTAAGCCCTAAATTGAGGGCCTTAACCTGCCTAGGCCTAGCTCAGCCGTTCGATCGCCGCGAGAATCTCCGGGTTCTCGCGCCGTTCGCTATTGTTCGCTTCCACGTGGGACCAACGGATCCGCCCTTCCCGGTCGATCAGGAAGTATGCGCGATTGGAGTAGAAACGGTCCTCATTGAGGACTCCATAGGCCCGCGAAATGTCACGCTTGAAGTCGCTCAGGAGCTCGGTCTTCATTTGAAGCTTGTTCTTGAATTCCTTCAGCGACGGCGTCGAATCGACGGACATCGGCAGAATCTCAACTCCTTTGCCGGCGAACTGATCGAAGTCCTCTGTAAAGCAGACCAGCTCCTTCGTGCAGGTACCGGTAAAGGCGAGCGGGAAGAACGCCAGCAGCACGTTCCGCTTTCCACGAAAGGATGAGAGCGATACATCTTTGCCAGACGTAGAGGGCGCTGTGAAATCGGGCGCGGCGTCACCGACCTGCGGCGAATTTTGCAAGCGTGTACTGCTCATCGCGGAAAACTAACAACTCCTGGGGCCACGATGGAAACCGAAGCAAAGGCAGCGATCAAGAAGATCACAGTGCGCTGTCAGTTCTGCGATACGTGGAACCGCATCGACGCCGGCAAAGTCACCGACGGTCCGAAGTGCGGCAAATGCGCCAAGCCAATCCTCCTCGAGCGCCCGGTCCTGCTCAACGATGACACGTTCTTGCGTACCATCAATGAGAGTGACGTCCCCGTAGCGGTTGATTTCTACGCGGACTGGTGCGGGCCCTGCCGGATGATGGCGCCAGCGGTGGACGCGCTGGCTTCACATGTACAAGGTAAGGCGGTGATCGGTAAGCTGAACACCGACCATTCCTCCCGAACCGCGGGAGGATTTGGGATCCGCGGAATTCCCACGACGATCGTGTTTGACCGCGGTAAGGAGGTCGCCCGTCAATCGGGTGCGATTCCACTCGAAGGCCTCAAGCAGCTCCTCGCACGAGCCGGCGTCGCCGTCTAGCGCAAAGCAGGCGGAAGTCAGGAAACGGTCGGCCCCCTTAGCACCGCTTCAACGGCTGCGGTGAGCTCCTGCCCTGAAAATGGCTTGTTGAGGAAATTGGCCCCTGGGGGGACGGCGGTTCTCGAGTCCTGGTCCGCGTATCCCGACATGAACAGCGCGCGGAGTCCCGAGCAAATCGGCACGAGCGCCTGCACAACTTCGGGACCCCTCATACCCGGCATATACATGTCGGTGAGCACTACGTCGATCTTCCCACTGTGAGCCTGGGCGACTTTCAACGCTGCCTCGCCGTTTTCGGCTTCGATGACGTTGTATTTCGCGCGGCGAAGGATCTTAACGACGATCGATCTCACGGACTGCTCGTCGTCGATTAGAAGGATTGTTACCTGGTCGCTCATGTCACCTGGTGGCGTTTGTCCAATTCAGCAGAATGCTTCACCTGACAGGATGTTTCAATGTAGGTATATACCCGCGCACGCGCTCAGATATGTCGAGTTGGCACTTGAGCATAGCAAGCACCATCGCTGGCGACGGGCGCGGCCGCGTCGTTGCCAGCGAAGCCCGGCAACACCTGTTGCACGCGCGCCACAATCCTGAGGCCTTGCTTCATCTGTTTACGCCCCCGGAGAACCACACAGTGAGTTAAGGCCGTCCAGGTAGCGTTAACTCACATTGTTGCGTTACCCATGTGTGACACCCGGTCTCGAAAATTCCTATTGCCGAACAAAAGGGTTCTGCTAGGTTGATTGCCTTCTGATTGCCTTCGCATCACGAACGTTTCGGCGATTGAAGTTGTCCACATACCCCCATGACGGTGTTCTATGAATAGCGCCCTGGCCCGCAAAGACTTCCGCACAGTTGGAGACTTCACGCCCTCGTATACTCCCGCCACCGAAAAGCTCCGCGCCCTGATCGTCGACGACGATCGAACGCTGCGGGAGGGCTGTGCGAGCGTTCTCCGCAGCGAAGGCTTCATCGTGGAAGTCACCGGACGGGGCGAGGAAGCGATCGAGATGGTCCGGCGCTCGCGCTTCGACATAATGTTTGTGGACGTCTACATGACTCCCGTGTCGGGAATCGATGTGCTCAAGACAGTGATGGCTACATCCCCGACTACGCTGGTTGTGCTCATGACCGGCAATCCGAGCGTCGACTCCAGCATCGAGGCGATGCGCATTGGCGCCTGGGAGTACCTCTCGAAGCCTTACTCGGGTACCCAGCTCCAGTTGCTGCTTGGGCGGGCTGCACATACTGTCTCCACCCGTCGCGAGACCAACGGCACTTCACCTGACTCAGCTGGAAGCGAAGCGGGAAGCCTGCTCCTGGGAAGTGCGCCTGCATTCCGGCGCGCGACTGAGCTCGCCAAGAAAGCCGCCGCCACCAACGCATCCGTGATGATCGTCGGTGAGACCGGCACCGGAAAGGAAGTGGTGGCTCAATACATCCATCAGAACAGTCGTCGCTCCAGAAAACGACTCGTACCGATAAACTGCGCTGCCATTCCCGAACAGCTGCTCGAGTCCGAGATGTTCGGACACCGCAAGGGTGCCTTCACCGGAGCAGACCGCGAGAAGATGGGCCTCCTCGAGCTCGCCAATGGCGGGACGCTCTTCCTGGACGAGCTGACGGAGATGTCCATGGCGCTGCAGGCCAAGATGCTTCGCGTGCTCCAGGATGGAATCGTGCGCCGCGTTGGGAGCGAGGAAGAAGATGCCGTCGTCGATGTGCGATTCGTCTCGGCGACTAACAGAGATCCGCGCGATGCGATCAGAAACAAGCAGCTTCGCGAGGATCTGTATTATCGCTTGAACGTAATTCAGGTCATCATTCCGCCGCTCAGAGAGCGCGTCGAAGACATTCCGCTTCTCGCGAATCATTTCCTGCGGGCGTTCTGGGCCCGCCACCGTTCCGCCAAGGACGCGGTTCCGACGTTCAGCGAAGACACCCTGGATTTCCTGTCTTCGCGCCCGTGGCGCGGCAACGTGCGCGAGCTGCAGAACTTCGTCGAGCACGTGACGATTCTGGCCCAGCCTGGATCCAAGGTTCAGATCCACCATCTGCCCCTCGACCAGGAAGTCGATCCGACCGCTGTTTCGAACGGGCTCACCGCGCTCCCCTCGAGCGACGCCTACCACGTTGCGAAGGAACAGGTGCTCGCAACCTTCGAGAAGACCTACGTCACTCGTCTCGTTGCCAGGGCATCCGGCAACATGTCGCGCGCTGCTCGCCTGGCCAGTGTGGATCGGACGACCCTGTATCGTCTTCTGGAGCGTCACGGATTCCGGCGCGATCTTGCAGAACCAACCGCGCTTGGGTTACCGGCTGATGACATCGAGCTCGACGACGTTCGCCCGGTCGCGGATGTGAGGGCGAACCAGCCCGATTAGAGGTTTCTGCCCCGCCCTTTCCAGGCAAACAGGGAGCACTGCGGAGGGCGGTCGAAAGACCGCCCTCTTTGTTGGGGTGAGGCGATGCCACTACGACGTTGCGTCATTGCAACACTTTCGAGCAGGCCATTCTCATAAGTCGTTGTGAGCGTGAGACTTGACTCTGGGCAGTGAATTGCGTCAAGGCCTCGCGCGCGCGTTGATCGCAAGCGGTCAAGCACGAACATTCGAAGGTTCCCAATAAGCCTCTCGGCCACTTAATCAATGTCTGTCCGTCTCAGTCGATCAATAGCCTCCCGAGAAAACGTGGACCCGATCCCATACTCTGCGGCTTCTTTCGGTGGCGCGGAGTTCGGCGGTTCCGGCAGTCCAGACGATGAAGGTGTTCCATGGGCTCGCTACATCGACGCTCTCAAACGCCACGCGCTTCTGATCGTTGCGATCGTGATGGCAGGATCTACGCTTGGAGTCTTCGCTGCTCGCAGGGTTCCACCGGTCTACGATGTTCAATCGACGGTATGGATCGCTTCAAGTGCCTCGCAACAGGCCGGCCCAATCCGGCCTCAGCAGCTTCTGCCTCCAGCATCCTGGATCGAGCTTCTTCGCAGCTACTCGATCATCGATCCAGTCGTCCGGAAGCTTCGGCTCAACGTCCATTACGCCCTAAAAGCAGATTCGGTTTTCTTCACCGGATTCGAGTCCCTTCCGTCGCTGCGTCCGGGCGCCTATCTCCTCAAAACCCAACCCGGAGGACGATATATCCTCTCGGATATTAAGGGAGTGCCGTTAGAGAGAGGAGTTCTCGGAGATTCAATCGGGCGGAAGCTTGGTTTCGGATGGGCTCCCGCCGCGGGGCTGTTCCGGCCTGGGCGGACGCTGCCATTTTCGGTTTCAACCCCGAGGAGCACGTCGATCGGACTCCTCGGCAACTTGCGTAGCAATCTTCCCGACGACGGCCAGTTCCTCACGATCATGTTAAGCGGATCCGATCCCACCACGGTCGCGACGACCCTCAACGCGTGGGTCGACCAGTTCGTCGCATCGTCGGGAGATCTGAAGAAGCGACACCTCCTGGAGTTCAAGAAAATTCTCGGCGATCAGGTCGCCGTAGCGGAAGCCCAGCTTCGCAAATCAGAGACTGATTACGAAAACTTTCGGGTCGCAACGATCACGCTTTCCGGCGGTAAGGGTGGACTGGCTGGTCAGGGCGGTGCCGATCCTTCGGTCGCCGGCTATTTCCAGCAGAAGGAAACGCTCGCCGAGATTCAGACCGAGCGCGCTGCGCTGGAGCAGATGGTCGCCGACGCCAAAGGAGGCCCCCTCAATCCTCAGGGCTTCCTCATGCTGCCGACGATACTGAACAACACTCCGCAGCTGCGCGCCGCAATCGAGGAGCTTTCGTCGCGCCAGGCCGCGCTCCGAACGGAGCAACAGTTTCTCACCGACGCAAATCCGCGCATCAAACAGTTGAGCGAGACTGTGCGCGCTCTTCAGTATGAGACCATTCCGCAGATCGTTCAGAGCGTTCTCCGCACGTTACGCACGCGCGAGCAGAGCATGGACACACGGCTCGAGAGCCAGTCGCTCGAGCTGCGATCGATTCCCGCCCGCGACGTCGAACAAACCCGTCTCGCGAGACAGGTGGCGGCGAGCGAGAATCTGTACAGCGTCCTCAAGGCCCGTTACGAGGAAGTGTCTCTTGCAGAAGCGCAGACGAGCCCTGACCTGAGTGTGCTGGACTTCGCATTTCCTCCCACGCATCCGAACTCGAATGACGCTCCCCGGCTAGTGCTGCTCGCGATACTCGCGAGCATCGGGCTGGCGTTGGGAATCGCGCTATTTCACGACCGCATCGATCGCCGCTTCCGCTATCCCGAACAGGCAACACGTGAC
>Ga0207707_10006180_pt1 | contig 10462 bp, 10 predicted proteins | sample KBSC83BmetaG_FD_184336 | JGI IMG/M metagenome (GOLD analysis project Ga0207707, IMG submission 184336) | Corn rhizosphere microbial communities from Kellogg Biological Station, Michigan, USA - KBS C8-3B metaG (SPAdes) (version 2) | ecosystem: Host-associated > Plants > Roots > Rhizosphere ... | reverse complement strand
CTTCAGGATCGCATCGTTGTCGCGCCCCTCCAGCTCGAGCTCCGGCGACGGGCGGATGCGGTGGCGCAGCGCCGGCAGGGCCATCTTCTTGATGTCGTCCGGCGTGACATAGTCGCGGCCTTCGAGGAGCGCCGCGGCACGCGCGGCACGGAGGAGCGAGATGCCGCCGCGCGGACCGGCGCCGGCGATCACGCCCGCCCAGGTGCGCGTGGCGCGCACGAGCCGCACGGCGTAGTCGAGCACCGCGTCGTCCACGCGCAGGCTGGCGGCGATGCCCTGCAGCGCGAGCACCGTCGACGGCTTGACGAGCTGCGCGACCGCCTCGACGTCGAGGCGGTCGCCGACCTTGCCTTCGGTCACATGGCGTACCAGCGCAGATTCCTCGGCCTGCGTCGGGTAGTCGATGCGCACCTTGACGAGGAAGCGGTCGAGCTGCGCCTCGGGCAGGGCGTACGTGCCTTCCTGCTCGATCGGGTTCTGCGTGGCGAGCACCATGAACGGCGGCTCGAGCGGATGCGCCTCGCCCTCGATCGTCACCTGCCCCTCCTGCATCACTTCCAGCAGCGCGGCCTGCGTCTTCGCCGGCGCGCGGTTGATCTCGTCGGCGAGCAGCAGGTTGACGAACACCGGGCCGCGGCGCGCGCTGAACACCTGGTTCTTCGGGTCGTAGAGCGTGTGGCCGGTGACGTCGGCCGGCATGAGGTCCGGCGTGAACTGGATGCGGCCGAAGGTGCCGCTGAAGGTGCGCGCGAGCGCGCGGACGAGGAGCGTCTTGCCGAGCCCGGGAACGCCTTCGATCAGCACGTGCCCGCCGGCGAGCAGCGCGGCGAGCACCGCGTCGACCACCTCCTTCTGCCCGATGAGGGCCTTCGCCACCTCCGTGCGCATGGCCGCGGCGACCTTGGCCGCCTGGGTGAATTGCTCCGGGTTGTTCATCTACCTCCCCTCTCCAAGGCGAGATGCAGGCGCTGCGCGCGCTGCACCATGCGGATGAAATCGTGGCCGCGCATCGCGCCGCCGGCGGCAAGGAACTGCGCCGCCTCCTCGCGCGAGATGCCGACCAGCGCGGCGAGCCGCGCCTGTCTTTCACTTTCGGAAGCAGCCGGGAAATCCGGCTGCGAGCGTGCGACGCGTCGGAGCGCCGCGTCGCGCGCCGCGAGCACGAGCCGCGCGCGCAGGCCCTGCGCCCAGAAATAGCGTCCGCTTGCCCGCAGGTGGTCGAGCAGGCGCCTGCGCGCGGGCGGCGCGTCCGGGACGATCGGACCGAAGCGCGGGCCGATGTGCCATAGCCAGAGCGCAAGCAGCAGGGCGGCGGCGATGAGCGCGAGCGGCGCATGCTCGAGCAGGAAGCCGGTGAGCGAGAGCCGCTCGGGGTGGAAGAACACCTGCAGCTGCCGCGCCGGCGTGAGCTGCATCAACTGCCAGAGGAGCTCCGCGTTGCCGGGCTGCCCGATCAGCCGGTTGCGCGCGAAGGCGAGGCTCGTCGCCACGGTGACCATGCCCTTGCCGCGCGGAAAGGAAATCAGCTTGTCGCCGACCTGCAGGGCCGGCTTCACCGCCGGCGCCTCGAGCGAGAGCCGATCGGGAAACGTCGGCTTCGCTTGCGGCTTGCCGTTGCCGCTCCGCTTGATCTGCAGGGCGTCGAGCAGCGGATCGTCGACGCCGGTGAACTCCGCTTCCACGACCAGGTGGTTTCCGGCCTGCGTCCAGGCAAGCAGCCGGCTCGAGCGAGCCGCGTCGATCGACGGGCGGCGGTTCGGCACGAGGAGCACGCCGGGCGCGAGCCGGTCGAGCTCGGGCAGCGAGCGCAGCTCGCGCGCGCGCACGCCCATGCGCTCCGCGAAGCGCTCGGCAGCGAGGAAGTCGCGCAGGCGGGCCTCGCCGGTCGGCGGTACGTGCTCCGTCACCGGAATGTGGTCGAACGTGGCGAAGAACCACGCGCTGCCGAGCGCGAGGAGCGCGATCACGCCGAGCCATGCGAGGCGGCGGCTCACAGGGCGGCGTAGCCTTGTGCGAGCGCTTCGATCGCCTGCGGCGCGGGGACGCGCTCGGCGTAGGCGCAGGCGCGCCAGGTGTCGACGAGCTGGCGCAGGTAGTCCGACGGCGCGAGCGCCAGCACCTCCAGCTCCGTATGGCTCGCGCGCAGCTCGACGCCGCGTTCGTGCACGAGGCGCGAGAGCGACCCGCGATAGAGGAGCGCGAGCGCCCGGCGGGGCTCGCCCTCGCGCAGCAATCGCATCGCCGCGGCCGGCACGTCATCGGGCAGCGTTTCCGGCGCGAGCTCCATGCCGAAGAGCGAGGCGGGCGCCCGGTAGCGCTCGGCCGGCGGCTCGCGGCCGAAGCCGGGCAGCGTGCGCACGATCCACCAGAGGAGGTAGGCGAGCGCCACGGCGACGAGCGCCCACAACACGTACTGCACGACCTTCGCCACCCAGGCCGCGAAGGTGAAGTCCGGCACGGCTGCCTTGCGCTCGGCGCCGCGCGGGATCCAGCGCAGCACCTCGCGGTCGTGGCCGAACTCGGGCGCCTTCAGCACTTCGGCGATCTCCTTCTTCGGATCCTTTTCTTGCGCCAGCGCAGCCAGCGGGAGCGCACCGATGACCAGCAGCAGCAGAACGGGCGCGGCGCGCGCGGCGATGCGCCGCAGCGCCACCTCGAGGTCCCAGCCTTCGAGCAGGGTGCGGCGGTTGAGATACAGCGCGAATCCGGCCGCGACGTAGAACGGCTCGACGATCAGCATGACGCCGGCGTAGGCGAGGACGTCGGCGTAGTTCCACGCCGTTCCCGAGGCTAGGGCGTCGAAGAAGTCGCGCGTGTCCACCGCCGTCGCCGGCAGCAGCATCGTGGCGAGGAGCTGCAGCGACCAGTACACCACCACTTCGAAATGCAGGCAGATCACCGTCAGCCACACCGCGTAGCTGCGGCCGCGCCGGGCGAGGACGCTGCGCCGCTCGCGCGCCGCGGCGCCGCGCTGGCCCTCGAGCTGCACCACCGGCAGGTGGAACGAGCGCGCCATGTCGAAGCGACCGAAAGTGAGCGCGCGGAAGAGCCCGCTCGCCAGCCATTCGCGCGCGTGGGCGAGCGTCGTGCGCACGCCCTGCAGCTCCCCGAACACGGCGCGCGAGAGGACGTGCAGCACTGCGCGGTCGTAGACCGGCTTCAGCCACCAGATGAGGACGAGTGCCACTACCGGCCGGGCGGACCACCACGCCACGCCGAGTGAAGCGATGCAGACGAACGCAAGCGTGGCCAGGTGCACGCCATACGCCTGCTGCCACCAGCGCTGCAGCATCGCGAGGCCGAGGTCGATCGCCTCCCACGGCGTGCGCGGGCGCAGCTCGACCGCGATGTCAGTAGGCTGCACGGCGTCCCGCGAAGACGAAGTAGGCGAGGAGGAGCGCCCAGCCGGTGAGGCCGACGGCGATCTTCAGCGCGGGCGGCAGCACCGTGTGCGGCGACCAGAACGCCTCGACGAAGGCGGCGGCGAGGAACATGATCGCCGCGCCGTACATGATGCGCACCGCCGGTTTTGCGGCGGCGACGAGCGCGCTCTTGCGGCTGAGCTTGCCGGGCGCGATCACCGCCAGGCCGAGCCGCAGCCCGGCCGCGCCCGAGAGCACGATGGCGACGAGCTCGAGCGACGAGTGCCCGGCGACGAACGACCAGAACGTCGCCGCGTAGCCCACCTGCGTGAGATACCCGGCCACCGAGCCGATGATCACGCCGTTGGTGGCGAGGAACCACACCGAGCCGACCCCGGCGAGCAGGCCGCCGGCGAAGGTCTGGAAGCCGATGCGCACGTTGTTCCAGATGTAGAAGCCGAACATCATCACGTTGGTGTCGGCGGCGCGCATGCCGAGCTGCTTGTTCGCCGGGTCGTACATCTGCTGGAACTGCGCGATCTGCTCCGGCGCGAGCAGGTAATGGACGAACTCCGGAAATTGCTGCAGCAGCCCGATGAGGAGGAGCAGCGGGCCGAAGAAGAGGATCGCGGCGGCGCCGACGAGGCGCCATTCCGAGCGCACCAGGGCGGCGAAGCCGCCGAGCAGGAACTCGCGCACCGCCTGCGTCTCGCGCCGCCGGTTGCGGTAGAGCGCATGGTGGCCGCGCAGCCCGAGCCCGTTCAGCCGGTCGATGAGGTCCGGGCTGTACTGGCGGTCCATGGCGAGCGCGAGGCTCTGGCAGAGCCGCCGGTAGCGCGCCGGCATCTCGGCGGGCGGGAAGGGCGGCGGCTGCGCGCCATCGAGGAATTTCTCGAACGCCTGCCAGTCGGCGCCGTGCTCGGCCTCGAAGCTCGCCTGCCTCATTGCCGGCCCGCGATGTAGTTCGCCATGCCGATCAGCCGCGCGGCGGCGCGCGCGCCGTCCAGGTTCGCAACCAGCGGAGTGGGGAGCTCGGCCAATTCCTCCACCCGCTCCTGGGTGAGGGTCGCCGAGCGCTCCGCGAGCTCGAGCAGCGCGCGCTGCTCCGCGAGCTGCAGCGGAATCGGCGGCACCACCGGCGCCGCCTCGGGAATCTTCTTCGCGGCGGCGCGCCGCTCCTGCTGGTAGACCACGACCGTGCCCGCGGCGAGGTCGCCGAGGCGCTTGAAGTCGCGGTTCACGAGCATGGCGACGAGGCCGAGCCCGTAGAGGACCGGCAGGAAGTCCGCCGCGCGCAGCAGGTTCCTCGTGAGCGCGGCCGGCCAGCGCACCGGCGTGCCGTCGTCGTTCAGCACCATGAGGCCCATCGCGCGCTTGCCGGGCGTCTGTCCGCGCCACGTCGCCTCGAGCCACGCCGGCAGCAGCCACTCGACGAAGAACCAGGCGAGCAGCACGATGCCCCAGCCGGCGCGGCCGAGCTGCAGGGCGACGAAGCTGATGGCGACGACGACGGCGATGCGCAGCGCGAGGTCGATCGCCCAGGCCGCCGCGCGCGGCACGGGTCCCGCCAGGTGCAGCGTGAGCTCTATGCCTTCAGGTGTCGCTACTCGACGGGTGGTGTCGAGCATCCGGTCCCCTCCCGGGGACCGATTGTAATTGCTACCCGCGGCGCATCGAGTCGAAGAACTCGGCGTTCGTCTTGGTGGCGCGCAGCTTGTCGATCAGGAATTCGGCCGCCTCGAGCTCGTCCATCGGGAAGAGGAGCTTGCGCAGCACCCAGATCTTCTGCAGCACCGGCGCGTCGATCAGCAGCTCCTCGCGGCGCGTGCCGGAGCGGTTGACGTTGATCGCCGGGTAGATGCGCTTCTCGTGCATGCGGCGGTCGAGGTGCACCTCGAGGTTGCCGGTGCCCTTGAATTCCTCGTAGATCACGTCGTCCATGCGGCTGCCGGTGTCGATCAGCGCCGTGGCGATGATGGTGAGCGAGCCGCCTTCCTCGACGTTTCTCGCCGCCCCGAAGAAGCGCTTCGGCTTCTGCAGTGCATTGGCGTCCACACCGCCCGTCAACACCTTGCCCGACGCCGGCACCACGGTGTTGTAGGCGCGCGCCAGGCGCGTGATCGAGTCGAGCAGGATGACGACGTCCTTCTTGTGCTCGACCAGGCGCTTCGCCTTCTCGATGACCATCTCGGCCACCTGCACGTGGCGCGAGGCCGGCTCGTCGAAGGTGGAAGCGACCACTTCGCCGCGCACCGTGCGCGTCATCTCGGTCACTTCCTCCGGGCGCTCGTCGATGAGCAGCACGATGAGCGTGATATCGGGGTGGTTCGAGGTGAGGGCGTGCGCGATGTGCTGCAGCATCACCGTCTTGCCGGCCTTGGGCGGCGAGACGATCAGGCCGCGCTGGCCCTTGCCGATGGGCGCGATGATGTCCAGCACGCGCCCGGTGAGGTTCTCCTCCGCCTTGATCTCCCGCTCGAGCTTGAACTGCTCGTCCGGGTGGAGCGGCGTGAGGTTCTCGAACAGGATCTTGTTCTTCGCCGCCTCGGGCGCCTCGGCGTTGACCTTGTCGACCTTGACGAGGGCGAAGTAGCGCTCGCCGTCCTTCGGCGTGCGGATCTCGCCTTCGATCGAATCGCCGGTATGGAGGTTGAAGCGGCGGATCTGCGACGGCGAGACGTAGATGTCGTCGGTGCTCGCGAGGTACGAGGTCTCGGGCGAGCGCAGGAAGCCGAAGCCGTCGGGCAGCACTTCGAGCGTGCCGTCGCCGAAGATCGCTTCGCCGCGCTTCGCCTGGGTCTTGAGCAGCGCGAAGATGAGGTCCTGCTTCCTCATCCGGCTCGCGTTCTCGATGCCGTTCGACACCGCCATCTCGACGAGCTGGTTGATGTGGTGGGACTTCAGCTCGGACAGGTGCGTCGGAATCTTCATGGCACCTTCCGGCGCGGCAATCGGCGCCGCCGGCGCCTGCTCCTGGCGGTGCTGCTGCTCCTGCTGGCGCTGGTGTTCCTTGCGCTCTTCGCGTTGTGAACGCGTTGCTTCCGGCTGGGATGCCTGGGGCCTGCTCATTCTCGGGATTTGCGCCTAAGGTGTTCTTCGGCGCTGATAGTTGCTGGGGCGCCGGACCTCCGGCGCCCTCTCAAAACAGAGTAAGGCGTTTAAATATTGCTGTCAAGGAAGGCGGTGAGCTGCGACTTGGACAGCGCGCCGACGCGGGTCGCCTCGACGTTGCCGTTCTTGAACAGCATCAGCGTGGGGATGCCCCGGATGCCGAACTTGGCCGGCACCGACTGGTTCTCGTCGACGTTGATCTTCGCGATCTTGAGGCGGCCTTCGTACTCCTTGGCGACCTCTTCCAGGACCGGGGCGATCGATTTGCACGGGCCGCACCACTCGGCCCAGTAGTCGACCAGCACCGGGGTGTCGGCCTTCAGTACCTCGGGGTCGAATGTGTCATCGGTCACATGCTGGATGGCGGGACTGCTCATGGCTCTCCATATGGGGGCGAAACAGGAAGGCGTCCATTATGAGGCCTGCCGCCCGGCCTGCGCTAAACTCTTGATCCGCAATGGCTTACGTTGTCACCGAGAGCTGCATCAAGTGCAAATACACGGACTGCGTCGACGTCTGCCCGGTCGACTGCTTCCGCGAGGGGCCGAACATGCTGGTGATCGACCCGGACGAATGCATCGACTGCACGCTGTGCGTACCCGAATGTCCGGTCGAGGCGATCTTCGCCGAGGACGACGTGCCCGATTCGCAGACCGAGTTCATCGCGCTCAACCGCGAGCTCGCGCAAGCGTGGAAGCCGCTGATCGAGAGAAAGCCCGCGCCCGCCGACGCGGACGAATGGGCGAAGAAGAAAGACAAGAAAAATCTTTTGCAGCGGTGAGCAGCGCAGCAATTTGCGCACCGCAAATACCGCGACGCAATAAACTGTCGTGCAAGCGACCACAGAAGTTTTGAAGTGCTACTTCGCGGCGTCTTTTTTTTCGCCGGTCATAATTTTGAAAGCTAGAGCGCGTAACCTGTCTCCTCACTCAGGCAGGAGGAACGACGCATGGAACAAGGCCGTCTCGCGTTCACCGCGGTGTATCTCAAGTCGAACCACGGTTACATCGGATTCATCGAGGAGCTTCCGGGCGTGAACTCGCACGGCCGCACCCTGGACGAAGCCCGCGAGACGCTGCAGAAGCTGGCCGCCGTCGTGTTCGACGAAGAGCGCCGCGAGGCGGAGGAGCTGATCGCCGGCAAGGACGTGGTGCGCGAATCGTTCTTCGTGCCGATTCCTCGCACTTAGCACACCGTCACCTGGGAAAAGGCCCGCGCTGCGGGCCTTTTTCATTTCTTGCCGTAGTTCTCCGCGAGGTACGTGGCGATCGCCTCCACGTCCTCCTTCGCGATCGGCGCGCCATACGCGTTGACCATCTTGTTGACGGTGGCCGTCCAGCCGCCCTTGTCGAGGAACGGCGAGTTCATCGGGATGTAGTCCAGGCTGTGGCAGGCGACGCAGACCTGGGTCTTCTCCTTGCCCGGGCCGTCCTTCAGCACGATCTTGTCTTCCTGTGCGAGCGCGCCTTGCGCCGCCAGGAGCGCCAGCGCGGCGAGGATCTTCTTCATACGACCTCCAGATAGATGCGCTGGATGAGGTTGTTGTGGTAGCCCGCGCCGTTGAACTTCAGCTGCTCGACCTGCGTCTCGCCCGATTGGCTCGTGGCGCGCGCCATCACCACGCGCGCGCCCGGCTCGCGCGTCGGCGCGGAGAGCGAGAACTCGCGGAAGGAGAAGCGCCCCAGGTCCTTTCCGAGCTTCGCCGCCTGCCAGGTGGCGCCGGTGTCGACGGACACTTCCACCTTGGCGATGCCGTTGCCGCCGTCCCACGCGAGCCCGCGCACCTCGATCGGCTTGCCGCGCGCGATCTGTTGCCCGCTCCTCAGCGAGGTGATGAGCGAGTTCACCACCATCGTCGTGATCGGCTCGTTCGCCGCGTAGAGCTGGGACTTGAACGTCGGCATGGGGAACATGCCGCGCGGCACCCGATAGGCCGGGTTCATCCAGAAGTTCTTCTCCGGCGTGGAGCTGACGTTGATGCTCACCAGATGCTTTACCCAGTAGGTGCCGGTCCAGCCGGGGACGATGAGGCGAGCGGGGAAGCCGTTCCAGTGCGGCAGGGGCTTGCCGTTCATTTCGAAGGCGATCAGCACTTGATCGCTGAGCGCCAGGTCCACCGGCAGCGACTTCACGAAGTCGGGCGTCGCTTGCATCGCGCCCTGGTCGGCGCCATCGAAGACCACCTCGACCGCGCTCGCCTTGACGCCGGCCTTCGCCAGCACGTCCTTCAGCCGCACGCCGCTCCACACGGCGTTGCCCATCGCGCCGACGCCCCATTCCACGCCCTGCACGTGCGGCTCCGAGAGGCCGCGTCGGTTGCCCGAGCACTGGTTGACCGCCGTGACCTGCGCCGGCTTGAACTCCTTGCGCAGCTCCGCCATCGTGAACTTCATCGGCCGCTCGGCGCTGTCGCCGCCGACGCTGAGCGACCAGGCGGCCGCCTTCATCGGCTGCGGGATGCCCGCGAGGTGGTAGCGCACGAAAAACGCGTTGCTGGGCGTGATCGCCGTGCGGAAGTACTGGATGGGGGTCTCGAAGTTGGGCGGCCGGAAGCTCTTCTTGATGAGCGGCACCTTGCCCGGCAGCGCGTAGAGCATCTGCTCGGCCAGTGCCCCGGCCGGGATCTCGGCGAAGCCGAGCTCGCCCGTGCTTCCGACGTTGGCAGCAAAGGCGCGCGGACCGAGCGCGGCGAGCGCGCCGGCGGCGCCGATGAGGTGACGGCGTTTCACGTCCATGAACCTCCCCTGGTGTGTCGTCTAATATTAGAGCCGATGGAGCGGCCCGCCTACTGCCTGCCCGACGAAGCCGACTTCACCTTCAACGGCTGGTGGAGCGACGGCGACACGCTCGCGCAGTGGCTCCGGCGCCACGTCGCCGAAAGGGGCGACAGGCCGGCGGTAGTGTGGGGCGGCGGCACGCTCACCTGGCGGCAGCTGAACGATCGGGTGCTGCGGCTCGCCGCGGGCCTCAGCCAGAAGGGCATCGGCCACGGCGACGTGGTCGCGATCCAGCTGCCGAACACGCCGGAGTTCCTCATCGCGCACCTTGCCATCAACCGCCTCGGCGCGGTGCTGTGCACGGTGCACATGCCTTACCGCGGCGCCGAGATCGAGGCCATCCTCGCGCATAGCGGCGCCCGGCTCTTCCTCACCGCCGCGATGCCGTTCAGCCAGCTCGAGGCGCGCGAGCCGCTGCCCGACTCGCATCCCGAGCCGGATGCGCGCGACGCATTCCTGCTCCTCTATACCTCGGGGACGACCGCCTCGCCGAAGGGCGTGCCGCACGCTTACCGCACGATGCTCGGCAACAGCCGCAACGGCGCGAAGGAGCACGGGCTCGACGCCGAATCGCGCGTGCTCTGCGCCGCGCCGCTCTCGCACTTGTACGGCCTCTATTCGCTGCACTGCGCCTGGTCGGTCGGCGCGTGCACGATCCTGCTGCCGGCGTTCAAGCCGGACGAGCTCGCGCGGATGGTCGAGACGCACAAGCCGACGGCGCTTTGGGGCGGCCCCGCGCACGTCGCCGCGTGCCGCAATGCCGGCCTCTTCGAGAAGCACGACTGGTCGTCGCTGAGGCTCGCGATCGTTTCCGGCTCGATGGCACCCGCTTCGCTTATTCGTTATTTCGCCGCCACGCTGCCGAAGTGCGCCGTCACGCAGCTGTGGGGCATGACCGAGCTGCAGGCGGCGCTTTACACACGCCCTGCCGACGGCAGCGAAGCCGCGGCGACGAGCGCCGGCCGCCCGAGCCCCGGCACGAAGCTGCGCATCTCCGAAGAGGGCGAGCTGCAGGTGAAGGGCCCGCTCACGTTCTCGGGCTACTACAGGAACGACGAGGCGAACCGCCACGCCTTCACCGAGGATGGCTGGTTCCGCTCGGGCGACCTCGCGGAGCGCAGGGGCGAGTATTACGCCATCACCGGCCGCATCAAGGACGTCATCAACCGAGGCGGCGTGAAGTTCAACCCGGCCGACGTCGAGGCGCTGCTC
>Ga0207707_10006178_pt1 | contig 10463 bp, 12 predicted proteins | sample KBSC83BmetaG_FD_184336 | JGI IMG/M metagenome (GOLD analysis project Ga0207707, IMG submission 184336) | Corn rhizosphere microbial communities from Kellogg Biological Station, Michigan, USA - KBS C8-3B metaG (SPAdes) (version 2) | ecosystem: Host-associated > Plants > Roots > Rhizosphere ... | reverse complement strand
CGGTGGTTGGCGGGTGGCTCAGCGCTGCGACAGCAGGCGCCGGTAGTGATAGATATAGGCGGCGAACGAGTAGATGGTCAGCGCGGTCGCGATGGCGAGCACCACCGTCACAAAGGTCCCGTGGAAGGTATTCCAGTAGTTGGCCAGCTGGCTGTGCTCCCAGCCGAGCGGCTTGCGGGCATCGCGGAAGGCGAACCAGAGAATGATGGCGCCGACAAAGATGTTCTGGAACACGGTCTTGAGCTTGCCGGCACCGCCGGCCGGAATCACCACGCCCTTGCGCTTGGCCCACCAGCGAAAGCCGGTCATGGCCAGCTCCCGCCCGATCAGCAGGATGCAGACCCAGAGCGGGATGCTGCCCCATACGGGGATATCGTAGAGGTGCTGGCGCTGGCTGGAAATGAAGTAGATCGGAATGAGGGTCGCAAAGAGCAGCAGCTTGTCAGCGATGGGATCGAGCAGCTTGCCGAGGTCGGTCACCTGGTTCCAGCGGCGGGCAAGGTAGCCGTCGAACAGGTCGCTCACCGCCGCGATGATGAAGATGACGAAGCAGATCACCTTGGGCCAGTAGCCCTCGATGAACGGCAGCAGTGCGATCACCGGCGTGAAGCAGATGCGGACGATCGTGATGATGTTGGGAAGCGTCCACATGACGCGCGCCTACCCGAGCGTCTTGACGACGCTCTTGCTGATGGACTTCAGCGTGTCGAAGACACCTTCGCCGGTGGCGGCCACCGCCTCGAAGTAGGGCGCCCGCTCGATCCACTGGCCGTCCTGCTGCCAGACCAGATACTCACCGGGATGATCCACGTCGGCCAGCAGGCGCTGCCGCACCGGCTCTTCCACTGGCCAGCCGGGATTGAGCGCCCCCTGCAGTTCCTCGATGGGAGAGGCGTTGGGCAGGTCCCGCTTGTTGTACTGCACCACGAAGGGAATCTTGGTGAGATCGTAGCCATGCTGGGTCATGTTGTCGTACAGATTCTGCATGGCCTCGATATTGGCTTCCATCCGTTCCAGCTGGCTGTCTCCCACGAACACCACGCCGTCCACACCCTTGAGGATCAGCTTGCGCGAGGCGTTGTAATACACCTGCCCCGGCACGGTGTAGAGGTGGAACTTGACCTTGAAGCCGCGGATGGTGCCGAGGTCCACCGGCAGAAAATCGAAGAAGAGGGTACGCTCGGTTTCGGTCGCCAGGGAAATCATCTTTCCGCGGGCGCCGGGCGCCACCTTGTTGTACACGAACTCGAGGTTCGTGGTCTTGCCGCCGAGGCCTGGCCCGTAGTAGACCAGTTTGCAGTTGATCTCGCGGGAGGCGTAGTTGATCATGGACATGCTTGGCGTGTCCCCTCAGGCCCCGAAAAGCCGGTCAATTTCGTCTTCCGCATCGCCCAGAAAGCCGGTCTCGACCTTGGGCGAGGCCGCGTCCTGGTCTGCGCGGCTGAACATGTCGGTGAATACGGTATTGAGCTGGGTGACGGCGTTGCGCACTCGCAGCTTGACCAGCCCGAGCGTGGTGCTGTTATCGAAGAGTACCACCAGAATGACGCGCCTGGCGATATCGGCCAGGTACATGGACTCGCGCTCGCCCTGGTGAAAGAGCGCGCCGAACTCGGGTTCGCCCAGCATCCGGGCCAGCTGGTCGTTGGCGCTGAAGTCGGCGGCGGTGAGCGAGGCAAAGGCCGTGGGGTCGAATTGCACCGGCTCCCCCACCGTCGCCACCAGCTGCCCGGCGCGGTCCACGATCAGCGCGGTGCGAGCGCTGGCGTCGCCCAGGAATCCGTTCAGTATTCCGTCAATACGACGAGAATCATCTTCGCTGAAGGACCAGCTTGAGGCACCCGGCATGAACGTCCGCCCTTACGCGAGTGAGGCTTCGAGCTTGCGGAGGATGCGCTCGCCACGGCGACGCAGCAGCGGCTGCGGCTCCCAGGCCACGTAGTCCCGGAGAAGCCGCACCGCTTCGACACCGTGCTGGCCGGCAAGATACCCCAGCGCCGCGAGCCGGCGGAGCGGCCGCTGGTGAAACAAGTCCTGCCGGTGATGGATATAGCGTTCCTGGGCCAGCACCCAGCCGGCAAGCATACCGACCCCTGCCGCCGCCGCAAAGAGCCCCCCGCGCGAGCGCATCAGCCGACCTCCTGCCGGGCGGTCAGGGCGTGGGCCAGCGTCACCCCGTCCACGAACTCGAGGTCGCCGCCCATGGGAAGTCCGCGGGCCAGCCGCGTGACCCGCACCGGATACTCGGCCAGCAGCTGCTGGGTATAGGTCGCGGTCACTTCACCCTCCATGGATGGATTGGTGGCGAGGATGACCTCGCGCACCCCACCTGAACGCACCCGCTCCACCAGGCTGTCCAGCCGGAGCGCCTCGGGCCCGATGCCATCCAGCGGTGACAGCCGGCCACCCAGCACGTGGTAGCGACCCCGGAATTCCGCCCGCTCCATCACTGGCACCGCCGAGGGCTCCTCGACCACACAGATGATGGACGGATCGCGCCGGGGATCACCACAGACGGCGCAGGGTTGCTCCTCGGTCAGGTTGCCGCAGATCTCACAGGGACGCACCCGTTCGGCCACCGCATCCAGCGCGCGCGCCAGCGCTCCCAGCTGCTCGGGGCGCTGCGCCAGCAGGTGAAAGGTGAGCCGCTGGGCAGTCTTCCGGCCAATGCCGGGCAGCCGGGACAGCTCGGTGATCAGTGCTTCGATGGGGCTCACGGATCACGACACGCGGGGGGTCGAGCCATCCGGCAACTTGGAATACTCCGACTGCGCCAGTTCGGCCGCCCAGCGCTGCCCTTCCGCCACCGCGGCCAGCAGGAGGTCGGAAACGAACTCGGCGTCCCGCATGCTGAACGCGTCGGGGGCTATGTCGAGCGACCGGACCGTGCCACGTCCGTCCACGGTCACCCGCACCAGACCGCCACCCGCCGTGAATTCGCGCGACTGGCCGGCCAATTCGGTTTCGATGGTCTGCAGCCGGCGGTGCATCTGCTGGCTGAGCTGCATGAGCTGCTGAAAGTCTGCCATGGGTTCCTGCATGAATCGAGTGTACTACTCCACGATCTCCAAATCTAATTCATCTGCGGCCCTATCGAGGGCCGCGTCCCGGCGGCGGAGGCCCTGAAGCCGCTCGGCCCGCATGGATTCCTCCGTCATCCGGACCGGCGGGGTGGCCGCCCCACCACGGCCGGCGGGGCCCTTCACCCGGAAGCGGACCGGGGCGCCCACCATGCCAGCCAGCAGGGCCTCGACTTCCGGTGCCTTCTGCTCCAGCGGCTCCTCGAACAGCGGATTGGCTTCCAGCATCGCCACGATAACGTCGGGTGGATTGACCTCCACCACTTCCGTACTGGCCAGTGCCTCGCCCAGGAATCGCGACTGTTCCCGCATGGCGTCCACGACGGATGGCCAGAGTGCGGTGAGGCCGGCGAGGGTGAACGCGGACGAGGGACGAGGGACGAGGGACGAGGGTCCAGCCACCTCGAGACCCTGAGCGCTTTGCGCCGCAGACTGAACGCCCGACCCTTGAGCAGCTGAGGTCTGACGGTGCGCGACTCGACTTACACTCCCTCGTCCTTCGTCCCTCGTCCCTCGTCCCTCATCCTTCGTCTCACTTCGCTCGTCCCTCGTCCCTCGTCCCCCAAGCACCTGCTCCAGATCCACCATCCGGTCCATCAGCGCCCAGCGCAGCAACAACGTCTCGGTCACCAGGCGTGGTTGCGCGCTCCGCCGAAGCGCGGCTTCCTGCTCGGCCAGCAGCTTGAGCATGCGGAGCACGTCCCCTGGCGCCAGCCGCTCACGCACCGCGTCCAGCGCGGAACGCGCCGCATCGGTCAGGCCCTGGGGCGTGGCGCCCACCTGCAGCATCAGCAGCGCGCGCAGCCACTCGGCGGCCGCATTCATGAACTCGCCCAGATCGGCGCCGGATTCGACGACCTCGTCCACCAGGCGGAATACTCCCGCCGCATCGTGCTCCACCACGGCGTGCATCAGCCGTCCAAGCAGCTCGTCGGGCGCCAGGCCCAGCGTCTCCCGCACGCGCTCGGCCGTCACCACGCCCTCGCCCAGGCTCAGGCACTGGTCCAGCACCGACAGCGCGTCCCGCATGCCGCCGTCCGCATGGCGCGCAATCAGCGTCAGGGCATCGTCCTCGGCGGCGATCCCTTCGGCGTCCAGGACCGCCCGCAGGCGGTCCCTGATGGCGGCGGGGCCGATCCGCCGGAAATCAAAGCGTTGCAGCCGGGACATGATTGGCGCGGCCGTGGATTCGATTTTCTGCGGATCGGTCGTGGCGAACACGAACACGACTCGCGGTGGCGGCTCCTCCAGGATCTTGAGCAGCGCATTCCATGCCTCGCGGGTGAGCATATGCGCTTCATCCACGATATAGATCTTGTAATGCCCTTCCTGCGATGCGGCGTACATGGCCCGCTCGCGCAAGTCCCGTGCATCGTCCACACCGCGATTGCTGGCGGCGTCAATTTCCACCACATCCAGATTGGCGCTGCCATTCCAGATGCGGACGCAGCTCTCGCACTCGCCGCAGGGATCGCCGCTCGCGTCCCGGTTGGGACAGTTGAGCGCCATGGCCAGGATGCGGGCCGCCGTGGTCTTGCCCACGCCGCGGGGACCGGTGAGCAGGTAGCCGTGCCCGACGCGGTCCTGGGCCACGGCACCGCGTAATACGGCAGCGACGTGATCCTGCACCAGCAGGTCAGCGAAACGCTTGGGACGATAGCGGCGGGCGAGGCTGATAGTCATGATGGGAAAGAAAGTACCCCAGGCTCCCCGAAGCGACACCGGACATCGCTTAGCGCTGCTACCGGCGAGGTCCTGACGCGGTTCGCGCGCCAGCGCCCTTCGGACCTGGGGCGGAAGGAATATAGCGAGATGGGGAGAGGGATGGTAGATGGACGAGGGACGCGGGACGAGCGAGGTGGCAGGACGAGTCTCTCGTCTCTTGTCCCTCGTCACTTCCCCGCTGCCTCACTCCAAGACTGCGCGCTGGTGATGCTGCATGCGGCGCAGTTCCCACGTCTCCGCCACGACCCCACCCAGCAGGAAGACCAGCGCCGTGTAATAGACCCACAGCACGAACAGCACGATCGCGCCGATATCGGCGTTGCCTGCGGCGGCCCGCGCCGTGGCGAAGCCCGCCAGGTACAGCGCGTACAGGCGCTTGGCCAGTTCGAACATCACGGCCGTGAAGCATGCTGCCAGCAGGGCCGATGACCAGGGCATTTTCCGGGTGGATGCGAACCGGTAGAGAATGAAAAACAGCGAGACCGAAAAGGCTACCGTCACCACCTCGCTGAGGATACGGCCGCCGGCGGTCAGGAAGAACTGCAGCACCGGTGAGCTGCTGAACCCCCGCGCCTGCAGCAGCGCGATGCCCGCGGTCAGCGCCGCGTTCACCAGGAAAAGGCTCAGCGTCAGCACCACCATGGCGATATCGCGCAGCTTGCCGCTGCCCCACGCCACCAGGAAATTGCGCCGCGGCCGCGGCCGGAGTCCCACATCGAAGATGTGATTCAGCGAGGTGCGCACTCCCGCAAAGAGCCGGGTGCTGAACCAGATGAACGCGGGAATGGCATAGAGCGAAAGAGTCTTGCTGTTCCTGGCCACACCGGTCAGCAGCCCCTCGACCAGTTCGAACGGATCGCCGGCCGAGCCGGAATGGGGTGGAAGGAAGGCGTGGAAGATTTCGCGTGGATCGGGACCACTGCCGGCCACGGCCTGCAGCACCTGGGTCAGGCCGATGAGCAGCAGAATGACGAATGGCACGGCGGCGAGCAGCGCATCAAACGTGACGCCACTCGCCAGGAAGGGAATGCTGCTTTCGTCCGCTGCCTGCAGCACCCGCCACACGAAGCCGAATGGCGAGCGATACCAGTCGCCCTTTTGGCCAGCGCTCAGGCCGTGGGCTCCTCAGGCAGTACTGGCGAGGCTTCCCGGCGCCGGCGGGCTCGCGCCTCCGACAGCCGACGCTCGATCTCTTCACGGGCGGACGGCTCCGGCACCCGGGCTGGTGGAGGCGGCGTGGCCTCGGCTGGTTCGTCGTCGAAATCATCGTCCAGTGGATACCCGGCCGACGCGGCCGTGTCGCGAGGGCGCTGACCCGGCGCGAACCGTTCCACCAGCTCGTCCACCCGCTCCTCGGTCGCCGCCCGAAGCCGGCGCAGCCGCCGCTGCAGCGTGCGCCGGGTTTCCTCCCCGCTCCGGGGGGCATACAGCAGTGCCAGCCCGGCGCCGAGGATGGCGCCCCAGAACAGCCACTTGGCGGACGCATCGTTCCGCTCGACATAGACCACTTCGGTCGGCTTCCTGCGCTGCATGCTGCCTCCTACTCGCCGGCGTCGGCGTCGTCCGCCGCGCGCACCAGCACCTTGTCGAGACTCGCATGGTGCTGCAGCGGGGCCTTGACGGTGCGGTCCACGAGATCAGCCGTGCCGTTCACGTTGAGTTGCTCGAAAAGAAATGCGAAGGTGCGTTCGAGATCGCCCGCAATGGCCGTGCGCACATCCTCGGGCAGGCCCCACAGGTCCTTCTTGAACGGTCCGATGGCCTTCTTGCGTGTCTTGTAATAGAACTGCTCGTCGGTGTCGCTCGCCTTGCGCTCGCCCGCCGCACTTTCGTCGAGCCAGGCATACATCCGGCGCCTGAGCGCCTCCGGCAGCGCCGGATGGTCAAAGATGATATTCTGAAAATTGGTGGCCAGATGAATCTCGGCCGCCTCCACCCGGGGGAAGTTGCCAAAGGCGTTGCTCGGCAGCGTGCTGGCTCCGTGCTGCACCGCGCCGGCCAGTCCGTACTCCTCGCGAGCGACACGGGAGAGGTCCCGCAGCGCGTCGAGGTCGAGCTTCACGTCGGCGATGGAGCCATCCGGCAACACGACACCACCGTGTGAGGTCCCGGTTTGCACCGAGATCTTGCTGATGCCTTCTGCGATGGAATCCCGCTGGCGGGCCGCCTCGAACCCCTGCATGAAAGCGTTCAGCTCTTCCACTGTGCTGTTCTTGTGACCCACTTCACCAATCTCGGCGCCCACCGACACGGTGACGCCTTCCGGCTCCCGCTCGCGGATGAAGCGGGTAATCTCGGCGGCTCGCTCGAAGTTGGCTTCCTGCTGCTGCGCGAGCGTGGGGCGGCTCAGGTCCACCAGGGTGGAGGTGTCCACATCAATGTTGTAGAAACCCGCGGCGAGTTCCTCGGCGATGAGCTTCTTGACCTCGCCCACTTCCTGGTCCGGGTTCACCGCGTACTTGGCGGCGCTCACCTGGCAGTGATCGCCCTGGATGAAGAGTGGCAGCCGGTGTCCTTCTCGCAGGGCCGCGCCCAGCATGACCGCCACATACTCGGCCGGCCGCTGATCGGTGTAGGCGATCTCCGACCGCGCGATCTCCACAATCAGCGCGCCCACGCGACCGGCACGCGCGGCGCGAAACACGGCGCGCGCCGAGTCATATGCCATGGCGCGAATGTTGATGGCGGGCACGGTGAAACCGGCGCACTCGCCGCGCCCCCGCGCCAGGTAAAGATCGTGAATCGAGGCGGGGCGGACGCCCTGCACCTGTCCCAGTTCCCAGAGCAGCCAGCGTGCCGCTTCACGGTCCTCCTCGCCGCCGAACACTGCCTGCGCCACCAGGCGGTCCATCGCCTCAGTCCGCAGCACCGCCGGTTCCCCGACGTTCACCCCGCCGGGGACCACCGTCACGGCACCGCCGAAAAGTGCGGCCACCCGGGAGACTGCCTCAGAAGCCATGCGCGAACAGCCCTCGTTGCTGGAGATGCGCCAAGTCCGTCAGGCCAAAGTTAGGCGGCCCGCCCGGCCCGGCCAAGGTTCTACGCCTCGTCGCCCGACGGTCGTGGGGCGATGGGCTCGCTGAAGCCCGGGCGCCCCATGGCGGTGTAGGTGAGTCGCTTGCCGAGCTCCACACCGGGCTGGTCGAATGGATTGATGTTGTACCAGATTCCCGCATAACCGCAGGCCACCTGGAAGAACATCAGCAGCTCGCCGAAGGTCTCTGCAGTCAGTTCGGGGAGCCGCAGGGTCATGTTCATGCGGCCCATCCGGGCCAGTGCCGAGGACGTGGCCTCCAGCTCCGCCCGCAACAGTTCCTGCAGCGAGTGGCCGCCAAGGTAGGCCAGCTCGGCCGGCAGCCCGTCACGCCCGGGAATGGTGAGGTCCGTGCCATGCTCCTCCACGTCCACGAAGGTGATGGCCTTGTCGTAGGGGCCCTCCATGAACAACTGGACCTGACTGTGCTGATCGGTGGCCCCCACGGCTCCCACCGGAGTGGGGCCGGCATTGATGAGCTCCCCGCGGCGGTCCAGCCGTTTGCCCAGGCTCTCGGCCCAGAGCTGGCGGTACCATTCGCTGAACTCCCGCAGCCGGTCAGCGTACGGCATCACCACCTGGACCCGCGCGCCATGCCAGGTGTCCGCCGCCCAGAGCAGCGCCGCATACAGCGCGGGGGCATTGGTCATGAGATCGTCGGACTCGGCGCGCTCGACCGCGCGGCCCGCCCCACGGAGCAGCGCTTCGATATCAATGCCCACCAGCGCCGCCGGAAGCAGGCCCACCGGCGACAGCACGCTGTAGCGTCCGCCGACATCCGGCGGCACCGGCAAGGCCGGGATGCCCTCTGCCTTGGCAATCTCACGCAACGCGCCCTTCTCAGGATCGGTGGTGAACACCAGATGCCGCGCGGCAGCGGCGCCCAAGGCGGTTTCGAGCCACTGCCGCACGATGAGATACTGCGCCATGGTCTCGCCCGTGCCGCCGGACTTGCTCACCACATTCACCAGTACACGCCGCGGGTCGATCCGGTCGAGGGTCGTCCGGACAGTCACCGGGTCCACATTCTCGAGGACCGTGAGCCGAGGAAAGAACTCACGCGCGTCGTCATCCAGTTCGTTCCAGGCCGGCCGCTTCAGCGCATTCAGGAGCGCCTTGGTACCGAGTGCCGACCCCCCGATGCCGAGCACCAGCACATGATCGTGGGCCTGGCCCATCCCCTCGGCGAAGCTCAGGATTTCCCGGACCGTCGCGTCCTGATGGACCAGATCGTAGAACCCGTAGTCGCCTTCCTTGCGCCGCGCGCGCAACTCTGCCTGGACCTTGGGGAACCGCCTGGCAAGCTCAGCCAGGCGGGTACGGGAGAGGCCCCGCTCGCCATCGATCCCGCCATCCAGGGCGTCCTCGAGCATGCGTCCGTACTGCAGTCTGATCACGGTACCTCCACAACGAGACCGTCATAGGCGGGAGCAATGCCGGCTGGTAGCGCCGCCGCCAGTTCCGCATGCCCGGTCTCATGGGTCAGATGGGTCAGAAAGGTCTGTTCCGCGCCGACGGCGCGCGCGGCCTCGATTGCCTCGGTGATGCTGAGGTGGGTCGGGTGCGGCCGCCACCACAGCGCATTGAGTGCCAGGAGCTCAGTCCCCTGCAGCGCTTCCACCGCGGCGGGCGAAACGCTCTTTACATCCGTAATGTACGCCACCGGTCCGAATCGGTAACCGAATACGCGCATGGGGCCGTGCCAGAACTCGATCGGGAGCACCGTCACACCTGCAACGGTCACTTCCCTTCCCGGCTCCAGCGCCGTCGCCTGAAGCCTCGGCTTCGAGGTGCCCGGCACCGGACGAACGCCTTCGTCGAAGATGTACTGGTAGGCGCTGGCCAGTCGCTGCAGCGTCTCTGCTGGTCCGTACACCGGAAGCGCCGCTTCCGCCCGGGCGGAGAATGCCCGCAGATCGTCAATGCCGGCGATATGATCCGCGTGTTCGTGGGTGTACAGCACCGCATCAATGCGGGTGATACCATCGCGAATCAGCTGGAGGCGCAGTTCGGGCGGCGTGTCAATCAGGATTGTGGCGCCGTCGGTTTCGAGCACCGCAGCCGAGCGGGTACGCTGATCCCTCGGATCAGAGGACCGGCATACGGCACAACCGCAGCCCACCTGCGGGATGCCAAACGAGGTCCCCGTACCCAGGAAGCGCAGGCGCACCGGTCAGACGATCTCCACTTTGAGCAGGTTGGTAGTACCGGGCTTGTCCCAAGGCACGCCCGCGGTCACCACCACTCGATCGCCCACCTCCACCAGCCCCAGATCCAGCAGCCGCTGGCGCGCTTCGGGCAGCATGTGCTCGTACGTGGGATGATGCCTGACCAGCGCCGGAATGACGCCCCAGACCAGGGCCAGCTGGCGGAAAGTTTCCGGCTCTGGCGTCACGGCAAAGATCGGCACCTGCGGCCGGCAGGCCGCCACCACACGGGCCGTAAATCCGGACGACGTAAAGCAGACGATACACGGCGTCTTGAGCAGTTCCGCCGCAGCGCAGGTGGCGACGGCAATGGCGGACTCGGTGCGGGTCGCTTCGTGGTCGGTGCCCCGGCGGCCAACGCTGCGTGCGGCCTCCGGCGTGCGCCCTGCCACGATATCGAGTGCCGTGCTCCGCTGG
>Ga0207707_10006173_pt1 | contig 10466 bp, 9 predicted proteins | sample KBSC83BmetaG_FD_184336 | JGI IMG/M metagenome (GOLD analysis project Ga0207707, IMG submission 184336) | Corn rhizosphere microbial communities from Kellogg Biological Station, Michigan, USA - KBS C8-3B metaG (SPAdes) (version 2) | ecosystem: Host-associated > Plants > Roots > Rhizosphere ... | reverse complement strand
ACGTTCTCCTCGGGACGGGTGCCCCAGTATCACGCGGATCCAGCGCGGTTTTCCAGAGCCCTGTGGACAACCCTGGGGATGACGATCCCGCCTCCCTGACCTACGCTCGACCACCGATACGTCGGGCTTGACCAGAAGGGGGAGCGGGCCGGTGGCCACAGGGGATATCGACGCCGTCGTCGCAGGTCGCTCCGTTCCGGGGCTCTTCGCCGCCACCGTCGGCGCCCGGACCGACGAGGTCGCCCTGCGCCGGCGGCCGCCGGGCGCGGCGACCGCCACGGCGTCCCTGACCTGGGCCGAGTACGCCGACCGGGCCTGCCGGGTGGCCGCCGGACTCCAGGCGCTGGGCGTGCGCCCGGGCCAGCGGATCGTCCTCATGATGCGCAACCGGCCGGAGTTCCACTACGCCGACATGGGGGTCCTGCTGGCCGGGGCGACGCCGATCTCGATCTACAACTCCTCCTCGCCGGAGCAGATCGAGTACCTGGCCGGGCACTCGGAGGCCGCCGCCGCCATCCTCGGCGACGTTGGCATGCTGGAGCGCTTCCTCAAGGTCCGGTCGGAGCTGCCCGGTCTCCAGAAGCTGCTCCTGATCGACGACCCCGACGGGCTGGCGCCGTCCGACGTCGTGCCCTTCGCCGACCTCCTCGGCGCCGCTCCGGTCGACCTCGAAGGCGCAGCGGCGGCCATCCGGCCCGAGGGACTGCTGACGCTGATCTACACCTCGGGCACGACGGGCCCGCCCAAGGGCGTGATGATCACCCACCGCAACCTCTGCTGGGTGGTGGAGAGCATGGCCCGGGCCACCGGCGAGCGGCTGACCGGCTGGCGGCAGGTGTCCTACCTGCCGATGGCCCACATCGCCGAGCGGCTCGTGACCCACTACTTCCACATCGCCGAGGGCACGGACGTCACCTGCTGTCCGGAGCCGACCGAGCTGGCGTCGTACCTGCGGGAGGTCCGGCCCGAGCACTTTCTCGGCGTGCCCCGGGTGTGGGAGAAGATCCACGCCGGCATCACCGCCGCCATGGCCGCCGATCCCGCCAAGGAGGCGGCGTTCCGGCGGGCCCTCGAGACCGGGGACGATGCGATCCTCGCCGGCGTGCGGGCCCTCGTCGGCCTCGACGGGATGCGGCTGGCCCTGACCGGGGCGGCGCCGATCCCCCGGCCGGTGTTCGACCTCTTCCGGGCGCTCGGCGTCCCGCTGTCGGAGGTCTACGGCCTGTCGGAGTGCACCGGCCCGATGACGTGGAGCCGCGATGCCCGGCCCGGGACGGTCGGTCCGCCGATCCCCGGCCAGGAGCTCAAGCTGCTCGACGACGGCGAGGTCTGCTGCCGGGGCGGCAACGTCTTCGCCGGCTACCTGAAGGACCCCGAGCGCACGGCCGAGATGCTCGACGACGAAGGCTGGCTCCACTCCGGCGACATCGGCCGGATCGACGAGGCCGGCTACGTGCAGATCGTCGACCGGAAGAAGGAGCTGATCATCACCGCCGGCGGCAAGAACATCTCGCCGGCCAACCTCGAAGCGGCCATGAAGTCGTACCCGCTGATCGGCCAGGCCTGCGCCGTCGGCGACGCCCGGCCCTTCATGACGGCGCTGATCGTCCTCGACCCCGACGTCGCCCCGGCCTGGGCCCGCTCGCAGGGGATCGACTTCGCCTCGCTGGCCGACCTCGCCGCCCATCCCGACGTCCGGGCCGAGGTGGAGCGGTGCGTGGCCGAGGCCAACAGCCGCTTCTCCCAGGTCGAGCAGATCAAGAAGATCGCCATCCTGCCGACCGAATGGCCGCCGGACTCCGACGAGCTCACCCCGACGATGAAGCTCAAGCGGCGCGGCGTACTGGCCAAGTACGCCGACGAGATCGAAGCCCTGTACGCCCCGGGCTAATCGACGCCGGCGATCTCGACCCGGTCGCGGCCGGCGGCCCGGGCGGCGGCCAGGGCCTGGACCGAACGGCGCAGGAGGTCGTGGGCGTCGAGGGCATGGCTCGGGTAGCAGGCGATCCCGGCGGACAGCGTGAACGAGCGGCCGGAGGGGCTCAGCGTGACGGCCCTGCGGACCCGCTCGGCGGCGGCGGCCGCGCCGGACTCCGGCGTGTCCTCGAGGAGGCAGGCCACGGCGGCGTCGCCGTAGCGGCAAGCGGTGTCGCACTCCCGCAGCGTGCGGCGGATGGCGCTCCCGAGCAGCCGCAGCGCCTGGTCACGGCGCTCCGGCCGGGCCCGCTCGAAGCCGTCCAGCTCGAAGACCACCAGGGAGAGCGGCTGGAGGTGCCGGCGGGCCGACGCCACCCGCTGGCTGAGCGTCACCCGGAAGAACGTCCGGTCGACGAGGCCCGTGACCGGGTCGTTCGTCGACAGGCGGGGGATGGGATTGCGGAGGTCGATCGTGACCTCGTCGCCGTCGTCGGTGCCGGCGGCCCGCATCGTCCGCCACTGGAGGGCGGCCAAAGCCAGCGAGATGAGGGCGGTGCCGCAGGCCGTCGACCCGAGGGCCACGGCGCCGGCCAGGAAGGCCAGCCCGGCGGCCAGGCTGGCGGCCACGGCGCAGACGAGCGACAGCACGAGCCGCCCGCCGGCCGGCATGGGACGCAGGCGCCGGAACCTCACGACGCCTCCCTCGACGCCCGTTCGGCGGCGACGAGGTCGGCGATCTCGGCCATGACCTGGGTGAGGCGGAAGTCCTTGGGGGTGTAGACCCTGGCCACCCCGATCTCGGCCAGCTTCGCCTGGTCGGACGGGGGGATGATGCCGCCCACCACCACCGGGGCCGACACGCCGGCCTCCCGCAGGAGGCGCACCGTCTCGGGGACCAGCTCCAGGTGGCTGCCGGAGAGGATGGAGAGGCCGACGACGTCGACGTCCTCGTCGGCGGCGGCCTGGGCGATCTGGGCCGGAGTCAGCCGGATGCCGGAGTACACGACCTCCATGCCGGCGTCGCGGGCGGCCACGGCGATCTGCTCGGCGCCGTTGGAATGGCCGTCGAGGCCGGGCTTGCCGACCAGCAGCTTGGGCGGCCCGCCGCGGGCGGCGATGGCCCGCACGGTCTCCCGCACGGCGGCCATGGCCTCGGCGTCGGGCGAGACGACGCCACCGACCCCGGTCGGGGCCCGGAACTCCCCGAACACCTGGCGCAGGGTCCCGGCCCACTCGCCGACCGTCCCGCCGGCCTCGGCCAGGGCGATGGTGGCCTCCATGATGTTCTCGGTCCCGGCGGCGGCGTCCTCGAGGCGGGCGAGGGCGTCACTCACCGCGGCGGCGTCCCGGGCCACCCGCCACTCCCCGAGCGCCTCGACGATCTGGGCCTCCACCGCCGGGTCGACCACCAGGATGGCGCCCTCGTCGGCCGCTTCCAGGGGCGACGGCTCGGTGGTGGTGAAGTCGTTGACGCCGACCACGATGATCTCGCCGCTCTCGATGCGCCGCGTCCGCTCGGCGTGGGACTGCACCAGCCGGCCCTTCAGCTCGTCGATCATGGCGAAGGCGCCGCCCCCGGCGAGCACCCAGTCGAGCTCGGCGGTGGCCGCCTCCTCCAGCGACGCCGTCTTGCCCTCGATCACGGTCGAGCCGTCGAAGATGTCGCCGTACTCCAGAAGGTCGGTCTCGTAGGCCAGGACCTGCTGCATCCGCAGCGACCACTGCTGGTCCCACGGCCGGGGCAGCCCGAGGGCCTCGTTCCAGCAGGGCAGCTGTACGGCTCTCGCCCGGGCGGACTTCGACAGCGTGACGCCCAGCATCTCCAGCACGATCCGCTGGACGTTGTTCTCCGGCTGCGCCTCGGTCAGCCCCAGCGAGTTGACCTGCACGCCGTAGCGGAAACGCCGCAGCTTCTCGTCGGTTACGCCGTAGCGCTCCCGGCAGATCCGGTCCCACATGACGCCCATGGCGCGGAGCTTGCAGACCTCCTCCACGAAGCGGATGCCGGAGTTGACGAAGAACGAGAACCGCCCGACGACCTCGGGGAAGCGGTCGGCCTCGACCTGGCCCGACTCCCGGACGGCGTCGAGGACGGCGCAGGCCGTCCCCAGGGCGTAGGCGATCTCCTGGACGGGCGTCGCCCCCGCCTCCTGGAGGTGGTAGGAGCAGACGTTGATGGGATTCCACTTCGGGACGTGCTGCACCGTGTAGGCGATCGTGTCGACGGTCAGCCGGCACGACGGCCCGGGCGGGAAGATGTACGTCCCCCGCGACAGGTACTCCTTGACGATGTCGTTCTGCGTGGTGCCCGAGAGGCGGCCGGGGTCGACGCCCCGCTCCCGGGCCAGCGCCACGTACATCCCGAGCAGCCAGGCGCAGGTGGCGTTGATCGTCATCGAGGTGTTCATGTCCTCGATGGGGATTCCCTCGAACAGCGCCCGCATCTCGCCCAGGTGGGGGACGGGCACGCCGACCTTGCCGACCTCGCCGCGGGCCAAGACGTGGTCGGGGTCGTAGCCGGTCTGGGTCGGCAGGTCGAAGGCCACCGAGAGGCCCGTCTGCCCCTTGGCCAGATTGCGGCGGTAGAGCTCGTTGCTGGCCCGGGCCGAACTGTGCCCCGAGTACGTTCGCATCACCCAGGGCTTGTCGCGGGCCGGCACGCTACCCATTCTCTTTGCTCGGAACGATTTGTGCCATTCCGGGCAACGAGATTCTTATCGTTTGGTGTAGTCGTAGAACCCCTGTCCGCTCTTCCGGCCGAGGCGGCCCGCCGACAGCATGCGGCGGAGGTGCTGGGCCGGCTGGAGGAAGGGGTCGGGGTTCTCGGTGTGGAGGGCGTCGAGGATCGACACCGTCACGTCGATGCCGACCAGGTCGATGAGGGCGAAGGGGCCCATCGGCATGTTGGCGCCGGCCTTCATGGCCGAGTCGATGTCCTCCTGGCTGGCCACGCCCCGCTCCAGCAGCCGGACGGCCGAGTTCAGGTAGGGGAACAGGAGGGCGTTCACGACGAAGCCGGCGACGTCCCGGACCTCGATGGGGTCCTTCCCGCACGAACGGGCGAAGGCCAGCGCCGCCTCGACGGTCTCGTCGGTGCTGGTGATGGCCCGCACCACCTCGACCAGCCCCATCATCGGCGCCGGGTTGAAGAAGTGGATGCCGACCACCTGGCCGGGCCGGCTGGTGGCCACGGCCATGTCGACCACCGGCAGCGTCGAGGTGTTGGTGGCCAGGATGGCGTGGGGAGCGCAGATCCGGTCGAGGGCGGCGAAGAGCTCCTTCTTGACGGCGAGCTCCTCGACCACCGACTCGACCACGAGGTCGCACGAGGCGAGCTCCTCGAGATCGGTGATGCCCCGGACCAGCGCCAGGGCGGCGTCCCGCTCGGTGTCGGCCAGGCGGCCCTTGTCGACCTGCTTGGTGAGCGACTTCTCCAAGCCGGACATCATCTTGTCGGCCCCGGCCTGGGAACGGCTGCGGAGGACGACCTCGTAACCGTTCTTGCAGGCGACCTCGGCGATGCCCGAACCCATCGTTCCGGACCCGACGATCCCGACGCGTTTGATGTCCATGGTGCTCCCCTCACCTTCCGCCGCTGGCAACGTTCCGGTCAGGCTACCTGCGGAGACGGCCCAAATTCGACGGGTAGGCTCGATCGCCATGGATCAGGACCAGACCGGCACGCTGGCCCTCGTCGGCGGGGCCGAGTGGCGGGACGGCTGCCGCAAGTTCGACACCGCCCTGCTCGAGGCGGCGGGCACCGACGAGGTGCTGGTGCTGCCGACGGCGGCGGCGTTCGAGAACCCCCGCCGGGCCGTGGAGACCGCCCGCCGCTACTTCGACGACCTCGGCGGGCGCGTGTCGGGCCTCATGGTGCTCGGCCGGACGGAGGCCGACGACGAGGCCAACGCCGACATCGTCCGGCGGTCGCGCTTCGTCTACATCGGCGGCGGGTCGCCGATGCACCTCCGCTCCGTCCTCAAGGGCTCCCGCCTGTGGGAGGCGCTGGTCGAGGCCTGGAACGGCGGCGCCGTCCTCGCCGCCTCGTCGGCCGGGGCGATGGTGCTGTGCGACCCGATGGTCGACCCCCGCGGCGGGGCCTACACCGTCGGCCTCGGCCTCCTCGGCAACATGCCGGTCTTCCCCCACCACGACACGGCCCCGGCCCACCTGCGGGAGCGGTCGACGGAGCTGCGGCCCGACAGCGCCGTCCTCGTCGGGATCGACGAGCAGACCGCCCTGCTGCGCGATCCGGACGGCAGTTGGCGGGTGGCCGGCCAGGGGTCGGTCACGCTCTACGGGCCCGGCCGCCACGACGTGGCGGACTTCGGGCCGGACTCGGTGATCGACCGGCTGCCGCCGAGCTAGCTGTAGCCCCGGTCAGCTCACCTGGATGGTGATGCTGAAGATGTACAGCGGCCGGCTGGGCGGGCCGTCCCCGTTGGCGAACGACTCGATCTTCTGGGCGACGTCGAGCCCGCTCGTCACCATCCCGAAGCGGGAGTAGTTGTTCTGCAGCGTCGTACCGCTCTGGCCGGTGACGACGAAGAACTGCGAGCCGTTGGTGTTCGGGCCGGAGTTGGCCATGGCCAGCGACCCGAGCTTGTAGCCGTCCTTGGGGAGCTCGTCCTCGAAGGTGTAGCCCGGCCCGCCGCTGCCGTTGCCCTGGGGGTCGCCGCCCTGGATGACGAAGTCCTTCACCACGCGGTGCCAGGTGAGCCCGTCGTAGAAGTGCTTGTCGGCCAGGAAGACGAAGTTGTTGACCGTCTTCGGGGCGCCCTTGGCGTCGAGGTCGATGACGATCTTGCCGCACGACGTGTCGATGGTGGCCGTGTACTTCTTGTTGGTGTCGATGGTCATCGGCGGCGGGGCCGTGAACTTCGGCCGGTTGGGGTTGTCGGGCGGCTTCGTGTCGTTGCACTGGATGGCGGCCAGCGCCGCATTGGCCGTGGTGGTCGTCGTCGGGCTGCTGGAGGCGGTCGTCGAGGAGGCGCTCGTGTTGCTCGCCTTCTTGCTGCCGCCGCTGCTCTGGAGCCAGGCCCAGAGGGCGAACAGGACGATGACGAGGACGAACCCCACGATGCCGCGGATGAGCGACTTGCGCTTCCGCTCCTGCCTGGCGGCCTCCAACTGCGCCGCCCGGGCGGCCTCGCGGTTCTGGCGCTGACGCTCCCGCTTCGGATCCGGCATGGGGCGGGAGTCTAAATCGAAGGGGCGGCTGAACGGCTGACGGCGGGTCGCTGGTACCCTCGATCGGGCCATGACCAGCCCCGTTCCCTCCCCCCGCGCCTGATGTCGCTCGTCGTCCAGAAGTTCGGCGGCACCTCGGTGGCCGACCCCGACCGGATCCGGGCGGTGGCCGACCACATCGCCCGGACGCGCCGCCAGGGCCACGACGTGGTCGTGGTCGTCTCCGCCATGGGCAAGACCACCGACGAGCTCATCCGCCTCGCCGCCGAGGTGTCGAACACCCCCGCCGCCCGGGAGATGGACATGCTGCTGACCGCCGGGGAGCGGATCAGCATGGCCCTCCTGTGCATGGCGCTCATCGACCTCGGCGTGGCGGCGGTGTCGTTCACCGGTTCGCAGGCCGGGATCGTGACCGACACCACCCACGGCAAGGCCAAGATCCTCGAGGTGCGGGCCCACCGGCTGACCGAGGCCCTGGCCGCCGGCAACGTGGTGGTCGTGGCCGGCTTCCAGGGCGTGTCGACCGCCCTCGACGTCACGACCCTCGGCCGGGGCGGGTCCGACACGACCGCCGTGGCGCTGGCCGCCGCGCTGTCGGCCGACGCCTGCGAGATCTACACCGACGTCACCGGCGTCTACACCGCCGACCCCCGTATCGTCCCCGACGCCCGCCGGCTGGCCCTCGTGTCCTACGAGGAGATGCTCGACATGGCCGCCACCGGCGGCAAGGTCCTCGCCCTGCGGTCGGTCGAGTTCGCCCGGAACCACCGCGTGGCGGTGCAGGTCCGGTCCAGCTTCACCTGGGAACCCGGCACCTGGGTGAGAGAGGAAGACCCGTCCATGGAACAGGCCATCATCTCCGGCGTCACCCACGACACGGGCGAGGCCAAGGTCACGATCGTCGGCGTCCCCGACCAGGTCGGCATCGCCGCCCGGGTGTTCCGGGCCCTGGCCGAGGAGGCCGTCAACGTCGACATGATCGTGCAGAACGTGAGCAAGAGCGGGATCACCGACATCTCGTTCACGCTGCCGAAGGACGACCTCAAGAAGGCCGGCAAGGTCATCGAGGGCCTGGTCGGCGACCTCGGGGCCACCGGCTACGACGAGGACAGCGGCATCGCCCGGGTGTCGCTGATCGGGGCCGGCATGAAGACCCATCCCGGCGTGGCCGCCACCATGTTCGAGATCCTGGCCCGGGAGGGCGTGAACATCGAGATGATCTCCACCAGTTCTATCCGGATCTCCTGCGTCGTGCGGGCCGACAACGTCGAACGGGCGGTGCGGGCGCTGCACGACGCCTTCGGGCTGGCCGAGGGCTCGACCGGCGGGGTGCTGGTCTCATGAGTCGCCCGCCCGTCCGCATCGGCGTGGTCGGCGCCACCGGGCTCGTCGGCGGCGAGATGCTGCGGATCCTGGAGGAGCGTTCGTTCCCGGTGGCCGAGCTGCGGGCCTACGCCTCGCCCCGGTCGGAGGGGCGCCGGCTGCCGTTCGCCGGAGATGAGGTCGCCTGCGAGGTGCTCCGGCCCGGCTGCTTTGACGGGCTCGACCTCGTGATCGTCGACGTCGACGACCCCCTGGCCGTCGAGTGGGCGCCGGTGGCGGCGGCGGCGGGCGCCCGGGTGGTCGACAACTCGGCCGCCTTCCGGATGGACCCCGACGTGCCGCTGGTGGTGGCGGAGGTCAACCCCGAAGACCTCGGACATCTGCCGAAGGGGATCGCCTCCTGCCCGAACTGCACGACGATGGTGCTGGTGGCGGCGCTGGCGCCGCTCCACCGGGCCGCCGGGCTGAAGCGGATGGTGGTCTCGACGTACCAGTCGGTCTCCGGCGCCGGCCAGCCCGGCATGCGGGAGCTCGAGGAGCAGTGGACGAAGGGCGCCGGGGAGTGGGAGTGGTACCGCCGGGCGGGGACGAACGAGACGCTCCCGGCCGGTCAGGTGTGGAGCAAGCCGATCGCCGGGAACGTCATCCCGCTGGCCGGGTCGGTGAAGGAGGCGGGCTACACGTCGGAGGAGTGGAAGCTCGTCCGGGAGACCCGCAAGATCCTCCACGACGACTCGATCGCCGTGACCGCCACCTGCGTCCGGGTGCCCGTCTTCGTCGGCCACGCCATGACCGCCAACCTGGAGTTCGGCCGGCCGCTGAGCAAGGCCGAGGCGGTCGAGCTCCTGTCGTCGGCGCCGGGCGTCGTGCTCGTCGGCGACGGCGACGGTGCGCCGACGGCGCTGGAGGGCGCCGGGATCGACCCGGTGCTCGTCGGCCGCCTCCGGGAGGACCCGTCGAGGCCCGGCGGGCTGGATCTCTGGGTGACCGGCGACAACCTCCGCAAGGGCGCCGCCCTCAACGCGGTGCAGATGGCCGAGGTGCTGATCGGCCGGTAGCCCGTCCTCAGGGGTTGTAGCCGGCGACGGCGATCATGCGGCCCTTGCTGCTGCTCAGTCGCATCCCCACGCAGGCCTGGTAGTCCTCGGAGTGGTACCAGCGGCGGACGGCGTCGAGGGATTCGAACTCGAGGACGACCATACGGGGCGACCACTCGCCCTCGAGGACCTCGGCCTCACCGCCCCGGACGAGGAAGCGGCCGCCGTGGCGGGTGACGCTGGCCTCGGCCAGCTTGCCGTAGGCGGCGTACTCCTCCGGGTCGGTGACCTCGAGCTCGACGATCACGTAGGCGCTCATGGCGTCTCCTTCCTTGGCGGCTCACTCCGCCCTTGTCGGGGGGACACCCCCCATCCCCCGGGCTTTCGGCGTCGGACGTGGAGGGGGCGGCCGGCGGCGCCCATCGCCGCCTCGGCCAGGGCCTCCGACAGGGTCGGGTGGGGGGCGATCGTGAGGGCGACGTCATCGACCGTGGCGGCCATCTCCACCGCCAGCGCCGCCTCGGCGGCCAGCTCCGCCACGCCGGCGCCGACCATGTGGACACCGACGACGGTGGCGCCGCCGGCCCCGCTCGCGCCGGACGCCGCCCCCCGGTCGGCGACGATCTCGACGTAGCCCTCGGGGCGGGCCAGGGCCAGCGCCCGACCGGAGGCGGAGAGGGGGAACCGGAACGTGACGGCGTCGGCGCCGGCCTCGGCGGCCTGCTCGGCGGTCAGCCCTACGGTGGCGATCTGGGGATCGGAGAAGACGACGGCGGGGATGGTGGCCGGGTCGAAGGCGGCCCGCCGGCCCCCGGCGGCGGTCACGGCGACGTCCGCCTCGGCGGTGGCCTTGTGGGCCAGCGCGGGGCCGGGCGTGACGTCCCCGACGGCGTAGACGTCGGGCGCCGCCCGCCGGTCGGGCGCCACGACGACCCGCCCGTCGGCGTCGAGCGGGACGCCGGCGCCGGCCAGGCCGAGAGTGTCGGTGTTGGGCCGGCG
>Ga0207707_10006172_pt1 | contig 10468 bp, 11 predicted proteins | sample KBSC83BmetaG_FD_184336 | JGI IMG/M metagenome (GOLD analysis project Ga0207707, IMG submission 184336) | Corn rhizosphere microbial communities from Kellogg Biological Station, Michigan, USA - KBS C8-3B metaG (SPAdes) (version 2) | ecosystem: Host-associated > Plants > Roots > Rhizosphere ... | reverse complement strand
GCCAAGAACGAGGACGGCGCAGATGGTTCGGATCATGACGTTGCCCCTCAAATTGATTTGAGAATTCATTTCAGCCCGGAAACCGCCATAAGCCGCTTCGGCGACGGGCGCAACGGGCGATGGATCGCGGGAGTGGTCCCGGTGGCCGAGCAAGCCATTGCTTTTGAAAATGAAAATCCAATTTTCTCGAATTGGAACTTCCTCCCGGCCGACGCATTATCAGCCCGTCACGGAACGGGTGAGGGCATGCTGGTCGAGCGTGGATTGCAGGTCATGAATGTCGAAGTAGTCGGCGATGCCTATGCCATCGCCTCGAATTATCTCCGCAAGGCCGGCACCATTCCCGATACCTTCGCCACCGACGAGCGGCTGCTCGAAATCATCGTCAATCTGTTCCAGCGCGGCGAGTTCAACCGGATCCGGCTCGCCAACAAGGCGATCGCCAAATTCGAAGCCGAGAGATCCAATGAATCCCGACCCATCACCATCCTATCGGCCTGACCGCATCACCTTCAGGAGAGCACTATGGAAGCCGCCATCGACCGCATCATGCAGACCTACGATCTGCTGTTGAACCGCACCACCGCCGCCAGCGATGAGGCGCGCGCCAAGGTGACGGACTATGTAAAGACGCTTGTCGACGCCGGCGAAAAGGACACGCATCGTCTGACCGTCTGCGGCTTGACCTATCTGCGCCAGCTGGACGGTAGCACGGACCCGGTGAAGGCCGGGTTTACCGGGCTGTAGGCGCAGCCTGAGCCGCGCGCATCGCGGGCGGAGCATCGCAAACATCTGTACGCCCGGGATGCCTGCTGATATGCTTGCCCGATTGGGATAGCAGGTCGCCGGTCGTTCAACCGTCGCATGGCTTCCCGGAGCGATGCAGGTCGTTCATCTCGGATTCCGATCCGCATCGATCCGGATTTTCGAAGCAAGGCCTTTTCAGGCGGCATTTTCAGGCGGCTGCACGATCCCGCTGTTAACGCGATGGGAGGTGCGTCATGGCTGCATCGGACTGGCGTCTCGAAGGCGAATGGATCAAGAACTGCAATTGCGCGTTCGGCTGTCCCTGCGATTTCAATGCCCCGCCGACTCACGGCTCCTGCAAGGGCCTGGTCGCCATGAGGATCACCAAAGGACATTTCGGAGGCACCAAACTCGATGGCCTGGTGTTCGCGGCCACCGTTGATTTTCCCGGAGCGCTGCACGAGGGCAATGGACAGATGCAGCCGATCATCGACGCGCGCGCTACGCCGGAACAGCGCCAGGCGCTTTTCAATATCATGTCGGGCAAGAATTCGGCCGACGGCACCCTGTTCCAGATCTTCAGCCTGATCGTCACCAAGATCCATGATCCGCTGTTTGTACCCATCGAGTTCTCGTTCGACAGGAATGGGCGCGTCGCGCGTCTCGTCGCCAAAGGTGTGCTGGAGACCGATGTCGAGCCGATCAAGAATCCGGTGACCGGCGCGCCGCATCGAATTCAGGTCGTGATGCCCGACGGCTTCGAACATCGTTCCGCCGAGGTCGCCTCCGCCAACGTCCACTCGACCGGGGCGCTCAAATTCGACACCAAGGGCACGCACAGCTCGCTCGCCAACGTCGTCCAGACGCCTGACGGCGTTGCGGCGTGAGACTGACGAGTTGTCCTTGACGCCGGGGTGAGGCCGATGGCTGAGCTGTCGGCGCTGGAACACCTGCTGCGGCGCGACCGTCTGGTTGTGGCCGCGGGGCTCGCCGTCGTGGTGGCGCTGGCCTGGGTCTATCTGGCCGCCGGCGCAGGCATGGATGCCGGCATGGCCGATATGGCGATGGACATGCCGATGCCGTGGTCGCCGTTTTACGCCGCGCTCGTGTTCGTCATGTGGTGGGTCATGATGATCGCGATGATGGTACCGAGCGCGGCCCCGACGATCCTGCTGTTTGCGGCCATCCGGCGCAAGCAGGGGTCCGCGGATCATCCCTCAGCGCAGGCCTGGATCTTTTGCGGCGGCTATCTCGTGATGTGGGCCTGGTTCAGTCTTGTCGCGGTGCTGGCGCAGTGGGCGCTTGAACATGCCGGACTGTTGTCAATGGCGATGGCAAGCACCAGCGCCGTGCTCGGCGGCGTCGTTCTGCTTGCCGCGGGGCTCTATCAACTCACGCCGCTCAAGAATGTCTGCCTGCGCTATTGCCAGAACCCGGTACTGTTCCTCAGCCGGTACTGGCAACCCGGTGCAGCGGGGGCGCTGCGCATGGGCCTGCGGCATGGCGGTTACTGCCTCGGCTGTTGCTGGTTCCTGATGGCGCTGTTGTTCGTCGGCGGGGTCATGAACCTTGCCTGGATTGTCGGCATCGCGCTTTATGTCGCCGCCGAGAAGTTGCTGCCGTTCGGCCGCGCGCTCGGCCGCGCTGCGGGGGTTGCGTTGTGCGCAGCGGGCGCGTTGTTGCTGGTCCGGGCACTGGTCGCGTAGCGCCGGTTTTTTCGATGGCGCCGGCAGTCCGGTCCGCAGCGTTGGTGATGCTGGCTGCCCGTGGCCCATGCTACCGGGCAGCGCCGCTTCGCCACCGACGCAAGCGAAATCTGTGGCCATGACTGCGACAAAGTAACCCGACGGGCAAATCACTTCGGATTTACAGAAATGAGGTCAAGCCCGGGAATCAAAAATATTCCGCTGGCGCCGTCGGGCAAATCAGGCGTTTAACTTCGCCCGTCTACCGCGGCAAGAGGGGCGATCGCGATCGTCACGACGTGCGGTGGGATGCGGTGGACGCGAGGCTGCGACTGACGAGCGCGGCACTCGCGTACGGCGAAATCGTGTGGGTCCGACGCCCCGGTGCTGGCGTCAAGCTGGCGGAAGCGAAAGCTGACCGCCGGCGATGGTGGCAAGAAAGCCGGTCACCAGGACGATCACGTATAAGCCGTAAAGCCATTGCGTGGGGGAGGCCGGATGTTCTCCGCTGAACCTGTATGCTCGTGGGCAGCATATTCCTATGCAACACGCCTGCGAGACCCGCGGGTGCAGCGCGCATCCGGTCTTCCCCGCGCCCTCTGTTCGGAGAGAGGGCCGACGAAATGAAAAACTTCGGGCGCATCGCGCCGCGAGAAGGCGAAGCCGTATCTATCACCGTCATTCCGGGCGATGCGAAGCATCGAACCCGGAATCTCGAGATTCCCCGATTTGCAATTGCACATCTGAGGTTCGCATCGGCCCCGGAATGACAGTTCAACATCGCTACGCTCACAATGACGGTTTAAGGTCGACTATCGCGTCCAATAACCCTCCCGAGGAAATCCCATGCTCACGCTTCATCATCTCAACGACTCCCGCTCGCAGCGGATTCTGTGGCTTCTGGAAGAATTGGGCACGCCCTATGAGATGAAGCGCTACCAGCGCGACGCGGTGACGCGGCTGGCGCCGCCGGAGCTTGCGAAAATTCACCCGCTCGGCAAGTCACCCGTCATAACCGACGGCTATGTCACGATCGCGGAATCGGCCGCGATCGTCGACTACATCATCCGCCGCTATGGACAAGAAAAAGATAAACCCGCGATGATGCCGGCCGCCAGCAGCGCCGACTTCGAGGCCTATAACGAGTGGCTGCATTATTCCGAAGGCTCGGCGATGCTGCCGCTGATGCTCAACCTCTATGTCGGCAGGCTGAAGGAGGCGGGGGCGCCGCTGCACCCGCGCATCGACAGCGAGATGGCCAACCATCTCGGCTATGTCGATGCGGCGCTGAAGGGCCGCGACTTCTTCGTCGGGCGATCGCTGACCGGCGCCGATATCCAGATGAGCTTTGTCGGCGAGATGGCAAAGGTGTTCGACAAGCTCGGACCGTATCCGAATCTTGCCGCCTGGCTGACGCGAATGCACGCGCGGCCGGCGTTCCAGCGCAGCGTGGAGAAGGGCGGGGCGTACCGGTTTGCGTGAGGGGATTTGGTGTCATTCCGGGGCGCGAAGCGAACCTCAGATGTGCAATTGCACATCGGGGAATCTCGAGATCCCGGGTTCGATGCTTCGCATCGCCCCGGAATGACGGCTCGGAGGGAACCCCTTGGAACCCGCCCTATCCACCATATCTTGCATAAATATCAGGTCCATACCGCAAGCGCTTGGCCAATTCCGGGCGATGTGGTATCTCGCAAATGCTTCTTTCGACCGCCACACGTGACCGACCGTTTTGCCCCTAAGGGCTTGCGGCGGTGGAGATATTTGGCCCAATGACCTCCTCGTCCTCCAGCGCAAAGACCGCTTCCGCGCCCGACTCGTTCTTCCAGGCCACGCTTGCCGAGGCCGATCCGGAAATCGCTGCCGCCATCAAGGGCGAACTCGGCCGTCAGCGCCATGAGATCGAGCTGATCGCGTCGGAGAACATCGTCAGCCGCGCGGTGCTGGAAGCCCAGGGCTCGGTGATGACCAACAAGTACGCCGAGGGTTATCCGGGCGCGCGCTACTATGGCGGCTGCGAATGGGTCGACGTCGCCGAGACGCTGGCCATCGAGCGCGCCAAGAAGCTGTTCGGCGCCGGCTTTGCCAACGTGCAGCCGAACTCCGGCAGTCAGATGAACCAGGCGGTGTTTCTGGCGTTGCTGCAGCCCGGCGATACCTTCATGGGCCTCGACCTCGCCGCCGGTGGCCATCTCACCCACGGTTCGCCCGTCAACATGTCCGGCAAGTGGTTCAAGGCCGCACACTACACGGTGCGGCGCGAGGACCAGATCATCGACATGGACGAGGTCGCCAAGCAGGCCGAGCAGGTGAAGCCGAAGCTGATCATCGCCGGCGGTTCGGCCTATTCGCGCGCCTGGGATTTCAAGCGTTTTCGCGAGATCGCCGACAGCGTAGGCGCCTATCTGCTGGTCGACATGGCGCATTTTGCCGGCCTCGTTGCCGGTGGCGTGCATGCCTCGCCGGTGCCGTATGCGCACGTCACCACCACGACCACGCACAAGTCGCTGCGCGGTCCGCGCGGCGGCCTGATCCTGACCAACGACGAAGCGCTCGCCAAGAAGCTGAACTCGGCGATCTTCCCGGGCCTGCAGGGCGGCCCGCTGATGCATGTGATCGCCGCGAAAGCAGTCGCGTTCGCCGAGGCGCTGCGTCCGGACTTCAAGATCTACGCCAGGAACGTGGTCGAGAACGCGAAAGCGCTGGCGGAGACGCTGCGCGGCCACGGCCTCGATATCGTCTCCGGCGGCACCGACAACCACCTGATGCTGGTCGACCTTCGGCCGAAGGGCCTGAAGGGCAACGTTTCGGAAAAGGCGCTGGTGCGCGCGGCGATCACCTGCAACAAGAACGGCATTCCCTACGATCCGGAAAAGCCGTTCGTCACCTCAGGCCTTCGTCTCGGCACGCCGGCGGCGACCACCCGCGGCTTCGGCGTCGCCGAGTTCAAGCAGGTCGGCGGCATGATCGCCGAAGTGCTCACCGCACTGGCACAATCGCCGGACGGCAAGGCGCCGCTGGTCGAAGCCGCGATCAAGGAGCGCGTCAAGGCGCTCACCGACAAGTTCCCGATTTACCAGTAAGGTCTCGCGGTAAAGGTCGTTTGAATGCGCTGCCCGAGTTGCAACAGTCTCGATACCCAAGTGAAGGACTCGCGTCCGACCGAGGATTCGGCTGTGATCCGGCGGCGGCGGGTGTGTATCGCCTGCAATTTCCGCTTCACCACCTTCGAGCGCGTGCAGTTGCGCGAACTCACCGTGATCAAGCGCAACGGCCGCCGCGTGCCGTTCGATCGCGACAAGCTGGTCCGCTCGCTGCAGATCAGCCTGCGCAAGCGGCCGGTCGATCCTGAAAGGGTCGAGACGATGGTGTCGGCGATCGTGCGCGAACTCGAAAGCGGCGGCGAGGCGGAAGTCTCGTCGGAGGCCATCGGCGAGATCGTGATGGAGCATCTGCGCGGGCTCGACGACGTCGCCTATGTCCGCTTCGCTTCGGTCTATCGCAATTTTCGCGAGGCCAAGGACTTTGAAGCCGTGCTGGGCGAACTCTCTGCCGAAGACGACGCGCGGGTCGCTTCGTTACGCAAATGATCTTCCGCATTCTGGAAGACCAGTACGCGCAGAAATCGAAGGAAGCGAAAGCCGCCGACCAGCGCCTCATGCAGCTCGCATTGACGCTCGGCCGGCGCGGGCTGGGCCGCACCTGGCCGAACCCGGCCGTCGGCGCCGTCGTGGTCAAGGACGGCGTCATCGTCGGCCGCGGCTGGACCCAACCGGGCGGACGGCCGCATGCCGAGCCTGAAGCGTTGAGGCGTGCCGGCGAGGCCGCGCGTGGCGCGACGCTCTACGTGACGCTGGAACCGTGTTCGCATTTCGGCAAATCGCCGCCCTGCGTCGATGCCGTGATCGCATCAGGCATTGCGCGCGTGGTGTCGGCAATCGAGGATCCCAATCCGGAAGTCGCAGGAAAGGGCCACGCCAAATTGCGCGCCGCCGGAATCGTGGTCGACGTCGGGCTTGGCGCTGCCGAAGCTGCGCACGATCACGCCGGACACTTCAGGCGCATCCGCGACAAGCGCCCGCACGTGATCCTGAAACTTGCGGTTAGTGCCGATGATAAAATCGCCGCGGCCGGCCACAAGCCGGTGGCGATCACAGGCGAGGTCGCCCGGACCCGCGTGCATCTGTTGCGCGCGCAATGCGATGCCATCCTGGTCGGCATCGGTACCGTGCGGGCCGACGATCCGCGGCTCGACTGCCGGCTGCCGGGCATGGAAGCGCGTTCGCCGGTGCGGGTGGTGCTGGATCGCGCGTTGCGCATATCCGGCACAAGCAAGCTCGTTCATTCGGCGCGCCAGACGCCGCTCTGGGTGATGACCTCGGACCTTGCCGAAGCCCCGGCCGCCGCCAAACTCGGCGCGGCGGGGGCGCAGGTAATCCACGTCGCCACCGCGGCCCAGCCGTCGGGGCTCGATCTGGCAGCTGTGCTGCATGCGTTGTCGGCGAAGGGCATTTCGCGACTGCTGGTCGAAGGCGGCGCGCGGGTGGCGTCGTCTTTCGTCGCGGCTGATCTGGTCGACGAGATCTGGCTGCTGCGCGGGCCGGGAAGCATCGGCGCCGACGGCATTCCCGCGCTGGACGCATTGCCGCTGTCGGCCATGTCAGGGTCGCCCGCGTTCAAGACACGTGCTAGCGAAACACTGGATAACGACACTCTTACGATCTACGAGCGCACTTAATGTTCACCGGCATTGTCACCGATATCGGCGAGATTGTCGCCCTGACGCCAACCGCGCAGGGCCAGTTGCACCGGATGCGGATCGCCTGCGTCTACGATCGGAAGACCATCGCCGACGGGGCCTCGATCGCCTGCAACGGCGTTTGCTTGACGGTGGTCGGCTCCGGCGTCGACGGCGGCAAAACCTGGTTCGAGGTCGATGCCGCGGCCGAGACCCTCGGCATGACCACGGCCAAGCATTGGGCCACGGGCACGAAGCTCAATCTCGAGCGGGCGCTGAAGATCGGCGACGAGCTCGGTGGCCATATCGTCGCCGGCCATGCCGATGGCATCGCCACCATCGTCAAGCGCGACGATCTGCCCGATATGGCGCGGTTCGAACTGCGCACCACCCGGGAGCTCGCGCGTTTCATCGCCACCAAGGGCTCGATCACGCTGGACGGTGTGTCGCTCACCGTGAATACGGTCGAGGACGTCGTGTTTTCGGTGCTGATCATCCCGCATACGCTCAGCGTCACCACGCTGGGCGGCTGGCGCGAAGGCAGCGAGGTCAATATCGAGGTCGATCTGATGGCCCGCTATGCGGCGCGGCTGTCGGAAATGAAGTGACGGCGCGGCCGTCATTCCGGGGCGATGCCACTGGCATCGAGCCCGGAATCTCGAGATTCCGGGTCTGGTCCTTCGGACCATCCCCGAATGACGAGATTGGTGCTTGGCTTAGCTACCCGCGGCGATTACATACCGCGCCAATAGATCGAGATAGACGGGAATAAGATGGCAGACGCACGGCGCGCACCGCTGAAAGACCAGACCGACATCAAAGGCGCGCGCGCACTGATCGTCGAGGCGCGGTTCTACGACGACATCCAGGACGCGCTGCTGGAAGGCGCCGTCACCGAGCTGAAGGCGGCCGGCGTGACCCATGACGTGATCACCGTTCCCGGCGCGTTGGAGATTCCGGCCGCGATCGCGATTGCGACCGACGCGGCCGAGGCGAACGGCAAGCCTTATGACGCGGCCATCGCGCTCGGCTGCGTGGTGCGGGGCGACACCATCCATTTCGAGATCGTCTCGATGGAATCCTCGCGCGCGCTGATGGACCTTTCGGTCGCCAGAAAGTTCCCGCTCGGCAATGGCATTATCACCGTCAACACCGAGGCGCAGGCCTGGGCGCGGGCGCGCGCCAGTGAACTCAACAAGGGTGGCGACGCGGCGCGCGCCGCACTGGCGATGCTGCGGATCAAACGCCGGCTGGCAAAGGCCTGACGATGGCAGACAGCAAGAAGCCCGCAAAAAATCCCGACAAGAAAGCCAATCGGCGCGGCGCGGCGCGGCTCGCCGCCGTACAGGCGCTGTACCAGATGGACATCGGCGGCACCGGCATTGACGACATCTTCGCCGAATTCGAAAGCCACTGGCTCGGCAACGAAGTCGAGGGCGAGAAATATCTGCCGGCGGAAGCCGCGTTCTTTCGCGACGTCGTGTCCGGCGTGGTGCGCGACCAGGCCAAGCTCGATCCCTTGATCGACGACGCCCTGTCGAAGGGCTGGCCGCTGAAGCGGATCGACGCGATTTTGCGCGCGGTGCTGCGGGCGGGCTCCTACGAACTGGAGCACCGCAAGGACGTGCCGGGCCGCGTTGTCGTGTCCGAATATGTCGACGTCGCGCACGCCTTTGTCGAGCCTGAAGAGACCGGCATGGTCAACGCGGTGCTCGACCAGATCGCGCGGCAATTTCGCGCCGACGAGTTCGCGCGTGGCTAGGGCTACGCCCGCGTCCGGCGAGGATTCGCTGATCGCGCGCTATTTTCGGCCGCTTGCGACCGACCCCGGCGCTTTCCAACTCAATGACGACGCCGCTGTCCTGAAGGCCCTTGGCGACGACATCGTGGTGACGACGGATGCTATCGTCGAAGGCGTGCATTTCCTGCCCGACGATCCGCCCGACACCATCGCGCGCAAGGCGCTGCGGGTGAACTTGTCCGATCTCGCGGCCAAGGGCGCCACGCCGGCCGGTTTCGTCCTGACGCTGGCTCTGCGCAACGCCGACGAGGCCTGGCTAAAGCCGTTCGCGGCGGCGTTGGGCGAGGATGCGAAGCAGTTCGGTTGTCCGCTGCTCGGCGGCGACACCGTCTCCACGCCGGGGCCCCAGATGATTTCGGTGACGGCCTTCGGTCGCGTGCCGGCAGGCAAGATGGTTCACCGCAGCGGCGCCAGGCCCGGCGAACGCGTAATGGTGACGGGCACGATCGGGGATGCCGCGCTGGGGCTCGCCGTGCTCAAAGGCGGCAAGGTTCACGCTGCCACCAGCGATGCCGCCGCGCGCTCGATGCTGGTTGGACGCTATCGCGTGCCGCAGCCGCGCGTAAAACTCGCCGAAATCGTCCGCGCGCATGCCAGTGCGGCGATGGACGTTTCCGATGGTCTTGCCGGCGATCTCGCGAAACTCTGCGGCGTGTCCGGTGTTTCCGCTGCGATCGATCTGGCGTCGATCCCGCTGTCCGATGCCGCTGGGGATCTGGTCTCGCGTGGCGTTGTCGGGGTCGAAGCGCTGATCGCCGGCGGCGACGATTACGAGATCCTGTGCGCGATCCCGGAAGGTCGCGTCGAAGCGTTCACGGGCGCAGCGCTTGGTGCAGGCGTCAAGGTGAGTTCCATCGGGACGGTCGTCGCGGGAACCTCAGCGCCGAAATTCGTCGACCAGCAGGGGAGGGAAGTCGCGCTGGAACGGCTGTCCTACAGCCATTTCTGACGCTTGCTGCGGTAACCACCCTGGCGCGTGCGAGCGCATTGGCTTCCCGCAGCCATTGCAATTTCCGTGGAAATCTATACGTTGAGGGCATTCGATTACCGCCGTGCCTTTTTGAACGCGCCTGTTAGGGCATCTTCCAGAGACATCGTCGTGAGATTGGATTTTGAATCCGTGCGATCGCCGCGCGGAATAAAAAGCCTATGTGCTTTGGAGAAGAGAAAATGGCTACGGGAACAGTGAAGTGGTTCAACGGTCAAAAGGGTTTCGGTTTCATTGAGCCGAGCGATGGCAGCAAGGATGTGTTCGTTCACATCTCCGCCGTCGAGCGCGCCGGTCTCGGCGGTCTGGCCGAAGGCCAGAAGGTACAGTACGAACTGAAGACCGATACCATGCGGGGCAAGGTCAGCGCAGAAAACCTGTCGCTCGCCTAAAGACCGCCAAGCGGTCGTTTCACGGATGTACTGAAACGGCTAGTGAGCCCGCCTGTCCCGACAAGGGGTTAGGCGGGTTTTGCGTTTTGCGGCTGTTGGGCTGCTTGGCTTCGGCCA
>Ga0207707_10006170_pt1 | contig 10470 bp, 11 predicted proteins | sample KBSC83BmetaG_FD_184336 | JGI IMG/M metagenome (GOLD analysis project Ga0207707, IMG submission 184336) | Corn rhizosphere microbial communities from Kellogg Biological Station, Michigan, USA - KBS C8-3B metaG (SPAdes) (version 2) | ecosystem: Host-associated > Plants > Roots > Rhizosphere ... | reverse complement strand
GCCCGTGCGCAACGAAGCGGACAATGTCGCGCCGCTGATCGCGGAGATCATTGGGGCGATCGACGGCCGCTGGGCCTACGAAATCATCTACGTCAATGACGGCTCGACCGACGCGACCGCCGATCGTCTGGCTGCGCTGATGGCGCAGCACGGGCAAATCCGGCAGCTCAAGCACGCCAATTCGTCCGGCCAGTCGGCGGCGGTGCGCTCAGGCGTGCGGGCGGCGCGCGGCGCGATCGTGGCAACACTCGACGGCGACGGACAGAACAATCCGGCGTTCCTGCCGGATCTGATTGCGGCGGTCGAGAGCGGAGGCGGCCGCGTCGGACTGGCGGCTGGCCAGCGGGTCGGGCGCAAGGATACCGGCTTCAAGCGGATGCAGTCGAAGATCGCCAACGCGGTGCGCAACGCGATCCTGAAAGACGGCACCCGCGACACCGGCTGCGGACTGAAGGCGTTTCCGCGCGACGTGTTCCTCTCGATGCCCTACTTTGACGGGCTGCACCGCTTCCTGCCGGCGCTGGTGCGGCGCGAGGGTTTCGACATCGCCTATGTCAACGTGATCGACCGCCCGCGCCATTCCGGGGTGTCAAATTACGGCTTCTTTGACCGGCTGTGGATCGGGATCATGGATCTCGCCGGCGTGTGGTGGCTGATCCGCCGCAAGAAGCCGACGCCCACTGCCACTGAGGTTCACTGATGCTGATTCAATACGGCCAGGCGCTCGGCGATTATCTCTACGACGTCTTCGTCGCCAAGTTCGACTTCTGGCTGGCGTTCGGCCTGATCGCACAACTGCTGTTTACCGCACGCTTCCTGGTGCAGTGGATCTCGAGCGAGCGCGCCGGACAGAGCGTGGTGCCGATGGCGTTCTGGTTCTTCTCGATGGGCGGCGGGCTGATGACGCTGGTCTACGGCATTGCCAAGCGCGAACCCGTGATCATCATCGGCCAGTCGATGGCGACCGTGATCTATATCCGCAACATCATGCTGATCATGAAGAACCGCGACAAGGGCTCGAAGACGCTCGATCGTTAGCTGCGGACCGCGCCGGCATCTTTTCGCACCAGCGCCAGAAACGCGGCGGCGGGCGACGCCAACGCGTCTTCCCGGACCGCCAGATTGAGCTGGCCCTTCGGCTTGTATGGGCCGGAAACCGGACGGTAGACGACCGCATCGAGATGCAGGCGCTGCATCGACGAAGGCACCACCGAAATGCCCATGCCCGCGGCCACCAGATTCAGCGTTGAGACGATCTGTGGCGCCTCGTAGGCGATATCCGGATTGAATCCGCTGACGATGCAGGCTGCGATCACCGAATCGTAAAGTCCGGCGCCGGCAGCGCGCGGGTAGCCGATGAATTTTTCATGCGCGAGTGATTTGAGCAGGAGGCCGCGGCGGTTCCTGGCAAGGGGGTGTCGCGCAGGAAGGGCTACCACCATCGGCTCTTCGATGAGCGGAACGATCGTGACACCGGCGGGCGTGCCGATGGCGGTGCGGATGAATGCTGCGTCCACCCGGCCGGATCGCAGGCGCTCGATCAGTCCCGGCGTGCTGTCTTGCTCGAACTGAATCTTCACCTGCGGATTGGCGCGCCGGTAGGATCGGATCGCCTTCGGCGGGAACGGATGAAAGCATGCCGAGGTCGTCAGTCCGATCCGGATATCGCCGAGCTCGCCGCGTGAAACGCGATTGACCGTGTCAACGGCGCGATCGACGCTGGCAAATATCGATGCCGCCTCGCTGCGCAGCGCCACACCGGCTTCCGTCAGTTCGACGCCGCGCGGCTTGCGCCGGAACAGTTGCGCGCCGAGGGTCTGCTCGAACCGTTTGATCTGCTGGCTGAGCGGGGCCTGCTGAATGCCGAGCCGCGCCGCCGCGCGGGTGATGTGCAATTCTTCGGCGACGACGAGAAAGTAGCTGAGCAGGCGAAGGTCCATCATGCATATCCAAAATATATGGATTGTCCTTATCCCATATATTGGATGTGCGGTCCAAGGATTGCTACGGTCAGGAGATGAATCATGCGCCGGATGCCCTCGTGCTCGATTTCGTCGAATGGATAGCGGCCAGCCCCCGACGTTACGGTGACGTCATGGAGGCCTGGAAGACGAGCTGCCCGCGATTGACCATCTGGGAGGATGCCATCGATCAGGGGTTGGTGCAGCGTTGTCGCATCAATGGTGAGCTCTCGATCGAGACCACTGAAGCCGGCCGCGATCTGCTGGCGAGAACGCGAATGCGGCTTCAGGGCATCGATGGCGGGCAGGATGTGTCAAACCCTCTATGACAAGATCTGGCGCGGCCATCTGGTCGATGAAGCGCCTGATGGCACTATGGGGTTGCAGGGCGGCGAAAGGATCGTCGACATCACGCTCGATCGGGTCTTCATCGGCTCGTGCGCCAACGCCCGGATCGGGGACCTGCGCGCGGTCGCGCGCGTGGCGAACGGCAGGACGGTCAACGCCGTCGTCAAGGCGATGATCGTTCCCGGCTGCGGATTGGTGAAGCAGCAGGCCGAGGCCGAAGGCCTGCACGAGGTCTTCATCAGGGCCGGCTTCGACTGGCGCGAACCCGGTTGCTCCATGTGTCTTGCGATGAACCCGGACAGGCTGGCGCCCGGCGAGCGTTGCGCCTCGACCTCCAATCGCAATTTCGAGGGCCGCCAGGGCTACAAGGGCCGTACCCACCTGGTCTCGCCGGCCATGGCCGCCGCGGCCGCGATCGCCGGCCGGTTCGTCGATGCGCGCGGATGGGACTAAGTGCGGACCTGCCGCACCGATGGGTTACCGCGGCGTGGACGGCGCCGCGCCATTCGGAATGGCGGTCAGTTCGCTCTCGGTCGAGCGATAGGCGGCGAGCTCGCCGGCGGCATCCAGCACGGGGTAGGCGACCGAGCAGATGTGCGAGTGGATCCGCCGGAGGTCGCGTAGCACGTCGAGATGCAGCGAGGTGGTCTCGATGGTCTCGGGCCGCCCCTCACGCAATCGATCCAGGTGCCGTTCGGTGGCGGCAAGCTCGGTATTGCGCAGCGCGGACTTCTCGGCCAGGAGCTTGCGCGCTTCGTTGACGTCGCCCGACATGAAGACGCCGAACGCGATCCGCAGCGAGTCCATCGTGCGTTTGTGGAAGGCTGAAAGCTCCTCGGCGCCCTCGGTCGAGAACTGGAAGCGCCGCTTGATCTTCTTGGTCGCCAGTTCGCTCAAATTCTTGTCGATGATGTCGCCGATATGCTCGAGGTTGATGGCAAAGGAGACGATCTCCATCGCCCGCTGCCCTTCGCGCTCGTCGAGGCTGCCGCGGGTCAGTTTGGTGACATAGAGCTTGATCGCCTCGTCGAGGCCGTCGACGCTGTTGTCCATTCGCGAGACCTGGTCGACCAGCGCGCGGTCGTTGGTCATCATCGCTTCCATCACCTTGCGCAGCATGACTTCGACGTGGTCGCCCATGTGCAGCGTCTCGCGCGCGGCGTCCGCCAGCGCCAGCGAGGGGGTTTCGAGCGCGCTGTCGTCGAGATATCGCGGGCGCGACGGGTCGGCTTCCAGGACCCGCGTCGGCAGCACCATCTTCAGAAGCCGCGCCATGCCATCGAGCAGGCCGATGAAGATGACGGCAGTCGCGACGTTGAAGGCGATGTGAAAAAGAGCGGTCGCTTTGGCCAGATCCGGCTGCCAGGAGGCCAGATGCTCCGAGATCGGATTCAGGAACGGCGCCACCAGCGCGACACCGACGAGCCGGTTGACGAGATTGCCGAGCGGCAGCCGGTAGCTCGCCGGGTTGTCGCGTCGGGCGCCTTCAAAGATCGGGTTGATCGCGCTGCCGAGATTGGCGCCGAGCACCAGCGCCAGCGCCGCCGGCGCCGAGATGAAATGCGCATAGGCCAGCGACATCACCAGCAACACGCTGGCGACGGAGGAATGCACCACCCAGGTCACGACCGCGCCGAAGATGATGCAGAGCACGGGATCGCCGGTGATGGCGCTCATGAACACGCGCACCCCGGGCGCATTCTCGGCCGGCGCCAGCGTGTCGAGCAGGATGTGCAGCGCCAGCAGCATCAGGCCGAGGCCGATAAAAACGCGGCCGATGTCCTTGATGCGCGAGCGGGGACCGCTGCGGAACGCGACCAGGCCGATGATGAACAGCACGGGGGCGACGGCGGCGATGTTGAACGACAGCACCTGCACGATCAGCGTGGTGCCGACATTGGCGCCGAGCATGATGGCGAGCGCCGGCACCAGGCTGACCAGTCCTTCCGAGGTGAACGAGCTGGTGATCAGGGCGGTGGCGGTGCTGCTCTGCAGCAGCGCGGTGAGGCCAAGACCGGCGGCAAAGGCGGTGAAGCGGTTGCTGAGCCCCTTGGCCAGCAGCAGGCGCAGGTCGGGCCCGAACGCGCGCAGGATGCCGCTGTGGACCATGTGCAGGCCCCACAACAGCAGCGCTACGCCGCCCATCAGGTCGAGAAGAACCATGGTTCCCATTGCTCGTTTGCTTTCCCGGCAATTCGAGTCGAGGGATCACGCTACCGCCAATCGGGAGCGGATCAACCCTTGAATTTGCTGAAATTGCGCGTGCGGTGGCGCCAAGACGGGCGCGTCCGGCCGGCGCGCGATGCCGCTGTCGGTAAACGGAGCTGAAAGACAACCGTTAAACTGCGAGCTTTTCCGATAGTCCAATTCCAACAGTTTGTCTGTAAACCTGAAGCTCTATCGGGTGTCTCACAACGAGCAGGGCCAGGGAATCAAATGTTTGCAGCAGCAGCAGCCAATCGCCGCAAGAGCGAACGTCGTGCGTGCAGGAGTTTTGCCAAGATTCAGTTCGCGACCGGCGGACTGCCGCGGGATTGCATGATCTCGGACATTTCGGATGGCGGCGTGAAGATCATCGCTGAATATCCGGAGATTCCGACGGAGTTCACCGTGATCTTCTCCGAAGGCCGGCCGCGCGTGTGCAAGCTCGCATGGCGAATCGGATTCGAGCTCGGCGCTCAGTTCGTCGATTGAGCCGGAGCGCCCAGCCGATCAGGCTGGGGGCCGGCAAGGCGAAATTCGCGGGGCCGGGGGCCATAAGCCCTCGGAGGTCATCCGTTACCGCAAAATCCTCGGAACTTAACCTGAATTTAGGGTTAAGCTGTGAGCGTGCTTGGACAGCGCTGACTGCGAGTCCAGTACATGTTCCAGAAATCGATCCAGTCCCCCCGCGTCGCACGACGTCTCGCGGGGACGGCTACCGCCTTCATCCTGGCGGTGGCGCTTTGCAGCTGCCAGACCGCAGGTGACATCTCCGATGTCACCGGGTCGCTTGGCGAGAAGGCCGACGTCAAGCGCTCCGCCGACCCACGGCGCGACGTCGAACTCGCTCAGGAGCGCTTCAGGGCCAATCCCAAGGACCCGGACGCGGCTCTGCAATTCGGCAAAGCGCTGCGAGCGTCGGGACAGCGTGCCCAGGCGGTCGCGGTGCTCGAACAGGCGACGATCGCCCATACCAGCAACAAGGCGCTGCTCGCGGGCTACGGCCGCGCGCTGGCGGACAACGGCAATTTCCAGCAGGCGTTCGAGGTGCTCGGCCGCGCCCACAGCCCGGAGGATCCGGACTGGCGGATCCTGTCGGCACAGGGGGCGACGCTGGATCAACTCGGCCGGTTTGAGGAAGCGCGGCAGTATTACAGCAGTGCCCTGAAGATCGTGCCCGATGAGCCGTCGGTGCTCTCCAACCTCGGACTGTCCTACGTGCTTTCGAAGGACCTCCAGAAGGCCGAGGAGACGATGCGGCGCGCCTATGATCGCGCGCCGGCCGATCAGCGCGTACGCGCCAACCTGGCACTCGCGGTGGGCCTCCAGGGCCGTCTCGCCGAAGCTGAAAAGATCGTGCGGGCAGACCTGCCGCCGGATGAAGCGGCGGCGAATGTCACGCAACTGAAGCGGCTGTTGGCGCGCAAGGAAGGCGGGCGGGCGGAGGTCGGGAAGATGCCGATCGCCGGGGCCGGGCGGGCCAACTAGGCCCGCTTGCGAACCGTCGCGGCCTGCAACTTCTTGAGGATCGGCGTCAGGAACGAAGCCTTCTTGGTCACGGCATGACCGGTCATGCGCTGCGCCATCTGCAGGAACATCAGCGTAGTCTTGTGGGTCGCGGAAACCTGCTGGATCATCTGGCCGTTATTGGCGGCGGTCCCGAACATCTTTGAATCGAACGGAATGGCGGCGATCGGCTGGCTCTCGATCGCCTTGGCGAATTCGCGCACCGTGATTTCCGGGCGCTTGTGCATGCCGACCTGATTGAGACAATACAGCGGCGGCCGGTCATTGGGCCGGGCCGCCTTCAGCACGTTCAGCATGTTCTTGGCGTTGCGCATGTTGGCGAGATCGGGCTCGGCGACGACCAGGATGTCGTCGGCGCCGATCAGCGCGCGCTTGGTCCATGCCGACCACTGATGCGGGACGTCGAGCACGATGCAGGGCGTCGTCATCCGCAGCGTGTCGAAGATGGCGTCGAACGCGTCGGCGCCAAAATCGTAGACCTGGTCGAGCGTCGCCGGCGCGGCCAAGAGGCTGAGGCGGTCGGTGCACTTGGCGAGCAGACGTTCCATGAGGGCGGTATCGGGCCGTTCCTGCTGAGAGATCGCGTTGGCAATGCCCTGCACCGGATCCTGGTTGAAATCGAGGCCGGCGGTCCCGAATGCGAGATCGAGGTCGATGACGACGGAATCGAGTGCCAGATCGCGCGCGATCGCCCAGGCGACGTTATGCGCGACGGTGGAGGCGCCGACGCCGCCCTTGGCACCAACCACGGCGATGACGCGGCCGACGGCGACTTCCTCAGACGAGGCGTAGAGGCCGCAGATGGCGCGGACGACGTCCAGCGGCTGGATCGGCCCGACCACATAATCGCTGACGCCGCGCCGCACCAGTTCGCGATAGGGCGCGGCATCGCTGGCGCTGCCGATCACGACGACGCGGGTTCCGGCATCGCAGACGGCCGCGAGTTCGTCGAGGCCGTCGAGGATGTCATGCTCGACTTCGGTTTCGAGCACGATCACGTTGGGCGTCGGCGCCTTTTGATAGGCGTCGATGGCGGCAGCGACGCCGCCCATATGAACCGAAAGATGGGCCTTGCCGAGCCGGCGGTCTTCGCTTGCCGCGCGCACCGTGGTGGCGACCGCGACGCTGGCGCAATAGGCCTGTACCGACACGCGCGGCGCCGGCGAGATATACTCGTCGTTGTGCGGCGGCGTAACGTCGTGTTCGTCCGAATCCTGCAGCTTGATCATTTGCCTGTATCGCTGAGTTTGGCTTTTTCGACTTCGGGATAGGTGGTCGTGGTCGGGTTGCCCTTGCGGTATTTGTCAAAGGCGATATCGCGCCGCGGCGTGTAGGCCGGAGTTTCAGGACGCGGCTGCTCGAGGTCCGCCGGGTTGTCGACCATGGCGGCGAGGTTGCGCTGGGTGGCGCAGCCGAAATTATGATACGGGCGGTTCTCGTTGTAGCCGGAGTTGTCGAGGTTCGGTCCGAGATCTTCCGGCCACAGGCCGCAGGGGCCGGCGACCGCCTTGATCTTCGGATAGCTCAACTTGATGGTCGGGAGCGTGTCCGCATATTCCGCCTGGTACGGGCGCTCGGTGATCGCGTTGGACGGCACGCCGCGGGACATCAGGATCGAGCGGATTTCACGGTAGGAGGCTGCTGCCGCACGTCCATAGACCGGATCGGCCGGAACGTCGGCGACGATCGCGCCAGTGCCTTCGCGAACCCAGCTCGAAGCCAGGCCGGCGACGTCGGTGCGCTGCGGGGCCGAGAGGCCGCCGCGCGCGTGGCCGACGAAGACGACGATCGACTGGTTGGCTTCGGTCACCGCGATCGGGTGACGCAGCTTGTAATCGTTGCCGGGAACGCTCGATGTCACGATCTCCGTGGTCTGGTTACACCCACCCAGGGCGCATGACAGGCCAAGCAGGGCGCCGAGCAGGCGCCAGCTCTGGAGGCGATGGGGTGTCTGGCTGGTCATCGTCGTTCTGTCCTCGTCCCGGATCGGTGGCGCGTTGCCGTCTCAGTCAATGATGAAGCCGAAGTTGCCCTGGGTGGTCCCGATAGCGTCGGCGCGGGCGGCAAGGCCGTAGATCCGGTTGATGCGGGCCAGCAGCGCCGATTGAGAATCCGACGCCGGCGCAAACCCGTCATCCGGACGCGACAGCTCCTTCTGTGCCACCGCGCGAACCACGTAGGGCGTCACGATGACCATCAACTCGGTCTCGTGGTTGACGTAGTCTTGGCTCCGGAAAAGTCCGCCGAGAATCGGTATCTGGTCCACGCCGGGCATGCCGTTGACGGCCTGCTTGGTCTGCTCCGAAATCAGGCCGGCCATCGCGATCGAGCCGCCAGACGGAATTTCGAGCGTCGTTTCCGCGCGACGGGTCTTGATCGAGGGAATCGTCGTTCCATTGACCCCGCCGGTCAAAGCGTTCTCGGTCGAGACTTCCGAAACTTCGGTCATCACCCGCATGCTGATCCGTCCCTCGCTCAGCACCACCGGCGTGAAGTTGAGCGAGATACCGAATTTCTTGAAGCTGACCGTCTGGACGCATTGTCCGATCGCGCCCGCCGTCGTCGTTTGGCAGGTGACACCGGTCGGAATCGGAAATTCGCCGCCCGAAATGAATGTCGCGGACTCGCCCGAGATGGCCGTCAGATTTGGCTCCGCCAGCGTCCGCACCACGCCCGCGCTCTCCATCGCGCGCAGGGTCGCGGTGACCGACGGCAGACCAGCTTTGTTCAGGGCTGCCGCGGTGAGGCCGTTGTTGGGGACGAGCGGTCCACTGTTTGCGGTGAACGGGTTGGAATTGTTGAAATTCACAGCCGCGGTGCCGTAGTTCATGCTGGCCGAGAGATCGACGCCCAACTGCTTGATGACATCGCGCCGCACTTCCGCGACGGTGACCTTGAGCATCACCTGGTCGCGGCCGCGAACGGTAACGGAGTTGACAACCTTGTCGGCGCCGCCGACCAGTCGCGCTGCGATATCGCCCGCCTGCTGGGCTTCGACCGGGCTCGCCACCGAGCCGGTCAGGATGACGCCGTCGCCGACGCCTTCGATCTGGATTCCCGGCAGCGTCTGCCGGAGTGCGGAGCGCACGCCGTTGAGATCGCGCTTGATCGCGATGTCATAGGCGGCAACCTGCTGACCGTCGGCATCGAAGAACACGACGTTGGTCTGGCCGACCGCGGCGCCGATGATATAGGCGCGCTGGGCGGAGCGCACGACGGCGTTGGCAATCTTGGGATCGGCGACCAGCACATCCTTGACGTCGCGCGGCAGGTCGACGACCACGGATTTGCCGACGCCGAGCGCCAGAAACTTGGTCCGCACCGAACCGCCAATGGCGGAGGTGATCTCGGGGTCATTCTCTTTCGAAAGCTGCCTGGCGAGTTCCTTGTCGGGCTCGGCGGCAATGACCCGCGCGGCCTGACCGAGCGTCAGCGCAGCAACGGCCGATAACAACACGGCCCGGCCAGTCCGGCCTGTCAGGCTGCGGATCACCGACTGCTTTTCCCCAAACTTCATGTCACGCGTCCTTTCGGTCACTTCTGTGCCGTCGATTGGCTGGCGACACCGTAGCGAACCACGTTGACGCTATGGTCCCGTCGGGGAGACTGGTCCTGCGACCCGCTCTCCACCGTGTTGACGTCGGTAATGCTGCGCAGCGCGAGCTGGATCGTACCGCTCTGGCGCGCGCGCCCGAGCGTCTCGGCCTGCTCGGGCTTCAGCTCGAGCGTGGCCGTTTTACCGACGAGCGAATTGCTGCCCTCTTTTTCCTTCGGCGCCTGATCGATCGCGAGCACGCGGATGTTGGTCAGGATGATTTCCGAACTGACGAGGTCCGGCGACTTGCCGTCCGGGTTCTTCTCGCGCCTGGAGAGCAGGACGTCGACGCGGTCGTTGGGCAGGATGAATCCGCCGGCGCCGGTCTCCGGCGAAATCTCGGTCGAGATGCCGCGCATGCCGGTCGGCAGGATCGCCGCCATGAAGCCCGAGCCGTTGGCCTTGACCAGCTTCTGCTCGCGGATCGGCTCGCCGGCGATGAAAGGCGCGCGCACGATCGAGCCGGCGACGTCCTTCATCGCATCGGCCCTGGCGGCGCGGGTGATGAGATTGCCGCTGGCGCTCGACGCCGGCCAGGTCTGCCATTGCAGATCTTCCGGCTTGACCACCTGGCCGAGCCCGATGTCGGATTTCGCGACCAGAATTTCGGTCGTCGGCAGCTGCGCGACCGGCTCGACCGGGTGCGGCGTGGTGTCGGTTCCGCGGGCGATATAGGCTGCAACGCCACCGGCGCTGAGCGCGATGGTCAGGACGACGATACGTGCGATGTTCATACGCTTTACGCTCTACTCTTACGCGGGAATGCCCCAACTGCACGGTGATGACAGCCTTCCCCTCTCAGGGATGACTAGGCACCAAAGGTATAAGGGAACTTGA
>Ga0207707_10006169_pt1 | contig 10470 bp, 4 predicted proteins | sample KBSC83BmetaG_FD_184336 | JGI IMG/M metagenome (GOLD analysis project Ga0207707, IMG submission 184336) | Corn rhizosphere microbial communities from Kellogg Biological Station, Michigan, USA - KBS C8-3B metaG (SPAdes) (version 2) | ecosystem: Host-associated > Plants > Roots > Rhizosphere ... | reverse complement strand
GCAATCGCGCTGCCCCGTAGGTCACCAGCTCACCTACGGGCCTCGCCCACCTAACGTCCAATGGAGTGAACAGAGGCGGAGGCCTCACGTTGTCCGCGGAGCTCCCGCTGTACCAGCATGTTAGCGCCGCGCACGAACGCGCGAGACGCACGAAGTGGGGGTCAGATGTGAGCAGTAACGTGGGCAGGTAGCGTGGGCAGGTGACGAATATGAAATCCAGGATCGAGGTCGCTGTCGTTCTGCTCGCTGGCGCCGTCGCGCTCACGGGGTGCGGCGAAGACAGGCCGGCAGCGCGAACTCCCGACCCCATCGCGAAGGCCGACACGTCACTACCCACCTTCGAGATCGAATCTCAGCTGCCGCCCTCAGTGAGCGAGGCGGTCCTGAAGCCCTTCAAAGGCGACCTCGACGAAATCATCAAGCGACGGGCCGTGCGTCTGGGCGTGACGTTCGACCGCACCTTCTATTTCGTGGACCGGGGCGTGCAGCGCGGCATCGCGTACGAGTACGGCCGACTGATGGAGACACGGCTCAACAAGCGCTTCAAGACCAGCACCAGCACCAAGATCCACGTGATCTTCATGCCGCTGCCGCGCGAGATGCTGCTACCGGCGCTCATCGAGGGCAAGGTGGACCTGGTGGCGGCACAGCTTCCGGTGACACCCGAGCTACAGCGGTTCGTCGATTTCAGCGATCCTACTCGGACGAACGTCAACCAGATCCTGGTCAGCGGGCCCGGCGCCGTGCCGCCGGTCGGGTCGGTCAACGATCTGTCAGGCAGAGAAGTCTTTGCCCGCGGGCTGGGCGGCTACCGTCAGAGCGTGGCCACGCTCAACGAGAAATTCAAAGCCCGTGGGTTGCCGCCGGTCAGCATTCGCGAGCCGCCGCCGAACCTGGCGGACGACGACCTGCTGGAGATGGTGAACGCCGGACTGATCCCGGCCATCGTGGTGGACGACTATCTCGCGGTCTTCTGGAAGAAGGTGTTTCCGAACCTCATGGTCCACGAGAGCATCCCTCTCCACACCGGCGGTTCTCTCGGCGTCGCCACTCGCAAGAACAACCCGAAGCTGCTCGCAGCACTGAACACGTTCATGGAGAACTATGGCTTGGGTACGCCGTTTGGCGACCGGGTCGAACGACAATACCTCGCCAGCACGAACTACGCGAAAGGCGCGACGTCCGAGGCCGCGCGCAAGAAGTTCCTCGCCGTCGTCGATCTCTTTCGGAAGTACGGCGACCGATACAAGCTGGACTTCCTGCTGTTGGCTGCTCAGGGATACCAGGAGTCCGAGCTCAATCAGAACGCTCGGAGCCGGGTCGGTGCCATCGGCGTCATGCAAATCATGCCGGCGACCGGCAAGCTGCTGAAGGTCGGGGACATCAGGCAGCTCGAGCCGAACATCCATGCCGGCGCCAAGTACATGCGCGACGTGCAAAACACCTACTTCGCAGACGAGCCAATGGACGACCTGAACAAGGCGCTGTTCACCTTCGCGTCCTACAACGCGGGGCCCGGGCGGGTTCGCGGTTTGCGAAGGGAAGCGGAGAAACGCGGACTGAACCCGAATATCTGGTTCGGCAACGTCGAGCAGATCGCGTCAGAGCGCATTGGGCGCGAGACGGTGACCTACGTCGCCAATATTTTCAAATACTATGTTGCCTACCGGCTGGTCCTCGAGGAGGCGGAGCGGCGCGCGGCGGCGAAGGCGACGATGACCGCCAAGTAACCACTATGCCCGATCTGCTCGCCGCGCGAAGCCAGATGGCCATGTCCCTCGGCTTCCACATCGTGTTCGCGGTGGTCGGCATCGGACTCCCCGCCCTCATGGTGATCGCCGAGTGGCGCTGGATCCGCACGGGTGACGGGGCCTATCTCGAGCTCGCCAAGCGATGGTCGAAGGGCGCCGCGATCCTCTTCGCCGTCGGCGCCGTCTCCGGAACCGTCCTCTCGTTCGAGCTCGGACTCCTGTGGCCGGGCTTCATGCGTTTTGCCGGGTCCATCATCGGCATGCCGTTTTCGCTCGAGGGCTTCGCGTTCTTCACCGAAGCGATCTTCCTCGGGATCTATCTGTACGGCTGGAATCGCGTAAGCCGAAGTGCCCATCTGTTCGCCGGCATTGTCGTGGCAGCGAGCGGTGTGCTGTCCGGCATCTTCGTGGTAATCGCGAACGCCTGGATGAACACGCCTGCGGGTTTCACGATGGTCGGCGGCGATGCGGTAGATGTCAGGCCGTTCATGGCGATGGCGAACGCGGCGGCGTTTCCCGAAACGCTTCACATGACGCTCGCCGCTTACGCCGGAACGGGATTGACCGTCGCCGGAATCCACGCCATCGCCATCCTTCGCGGAAATCGCTCCGCGTTTCACCGACTCGCCCTCGGGATTGCGCTCACGCTCGGCGCACCGGCTGCGATCCTGCAGCCGCTCTCGGGTGACGTGAGCGCCAGGAGTGCCGCGATCCACCAGCCTGCCAAGCTCGCCGCGCTCGAGGCGCACTTCGAGACCCAGCGGGGCGCGCCGCTCCACATCGGCGGCTGGCCAGACGTCGACGAGCGCGTCACGCGCTGGGCAATCCGAATCCCGTATGGCCTCTCGCTGCTCGCCTTCCATGACCCGAACGCCGAGGTGAAGGGTCTCGACGACGTGCCGCGTGACCAGTGGCCCCCGGTGGCGATCGTGCACGTCGCATTTCAGGTCATGGTGGCGTTAGGCACCATCATGGCCCTCGTGTCGATGTGGGCGCTGTGGCGCTGGTGGCGCGGGCGGTCGATCGACGCCGTCGTCGACGACCGACTTGTGCTTCGCGCGCTCGCGGTCGTGACGCCGATGGGCTTTCTCGCCATCGAGGCCGGTTGGACGGTGACCGAAGTCGGACGACAGCCGTGGATCATCCACGGCGTGTTGCGAACCGCCGATGCCGTTACGCCGATGCCCGGGCTCGTGGTGCCGTTCCTGATCTTCACACTCCTGTACCTGCTCCTGGGCGTGATCGTCGTGTACCTCCTGCGGCAACAGATCGTGCGTGCACCAACGCAGTGACTACCTAACGATGAGTCTAACGCTCGCCGAGGTCGCCGCCTGGATCATCGTCGTCGCGCTGAACGCGTACGTATTGTTCGGCGGCGCGGACTTTGGCGGCGGCGTGTGGGACCTGCTCGCCTCCGGACCACGACGCCAACAGCAGCGCGACCTCATCGCGCATGCCATCGGCCCGATCTGGGAAGCGAACCACGTTTGGCTCATCGTCGTCGTGGTCATGCTGTTCGTGTGCTTCCCGCCCGCGTTCGCGGCGTTTGGGACGCTGCTGCACGTCCCGCTATCGCTCATGCTCATCGGGATCGTGCTGCGCGGCTCGGCATTCGTGTTTCGCTCCTATTCCTACGGCCCGCGATCCGAGCAGCGCCGCTGGGGGCAGACGTTCGCGATCTCGAGCGTCATCACGCCGATGGTGCTCGGGATGTGCGTCGGGGCTGTCGTGTCCGGCCACGTCGGCGCGGCGATGACGGCCATGGACGCGCCGTCCGCACGGTTCGCGGACACGTACCTCCACCCCTGGATCTCGCCGTTCAGTATCGCCGTCGGTGCCATGACGGTCGCGCTGTTGTCGTTCCTCGCTGCGACCTATCTGACGATCGAAGCTGCCACCGACCGCCCGCTGCAGGACGACTTCCGCAACCGCGCACTCGGCGCCGCAGTCACGGCAGTCGTGCTGGCGATCGTCGCGCTCGTGTTAGGCGCCGAAAGCGACGTCATGGCTCGCCTGATCAGACCCGGCTGGGCGACGCTGGTCCTCGCCGGATCCGGCGTGGCGGCGGTGACGTCGGTTGTTTCGTTGCTCAAACGTCGCTTTCAGCTCGCTCGCGTGGCGGCGGGCGCGTGGGTGACGCTCATCCTCTGGGGCTGGGTACTCGCCCAGTTTCCGCTGATCATCCCGCCGGACCTGACGATCAACGCCGCGGCGGCACCGAACCGAACGCTCGCGGAGACGATGGCCGTCCTCGCCGGCGGGGCGGTGGTGCTGATCCCGTCGCTCTGGTATCTGCTTCGGGTCTTCAAGGGATCGGATCAGTCGGCCGAATCGCTCGGTCGCGACGGACAGGCTCGGCTGTGATGACCGGCCTGCCAATGTTGTTACTCGAGCACGATGATCAGCCACACGGACGCGCTCCAGAAGCGCTCCGGGTCTTTGATGCGAAGCATCGTGCCGGACGACGACGGATCCACCGAAACCAGATCCGGGTCGTGACGCGACACGATTCTGTACTGCCTCGCTCTTGGCAACGAAATTTCCGTATCACGAAGCCGGTCGATCCTCGTGAACGCACCCTGCGCCATCGCACGCGACGGCGTGAGGCTCTTCCCGAAGCCGAGGACGCCGCCCTCCTCCGTCAGAACGCCCGCGCGCACGAGCTGCTTGCGAGACCCGACGACGTACCAGGCCGTGTTCGCGCGCGACGTGATCCGCCGCAGTGAGTCCGCGAGCGCGTCGTTTTCCCGTGCGAGCACCTCGTTCGCCTCGGTCAGCTTCCGCGTCGAATCCGTGAGCGCGGTAACCTGCGTCTCCAGCTCGGCAATGCGCGCGAGATACGTCGCGATCAGGTCCTTCTGCCCCTCGATCGTGCGGAGATGCTCCTCCACTTCCGCCCGCAATCGGTCGTTGTCCTTCGCCGCCTCGAGCAGACGCTGACCGCGTACTCGCGAGCTATCCTCGACATCAGCGAGACGTTGCCTGACGTGCTCGAGCCTGCGGAGCATTACATCACGATAGCTGCCCGGTCCCGCCGGAATCTCGCCCGCGGGATCCACGCCCACTTCGCCACCGGCAGCGGCGACACTGTCCGGCCCTCCTCCTCCCATTGTCGCCGTGATGGAGTCCATGACCGCGAGGCTCCCTGGCGATCCGTCCATGTGCTTCAATGCTTCGCCCACGGCCTCAATCAGAATATGTGCGTCCCGCACCTCTCGGAGCAGCGTGTCCTTCTCGGCCGAGATCCGTTCGAACATGACCATTTGCCGTTGAAGGCTCGCGTTCTGTGTCGAGAGCGAGTCGATGGTCATGCGCGATCGCCGCATGAACGGCATGAGGTCCATTGGGTGATCGCAACCAACGACCCCCACAAGCGACCCGGCCAATCCGATCAACGGAGCTTTCCTGGCAGCCAGCGTCAGCCAGCAGCCAGCACGAGCAGCCAGCAGCCAGCCTGGCGCACTCACGGGGCTTCTCCCGCCGGACGCACGAGCAAACATGGTTTGTCTCCCCAGCCATAACGTTCGCGCAACACCGGCGCGACGACGTCCGCGAACAACGAAACACCCGTTAGGCGCTCGGCCGTACCACGGTCCGACTCGACGTACACAATGCCCACGATCGGACACGCGCGCGGCTTGGCCTTCGCCTCGCGGCCGCCGAACAGGAACAGCGATAGTGGCTCGAAGCGCTGGCTCTCGAGCGTCCCGGTCTTGCCGAAGAAGTCGAAGCCTGGGGCGTTGAACATCGCGCCCGTCGTCCGTGCCGCCGTGCCTGATCCGCGGACGACGCCGCGCATGCCGGCGAGCACATCGTCGCGGCCGGTCGTGAAGTGCACTCCGGGCTTCTCCGCCGGAGCAAGCACTGTGTCGCCCACGCGCTGAATGAGTCTGAGCTCCGTTCCGCGGGCGTTCATGATGCGGGCAAGCGAGCGCACCAGCGCCGCGTTGCTCCAGTTGTTCTCGTTCTCGCCGATCATGAATCCAGCCAGGTAGCGCAGATCCGAGAATTGCGGCGAGTCCAGCGGCAGCGACGGCACGTCGGGAGACACGAGTTGCCACTGTGGATTCGTGCGCAGCATTCGCTTCGCCTCGAGCGGACGCCACAGGCTCTCGTCGAACTCGCCGCTCTGCCGTCCGATCCGCGCATCGAACAGCGTCTCCAGTTGATGCGCGAGCGGCGAGCTCGCGATCATGCGCCGACCCTGCTTTACCTCGAACCGCGGCCGCTGCGCCATGCGCACGCCGTTGAGCGCGTACCACGGCCCCTCGGCCACGCCACCTAACGCCGGCATGCCGTTAGAGCCCCGCTCCGCCGCGCCGAGGAAGCCGAGGGTCACCGCGTACAGGTTGTTCGAGTTCGGGATGAAGCAGTCCCACGTCACGGGAACGCGCGCGCACCCGTGCAGCTCCGACTTCATCGGCGTCGTGAACCCGAGCGGCCAGCCCGCGGCGCTCGCGAATCGCTCACCCGGGTGCTCGACCACCAGCGACTTGAGCGACGGATACTCGTTGAGCACGGCCGCGGCAATGAACGGCTTGATCGTCGATGCCGACCGATGGTTCCGGAAGTTCTGATCGAGCGCCGCGAACTTGCTGATCCGCACATCCGGCTTCGCCCAGTCGGCGAACGCGAGAATGTCGCCGGTCTCGGCATCGACGAGCATCGCCGAGCATTGCCTGACGCCACCCGACGCGGCCTCGGCGCACCGTCGGTCGAGTCCGCGCTGAACGGCATCGATCGCCGTCCGATCGACCGTCAGCGCAACGTCCGACGCCGCCTCGCGCGATCGCAGCCGCAGTCCGTCAGCCAACAGCGAGTCGAGGCGGCCAACCAGCGCTGGCGTCGTCGGCATGATCGCACGGACCGCCTGACCGTTTCGCTCGCGCGAGTACGCGAGCGTATTGCGCGGTGTCGCGTCCACCACCCACGTGGCCGAGCTGTCGATTGCGATGATGTCGCCGTATCGGAGCCGTTCGCCTGACGAGACGGGTTTACCGTTCACCGTCACTCCGGCACCCGTCGCCATGACGTCTATCACCGCACCCGTTCCGGTACGACGCGTACGGATTCTTGCGTCTCCCATACACTCGACGTCGGCACCCGCCCCGAAGGCGATCGTCGTATCACGGCACGATACCCTGACGACGTCGCTCGCCTCCGGCGTCAGCACTACGCCGCTCGGCCCACCCGCGATGACCACGTCGGACTCGACCTCGACTCTGCCGGAGCGCGCCGACGTATCGGGCGACGCGAGTGTCGCGCCGGCCATGAGGCGGCCAGTCCACGGGCCACCATTCCCAACCGGCGGATCGACCTTGCATGGCGCGGCCGAGACCTGCACGCCCGACGCGTCACCACTGAGCCAGGGCGCTCGCTCGACGCAATGCGATCGATACTCCGCCCGGTTCGCCGCGAAGGCGTTCGCTCGCTCGAGCGTGGATCGAACGAAGTCACCGTCGCGATACCCGAACTTTCCGCGCGCTGCCGGACCGGCGACAATCGAGTCACCGCTGGATACGATGTCGTTCCGGTCGATCGCCGCGCGGAGGCCGTCGGCGAACGTCGCGAGCTGGAACGGGACTACTTCGCGGTGGGTCGCGCGGTAGAGTGAGCGCAGAACAATCGCCCCGATCAATACGACCATTGCGGCGGCGGCACCGAGGATGATGGCGAGGCGCCGCATCGCATGACTGTTGATTTCCGCGCGCTCCGTGACTCCACGCGCGGCACCGGTGGCTCTCGGCAACGCGATGACGGCGAGTGCGAGCGTCCACGATGCGAACGCAACGTCGGCGCCTGACCGCAAGCCGAGTAGCGGCAGGTTTTGGCCCGTGAGCGGCAGCAGCGACACGTTCGCCGCGGCCATGTAGAGTGCCGGCACCGCGACGTACATGGCAAGGCCGCCGAGCAGGATGCCTCGCGGCACCTCGTTGACGGCGCGTCCGGCGATCGTCGCGCTCGCGAGCAGCAGCAGCGCGAGCGCCAGGTAGACGGACAGGAGCGCCGCTCCGCCAGCGAATCCGTGTTCACTCAACACGAACACGGCAAATGCATTGTCGGTCAGCGCGACGTCCTCCGAGATGGCACGGCGTGTGTACGCAGTGCCATAGAGGCCGTTGCCCCACGTGCCGCCTGACGCGGCATAGGCTCGCATGCCCCAATCCTGCTGCAGCGTGCTGACGATCTCGCGGGCGGCGCTGCTCTTCGTGACGAGCATCTGACGCTCGAGGGCGCGCGGATGCCGAACGGCAGCAAAGCGAACCTGCGGCGTCGAGAGCGTCATTGGGCGCTCTGCCAGCTCGGCGGGCGGCACGCGAAGCCACGCGCCGACCACACCTAACGTGACGACCAATACGACCACGGACGCCGCGAGCCGCCGAGGCCCCAGCATGGCCGTGGCCATCACCAGCGTCGCCAGCACGGACGTCACGAGCAGCAGCATGAGCCCGCGATCCGCGCCCAGGTATCCGGCGTAGACGGTCAGCGCGAGAAGAACGAACAGCGGCGTGCGACGCCGGGTCTCACCTGCGGGCGCAGTGCCGCGCAGGTGAGCATCGACGCGCTCCTTGGTTTCACGATGCCAGAGCACGGCGAACACGCGAACGACGAGCAGCAGGCCGGCAATCGCCAGCGCGAAACCGAGCGTGATCCCGAGTCGGCGTACAGCGCCCCACTGCGCGACCAGCAGCAGCCCAACGGGCGCGAACGCAAACCAGAGCGGCGGCAGCACCTCCTGCCGGCGGTACGGCCACAGCCGAACCGGTCCAACGAGTGGTGCCAGGACGAACCACGTAGCCAGAGCGGCCGCTGCGGCTCCTCCAACCGCGCCGGCGATCGCCGACAAAATCCCCGCGGAGACAAGCGTTAGGCCGGCCAGGAGCCCGCCGATCGCTCCAATGATCGCGGCAACTCGCACAGCCAGCTCGTAATGCCCGGGCGGCATCCGCGGCCATACCCGTCCTCTGATTTCGGCTGCTGCGTAGGCGAACAGGAGTACGACGCTGTACAGCGCCATGCTCAGGTAGGGTGGCACGCCTCTCAGTGACAGGGCAAGCGCAATGTAGAGGACGACGAGCACGAGCAGCGTCGCCACCGCTCGCATGAGGTGCCGGCTCGAGAATCCCCGCTCGGCGCCGATCTCGAACATCCCGAGCGGCGCGCCCACTGCGGTCAGTTGAGCCTCACGCGGGACGAGCAGCGACTGCAGCACGAGAAGGCCCGCCGTGCCAGCAACGACGATGAAGACGACGAACAGTGATCGGTCCTCGCCACCCGCCAGCACATACGTCACGACCGCAGCTCCAACGACCACCGCAGCGTCCGCGGCGAGACGAAGGACGGACGTTCTGCCTAACGTTCTGACCGACCGCCGCCAGTCGTGATGGCGCATGCGCTCGAGCAGCCAGACCAGCACCGGAAAGGCGATGAGGAAGACGAGTGTCGTCGGCACCGCCTCGGCATTGAACGGCTCGGACGTGGCGACGCGAATGGCGACCGTCGAGCGCACCATCGCCAGCGTGTACGCCAGCCCCAGAACGGCCAGTCGCAGCGCGGGCACGGGGCCAGAGGCCGAGCCGGCCGATGCCGCCAGCAGCAGGGCACCGAGAAGCCAGACGATCGCGAGCCGGGCGAGCGTACCTTCTGCCGCGATTTCGGCCGAGAGGCGAACGAGGTGACCGCGTTCGGATCGCACGCTGCCCGTACCGGGCAGCGGGACGGTTTGGCCCACGGTAATGGCGCGGTCATGGCCATCGGCGTGCCATCGCCAGCGACCAGGCGCCCATTCGAGCGCACCCGAGTAGGGCGACGCTTTGGTGCCTAACGGTACGGCGTTGAGGTCGATGAGCGGCAGCGTGCCGGGCGACGCCGGTGCTCCGTACTGCACGCGGTGAACCGCGCGATCTCCACCAGCGTGGAGTCGCCACCGGTCGCTGAGCAGGCGCCCGGCGAACAACACGTTCATGCGATTCGCACGCCTGTCGGCGGTCACTCGCAGCCGGGATGACTCGCGGCCGATGCCGATCTCGATCGCGCCGCTGGCGACGCGCGCCTCCGAGCGAGGGGCTGCGCCGTTCGTGGTCAACGTCGTGCCGGAGGCCGCGGCGACGTAGACGTGCCCGTCACGGCGGAACAGCACGAACGTCGGGATCCGGGCGAATACCGGCCCGAACGCGTCGCTCCAGACGCCGCCGTCTGACGCGCGTACCCGAACGCTGACGCCGCCCGTGGTCAACGTGCGCTCGGAGCAGAGCTGCGCGATACGCGTCGTGCAGCCGATCGGCCACCACGGCATAGCGGCATGAACCGCTACAGGTGCCGTACCCGCGCGTGAGAGAACGATCGTAGCGCCTCGGCCGATGCCAGCCGCCGCGAGCACGCGTTGCCCGGCTACAACGGGCGGTGCACCTGACTCGGCGCGCACCACGACCGATGTGTCGTTAGGCTCGAGGTGCACCGACACGAGGCCGGTACCACTCCGACCGTTGTTCGGCGCCGGGATGCGCACGTCGGCCCCGGGCCCCGAGCCGATGCGCAGGGTATCGAGCAGGAACGCGTACTGACCGACCACCTGGAGCGACTGCGACGACAGGGACACGTTGCGACCGCTCAGTATTTTCACGAGCAGGGCGAGCGGGACCGCGACCACCAGGAGTGTCGTGACACGCGGGAAAAGAGCGGGCAGTCGCCACGCCAGGAACGCAAACGTGGCGGTTAC
>Ga0207707_10006168_pt1 | contig 10474 bp, 8 predicted proteins | sample KBSC83BmetaG_FD_184336 | JGI IMG/M metagenome (GOLD analysis project Ga0207707, IMG submission 184336) | Corn rhizosphere microbial communities from Kellogg Biological Station, Michigan, USA - KBS C8-3B metaG (SPAdes) (version 2) | ecosystem: Host-associated > Plants > Roots > Rhizosphere ... | reverse complement strand
GAAGCGGTTGAGACGCTCGGCCTCTTCGAGAATCGTGGTGACGAGCCCGTCGCGCTGCGCCTCGTCATAGCGCGTGCCGACGCTTTTGAGGCTCGAGGCCGAGCCGATGATCGAGGCGAGCGGCGTACCGAGATCGTGCGAGATCGAGGTGAGAAGCGCTGCGCGCAATCTTTCGCTTTCGGCTTGAAGCCGCACGCTGTCGAGATCGGCTTGCAAATGAATCCGCTCGATCGCCAGCGCCGCGAGATCCATCAGCGCATCGAGCAGGCGCCGGCTGTCGGGTGTCAGCAATAGCCCGGGCGTCTCGCGGTCGAGACCTAAGACACCAACCGCGCCGCGCGCCGTGCGCAAGGGCAGGAAAAGGCGCTTGGCGCCGGGCAAGGTGTCGGAGCCGCGTCCCGCCGGGTGATTGTGCGCCCAGCTCCATTTCGCCGCCGCGATATCGGCGCCGTCGAGCGCGTCTTCCGGCGGGTAGCCCGCCTTGACGACGAGACCGGCCGCCTCGGGCATCAGGATGACGACGCGCAGCTTGAGCATCGCCGCGATCTGATAGGCCGTCGCCCAAAGCAGATCGTCGAGCGTCGCAACGCCGGCGAGCTTGCGGCTGAAGGCGAGAAGCTCCTCGGTCACGCGGGCCCGGGCGCGCGCGGCGACCGCTTGGCTGCGAATGCCCGCGGCGAGGTTGCTGCCGATCAGCGCCGCGACCAGAAACGCCACCATCGCCAGAACGTTCTCGGGATCGGCGACGGTCATGGTGTAGAGCGGCGGCAGGAAGAAGAAATTGTAAGCGAGCACACTGAGCGCGCAGGCAAAGAGCGAGGGCCAGAGCCCGCTCCGCGCCGCGACCACCAGCACGCCCATGAGGAAGACGAGCGCGACGTTGAGCACGTTGAGGAATTCCTGCAGCGCCAGCGCCACGCCAAGCGCCGCGGCGACGATGCCGAAGGCGAAGAGATAGGAACTCGGCTCGAATTTCACCTTGGGCGCCGCGGCCTCGACGGATTTCGGCGCGGCAGGCGCCGCGGCCTCGCCCGCGATCACATGCACGCTGATCGGCCCGGCCTGGCGAAGGAGATCGTGCACGATCGATCCGCGCAACCGCTCGACCCAGCGCGGGCGCGCGGATTTGCCGATGACGATCTGCGTTACATTGTTGGCCGCCGCATAGGCGGCGATCTCCTCGGCGACGCGCCGGCCGGGTAGCGTGACCGCCTGCCCGCCCAGCCGCTCCGCCAGGCGCAGCGCATCGGCGACGCGGTCGCGCGCCGCCTCGTCGAGGCGGTGATGGCGCGCGGTCTCGATGAAGAGCGCCGTCCAAGGGGCATGCAGACGGTCGGCGATGCGCTTCGTATAGCGGACGAGGCCGAGGCTCGCCCGGTCCTCGCCGATGCCGACGAGCACGCGATCGCCGGCCGCCCAGGGGCCGCTGATCGCATGCGCCCGCATATAGGTGACCATCTGCTCGTCGACGCGCTGCGCGGTGCGGCGGAGCGCGAGCTCGCGCAGCGCCGTGAGGTTTCCCGGCTTGAAGTAATTGCGCAGCGCCCGCTCGGCCTCGGCCGGAACATAAACCTTGCCCTCGCGCAGCCGCTCGATCAAATCGTCGGGCGAGAGATCGACCACCTCGATATCGTCGGCACGATCGAGGATTCCGTCCGGCACGGTCTCGCGCACGCGGATCTGGGTGATCTGCGCGACCACGTCGTTGAGGCTTTCGACATGCTGGATGTTGAGCGTCGTATAGACGTCGATGCCCGCCGCCAGAAGCTCTTCGACATCGAGATAGCGCTTCGGGTGGCGGCTGCCCGGCGCGTTGGTGTGCGCCAATTCGTCGACTAGGACGAGGGTGGGCCGGCGCGCGAGGATCGCGTCGAGATCCATCTCCTCGAGCGCATGATCCTTGTAGTCGACGCGCCGGCGCGGCACGAGCTCGAGACCGTCGAGCAAGACGCGCGTTTCTTCGCGACCATGGGTCTCGACGATGCCCACCACCACGTCGATGCCTTCGCCGCGCGCGGCCTGGGCCGCACTCAGCATCTTGAAGGTCTTGCCGACGCCGGGCGCAGCGCCGAGGAAGATCTTGAGGCGGCCCTTGCCCTCGCTAGTCGCCTGGCGAAGGAGCGCGTCGGGCGAAGGGCGCTGGTCGCGCTCCGAGGTCTCGGTATTGGCCATCGCCTTCCTAGCGAGGGGGGAGCGCGTCCAAAGCCAGGTTGAGCTTCAGCACATTCACCCGCTTCTCGCCCAGGATACCAAGCCAACGGCCCGCGGTGTAGCGGTCCACCAACGCTTGGACGGTACGGACCGGGAGGGACCGCGCCTTGGCGACACGCGGGACCTGGAAAGCGGCGGCGGCTGGGGTGATATCGGGATCGAGCCCGCTCGCCGAGGCGGTCGCGAGATCGACCGGAATCGGCGCGTCGCTCTCGGCGGCGAGCTTGCCAGCATCGGCCTTGACGCGGTCGACCAGCGCTTGGCTGGTCGGTCCGAGATTGGAGCCGGCGGAATTGTCGGCGGCATAGGGCGCGGGGATTGTCTTCGCCGGGTCTTTGGGATCCGGCTCCGTCGTCGCCGAAGGGCGGCCGTGGAAATACTTTTCGGACGCGAAATTCTGGCCGATAAGCGCGGAGCCGATCACCGTGCCGTCTTTCTCGATGAGGCTGCCATTCGCCTGATGCGGAAAGAGAAGCTGCGCCAGGCCGGTCATGCCGAGCGGATAGGCAAGGCCGGTGATGAGAGTCATGACGACCATCATCAGAATGGCGGGGCGAATTTGCGAAACCATGGTTGTGGCCCTCCTTATGCAAGGCCAATGGTCGTGACGAGCATGTCGATGAGCTTGATGCCGATGAACGGCACGATGATGCCGCCAAGCCCGTAGATCAGCAGGTTGCGGCGCAGGATCGACGCCGCCCCGGCGGGACGGTAGGTCACGCCTTTGAGGCTCAAGGGGATCAGCGCGATGATGATGAGCGCGTTGAAGATGATCGCCGACAGGATCGCGCTCTCGGGCGTCTTCAGCCCCATGATGTTGAGCACGCCGAGCTGCGGGTAGAAGGCGACGAACATCGCCGGAATGATGGCGAAATACTTCGCCACGTCATTGGCGATCGAGAAGGTGGTAAGCGCGCCGCGGGTCATCAGCAGCTGCTTGCCGATCTCGACGACCTCGATGAGCTTGGTCGGATCGCTGTCGAGATCGACCATGTTGCCGGCTTCGCGCGCCGCCATGGTGCCGGTGTTCATCGCCACGCCGACATCGGCCTGCGCCAGCGCCGGCGCGTCATTGGTGCCGTCGCCGCACATTGCGACGAGCTTGCCCTTGCCCTGCTCGGCGCGGATGAGCTTGAGCTTGTCCTCGGGGGTCGCCTGGGCGAGGAAGTCGTCGACGCCCGATTCGGCAGCGATCGCCGCCGCCGTCAGCGGGTTGTCGCCGGTGATCATCACGGTGCGGATGCCCATCTGGCGCAGCTCGGCGAAGCGCTCCTTGATCCCGCCCTTGACGATGTCCTTCAGATGGATGACCCCAAGAACGCGATCGTCTTTGGCGACGACGAGGGGCGTTCCGCCCGATTTCGAGATGCCTTCGACGATCGGCGCGAGCGACGCTACTTCCGGCACGTGCTCGACCGCGAGTGCGGCGCGGCTGCCGCCCGAGATGGCCGCTCCACCCTTGCGGTGACGCACATGGTCGAGGATGGCATCGACCGCACCCTTGCGAATGACGTGGCCTTCGATGTCGACGCCCGACATGCGCGTCTGCGCCGAGAACGGGATGAAGCGCGCATTGAGCGGCGTCATCTCGCGCCCGCGCAGCCCGTATTTCTCCTTGGCGAGCACGACGATCGAGCGGCCCTCCGGCGTCTCGTCGCTGAGCGAGGAGAGCTGCGCCGCATCGGCGAGCTCGCTCGCATCGATCCCCGGCAGCGCGATGAACTCGGTCGCTTGGCGATTGCCCAGCGTGATGGTGCCCGTCTTGTCGAGCAGCAGCGTGTCGACATCGCCCGCGGCCTCGACCGCGCGGCCCGACATGGCAAGCACGTTGAAGCGCACCAAGCGATCCATGCCGGCGATGCCGATCGCCGAGAGCAGCGCGCCGATGGTCGTCGGGATCAGCGTCACGAAGAGAGCGGTCAGGACCACGACCGAGACCGCGCCGCCCGCGTAAGCCGCAAAGCTCGGGATCGTCACCGTGGCGATCACGAAGATCAGCGTCATGCCCGCGAGCAGGATGTTGAGCGCGATCTCGTTGGGCGTCTTTTGCCGCACCGCGCCCTCGACCAGCGAGATCATGCGGTCGAGAAAGGTCGAGCCTTGCGCCGCGGTGATCCTGATCTTCAGCCAATCGGAGGTGACGCGCGTGCCGCCCGTCACTGCCGAGCGGTCGCCGCCGCTTTCGCGGATGACCGGCGCCGATTCGCCGGTGATCGCCGATTCATCGACCGACGCCACGCCCTCGATCACCTCGCCATCGCTCGGGATGATCTCGCCAGCCTCGACGAGGACGATATCATCCTTTTTGAGCGAGGCCGCCAGCACCTGCTCGAAATTCCGGCTCAAGGCGTTGGCGAGCCGCTTGGCGCTCGTCTCGGTGCGCATCCGGCGCAGCGTGTCGGCCTGGGCCTTGCCGCGGCCCTCGGCCACAGCCTCGGCGAAATTGGCGAAGAGCACGGTGAACCACAGCCAGGCCGCGATCTGGCCCGAGAACAGCGCGTTGGTGCCGACCACGGTCCCCGGCCCGGCGATGAGATCGCGCAGGAAAAATAGCGAGGTTAGCACCGCGACGATCTCGACGACGAACATCACCGGATTCTTCGCCAGCGTGCGCGGATTGAGCTTGCGGAACGACGCGCCGATCGCCGGCACGATCAGCGAGGAATCGAACAGCGAGAGCGGCTGGACCTGCCGCTTGAAGAGGCCGGTATGGGGCGAGTGGAGCGAAGTCATGCTCATGAGTTTTATCCCGAAAGAGGATGCGTTCAGGGCGACGTCGCAAAGAGCGTGCCGTGAGTCATCGCGACCTGCTCGACGCCGGGGCCGAGCGCGACCGCGGGGAAGTAGGTGAGGCCGCCCAAGATCAGGATGACGCCGACCAAGAGGCCGACGAAAAGCGGGCTGGTCGTCGGGAAGGTGCCGGCCGAAGGCGCGAGCAGCTTTTTCGACGCCAACGAGCCGGCGACCGCGAGGACCGGCACCACGAAGACGAACCGGCCGGTGATCATCGCAAGCGCCAGGGCCGTGTTGTAGAACCAGGTATTCGCCGAGATGCCCGCGAAGGCGCTGCCATTGTTGCCGGTCGCCGAGGTGAAAGCGTAGAGAATCTCCGAAAACCCGTGCGGCCCAGCATTGAGCGGCCCGGCAAGGCCGGCCGGAATGACCGCGGCCAGCGCGGTGAAGCCGAGTATCGACAGGGGCAGCGACAGCAAGGCCAGGATCGACATCTTGACCTCTTTCGCTTCGAGCTTCTTGCCGAGATATTCGGGTGTGCGCCCGACCATCAGCCCCGCGACAAACATCGCGACGATGGCGAAGGCGAGGATGCCATAAAGGCCGGAGCCGACGCCGCCGAAAATCACCTCGCCGAGCTGGATGTTGACGAGCGGCACGGCGCCGCCGAGCGGCGTAAAGCTGTCATGCATTGCATTGACGGCGCCGCAGGACGCATCCGTGGTCACCGTCGCAAAGAGCGCCGAATCCGCGATGCCGAAGCGGACCTCTTTGCCCTCCATATTGCCGCCCGCCTGCACGGCGCTTGCGGTTTGATCGACATGGAACGGCGCGAAGGCGGGATTGCCCTTGGCCTCGGCCCAATAGGCCGTCGTCGTGCCGAGGAGGAACAGCACGCCCATCGCGGCGAAGAGCGCCCAGCCCTGCCTCTCGTCGCCGACCATGCGTCCGAGCACATTGGTGAGCCCCGCACCGAGCGAGAAGATCAACACCATCTCGATGAAATTCGTCAGCGCGGTCGGGTTCTCGAAGGGGTGGGCGGAATTAGCATTGAAGAAGCCGCCGCCATTGGTACCGAGCATCTTGATGACCTCTTGCGAGGCCACGGGCCCGAGCGCGATCGTCTGCTTGGCGCCTTCGAGCGTCGTCGCGTCGACAGAGGGCCCGAGCGTCTGCGGCATGCCTTGCCAGACGAAGAACAGGCCGATGACGATCGAAATCGGCAACAGCACGTAAAGCATCGTGCGCGTCAGATCGACCCAGAAATTGCCGATCGCCTTCGCCTCGCGCCGCGCGAAGCCGCGGATGACCGCGGCCGCCATGGCGATGCCGGTCGCGGCCGAGACGAAATTATGGACCGCGAGCCCCGCCATTTGGGTGAGATTGCTCATCGTCGTCTCAGGCACGTAGGATTGCCAGTTGGTGTTGGAAACGAAGCTCAACGCGGTGTTGAAGGCGAGGCTTTCCTCGACCGCGTTTTGGCCTTGCGGATTGAAGGGCAGCACGGCCTGGAGCCGCTGCAACGCGTAAAGCGTCACGAACCCGGCGATGCTGAAAAACAGCATCGCGACGGCATAGGTCAGCCAGTTCTGTTCCTTGTTCTCGTTGACTCCACAGCACCAATAAACCGCGCGCTCGATCGGGCGCAGCACGGGATGAAGGAAGCAGCGCTCGCCGCTGAGGACCCGGGTCATATAGCCGCCAAGCGGCCTGGTGATCGCGATCACGACCGCGCAGAACAGCGCGATCTGCAGCCAGCCATTGAGGGTCATGGGATTCTCTTGTTCAGAACCGCTCGGGCTTGATCAGGGCGAAGACCAGATAGACGGTGATCGCAAGCGTCACGAGCCCGCCCAGCGCATAATCGAAAATCATCGAATGCTCCTCACATCTGCTCGCAGGCCACGGCGTAGAGCACCGTCAGCGCGAAGGCGGCGAGCCCGATCAGGACAAAGAGCGCATCAAACATCGAAGCCTCCAGCGCCGAGCGTGCAGGTTAACCATCGCTCCGGATGAGCAAGTTGACGTAAATCAAGGGTTGGCATATCGGGGATTCCCATGGATCGGCGCGCAGTTTGTCCTTTGCATAAGAGATGCCGCGCGGTGAATATAAATTCGAGAGCGTCGCCGCGGCCGGTCTGTATAAAACGCATATAGACGGCGCAGCTTCGCGCGACTCAGGGCAGCGCTCCGCCATGGAGGACCTCCACCAGCCGGATGACCAGGAAGAACATGGCAAGAATGCCGCCGAGCGTCGCCGCCAGCTCGATGAGCGTGTCCGCGAGCGACAGCTTCAGCGGATCGCCGGGCTCTTCGAAGTAGTCGTGCAGCGCTTTCGCTTTTCCTGCGGCGGGCGCGCTCAAAGCCGGCCCTTTCCGTTCGGCCGTGGAGAGCGTTCCCGGACAATCGGCGGCGGGCTCGATGTTGTTGCGCATGGCAGGTGCCTCGCTTGGGCTCCCGCCAGACTTGTCGCTGCCGCCATATAAAATCGAGACGGAAACCCGCCGCCCGACATAGGATTTCTCTATAAGGAGGCAGCGATGACGATGCGGTTCCTCGAGCTTCAAGGCGGCGACAAATTCCCGGTTCTCGGCCTCGGCACCTGGATGATGGGCGAGCGCACCCGGGATGCCGCCGGCGAAGTCAAAGCGTTGAAGCTCGGCCTCGATCTCGGCATGAGCCTCATCGATACCGCCGAGATGTATGGCGAGGGCGGCGCCGAGACGGTGGTGCGCGAGGCGATCGCCGGCCGCCGCGACGAGGTGTTTCTCGTCAGCAAGGTCCTGCCGCAGAATGCGAGCCGCAAGAAAACCGCCGAGGCTTGCGACGCGAGCCTCAAGCGCCTCGGCACCGACCGGCTCGATCTCTACCTTCTTCATTGGCGCGGCAGCATCCCGCTTGCGGAGACGCTCGAGGCCTTCGCCGCGCTCCAACGCGCCGGCAAGATCCGCCATTGGGGCGTGAGCAATTTCGACACAAGCGAGATGCAGCAGCTCGGCGCCGCGCCCGCCGCCAATCAGGTGCTCTACAACCTGACACGCCGCGGCATCGAATGGGATGTGCTGCCCTGGTGCGCGGAGCACCGCGTCTGCGTCATGGCCTACTCCCCGATCGAGCAGGGCCGGATTTTGCGCAACCGGACGCTTGCCCGCCTGGCGCGCGAGCGCGGCTGCAGCGCGGCACAGCTTGCCCTCGCCTGGGTGCTGAGCCGCGACGGCGTGGTCGCTATTCCGAAGGCCGCACGGCTCGAGCATGTGCGCGACAATCGCGCCGCGCTCGATATCGTCTTGAGCGGCGAAGAACGCGCCGCGCTCGACGCTGCATTCCCACCCCCGGGCGCCGCCCATCCGCTCGAAATGCTGTAAAAAGGCGTGGCGAATCACCCCCTTGTCACGCCCGCCCCGCTGTAGTTTAGTTATCCAAGCGCATCAAACGACAAAACCAAGGGATGAGCCCGATGCTGCTCTCGGCTATGCTGCGTCATATCGTGCGTCGCGGAACCTTGCGGGTCTACGACGCTGCCGGCACGTTGCACGTTTTTTCCGGCGATCCGGGCCGCACGGTGACCATGCGCTTTCACGATCGCACCGTCGCGCGCGATCTTCTGCTGAACGGCCGCCTGAAGCTCGGCGAATGCTTCATGGACGGCCGGCTCACGATTGAGGATGGCAGCATCTACGATCTGCTCGATTTCCTCGGCTACAATCTGAGCCTCGTGCCGCCGCATATGACGATGCGCATCGGTGACACGGTCGGCCGGCTGCTGCGGGTGTTCCAGCAATACAACCCGCTAGCCAAGGCGCGCTCGAACGTCGCGCATCACTATGACCTATCCGACACGCTCTACAGCCTGTTCCTCGACAATGACCGGCAATATTCCTGCGCCTATTGGCCTTCGCCCGATATCACGCTCGAAGAGGCGCAATCGCGCAAGAAGCGGCATCTCGCGGCGAAGCTGTTGCTGGCGCCCGGCCAGCGCGTGCTCGATATCGGTTGCGGCTGGGGCGGCCTCGCGCTCTACCTCGCGCAGGAATGCGATGTCCAAGTGACCGGGATCACCCTTTCGGTCGAACAGCTGCGCGTCGCCGAGCGGCGAGCCGCGACGCTGGGGCTCGCGGACCGGGTCAAGTTCGAATTGAAGGATTATCGCGAGATCACCGGGCAATTCGACCGCATCGTCTCGGTCGGCATGTTCGAGCATGTGGGCGTCATCCATTACCCCGCCTATTTCGCCAAAATCCGCGAGATCCTGGCCGATGACGGCGTCGCCCTCGTGCATTCGATCGGCCGCGCCGACGGACCGGGCTACACCAATGCCTGGATCCGGAAGTACATCTTTCCGGGCGGCTATTCGCCGGCGATCTCCGAGGTCGTGCCGGTGGTCGAGCGCACTGGACTTTGGATCACCGATATCGAGGTGCTGCGGCTCCATTATGCCGAGACGCTCAAAAACTGGCGCTCGCGCTTCCTCGCCAACCGCGAGCGGGTGCGCGCGCTCTATGACGAGCGCTTCTGCCGCATGTGGGAGTTCTATCTCGCCGCCTCCGAGGTCGCCTTCCGTCACCAAGGGCACATCAACTTCCAGATGCAGCTCGCCAAGCGCGTCGACACGGTGCCGCTGACGCGGGACTACATGTTCGATTTCGAGCGGGCGCGCGCCACCCGCGGCGCCGAGCGCGCCGCCTGAGGCGACTCGTCCCCGTATTGCACAGGGCGGGATATCTTTTCGTCATTACGCTAGCGGCAGGTTTTGCTAACATCGGGCGATCATGGAACCCGCCGCCGCCACGAACGTCACACCCCTTCGCGAAGGCGGCGATACGCAATACCGCACCCCGCCGGCCAATCTCGAAGCAGAGCAGGCGCTGTTGGGCGCCATTCTCGTCAACAACGCCGCCTATCACCGCGTTTCCGAATTCTTGAAGCCGGCGCATTTCGCCGAAGGCGTCCATGGCCGCATCTTCGGCGCGATCGCCAAGCTGATGGAGCGCGGCCAGCTCGCCAATCCGGTCACGCTGAAAAATCTCTTCGACCAGGATGGCGCGCTGCAGGAGATCGGCGGGGCGCAGTATCTCGCGCGGCTTGCCGCCTCGGTGGTAACCATTATCAACACCGAGGATTACGGCCGCACCATCTACGACCTCCATCTCCGCCGCCAGCTCATCACCATCGGCGAGGACGTCGTCAACGAAGCCTTTCGCCACGATCTCGACCGCCAGGCGCCGCAGCAGATCGAGACGGCGGAAAAGCGGCTTTTCGACCTTGCCGAGACCGGGCAAGCCGAAGGCGGGTTCCGGCCCTTCGCCGCCGCGCTCGGCGAGGCGATCGCGCAGGCCGAGGCCGCCTTCAAGCGCAGCGGACGCACCACCGGCGTTGCCACCGGCTTCACCGATCTCGACAAGCTCCTCGGCGGGCTTCATCCCTCGGACCTGATCGTGCTCGCGGGCCGGCCTTCGATGGGCAAGACCGCTCTCGCCACCAATATCGGCTTTCACGCCGCACGCAATTACCGGCCGGCCAAGACCCCGGA
>Ga0207707_10006167_pt1 | contig 10475 bp, 9 predicted proteins | sample KBSC83BmetaG_FD_184336 | JGI IMG/M metagenome (GOLD analysis project Ga0207707, IMG submission 184336) | Corn rhizosphere microbial communities from Kellogg Biological Station, Michigan, USA - KBS C8-3B metaG (SPAdes) (version 2) | ecosystem: Host-associated > Plants > Roots > Rhizosphere ... | reverse complement strand
TCGGCTACCTCAGACAAACGCATTTTGAAGTATCTGTCGGACCAGACGGAGCATCCAGCGTTTCCCGGCAATCCGAGGTGGCTCCTCCCAACGAGCAGATTGCAGCGCGGCTTCGTGCGGCCTCCGCGGCGATTGAGCAGGTTCTCACGGGCTATTTCCAGATGGCGACGATGTTTGTTGGCCCGCTCTTCTCTGACGGCGACGAGTCCGCCAAAGTGGAGGATTTGAATGGGCAATATCGAATCAGCCAGAAGCAAGGGGAGAACGAGGCGCTAATATCAATGGACCGCGATTTGATGATCACGGAAGTAAAGGTCTCGATGTCCGGAACGGAAGTTACTCTCGTCCCCAAGTTTTCCAAGTCACCCAAGGGTTACATCGCCACTGGCTTTGACGGAAAGTTTAGCACCGCGGCCGGCAATGCGGAGGTGGTGGTTGAAATCGAGAATCAGGAAGTCGAGGGGTTCGCACTACCGAAAACCGTGACCGCCATTGCTCAGGGGAAAGTTCGAATCCCACTCAGTTTTACGAATTACGAGATCAAGAAACACAATTAGCTAAGGATATTCGTTTATGCGGAGTGTGCAAGTTTCTAAACCTAATGGACCGTTTGAAATTGTGGAACGTCCGATTCCGGAGCCGGGGGCCGGGTCGGTACGGATCAAGGTGCAGGCTTGTGGGATTTGTCATAGCGACACGGTCACGGTGAGCGGGCAACTGGGCGTGCAATTTCCGCGGGTGCCGGGGCATGAGGTGGTGGGCGTTATCGATGCGCTGGGGGCGGGCGTTAAGGGATGGAGCGTGGGGCAGCGGGTCGGTGTGGGCTGGCATGGTGGGAACTGCGGGTATTGCGATGCTTGCCGGCGGGGGAAGAGCTTTGGGTGTCTGACGGAGACTCGGGTCACGGGTGTTACTCATGACGGCGGGTATGCGGATTTCATGATTGCTCGGGCGGAGGCGCTGGCGGCGGTGCCGGAGGGGTTGTCGGCGGAGGAAGCGGCTCCGTTGATGTGCGCTGGGGTGACCACTTTTAATTGTTTGCGGAACAGCGATGCATCGGCGGGCGAGGTGGTGGCGGTGCTGGGGCTGGGCGGGCTGGGGCATTTGGGCGTGCAGTTCGCGGCGAAGATGGGATTTAAGACTGTGGCGATCGCGCGCGGAAAAGACAAGGAAGCGCTGGCTCGGCAGTTGGGGGCGGTGCAGTATATCGACAGCCAGACTGCGGACCCTTCGGCGGAACTGATGAAGCTGGGTGGGGCTAAAGTGATTTTGGCTACGGTCACCGATGCGAACGCTATGAAGGCGGTGATGGGCGGGATGGGGCTGGATGGAACCTTCATGATTGTCGGTGCGGTGCCATCGCTGGAGGTGCCTGCGCTGCAACTGCTGCTGAAACGGCAGGCGGTGAAGGGGTGGTACTCGGGCACGTCCATTGATTCGCAGGACACGCTGGCGTTCTGCGCGCAGTCGGGCGTGCGCTCGATGAACGAGGTTTTTCCGCTGGAACAGGTCAGTCAAGCCTACGAGCGCATGTTGAGCGGCAAGGCGCGCTTCCGCGTGGTGCTTACCACCGGGCAATAAGTACATCCACTCTGGTTTCTCCCCATCTGGATCTTTGGCAAGTGGTGTGGCCACGAACGGTATTTAGCCTGAGTTGATGTTAATGTATTAGCTATGATTAACAACGTCGCCTTGGTCGCGTGGCTTTCCGCGGCGCTGGCGAGCGCGCAATCCTTGGGCGCGCTGCGGGGGACGGTGCGCGATTCGAGCGATGCCGTGGTTCCTGGCGCCACGGTTGTTTTATCCAATGCCGGTACGAGATTTTCGCGGGGAACACGGAGCGGGGCGGATGGTGTTTTTGCGATCAACGGTATTCCGCAGAACAGTTACCGGCTGGAGGTAACCGTCGCGGGTTTTCAGGCATACGCTGTGCCCGTTAGCATCCCACCGGGGATTCCGCTGGACATCGATATCCGGCTGGAACTGGCTAGCCAGCGCAGCAGCGTGATGGTACAGGCGACTGCGGAAAACCTGGTGGAAAACATCGTAGACCGGCAGCTATTGGCGATTCTGCCGCTGGCGTCTCCCGGGTCCGGGCTCAACGATGCGATTACCCTCACTACGCCGGGGGTGGCCGCCGATTCGAATGGGTTCTTTCATCCCTTGGGCGATCATGCGCAAGTGAGCTACGTGATCGACGGGCAGCCGGTGTCGGATCAGCGCAACAAGATTTTTTCGACATCGATTCCGGCCAATGCCATTCAATCGATGGAGGTGATTTCGGGTTCGCCGCAGGCCGAGTATGGAGACAAGACCAGTCTGGTGATCGTCGCTACTACGCGCTCCGGACTGGGGCAGAAGGCTGCGGGAAGTTTCCTCGCGAAGTATGGTTCCTTCGGGGCGTTGGGGGAGGAGGCTACTCTCGGCTTGGGTGGCGCGCGCTGGGGCAACTTTGCAGCGGTGAATACGGAACGGAGCGGCCGTTTTCTGGATACGCCGGAGCTGTGGCCGATGCACGATATCGGCAACAGCGGAACGTTTTTCGATCGCATCGATTTCAAGCCTGGCGGAAAGGATGTTTTGCATCTGGATCTGCTGGCGGCGCGCAACTGGATGCAGATTCCCAACACTTACGATCAGGCGGGACAGGATCAACGGGAAAAGGTGGTGTCGTTCAATATCGCGCCTGGGTACCAACATACTTTCGATGCCAAGACTCTGGTCAACATGAATGGGTACGCGCGCAGGGACTGGGTCCGTTACTATCCCAGTCGCGATCCGCTGGACGATTCACCGGCTACTTTGGCGCAGGACCGGTCCCTCACGAATTACGGGGTGCGTACGGATCTGTTGCATTTGCGGGGGCGGCACCACTGGAAAGCTGGGGTGAATGCCACGCAGACGCGGCTGAACGAGGCCTTTAGCCTGGGCATTACGGACCCGGCGTACAATTCTCCTTACCTGAGCGGAAGCCTGCAGCCGAATCCGGCATTCCTGAGTAGCTTGTTGCCATATGACTTGACTCGCGGAGGGCACCTGTATCAGTTCAGCGGAAAGGCCAACATCAATCAGGTCGCTGTCTTTGCCGCGGATTCGATGACGGTGGGCGATGTCACTCTCAACCTGGGATTGCGGTTCGACCATTACAACGGCCTCACTGAGGGGGACAGCGTCCAGCCACGGGCTTCGTTCTCTTATTTGTTCAAGCCGACCAGGACGGCAATTCGCGGCGGGTACAGCCACACTATGGAAACGCCGACGAATGAGAATCTGGTGGTTTCGAGCTCCACGGGGGCGGGTGGGCTGGCGAGTAATCTGTTCAGCGGCACGGCGGAACAGCGCCCTATTGCGCTCGGCAGCCGCAATCAGTACGACGCCGGGATTCAGCAGGGTCTGGGACGCTGGGTGCTGGTGGATGTGAGCTACTTCCGGAAATACACGCGCAACGCTTTCGACTTCGACGCTTTATTCAGCACGCCGATTACGTTTCCGATCGGGTGGAAGCAATCCAAACTGGACGGGGTTTCGGCGCGGATCAGCACGATCGATATGCACGGGCTGCGGGTGTACGCGACCATGGGGCACGCCAACGCGCGGTTTTTCGGTCCTGAAAATGGCGGTATCATTTTCAATTCGAATCTGGCGATTGGCGCCTACCGGCAGGATCACGATCAGGTGTATCAGCAGAACGTAAACGTTCGTTATCAGAAAAACAAAAATGGGTGGTGGACGGATTTCACCTGGCGCTACGATAGCGGACTGGTGGTGGGTGCGGTGAATAACCTGGCTAACGCACTGGCGTTAACAGCGGATCAGCAAGCGGTGATCGGACTGTATTGCGGAGGCGAGCAGGCTACGCTTACGCATCGAATCACAAGCTGTGCTTCGCCTCACTATGGCGCTGCGCGGATTCATATTCTGGCGCCGGGGGCCGAGAATGACGATCGCAATCCGCCGCGAACCAAGTCGCGCAACATTTTTAGCCTGAGTGTGGGGACGGATAATTTGTTCCACACGGAGCGTCTGCGCACGATTGTCCGCTTCACGGTGGTGAACTTGACGAATCAGGCTGCGCTGTACAATTTCTTATCGCCGTTCAGCGGGACGCATTGGGTGGAGCCATGTTCTTATCACGCGCAGCTCGGTTGGGCTTTCTAAGCATGTACTAAGCTTGTATTCGATGGCTCTTATCGAACAAATCCAGAAAGACATGACGGCGGCGATGAAGGGGCGCGAGGAGGCGCGGCTGGATGCGATCCGCATGATTAAGGCGGCTCTGCAGCGCTACACCATCGACACCGGGAAGCCGCTGGATGAGGCGGCGGAGCTGCAGATCCTGAATACGCTGGTGAAGCAGCGGCGCGAGTCGGCGGATATGTTTCGCAAGGGGAACCGGCCGGAGCTGGCGGATAAAGAAGAAGCGGAGTTGAAGTTGATTGAGTCTTACATGCCGTCGGCGCCTACGGACGCGGAGATCGACGCGGCCCTGGATTCGGCGATGGCCGAAACCGGGGTCACGTCGCTCAAGCAGATGGGCGTGGTGATGAAGGCGGCGCAGGCGAAGCTGGCCGGGAAACGCGTCGACGGCAAGGCGCTCAGTGAGCGCGTGCGTGCGAAGCTCAGCTAACTCTTAGCGCTCGCCAAAGTGATAGCCCACGGCGATAGTGGCTGCGGGGACCACGTTGCGTCCAAACTGGTCTGTGAAGTTGGGCACATAGTGCAGGTCGAATTGCGGGCGGACGAAGAAGTGATCCGTGAGCGCGATCTGCAGGCCGGCTCCTACGTGGACCTGGAAATGAGTGGAACTGCCTACGGCCTGGGTTGAAGTGGAGCACACGGCGGTCCCCACGCAACCGCTTTGGGAGAAGGTGAATCCGGTGCTGGCGCTGCCGATTCCGCCTTGCAATTGCACGATGGCGCGCTTGGTGATAAGGGGCTCATAGATGCCGTTCACGTCGACGAAAGTCTGGCGGTATTGAAACGGGCCGTAGTCCGAATGAGTGGGCTGGAAGTTGACCTCCGCGCCGACGCCGAGACGCTTACGGAACATGATGTCGCCCCCGAACCCCAGGAAGAAGCCGTTGAGCTTGGGTGTGGCTAGACAGGTAGCCGCGGAATTGGGCGTACACGTGGTGAAGGTGGTGTTGTCGATGCCAAGGCCGGTGGCGGAATCCCAGGCACTACCGAAATTCACATTCACATCCAGGGCGCTCTGTGCATGAGCAAAAACTGGAAGGAACAACAACGGAAGACAACCCCATATTTTTTTCATATTCGAAATTTTCCTTTTAAAGTTAGAATGGCCTCACAATAGCTCGATATTTCTACGACGCTGCGCTTGCGCGGGGCGTTTCAGTGGTTTTTTATCAGCTCTTGGATCTGGCGGGCGGAGAGGTGCACTTCGCCGTCCACTTCGAGCAGCAGGTGTCCGACGTCGCCGCTCGCAAAGCGCACGTTTTGCAGGGAGGCGGTCTGCTCGAATACCGCCGGGAGGGTAGCTGTGAGGTTGGTGGCTTTCTCCAGGGCGGATTGAATGGATGCGCTGATCTTGTCGCGCAGTGCGTCGCCGATAGCGGGGGCTTGGAGCGCCTGGCCCAGCGAGCCATCGGCTTCGATCCTGCCCACTTCGGGCGCGAGTTTCACTTGGCTGTTGGCTGCGAGAGCGGGCGTGAGCGTCACTGGAATCACGCCGTTTCCGCCGGCCAAACGCTGGGCGGACTGCTTACCGAAGAGCTTCACGCAGGCCCAGCGCTCGTAGTGCACATACGCGGTTAACAGGCTGGCGGGAGGCGCGGGATCGAGTGTGGCACGTTCGACGGAGAGGCGTTCGCCGCAGTGGTCGGAGTGGTTTAGTTGAGCCTGCAACAGGGCGGTGATGTGATCTTGCAGGTCCGCGAGATCGGCGGTCATTTTTAAGTGGAAGGCATTCGCGCTTCCGTAGGCGATGGGGGTGGTGGTGATCGTCAGCGGGGGAATGCGCAGCGTCAGATCCTGGGAGCAGGCTGGAACCGCGGACAGGGCGGCCAGCAGGAGGAGACTACGCACTGTGAATAGGACGCGGCGCAGCGCGCGGTGGGTTTCATTTATCGCGTGTATTTATCCCGGCATTGAGTAGAGCAGAAATAAACTGTTTGCCCGCCTACGGACTTTTGGAAGGCGGTGGCGGTGGAAATGAAGGTTCCACACACGGGGTCTTTTTTGAGTTCGCCGCCGGAGGGGGGAGAAGAAGGGCGGGAGCTGGGGGCTCCCGCCTGCGGAGAGGAACTACTGGACAATCCACCAACAGCTTTGGAGAGGATTCCCAGTACAGACCGGACCACGCTCATTACGAGCAGGAAAACGATCAGATACAGGAAGGCTCGGAACATCTACTCCAAACTTACTGCTTTTTTTTCTGCTGCGCGGGGGCGGCCTTGAAATTGGTCTGCACGGTGGCGCCCATGCTGGCCATCATATCCTTGGCAACCGCCGCGTTGGGGCCGTTGGGCGCCAGATCCAGATACTTCTGGAAGGCTTCGGCGGTGCCCGCGGGCGCTACGGTTTTGCCGTCGACGATGGTGGCTTTGCCGATCAGCGAGAGGCCGTACTGGAAGTAGGCTTCGGCGTAATTGGGATCCAGATCGATGGCCTTCTTGAAGGCGGCGGCGGCGGGGTCGAGGTTGCCGGTGTTCACGTAGACCGCGCCCAGGTTGAAGTAGAACTTGCCGGCGCCGGTGGGATCGATCTGCGCGGCCTTGGTTAGTTCCGCCTGCGCTTCGTCGAACTTCTTCTGTTGACCGAGCACCAGGGCGTAGTTGTTGTGATACGCCGAATCGGCAGGGTTGATGGCGATGGCTTTCTGATAGGCGTCGGCGGCCTTGGCCAGGTCCGCATCCTTAGTGGCGGGATTGGCCTTGGCGCGGCTCACGTAGGAATCCGCGAGATTGCCCCAGACGACATGTTGATTGGCGTCGACTTCGCTGGCTTTGGTGAAGCCGTCGATGGCGGCGTCCCATTGATTGGCGGCGGCGGCTGTTTTGCCGGCGTTAAAGGCATCGTTGAGGGCCTTGTTCTTGGCCATCGCGGCGACTTGTTCTTTGGCCTTCTTTTCGTTCTCCGCCTTCTCGGCGGCCGACAGGGCCCGTCCACTCTCGTCTACTGTGGGCGGGCCGGCGGCAGCGGCTAGATCGAAGCTGATATCCGAAGTTTCACCGACCTTGGTGCGCACGCCGTTGCGGGCGTCTTTTTCCTGGCCATCCACCAAGACCGAGATCTTGTAGTTTCCGAGCGGCAAGCCTCCATAGAAGTAGTGGCCCTTTTTATCGGTTTTGACGGTGTAGTTGCCTTTGACGTCCTGACGCTCCAGCTTGACCTGGGCGCCTGGTACGGGCTTGCCGTCAGTACCCTTTACGGTACCTTCAAACGCGGCCGTTTGACCCCAACCGGTGATGGCAAAGATGAGGCCAAGCGGCAGAATCAATAGGGACTTTCGAAATAGTGACATGAGTGTTTATACCTCCCGAGCGTTCAGTGGATGCTTTCCATCGTCCAGGATACTACAGCGTCTTCGAATTCGCCTACTGCTGGAGGCAGTCTGTACACAATAAAAAGACGCATCCGCTAGGCCAAATGGCACATCCAAACATATGAATTTTGGTTCATATGGCGAATAGGGACAGTACCCTCAGTCCCCGCAATGGCGCTGCGGCGACTCCTCGATGGATGGGCGGTGGTTTGAGTGTACTGTCCCTATTCGCAGTTCGTATAAAATAGTTTCAAAGGGTGACGCCGTGACACGGATGCGGGGAAATGTTTTAGTGATGGCCGGCTTGCTGTTGGCCGGGGGCGCCGCGGTGCGGGCTGAATCGCTGGCCTGGACGCGGGCGCATGAGTTGTATCAGCGGACCGATTACACGGGGTCGCTGGCAGTGTTGTCGGGAAGCGGAGAACAGGATGCTGCCGCGTTTCTGCTGATGGGGCAGGACTACTATATGTTGGCGCAGTATAAGAAGGCCAGTGATTTTCTGGAGAAGGCGGCGGGGTTGGCTCCGCAAAACGCCGAGGTCTTCCTATGGCTGGGGCGGACTTTCGGGCGGCGCGCGGAGATTGCGAATCCGTTTACGGCTCCGGGATACGCTTCGAAGGCGCGGCAAAATTTCGAGCGAGCGGTGGCACTGGATCCCAGTAACCGGGAAGCGGTGGGCGATCTGTTCGATTATTATCTGGCGGCTCCGGGATTCCTGGGCGGCGGGACGAACAAAGCGGCGGCGCTGGCGGCGCAAGTGGCGCAAAGAGATCCGGCCGAGGGGCATTATTATCAGGCTCGCTTGTCGGAGCACGGCAAGGAGTACGATTCGGCGGAACAGCATTTGCGGACGGCGCTGGAACTGGCTCCGCGGCAAGTGGGCCGCGTGATTGAGCTGGCGAAATATCTTTCAGCGCATGGGCGCAACAAGGAAAGCGACGCGCTGTTTGAGCAGGCCGAGCAGATCGCACCAGAAGATCCGCGGGTGATTTACGAGCGCGCTTCGGCGTATGTTAGCAGCCGGCGCAATCTGGATGAGGCGCGGCGGCTGCTGCGGCGTTATCTGCAGGCTCCCATCACGCCTAACGATCCGCCGAAATCAGAAGCCGAGTCCATGCTGCGGAAGATCGGCGCTTGATGTTCACTGGCGAGGCGCTGCGTTTTAGTTTTCAGGCGCTGCAGGCCAACAAATTCCGTACATTCCTTACGGCTCTAGGACTGGTGATCGGCAATGCTTCGGTGATTCTGGTGGTGACCATTTCGCTCACCAGCCGGGATTATATTCTGGACCAGATTCAGCGCATCGGGTCGAACCTGATTTACGCGCAGTTTGAGAGCGGCAACAACTTGGCGGGGTCGGCGTCGGCGGCGGATTACGTCAAGTTGTCCGATGTAGAAGCGGTGCGCGCTCAATTGGGGTCGCGGATTGTGGCGGCCACCGGGGTGATGAACAGCTTCGACCGCATGCGCATTCAAACCGGCGAGGAAGATGTGGCGATTATCGGGTCAGACCAATACTATCCCGAGGTTCGCAATCTGGATTTGCTCGCCGGGCGTTTTCTGGACGAAGCGGACGTGAATCAGCGGCACCGCGTGGCGTTGCTGATGGAGCGGCTGGCGCGGCGGCTGTTTGGGAGCCAGAGTGCGGCGGTGGGGCAGACGGTGAAGCTGCACGGCCTGCAGTTCACGGTGATCGGAACGTTCAAGGAGAAGACGGAGAGCTTTGGGCTGTCGGAGCTATCGGGCGAGAACGTGTTGATTCCGATTACAGTTTTGCGGTACTTTGCGCCGATTGAGCGCATCGATCCTTTATATGTGCAGGCGCGTAGCGCGAGCGACGTGCTTCCTTTGACGGATGCGGTGAGGTCGATTCTGGAATCGCGGCATCGTGTGGGGGCGAAGTACCGCGTGGATAATCTGGCGTCGATTCTGGATGCGGCGGGGCGGATCGCTAATGTGCTGACGGTGGTGTTGATCTTGGTTTCGGCGCTGGCGCTGATTATTTCGGGGATCGGGATTATGAACATCATGCTGGTTACGGTTACGGAGCGGACTCGCGAAATTGGGCTGCGGATGGCGGTGGGGGCGGCGCGGCGGGACGTGCTGGAGCAGTTTTTGGCGGAGGCTGTGATCATCAGTATGGCGGGTGGGGTGGTGGGGATTTTGATTGGCGTGGCGATTCCGTTGAGCGTGCGGTTTTTTGCGGACGACTTCGCGGTGCCGATTTCGCCGTTGTCGATTGGGGTGGCGTTTACGGTTTCGTTGATCGTGGGGCTGGCGTTTGGGCTGCTGCCGGCGAATCGGGCTTCACGGTTGAATCCTACTGAGGCGTTGCGGTACGAATAGCGGCCCGCGGCTTACACTGAGGAGGTATGAAACTCTCCTCATTCGCATTATTTCTGGGCTTGTGCGCGACGGGCTTATCTTTATTCGGGGAAGTTCGGGTGTTGACGCTGCGGCAGGCGCTGGATCTGGCGCTGGCGCAGAATCCGGATTTGCTGCTGGCGCGGCTGGATCAGCAGAAGGCGCGTTATCAGGTTACGGTCACGCACGATCCCTTTGCTCCGAAGGTTTTCGCGGGGAGTGGGGCGGCCTGGAGCACGGGGTTCCCTAATAGCATCGAGGGCAGCGCGCCGTCGATTGTAACCGTGCGGACGCAGATGGCGATTTTCAATCGACCACAGAGTTACCTAGTCGCGCAGGCTAACGAGGATGCTCGGGGGGCGGGTGTGGAGGTGGCGCGGCGGCAGGAGGAAGTGATTTTCCGTGTGGCTTCCTTGTATCTGGATGCGGAGCAGGCGGCGCGTAGTCTGGATGCGGCGCGGCGGCAGTCGGATAATCTGAAGCGCGTGCGCGAGCTGATGGCGCAGCGCGTTGCCGAGGGGCGCGAGCTGGCAATCGAATCGAAGAAGGCGAATCTGGCGGTGCTGCGGGCGGCGCAGCACGTCGACAACTTGTCGGTGGATTTGAT
>Ga0207707_10006166_pt1 | contig 10475 bp, 12 predicted proteins | sample KBSC83BmetaG_FD_184336 | JGI IMG/M metagenome (GOLD analysis project Ga0207707, IMG submission 184336) | Corn rhizosphere microbial communities from Kellogg Biological Station, Michigan, USA - KBS C8-3B metaG (SPAdes) (version 2) | ecosystem: Host-associated > Plants > Roots > Rhizosphere ... | reverse complement strand
GGCGGCGAGGACAGCTTGCCCGGATCGGCGACGACGTGCTGGAGGCCGGTCGTGGCCGAGCCGGCCGCGCGGCCGAGGTTGCGCCGCTCGCGGCACACCGTCGCCCCGTCGCGGCGCTCGCCCTCGACGGCGTCGACGTGGACGATCCTCCCGGGGCGCGGCGTGGGCGCGACGACCTCGGGGGCGCCGGCGCGGGCCTCGCCCTCCCACGGCGACGGGTCGCCGCCGGAGCGCACCCAGCTGGGCCCGTGCCACGAGAGGCCGGCCCGGGGCAGGTAGGCGCCGCCGCCGCGCACGCGCTGGCCGAAGGCGAGCACGTCGAGTCCCCCGGGCCCGGCCTGCAGTGTGTGCGCCTCCCACCGCGCCAGGTGGACGAGGCAGTCGCCGGCGCCGACCTCGTAGGTGGCCGGGCCGTCGCCCTCGTCCTGCCACGACAGGCCGCCGCCGCCGAGCACCCAGAAGATCTCCTCCTCGGCATGCTCGATGTGCGCGGGCGTCGACCACTTCCCGGGGGCGATCGTGATCCGCTGCAGCCCGACGGTGACCGTGCCGGCTGCCGAGCCGAGGTCACGCCAGATGGCGTCGAGGTGGCCCGTCGACGCGTGGACGCCCTCCACCTCGTCCCAGTGCGCGATCCCGCTCACGCGGGTGGACACTACTACCGGGTCGCGGCCATGGCCGCAGCGGGCAGCGCTGCCACCTGCCCGGCCGGGGGCGCCGTCACGTGGACGGGGACGCCGAAGTCGAACATGTCGAGCGTGACGTCCATCGACATCGTCTCGCCCGTCGAGGCGAGCGGGAGCGCCATGTGGTAGGCCAGGCGGCGGACGAGGTGGTCCTCGCCGATCCAGACGTCCATCGGCATGCGGTGGGTGCCGAGCATCGCGACCAGCCGGGCGTCCGACTTCTGGACGGCGGCGCGCATGGCGGCGGGCGCGTTCCTGGCGGCCTTGGCGAGATCGATCACGGCGTGGTAGTGCACCGTCTGCACGCCCCGCACCGTCGCGACGCCGAGGTTCTGGAGCGAGTCGGACTCGTTCTCGAGCGTCTGCAGCATCTGTGTCGGATCGCCGCTTTGGGTACTCGTGAGCGCGTTCAGGTTGACGCCGTGCGCCCGCTCGATCTTGGCCATGTCGAGCTTCATCCACTGCTTGCCGTGGAGGCCGGCCGCGAAGAGCGGCGAGTGCATGTAGATGACCGGCCACACCATCACCTCGCGCATCCGGATGACGCCGGCGCCCGGGATGGTCATGTTCATCGTCATATCGCCGTTGCGGCTGCGGAAGCCGACGACGCCGGTGGCGTGCGCGACGATCGTCTGGCCCGTCGGCGGCACCGACATCCGCATCGTCATCGCCATCCGGGCGCTCTTCGCCCGCGAGGTGCGGGCCGCGGAGGCCGCGAGCTCGACCGCGGGCTTCGGCGTGCCCGACTGCGTCGAGGCCGGCGGCGCGGCGCCGTTCGTGTGGTTCGCCTGCGCCTGCCCGCAGGCGGTGGCGGCGACGAGGACGACGAGGAGCGTGATGAGGCGGGACGGCCGCACTCCTCTCGTTGTAGCGGTGAAGTGGGCGGAGGTCTATACCCCGGAGGGGAGTGGGCGTGAATCGCGCCCTCCTCTCGCCGGCGCCGTGGCGGCTGGGCGCGGCTGGGCGGCCTGTGACATCGAGCTGGCGCCCGAGCGCCGCTACGATCGGTGCGATGGCGGTCACGTCGCATGAGATCGTCGAGTGCCGGGGCGACGGGCGGGAGCGCGGGCGCGCCCACGGCGAGGCGCTGCGGGGGCCGATCCACGGACTGCTCGAGCGCTGGGACGCGAGGGCTGCGGCCCGGTTGGGGCGGCCGCCGCAGACGCTCGTCTCGGACCTCGTCGAGACGACCGGGTTCCTGGCGGCCATCGAGCGCCACACCCCCGTCCTGCTCGCCGAGGTGCGCGGGATCGCCGAGGGGTCGAACGTCGCCTTCGATCGCATCCTCGCGCTGAACCTGATGGACGAGGAGTGGTGGTTCACCGCCCCGGCCGAGCCGCGCAACGCCTGCACGCTGATCGCGGTCGGCGCGTCCGGGGGGCGGCCCTCGCTGCTGGCCCAGAACATGGATTTGCCCGAGGTGGTGGACGGCGCACAGGCGATCGTGCGATATGACGACGGGACGGGCGACGGCGGCACCGTCCTCACGGCCGCCGGCATGGTCGGCCTCACCGGCGTGAGCTCCGCCGGGCTCGGGGTGTGCGTGAACACCCTCTCGATGCTGAACCACTCCCGCGACGGGCTCCCGGTCGCGTTCGTGATGCGCGGCGCGCTCGCCCAGGGAAGCGTGGCCGGCGCCGCCGCCTTCCTCGGCCGGGCGCCGCACGCCTCCGGCCAGCACTACGCCCTCGCCGACGCCACCGAGGTGGCCGGCTACGAGTGCTCGGCCGCAGGAGCGGTGCGCTCGGACTCCGGCAACGGCCGCCTGTGCCACACGAACCACCCGCTGCGAAGCACCGACCTCGACCCGGCCGTCCCCGCGGAGGGCCGGGAGGACTCGCACATCCGCCTCGCCGCCATCGAGGCCGCCGCCCCGGACGTCGCCACCGGCGCCGACTGCGAACGCGCGCTCGCAGATCGCGAGGCGCCGCTCTGCGTCGTCGCCGAGCCGGGCCACCCGTGGCTCACCTTCGGGTCGATCTGGGCCGAGCTCGGCGCATCGCCGCGAGTGCGGATCGCACCCGGCCCGCCGGACCGCACCGCCTGGCTCGACGCCTTGCCGGCCTAGGCCGGCCGGCGCCGGCGGACAGACCGTTGGCGCGGACGAGTGTCCCCACCGCCCCCACCCGCCGGACTAGTCCTCCTCGCCCCACAGCTGCTCGAGGGCGGCGCGGAGCAGGCGGGAGACGTGCATCTGGGAGATGCCGAGGCGCTCGGCGATCTCGGTCTGGGAGAGCTCGAGGCCGAAGCGCATGGCCACGATCCGCTGCGACCGGGGATCGAGCTCCTCCAACCGTCGGCCGACGTCGAGGCGGCGCTCGACCTGCTCGATCGCGTCGTCCCAGCCGCCGTGGGCCTCGAGCAGCTCGTCGTGGCCGCCGGCGGGCGGCGCCAGGCCGCGGCGGGCGCGCAGGCCGGTGACGACCTGCTCCTCGTCGAGCCCGGCCCGGTCGGCGATCGCGTCGACGGTGGGCGGCGCGCCGGACTCGGCGGTGAGGTCGGCGGCGGCCGCCTCGACCGCGGCGGCCAGGTCGCGGCCGGTGCGCGACACGTGCACCGCCGCGCCCCGCGCGCGAGCGCGCGCATCTCCCCAAGGGCGTAGCGCATCGCATAGGGCTCGAATGCGGCGCCCCGGTCGGGATCGAAGCCGTCGATCGCCGCGAGCACCCCCACCGCTCCCGCCTGCTCCAGATCCTGGCGCGGCACGCGCGCGCTCGCCATCCGGCCCGCCAACCGCCCCACCAGCGGGCTCATCCGCTTGACGAGCTCCGCCTTCGCGGCGCCGTCGCCGGCCGCCGCCAGCGCTGCCAGCCGCCCGGCCGGGTCAGCCGGCACGCATCACGATCCCGGCCCCGTCGCCGTCGATCTCGACGTCCGTGACGAGCCCGCGCAGGGCCTGCCCGCACGCGCGGAGGCCCTTCGGCTCGAGCGGTCGCACGGCGACCGTCAGGCGGCCTTCGTCCGGCGTGACCTCGATCAGGAGCGGACGACCGGCGCCGCGGATCGCGAGCTCGACCGCCATCACGAGCTCGTCGAGCACCGCAACGTCGAGGCCGGCGCGCGCGCCCAGCGCGAGCAGCACCGGCTCGACAACCGCAGCGGCGGGCGCCGCACCCAGCACGCGCAGGCTCACTGTGCCGTCGATCACCGCCACCGACGAGCAGGTTACCCCGTCGCCCGGCCCTCAGAACCTCGATTGACACCGATTCGGAGCGGCACTAGGGTGGCGCATGTCATCGGCGCTCAGAGGCGAGCTGTGCGTCCCCGCCGGTCGCGGGGGCGGGACGTGAACACCCCGGAGACCGCCCCTGCGGGCATCGCGGGCTCCGAGCTGATCGACGAGGCGCCCGCCGCGATCGTCGCGACCGCGCCCGACGGCACCGTGACCGCCTGGAACCGGCGGGCGGAGCAGCTCTTCGGGTACACCGCCGAGGAGGCGGTCGGGCGCACGCCGGAGGAGCTCGGCGTCAGCGAGGCGGCGGCGGCGCTCGGATCCCGGACGCGCGCCGGCGACGTATGGGAGGGCGAGGTGGCGGCCCTGCGCAAGGACGGCAAACACATCCGCGTGCACGTCGTCAGCTCGCCGGTGACCGACGCCGACGGGAAACCCGCCGGAAGCGTCAGCGTCGCGCTCGAGGCCGCTCCCGCGGACGGTGCCCAGCCGGCCCAGATGCGGCTCGAGCTGCTGCTCCAGGCGAGCGAGCTCCTGGCCCGCGCGCTCGACGCCGACGCCGGCCTGCAGGGCGTCGCCCGGCTGGCGGCCTCGTGGCTCGCCGACGTCTGCGCGTTCGACCTCCTCGACGACGACGCCGGCATGCGCCGGGTGGCGGTGGCCGACGCCGACCGCGCCCGGGCGCCGCTCACCGAACGGCTCCGCGCGTTCCCGCCCGACCCCGACGCCCTGCACATGACCGCCGCCCTGCACGAAGGCCGCACCGAGATCCTGCACGACCTGTCCGACGAGGTCTTGCGCGAGCGGCTGCACCGCCCCCGCCACATCGAGGTCGTGCGCCAGATCGACGCGCGGTCGGCGCTGATCCTGCCGCTCGCCGCCCGCGGCCGCACCCTCGGCGCGATGCTGCTCCTGGCCTGCGGCGACCGGCCGCCGTTCAGCGCCGACGACGTCGCCGTCGCCGAGGAGCTGGCCCGGCGAACGGCGGTGGCGGTCGACAACAGCGTGCTGCTGCGCGCCGCCCAGGAGCGGGCCGACGCGGCCCAGCGGCTGCAGCGGCTCTCCGACGCCGCACTCTCACATGTCGACCTCGACGACCTGCTCGAGGAGATCCTGGCGCTCCTGCGCAAGGAGCTCGACTCCGACGCGGCCGCCGTGCTCCTGATGGAGTCGGACGCGGAGCACCTGGCAGTGCGCGCGGCCAGCGGGGCCGGCACCGAGGCGGGGCTCGGCGCCCGCATCGCCGCCGCCGACCCCTCGATCGCGGCGCCCGTGGCCGCCGGCCGGCCCATCGTCGTCCACGACCCCACCGAGGCCGAGATGGGGCCGCTCCAGCTCGACCGCGGCGTGCGCACGCTGCTGGCGGCGCCCCTGCGGGTCGGGCCGCGCACCGTCGGCGTGCTCCAGACCGACTGGCTGGCGCCGCGGCCGCTCGGCCAGGACGAGATCGACCTGATCGGCCTCGCCGCCGGGCGGATCGCGCTCGCCGTCGACCGCGCCCAGGCCTACGAGGCGGAGCACGACGCCCGGCTGCGGCTCGAGCTGCTCGCCCGCACGTCCGACGTGCTCGGCGAGTCGCTCGACTTCCGCGCGGCGCTCGGCAGCCTCACCCACCTGATCGTGCCCCACCTGGCCGACTGGTGCGCCGTCGACCTCGTCGAGCCCGACCGCTCCCACCGCACGTGGGTGGCGCACTCCGACCCGGCCAAGGTCGAGCTCGCCCACGAGCTCGTGCGCCGGTACCCGGCCGACCCCGAGACGGCGGCCGGCGCGAGCGGGCTGCGCGCCGGCGAGGCCTCCCCGGTGCAGCGGGTGCCCCCCGCGTTCGCCGAGACGGGTGCCGACGAGGAGCACCGCGCCATCCTCCGCGGCCTCGACGTCCGCTCGGTGATCGTCGCGCCGCTGACCGCCCGCGGCCGCATCCATGGCACCCTCACCCTCGTCACCGCCGAGTCGGGGCGCACGTACGGGCCAGACGACGTGGCGTTCACCACCGAGCTCGCCCGCCGGGCGGCGACGGCGATCGACACCGCCCGCCTGTACCAGGACCGCGACCAGGTGGCGCGCACCCTCCAGCGCAGCCTCCTGCCGCCCGACCTGCCCGACGTGCCGGGGATCGAGCTCGCCGCGGTCTACCACCCTGCGGGGGGCGGCGGCGACGTCGGCGGCGACTTCTACGACGCGTTCGAGACCGGCGAGAGCGGCCTCTTCCTGGCGATCGGCGACGTGTGCGGGAAGGGCGCGCCGGCGGCCGCCCTGACCGGCATCGCCCGCCACACCGTGCGTGCCGCCGCGGTGCGCGAGCGCTCGCCGAGGGCGATCCTGCGCACCCTCAACCAGGCGCTCCTGCGGCAGATGATCGAGCACCGCTTCTGCACCGTGGCCGTGGGAAGGCTCGAGGCGCGCGAGGGCGGAGCGCGCCTGACCGTCTGCTGCGGCGGCCATCCCCCGCCCCTGCTCGTCCGCAGCGACGGGAGCGTCGAGGAGGCGGGCACGCCGGGGACGCTGCTCGGCATCTACGAGCAGGTGCAGCTCTCCGACCTCACCGTCGACCTCGAGCCCGGCGACGCGGTCGTCTTCCACACCGACGGCGTGACCGAGGAGCGGCGCGAGGGACGCATGTTCGGGGAGGAGCGGCTGGCGGAGCTGCTGCGGGTTTCCGCCGGTCTCAGCGCCGCCGGAATCGCCGACCGGATCGAGCGGGCGGTGCTCGAATTCACCCCCGGACCTCCGGCTGACGACGTTGCCGTGATTGTCCTACGCCTAACGGGGAATGACTAGAGCCATGACTGGTCGGGTATCCGAGACCGCGATGACGCCACGGTCATCCGGGTTCGAGCTCGAGCTGGCAGCCGAGACGGACAACGTCCCGCTGGTTCGCCATGCCCTGCGTGGCCTGCTCGAGGCGTCGGGTGTGGGCGAGGAGCGGATCTCCGACATCACCCTCGCGGTCACCGAGGCCTGCGCGAACGCCGTCCTCCACGCATATCCGGACACGGCGGGCCAGTTCGAGGCCTCGGCCGATCTCTCGGCCGCCGGGGAGCTGGTGGTCACCGTGCGCGACCACGGGGCGGGCATGGCGCCGCGGGTCGACAGCCCCGGGCTCGGCGTCGGCCTGCCGGTGATGGCGGCGATCGCCGACGCGCTCGAGATCGACACCACCGACGGCGCCGGCACCGTCGTCCGCATGACGTTCGGCGTCGCGACCGTGCCGTGAGTCCGCCCGGGTCTCGGTTATCCTGCACGGCGTGGTGAGCGGGATCGTCGTCGAACGAGCGGAGCCCGGCGTCGAGGTGGTCGTCGTCACCGGTGAGCACGACCTCTCCACCGCGCCGGAGCTGGAGCGGCGGCTGGAGGCCGCGCTCGACTCGGGTCAGCCGGTGGTGATCGACCTGCTGGGGACGACCTTCATCGACTCGACCGTGCTGCGCGTGCTGATCTCCGCCCGCGAGCACGCGGGCGAACGCTCGGTCGGGTTCCGCTGCGCGCTCGGCGAGACCACCGGCCACGGCGTCCGCCGCCTGATCGAGCTGACCGGGATGGGAGACCGGCTGGAGGCCGTCCCAACGCGCGCCGACGCCATCGCCGGCGCCGCCGCCCACGCCTGACCGCCGCCTCGCCGCCGCTACGAGGCGACGGCGGCGGAGTCGATCTCCTGGGCGATCGTCTCGAGCGACCCGCGCAGCAGCCGGGAGACGTGCATCTGGCTGATGCCCGTGCGGGCGGCGATCTCGGCCTGGGTGAGGTCGTGGTAGACGCGCAGGCCGACGATCCGGCGCTCGCGCGGCGGCAGCGCCCGCATCGCCCGCTCGAGCAGGTCGCGATCCTCGGTCGCCGTGAAGCCCGGCTCCTCGGAGGCGAGCACGCGACCCGCCGGAAGGCCCTCGCCGGCCGCGGTCTCGGACGCGGCGTCAGGCTCGACCAGCGGTTCGGCCGTGTAGGCACGGCCGGCGGCGATCGCCTCGGCGACCCGCTCCTCGGTCTCGCCGGTGGCCTCCGCCAGCTCCTCGAGCGACGGCGAGCGGCCGAGCCGGTGGCCCATGCGCTCGCGCACTGCGGCCACGCGCCGGCTCAGATCCTGCAGCGAGCGGGGCACGCGCACAGCCCAGCCGCGGTCGCGGAAGAGGTGCATGATCTCACCGTCGATCGTCCGGGCCGCATACGCCCGCAGCGGCACGCCGCGGGAGGGGTCGTAGCGGTCGACCGCCTGGATCAGGCCGACGTAGCCGGTCTGCTCGATGTCTTCGAGCGGCAGGCCCCGGCCGTGGTAGCGGCGCGCGATCGAGCGCACCAGGCCCGAGTGCCGCATCACCAGCTGCTCGCGGGGTGCGGGGTCGCCGCCCTCGCGATGCGCGGCGATGAGCTCGATGTCGGTGCGGTGTGTGAGAGAATCCATCCGGTTGCAGTGCTCCTTCCGGGGTTTGGCCGTCGTAGAGGAACTGTGCGGGCATGCATCCTTCCCAAACATCCCGGACGGCCCGTGAGACGGTCGTGCCTCGAGTCAACGGCACCGGAGCGGCAGCCGTGGTGGCCGATGCGAGCGACGGGGTAAGGTGTCCGGCGAATGGACGACGCCAGCAGCAGGGGTGCTCCGAGGGCCGCATCCGCGCGGTTCACGCGCGATACGGTGGAAGAGACGGCGACCGTCGTGAAGGTCGACGGCGAGCTCGACATCAACTCGGCGGACGCGCTCCGCGAGGCGCTCGATGCAGCCGAAGCGGAGGGCTGCTCGGTGCTGCGGGTCGACGCGGCGTCGGTAACGTTCCTCGACTCGACCGCGCTCGGCGTGATCCTGGCGTCCGCGCAGCGGATGGCGGAGCGCGGCGGCCGCTTCGAGCTCGTGTGCGGCTCGCCCTCGATCCGGCGGATCCTCGACATGACGATGATCAGCCGCACCGTCCACCTGTTGCCGTAGGCGATCGCGCGTTCCGGTGTTTGGGCAACACGCCCGCCCGGGTAGCCAATTTCGATGCTCTCGAACGTCGTCGGATTCGTCTTCTGCGTGTTGCTTCTGGCCCTGTGGCTGGGCGCGCGGCGCGAGGATCGCCTGGCGCGGGAGGCCTTGTGCCGGCACAAGTGGGTGCTCGAGTCGCTCTACGACGAGGGCCGGCTCTGGCACCGGCGCTGCGTCCGCTGCGGCAAGCAGGAGCCGGTGGGAGATTCCCGCGCAGCCGCCGTGCACAGGGCGCCGACCCGCGTCCGGCGGCACGACCGCAACGAGCCGCGCCGCTAGGACGGCGACGGGAACCCTCCCGCGCACGGTGGGGACAGTCCCCGTCACAACTTTGCAACAGCCCCCGTTCGGGGTCTGACCCCGGTTAGGCGGCGACCGCGGCGCGGGCCTCGACGGCGCCGGCGAGGCCGGAGATGACGTCCACCAGCTGCTCGCGGATCTCGTCGTCGAGCAGGATGCCGTCCTCGCCCATCTTGCGATGGGCGTGGCCGAGGATGACCTCGCCGTCGACGACCCGGGCGCCCGCCGCGCCGAGCACCTTGCGGAGCTCGGCCTGCGCCCACACCGCACCGAAGGCGCCGGTGCTGGCGCCGACCACGGCGACCGGGAGATTGCGCAGGACGTTCGTGGCGTGCGGGCGCGACGCCCAGTCGAGCGCGTTCTTCAGCTGGCCGGGGATCGACGAGTTGTACTCCGGGGTGGAGAAGAGGACGGCGTCGGCCCCGGCGAGCGCCGCGCGGAACGCGGCGACCGCCTGCGGGGCCGGATCGACGTCGTCGTCCTCGTCGTACGGGGGGACGTCCCGCAGGCCATCCCACACCTCGAGCTCCACGCCTTCGGGCAGGTGCCGGGCGGCGCAGCGCAGGAGCGCCGTGTTGTGCGAGTCCGCGCGCAGGCTGCCCGAGACGCCGAGGATCTTCATCGCGGCGGTTACTCCTTCACCAGATAGAGCTCGGCGTCGAGGGTGACCTCGTTCGCGAGCGCCGACTTGCCGCTCGGCAGCGGGTTGTTCCAGTTGATGCCGAACTCCGTCCGGTCGATCGTGCCGGCGAGGGTGATGCCGATCCGCTCGCGGCCGTAGGGATCCGTGATCTGCTCGCCGACCTCGCCCGTCAGCGTCACCGGCTTCGTCACGCCCTTGATCTCGAGGTCGCCGTCGACGGCGATGCGGTCGCCGTCCACGCGCACGTCGGTCGAGCGGAAGCGCAGGTCGGGCGTCCGCTCGGCGTCGAAGAAGTCGGGCGCGAGCAGGTGGGAGACCAGGCTCGGCTCCTGCACCTTCACGTTCTCGGCCTTCGCCTCGCCGGTCAGGCCGGCCTCGCCGTCGGCGACCGAGAGGGTCGCGGCGACGGGCGAGAAGCTGCCCCGGAACGTCCCCACCATGTACTTGACGGCGAAGCCGACCTGGGAGTGGACGGGGTCGAGCTGCCACGTCCCGGCGGGCAGGACTGCGGCCTTCGTGGACTCGATGGTGCTCATGCTGAAACCTCCGTGGAGAAAACTTGACTACGCAAGAAACTCTAGCAAGAGAAACATGACCCGTCAAGTATTGACCCCGCAACGACCTGCCGGGCGTTGGGGCCAGGCCCCAAGGGCGGGGCCTGGCCCCGAGGTGGTCGGTCGGCGTGCTCCAAGCTGCCGCCTCTAGACTCGTGAGGGTGAC
>Ga0207707_10006165_pt1 | contig 10475 bp, 8 predicted proteins | sample KBSC83BmetaG_FD_184336 | JGI IMG/M metagenome (GOLD analysis project Ga0207707, IMG submission 184336) | Corn rhizosphere microbial communities from Kellogg Biological Station, Michigan, USA - KBS C8-3B metaG (SPAdes) (version 2) | ecosystem: Host-associated > Plants > Roots > Rhizosphere ... | reverse complement strand
AAGCTCTCTACGGCCCGACGTGGCCGCAGCAGTCCCTGGATCCGCTGCGCCTGGCTTTCGAGCATTTCGAGCGGCTGTTCGCCGGCAAGATTCCCGGCTATTTCGGCGTCGATACTGTCTATCACGACCGCCAGCACACGTTGGACGTGACGCTGGCGCTGGCGCGGTTGATCGTTGGATTCGAGCGGCAGGCGAACGAGGCGACTCGTCTGGGAGGGGAGCGCGCGCTGGTCGGCCTGGTCGTTGGTTTGTTCCACGATGTCGGTTATCTGCGCCGCGTGGATGAGCGCGAGTCGCGCAACGGCGCCGAGTTCACCCGCACCCACGTCTCGCGGGGATCGCGCTTCCTCGAGGAGTTTCTGCCGGTGCTCGGCCTCGGCCACTGGACGCCCGTGGCCTGCGAGATCATCCACTTCACCGGCTACGAAGTGCCGTTCGCGCAGATCGAGGCGCGTGTCCCGGACCCGCGCGACATCATGCTCGGACACCTGATCGGCACGGCCGACATGGTTGGCCAGATGGCCGATCGCTGCTATCTGGAAAAATGCCGCGACCGGCTGTATGCCGAGTTCGTCCTGGGCGGCGTCGCCCTGCCGCTCGCGGCGAACGGCGGCCGCCAGGTCAAGTACGCCTCCGGCCTGGATCTGCTGCGACAAACGCCCGGGTTCATCGCGGAAGTCAGGACGAAACGGCTGGATGGGGAGTTCCACGCCGCCTACCGTCACTTCGAGAACCTCTACGGCGGGTCGAATCCCTACATGGAAGCGATCGACCGCAACGTCACCTACCTGCGGCAGATCCTGCGCAGCGAGAACTGGCGCCTGCTCCGGCGCAATCCCCCGATCTTCGCCGCGTCCCACGATCCGATGGCGACCATGCGGGGGCTGATGCTCGGGTACATCAAGAAGGTGTGGCAAAACCGGTAGCGCACGATTCGAGTCACCACCACACTTCCACCGCCGCTGCGTTTACCTCACCACCTGGGTGGCAAAGCCGCTGAGCGGCGGCGGCGCGTCGACATTATTCACATAACGCGCGTGGATTTCCGGTAACCGCGCCAGCACCCACTCCCTGGCGCAGAGCTCGCTGCCCGCGACTGCCTCGGCGAGCACCTCCACGGTGAGCGCCTCCAAGGCCGGCACCGACACCGGGGCGTAGCTCAAATGCCACGGCTCGGGCAACACGCCGCCGCGGTCGCGCGTGTAGGGGCGAAAGAAGCCAAAGCGCTGCATGTTGGCGGCGAGCCAAGCGTCGAGTTTGGCGAAAATGCCACGCGGCGCGAACTCCGCCGCCGTCAGTTGGGGCCGGTACCCCGGGGGACAGGCGGAACGGTCGATCACGTCCAGATCCGTGCCCCAATGATGCCGGCTCGCGCCCGGCAATGCCGACCACAGCAGAATGGCCTCCACCGCCGCGGGCTCATCCAACCCCGCGCGCTCGAGCTCCTGGCCGGCGCGATCGAGCAGGGGCCGCTCGCCGCGATATTTGCCGTTCCAGATCGAGCGCTGGCGCTCGAAGTCACGAAAGCTCGACACCACCTCCAGCTCGATGCCCGCGCCACGCGCCGCCGCCGCCAGAGCGAGCAACGCCGGGACCGCGCCGGTATGCACCGTGCACGCCAGTTCTGCCACCTCGATGACGTGGGAGGCCACCCGCCCTGTGAGCTGCTTTGGATCGAGCATTGCCTTGAATTCTAGGGTCGAACCGTCCGCCGGCGTCAAAAAATCCGACACACGCCCCGGTCCCTGCGAGTAGCCCTAGGGGCAGGTGACGGTTAATATCCCTGCAGCGACAGAGACTTTGATCAGAACCAGGGGAAGCTTCCGCGAGGCGCTTGGGCGCCTTCCGGATCGGTGTGAGCGCAGTTACTCTCAAGTTGAAGTATGCGAGCGCGGCCTTCGTGGTCGTGTTGCTCGCTATGGTCGCTCTCGCCGCGCTGTTCGCGTGGCAGGACGATCTGGAGACGCGACGCCTCAGCAGCGTGGCCGAGAGTTCTCTGCGCGAGCGTGTCGCGACCGAGCTGAGCGCGCGTGCGTCGGAGACCGCTGAGCACGCTGCGGACGCTGTCGCAAGCGCGGTGGCCTCGCGCGATGCGGCAGGTTTGTCGCGTCACCTGCAGGAATTCATCGACGACAGCACCGTCACCGAGATCGGCGTGACTGACACCGCTGGTGTCATTCTCTTCAGCTGGAAGCGCTCCGATCAGGTAGACAAGGGCGTGCTGCGCTCGGAAGCCACGGCACCCGTGCGCGAAATGGTGGAGACCATTCCGGGCGCGGCGACTCCGCACACCTTCGGACAATTGCGCCTGGTGTTGGAACAGGCGGCGCCACCGTCCTCGGCAACACTGACCGACCGGCTGGCGTTTGCGAAGAACGCGCAACTGCAGGACACGCTGCTGCTCGCGGGTGCTCTCGCTTTGCTGGGCGGCCTCCTGGGTGCCGGGCTCGCGTGGCGCGCCGCTCGCAAGCTCGAGAGACCGATCGTCACTCTGATCCGCGGCGTCGAGCGCATCGGCCAGGGCGACTACACGCGGCCGCTGGAAGTGCGGCGCCGGGATGAGATCGGCGAGCTGCAGCAGGCGCTGGAGAAAATGCGCGGCCGGCTGCGGCAGGGGACGATCAACAAGAACTACCTGCACAGCGTGCTGAACAGCATGACCGACGCCGTATTCGTGACTTCGCCCGACGGGGTGATCAAGGTCGCGAACTCCGCCGCCTGCAAGCTGTTGCAGTACGGCGAGGAGGAAATCCTCGGCCGCGGTATTGCCGCCGTCCTGGAAGAGCGCGAGCGGGAGGGATTCGACCTTCTGCAAGCTGCGCAGGAGACGCGCGAGACCGTCGTCCGCACGCGCACGGGCCAGACCATTCCAGTGTCCCTGACGGGTTCCCACATCGCGAGCGATGACCCGCAGTTCCAGGGCAATATCTTCGTCGCGCGCAACATTACGGACCGCAAGCGGGCCGAGCGCCGCATCCGCTATCTGGCCCGTTACGATGCTCTGACGAAGATTCCGAACCGGATGCAGTTCCACCACTTGCTGCAGCAGACCATCGCGCGGTCCCTGCGCAGCGGCCAGGTCGTGGCGCTGCTGTATCTGGACATGGATCGCTTCAAGGAAGTGAACGATACCTTCGGCCACGGCTCTGGCGATCGCGTCCTGGAGGTGCTGGCGGAAAGGCTGACGCGAGCCCTGCCGAAAGACACCATCATCGGCCGGCTCGCCGGCGATGAGTTCGCACTGTTCGTCGACGGACTGCCGGCGGATGCCGACAACCGCGGGCCCATCGCCCACCTGGCACGCGCCATCCTCACCGAAGTCGCGCGTGCGTTTCAGCTGAATCAGCATGAAGTGTTTCTGACGGCGAGCATCGGCATCGCGTTCTGCCCGCGTGATGCGGAAAATGTCATCGACCTGATCCGCAACGCCGACGCCGCGATGTATTACTCGAAGCAGAACGGCGGCAATACCTTTGCGTTCTACTCCCCGGAGATGAACGCCGCCGCGGTCGAGCGGTTGATGCTCAAGAGCAAGCTGCGTCGCGCGCTGGAGCGCGACGAGCTGGTCATTCGCTATCAGCCGAAAGTGGACCTGCGCAATGGACGCATCATTGGTGCCGAGGCACTGCTGCGCTGGCGGCTGCCCGGTCATGGCGATATTCCGCCCTCGCAATTCATTCCGCTCGCCGAGGAGACCAACCTCATTCTGGATATCGGCGAGTGGGTGCTGAACCGGGTGTGCATGGACTATCGCCACATGCAGACCGAGGGCGGGGATCCGGGGCGGATCTCCCTCAACCTGTCGCTGAAGCAGCTGCGCCAGGCGAGCTTCATCCTGCGTTGCCGCTCCGTGTTCCGCCGCCACAGCGTCTCTCCGACCTCCTTCGAGCTGGAGATCACCGAGACCACCCTCATGGCGGACGCCAAGCGGACGGTGCGGCTGCTCGATGAGCTGTATGCCATGGGCTTGCATCTGTCGATCGATGACTTCGGCACCGGGTATTCCTCACTGTCGGCGCTGCAGCAATTCCCGATCGGCACCTTGAAGATCGACCAGTCGTTCGTGCGTGATGTGAGCGAGGATGCGGGCGATGCCACGATCGTCCGCACCATCATCGAGATGGGGCGAAGCCTGGGGATGGAAGTGGTGGCGGAGGGTGTCGAGTCGCTGCGCCACCTGGAGTTCCTGCGCCGGCACAACTGCCACTTCGCGCAGGGCAAGCTGTTCGGAGAGCCGTGCACGTCGGAGGAGCTGCTGGCTCTGCTGATGCGGCAGTCTTCGGGCACCGCGCCTTTCGGGCACCTGATACCGCACGCAGACGAGCTGGCCAGTCGCTCGGCCTAAGCGCGTAAGCCTCACGGGCCGCACGCTGATCGAATGCCGTTCCCTTCGCGCTTTCGCCTGTGGCGGCGGCTGATCCTCACCGCGATCGCCGTGGCGTGGGCGGGAACTGCGTACTGGCAGACGTACAAGCCCATGCCCGAGGGCACGAGCATCGCCTCGAAGGGGTACGACGTCCCCAGCGGTAACGTGACTTTCATTGCCGACATCACCGCCGCGGATGCTTACGGGCGCCCGGTGGTAAGCCAGGCCATCTTCGATGAAGTGCTGCGAGCCGTCCGGTCCGCGCGCCAGTTCATCGTCCTGGACTACTTCCTCTTCAACGACTGGCATGGATCGCTCGCCGCCCCGGGGGCCCCGCTGCGAGCGATCTCCGGCGAGCTGCGCGATGCGCTGATTGCGCAGCGCCAGGCCCATCCGGATTTGAAGGTGCTGTTCATCACGGACCCGATCAACGAAGTCTACGGGAGCGAGCCTTCCCGGGATCTGATCCTGTTGCGGGGCGCGGGCGTGAACGTCGTCGTCACGGACCTGGACCGATTGCGGGATTCGAATCCGATCTACTCAGGTTTCTGGCGGCTCGCCATCCGCTGGTGGGATGGAAGCGGCCGGGGCACGGGTTGGCTTCCCAACCCACTCGATGAAGACGACCGGCCCATCACCTTCGGCTCCTGGGCGCGGCTCATCAACTTCAAGGCCAATCACCGCAAGGTCATCATCGCAGATGACGGACAGGGGGGCCTGACGGGCATCGTCGCTTCAGCCAACCCGCACGACGCCAGCAGCGCTCATTCGAACGCCGCCGTGAAGGTTTCCGGCGCCGTCCTCGTTCCGCTGCTGCAGAGTGAGCTGTCGATAGCGCGCTTCTCGGGCTGGCAGGGCCAGTTGGAGGTTCCCGCCGGGTTGGCCTCTGGCTCAGATACCAATGGCGCGGGGGTCGCAGCCGGTCGGGTCGCACGGGTCCAGGTAATCACCGAGGGTGCGATTCTCAGCAGCCTGCTCGAGCGCCTCAATGCGGCCGGAAATGGCGACAACATCGACATCGCCATGTTCTACCTCTCCGACCGCGCCGTCATCGAGGCGCTGCTGGATGCCAGCCGGCGCGGCGCCGCAGTCCGCCTCATCCTCGACCCCAACAAGGACGCCTTCGGCCACGCCAAGTCCGGCATCCCCAACACGACGGTGGCCAGCGAGCTGGTCTCCGCGAGCGATGGGAAGATCCGCGTCCGCTGGTACCGCACGCACGGGGAGCAGTTCCACACCAAGCTCGTCATGGTCTACGGGGCGCAGCGGTTGTGGTTCACAGCGGGCTCGGCGAACCTCACGCGGCGCAACCTCGATGACTACAACCTGGAGGCGAATCTGAGTGTCGAGATCGGGCGTGCTTCGGGCCTCGCGACACAGCTGCTGGACTACTACGACACCCTCTGGAGCAACCGCGCGGCGCTCGGAATCGAGTACACGGCCGACTTTGCGGTCTACTCCGATCCCGCACAGTCGCACTACTGGCTTTATCGGCTGATGGAGGTCACCGGGCTGTCGACTTTCTGACCCGCGGCGGAGGCTGCATCCGCGGCATGCGTGGCCACGGAAGACAGCGCCATGTTGGTAGCGTCCTCGAAAGCCGCCACGACGTCGCTCAGCTTGTTGGCAGCCGCATCGGCCGAGCCTTCCGCGACGAAAGTCGAGAGGACCTCACGCCCCGAGCGGCGTCCGAACGTGCAGTCGAGAACCACGTGTACCTGCGGAGGGGCCCCCGCATGTGCGGCGCTGCTCGTCTGGTAATCCGCATCGAACCGCCGGATCCTGATCTGCAGCAGATACTCCGCGGGAAAGGAGCTCTCCGAGCTCTGGACATCCGACCACGAGCCCGACGCGCGCAGCGCCTCCACCGTCAACTCCTCCACGACCTCGGGAAGGGCCGCGGGCCAGCGGCTGGCGGTATAGAAGCTCATGCGCCGATTGGACTCCAGCAGCATGATGTGGGAGGAGTCCAGGCCCGGACCGGGGACGGGCCGCCCGACACGAATCGGGGGCAGGTTGGTGGAGCGCGTGCCGGGTGGCGCTGCGACCTTGGCGCGCAAGTAGTACACCTGCTCGGGCGGCACATTGCTGCGCAGCAGCCCCGAGCAGCCGGCGAGAAGCAGCAGCGCCACGATGGCCGCTCGCGCGACAGCTGTTCTGATCATCGCGGGATCTCCACGCCTCGCTCCGGTGGCTGGTAGAGAATCTGGGAGGGATTCTCGCGCAGGCTGCGCGAGAGCTCCTGAATCTGTTCCGCGGCCGCCCGCCCTTCGCGCAGGAAGCGCTCCAGGTCCGGCAACCCCTCACGGGTGAACGAGCGGACATCCTGACGGTTGTCCTCGATGATCCGATCGAGCTGACCGGTCGCATCGGAGAGGTGGTCGGCGGCCGTGCGCGCATGCTGTACGGCCGCGACGATCTCCGGCCCGGCGGACTGCACGACCGAGTGGGTGCTGTCCGCGGTCGCGGCCAGCTCCTTGGCGGCGCTGCGCAGATCGAGCACCAGGGAGTTCACCTGGCGCAGGGTGTCGGGAAGCTCCGCCGTCGCCTTCTCCATGTTCGCGAACGAGTGCGACAGCGAATCGATGTTGCTGTCATTGAGCAGCCGTCCGGCGCGCTCGATGACCTTGCCGGCGGAAGCGACGACCTCCGGCAGGCTGGCGAGGAACACATCGAATCCGGAATGCGCCGAGCGGATCACGGGGTACTTCTCGCTCGGAACTGCCGGGATGAGCTGGCGATTGTCACGCACGGTCTGCAAGTCGATGTACAGCAGTCCCGTCACCCCCTGCAGCGACAGCTCCGCGACCGTCGCCGTCGATATGGGCGCCGACGAATCGATATCGGCGATGACCTGGACCCGGCCGGCATCCCGCGGGTCGACGCGCATGGTCACCACACGGCCTACGTCCACGCCCAGATAGCGCACCGCAGCGCCTCGGGCGAGGCCGCTGACACTTCCGTCGAAATAGATCTCGTATCGCTGGTAGCTCCTGTGCTCCCGCGTGTCCGAATACCAGTACACGAACAAGGCGCCGATCAGGGCGACGATCAGGACGAAGGCGCCGACGGCAGCATAGTTTGCTTCACGCTCCATGCGGATGCTCCAGGCGCGTATGCGCGCGTTCGCCGTGGAAATAGGCCTGGATCCACGGATGTGGATTGTTGACGATGCGCTCGAGCGTATCGGTCTCCATGTGCCGGTCGACGATCACGCCGACACGATTGCAGGTACGGAAGATCGTGTCCAGATCGTGAGTGATCATCACCACGGTCAGGCGCAGCTGCTTCTGCAAATAGAGCACCAACTCGTCGAATTCCGCTGCGCTGATGGGGTCGAGCCCCGAGGTCGGCTCGTCCAGGAACAGCAGCCTCGGATCCAGTGCGAGTGCCCGGGCGAGGGCCGCCCTCTTGATCATCCCTCCCGAGAGCTGCGACGGCATCTTCCGCGCCGCGTCCGGCTCGAGGCCCACGAGACGGATCTTGAGCATCGCCAGCTCGTCGAGCTCGTGCGCAGCCAGGTCTACGTGCTCGAGCATCGGGAGTTGCACGTTCTGCAAGACCGTCAGGGAGGAGAACAGAGCGCCCTCCTGGAAGGTGACCCCGTAGTGCGCCTTCACCGAGTGCAGCTGCGCGGGGGACATCTGCGTGATATCCCGGCCCTCGATCCGGATCACTCCCGCCTGGGGGCGGCGCAGCCCCAGGACGCTTCGCAGCAGCACCGACTTGCCCGCGCCCGAGCTGCCGACGATTCCGAACACCTCGTCCTCCTGGACCTCCATGTTGAGCCCGTCGTGCACCAGCTGCGCCCCGAACCGGTTCACCAGCCCGCGCACTTCCAGGATCGGATACCTCATACGTCCAGCTCGAGGAACAGCACGGCGAACACGGCGTCGGCGAGGATGACCAGGAAGATCGACTGAACGACGGCGACGGTGGTGAGCCGACCCAGCTCCCGCGAGGAGCCGCGCACCTGCATGCCGCGATAAGCGCCCGCCAGCGCGATCGCGAGCGCAAACACGGGAGCCTTGATGATGCCGACCCAGAATGTGGTCGGCGCGATCGCCTCGTTCACGCGGTCCACGAACTGGGTGAGGGGCATGTCGAGCAGGAATCGGCACAGCAGGGCACCGCCCATCAGTCCGATGATGTCGGCGATCACCGTCAGCAGCGGCAGCGCGATGATCAGTCCCAACACCCGCGGCAGGACCAGCACCTCGAAAGGATCCACTCCGGTGGCGATCAGGGCGTCGACTTCTTCGTTCAGCTGCATGGCCCCGATCTCGGCCGAGAAGGCGCTCCCGGAGCGGCCGGCGACGATGATTGCCGTCAGCAGCACCCCCAACTCCCGCAGCACGCCGATGGTGACCAGGTCGACGACGAAGATCGTGGCACCGAAGCTGATGAGCTGCTGCGCGCTCATGTAAGCGATGATGACGCTGATCAGAAAGGCGATCAGCGCAACGATCGGGATTGCAGTGATGCCCGTGTCATAGACGTGGCGGGCGATCGAGATCGGCCGGAGCCGGTGCGGATGCAGCGCCGCCCTTGCGAACGTCACGGATACGCGGCCGAGGAACGCCACGCCCTGGCGCAGGTGGCGCGCGAAGCGTATGGAACTGCGCCCGATATCGATGAGCGGCCGCCGGATGGCCCCCTCGAGATGCATATCGGAGGCAGGGGTCGACTGCGGCAACGCGGGCCGTTGCGGCGGCGCTTGGTCCGAGAGCGTCTGGTCAACCAGGCGCAGCTGATCCGGCTCAGCTCCGCGAAAGGTGGCCTGGATCTGCTGCGCTGCCAGCTGTCGCAGCAGCTCCCGCAGCCGCCAGGCTCCGGACAGATCCAGTGCGGCCAGGCGGTCGGCGACGATCACGACCGTGCTGATCCCGGTGAAATCCAGCGCCGCGAGCGCAGCGTCGATTTCGGGCATCTTCAGGGCCCGCCATTCGCCGGAGAGCTGCAGCTCCAGACTGCCCTCCCCGCGATGCACGTCGAGAAGGGTGCTCAAGCGCGCTCGGACCTCCCCCGGAGGCGATTACCACGGTACGCCCGGCCATCGGTGCCGCACCGCCTGCCCCCCCACGGCGCCCCGCCATCAGCGCGGTGCCGCCAGATGCGCCTCGAGGAACCAGAGGTTCTTGTCGGTCTCGCGCGAGATCTCCGTGAACACGTCGGCCGTGTCCGCGTCGCCCAGGCGTGTGGCGTGATCGATCCCGGCGCGCACCTTGGCGCCGAAATCGGCCAGTGCTGCAGATAGAGCATCCACATGCTGCAGTCCCTCGGCAATGCCTGTTGGGTACGGCTTGAGGCTCGTCGCCTTCGCTACAGCGCCAATCGTACCCTGCGCGGTGCCTCCCAGCGCAGTGATCCGCTCCGCGAGCGTATCGATGTGATCTTCCGTACCTTCCGCGACCTTGTCGAACAACTCGTGGAGGGCAATGAAGCTCGGTCCCTTCACGTTCCAGTGAGCGTGCTTCGCCTGCGTGCCCAGGTCGATCGCGTCGGCCAGGCGTGCATTGAGCAGCTCGATGACTCGCGTACGCGTGTCAGCAGGTAGATCGTTACGTGTATCGTACATGGGCTCCTCCGCCTGATGAAGTAAACGCCCGACAGGGCGGCCCGCAGGGCGAGGCGCGTGAGCGCCGAGTAAATCCTTGGGACCGAGGCGCGTAAGCGCCGACCAGATCTCTGGCGGAATTGTCCCCTGGGGAGGCGAGCACGCCCAATCGTCTGTTCGGATCGCGACGATCACTGGGGTCTATCGGGTTGCGGCGAAGCGCGACCCGGTGTCGCCGGGTCGATCGGGCCTGGCGAGGCAAGACTCAAGTGTCGTCGCGATAGCGGCGTGTGCGGATGGTGGCGTAGATGAGAGCCGCGGCGACGATCAGCCCGAGCCACAGATCGACGTTCATGAACAGGTCGCGGAAGCTGACCACGTCGAACACCGACGGGTAGGTATGCTGTTTCCAGAACGGGCTGCCCGGGACGCCGTGGCCGCGGAAGTTGTTCCACAGGTCGTACCAGACACCGCCCAGGCGGTAGAGCAGCAGGTCGTTGACGTAACGGGTTCCGAAAGCGATGCGCTCCACTACGGTCAGGATGACCGGGG
>Ga0207707_10006162_pt1 | contig 10479 bp, 12 predicted proteins | sample KBSC83BmetaG_FD_184336 | JGI IMG/M metagenome (GOLD analysis project Ga0207707, IMG submission 184336) | Corn rhizosphere microbial communities from Kellogg Biological Station, Michigan, USA - KBS C8-3B metaG (SPAdes) (version 2) | ecosystem: Host-associated > Plants > Roots > Rhizosphere ... | reverse complement strand
ATATACCATCCACGATTACCCTGGCACGCCCGCCCTGTAAACCACCGCTTCCTCCAATCCTTTCAAACTGCTCTGCGCTCCGTCGAAACTCACCCAGGATTCGCCCTTTTTTCTGGTGAAAGCCGGGTTGTCTTTCCCGGAAACTTCAACAGATCCTTCCAGCACGATGAATATCTGTACGGACCGGGAAACGAGGTTCAGCGCATGCCCTTTCGCCAGATGGATCCGGCCCAGCTCGAAATCAGGAGCGGGTGTCGGATAAAGAGCAAGGGATTTTTCCGCGGTCTGCCCGTGGATGATATGGGGAACAGTAGGTTCAAATTTCAGATGCTTCATCAGTTCGGGAACATCCACATGTTTTGCAGTGAGTCCGCCACGCAGCACGTTATCGGAGTTGGCCATGATCTCCACATTCTGGCCTTCGAGGTAAGCATGGGGCACACCGGCATCCTGAAAGACCGCCTGACCCGGTTTTATTTCGACCAGGTTAAAGAAATAAATCGAAAAAATGCCCCGGTCAATATTTCCGCTTTGGTTATACGTGATCGCCGCGCGCGCCGCCCAGAAATCCTCTTTATTCTTTTTCAGTTTATTTACCTGGTAATGCGGAACAATCCGGTCCAGTAAGGTCTTGAGATGCCGGTTCACCTGCGCCTGCGGCATTTCCATCACGTGCCTGTATAAAGCCTGGTAATTCCCATTTCCGAAAACAGGTACCAGAAAATGCAGTTCGGGGATCTCATGCAGGATCCGGTCCAGTTGTTTCACCGGTTTGAAGCCATGCAATAGCCAGAATTCACTGAGCGCCAGCAAAAGTTCCGGTTTATGATTATCATCCCGGTAATTTCTTTCGGGTGCAGCCAGATCGACTCCCTGCTGATTCTCCGTTTCAAATTCTTTCACCGCACTGGCTTTTGAAGGATGAACCTGGATGGAAAGCATTTCCTTTACGTCGAGGATTTTCAAAAGCCAGGGCAATCCCCCGAACTGTTGCATCACTTTTTCCCCCAGCGTCTCTTTCGGATATGCGTGGATATAATCCTTCAGCAGGATCTGCTCTCCTTTCTCATTTGTCAGTTCGGCGCTTCCCCTGCTATGGGTTCCCAGCCAGTATTCCGCGTAGGTTTCACCCTTTTTTACGGGTAGATTCAACAGTTTCGGCAGATAGAAATCTCCCCCCCAGGCGTAGTGTTGTACTTTTCCCCGGACAGGCATCAGCTTACCTTTACTCAGTTCCATATTTTTTATTAGTGGCTCAAAGTAAAGCAAAAATGGCCGCACATAACGAATTTGGAAGAGATGGCGAGTCCATGGCGGCTGAATGGCTCGGCCGGCACGGGTTTGAACTGCTGGTCATGAACTGGAGATCCGGCCGGCTCGAAATCGATATCATTGCCTCAAAGAACGGAGTGTTGCATTTTATTGAGGTAAAATCGAGGCATGATGACCTCTTCGGTCTGCCGGAAGACTGGGTCGGGAAAAAGAAAATGCGGCATTTGCTGAAAGCCGGCGTGGCCTATCAGGAAAAATATCCGGTATGGGATCAGGTGCAGTATGACATCCTTTCGATTTTAGTTGATCAGGACGGCAAACCGGATTTCTTTTTTATAGAAGATGTATATTGCTGGTAATGGTTACCCGAAATACAGGAACTTCAGCAATCCTTCCATTCTACGAGGCAAATATTCAACGTGAGCAGGAATCCATCCGGAAGAAAAAGAAAATAAAGAGCACGCTCGCTTTTTCCAGACTGCTGATCTTTCTGATTGGCGCCGCCCTCTTTTATTATTTCTGGCCTGCGATCGGTTGGGCAGCCATTGCCGCGACCGGAAGCCTCATTCTGCTCTCCGGGCTGGTACTGATGGATGGCGGCAAAACGGATGAGATCAGAAATCATGAAAGGCTGATCCGGATCAACCGGCATGAAATAGATGCCCTGCAGCATCAGCTCGGGGAATATGATGACGGGCGGACTTTCGCCAATCCGGTTCACGCCTACTCGTCCGACCTGGATCTGTTCGGGCCAGCTTCCCTTTTTCAGTTCATCAGTCGCTGCGAAGCAGACCAGTCTAAAAAATTACTGGCAGATTCTCTATTAGAACCGCTTCCGATTCAAACGATCGGCGAGAAACAGGAGGCCGCAAAAGAGGTTTCCGGAAAAACAGCATGGTCCCAGCAATTCCGGTCGCACGCCATGGCCCACCCGCTGAGCTTTCAGACGGAAAAACGTCTGCAGCAATGGATCAGTGATCCGGATCTGCCGTTTAAAGCTCCCTATTGGAAAGGAATTGTTTTTGCTTTTTCCCTGATCAGCCTGGTTACCCTTGCGGCATACATTTCAGATTATCTGAGTTTATCCAACTTCACGCTGCTCCTCCTTATTTTCATAGGCGTGGCTTACGGGATCAGCTCAAAAATCACTCCTGCCTGGGCACTGCTGTCACGCATCGAACCGGAGATGAACGCGCTGTACGAACAGCTTCAGGCCCTGGAGCAGGAATCCTTTCATTCCGCTTTCATGAATGAAGTAAAAAATAAAACCCGGGTTGCTGATAACCTTCCCGCGTCCGCGGCCATCGGGCAGTTAAGGGGTATCCTCAAACGATTTGATTACCGGCTGAACCTCGTCGTCTCCTTCTTCCTGAATACTTTTCTGCTCTGGGACCTTCGCCAGATGCTGGCATTGAACGACTGGAAGAAAAAAAACAGGGAGCACCTGGCAAACTGGTTCTCCGCGGTGGCTGAAACAGAAGTTATCATTAGCATCGCTTCCCTGGTAAAGAATCAGCCGCACTGGCATTTTCCGAAAATCAATGACCGGTATTTTAACCTGCAGATGCAGGATATGGGACATCCCCTGATCCCGGACGAGAAATGCATCACTAATTCCTTCAGCATGAACGGAACCGGGAAGATTGCCATCGTCACCGGCTCGAATATGGCCGGAAAGAGTACGTTTCTCCGCTCCCTGGGAACCAATCTTGTACTCGCCTATATGGGGGCGCCTGTTTACGCCGCTTCCTGCGAAGCCAGCCAGATGTTTGTACTGAGCAGCATGCGGGTAGCGGATAACCTTGCCGAGAACACTTCCACTTTTTATGCGGAACTGAAGAAACTGCAGTACATCATCGAAAACGTGAATCAGCGAAAACAGGTCTTTATCCTGCTCGACGAAGTATTGCGGGGAACCAACTCGGACGACCGGCATGCCGGTACCAAAGCGCTGATCCGGCAGCTGATCCGGCAGCAGGCAGTTTGTGTAATCGCCACCCACGATACCGAACTCGCAAAAGGGGAAGCCGTTGACCATCCCGCAGCCATCAGCAACTATCATTTCGACGGACAAATTCAGGGCGAGGAATTATTTTTCGACTACCGCCTCAGAGAAGGGATCTGTGAAAGCCTGAATGCAACCCTGCTGATGAAAAAAATAGGTATTCATTTTGAGGAGTAATATATTTACGGCCCGCTAGCCTGATTGTTTCATTTCACGAATTTTTCATTTCCATGGACAAGCCCAAGATTAATCTCAGATCCTTCAGAAAACTTGCGATCCGCAATAAAAAAAGATTCAGGAATTTCCTCAGCCGGCTGGAAAAGAGCAAAGCAAAAAACCTGCAGCTGATCACCCTGGAAGCCAACGAACTGGCCTGGGCTGAAACAGACTGTCTCGGCTGCGCCAACTGCTGCAAAACCATGTCACCCACCTATACCCCGAAAGATATTTCCCGCATTTCCGCCCACCTGCAGATGACGCCCCGGGCCTTCCGCGAGAAATGGTTGTATAAGGACAGGACGGGAGACTGGATCAATAAAAAACAACCCTGCCAGTTCCTGGATCTGAAGACAAATCTTTGCGGAATTTATGCCGTGCGTCCGCAGGACTGTGCCGGATTTCCACACCACGGCACAAAAAAAATATCGGAGTACGGACATGTATTCAAACAGAATGTGGAATTCTGCCCGGCTACCTACCGGCTGGTGGAGTTTATGCAGGCCGGACTGGCAGAGGGGAAATGGGAGCTTAAAAAGTAATCCATTTTTAAATTCTGATTCACAATAAGTATTGCCTCATTATGCTGAACTTAGCAGCAAGATGTGGTCTTCCGAAAAAAAAGGATTTAAGGCCTGGCTGCAATTGGAAAAATCCCTTTCCGATCATTCCGTGGAAGCATATCTGCGGGACATAGAAAAGTTTACCCAGTTTCTCGAATTAAAAAACAGCAATCCTGCTCCGCAGGATATTGTTTTGAAAGATCTTCAGGAATTTGTAAAATGGATCGGCGAACTCGGCATGATGGCAACCTCCCAGTCGCGCATCATCTCCGGCATACGCTCCTTCTACAAATATTGTTCGATCGAAAATATCGTAAGCAAGGATCCGACCCTGCTGTTGGAAACCCCCAAACAAAAAAGATCCCTGCCGGATTTCCTGACCATTGCAGAAATCGACCAGATCCTGGAGAGCATTGATCTGAGCACCGCGGAAGGCGAAAGAAACCGCGCCATCCTGGAAACCATGTACAGTTGCGGATTAAGGGTAAGCGAACTGGTGAACCTGCGCATATCGGCACTCTATCCGGATCTTGGATTCATCAAAGTAACGGGCAAGGGAGATAAAGAACGATTGATCCCGATCGGGAAAACAGCGCTCAAATATATTTCGATTTACCGCAAACAGGTTCGTGTGCACAGCACTATTAAACCGGGTCAGGAAGATATCCTCTTTCTCAACCGCCGGGGTGCGAAACTTTCCCGCCAGATGATCTTTTTTTTTCTGAAAGAACTGGTGAAACATGCGGGAATAAAAAAAACAGTTTCTCCGCACACGTTCCGTCATTCTTTTGCCACGCACCTGGTGGAAGGTGGCGCCGACCTGCGCGCCGTGCAGGAAATGCTGGGCCATGAAAGCATTACGACCACCGAGATCTACACACATCTGGACCGGGAATACCTGCGGGAAACGCTTAGAAAATTTCATCCTGCATTTCAGTAAAATCTGCTGTCCGTCAGAAACCCGGGAAAATTCCTGCCGGTATTCAGAAACGAGGCCGAACGTTTTTTTTATACGTCGGAGCCCTTTAGGGGGCCAATACAGTACCGTGTGTTCAATAGCTGTAATTAGAAAAAAGTGCATTTAGGACAGTTGCTTCGCCTAAGTCATGTACTTCGGTCATTATGACGTAATAGTGGTCTCCACTTTTCACATCAACAAGTAATACATGTCCTGGCTCACCATTCGTCCTGTCGTCAATTGCGTCGAGACCAAACTCGGTGATACACGAGTCAACGAAATTGGCCCATGATTGAACCTCTCCCTTGCGACTGAAAATTAAACGATTTAGGGTTCATCCAAGGGCCTGGACCCTCACTAACTAATGTTTGAGATAGAGTTTCGTCATTATCATCAATACTATTTTCGGCATCATTTGAACGGTAAATCGTTTCCCCCATTCCCTCAAGCTGTTGAGCTGCGTCTTCAGTACTTACATCGTTTCCATCCTCATCGACATACCCACCTTTACCACCATTTTTCTGCCAATCGTACGTGAGCATGCCATCAGGATCTATAAATCGTATAGGATTATCGTAGGCGTAAATGTAAGTGCCCCATCTTCTTGATATTTCGCTTAAAGGATCTATATGATTCCACCTCCCAATTTGTGGATCATACATTCTCGCCCCATAATCGTAGTCTTCTAATCCACTTCCGTCGCTGAACTCTTTATTCTGCAGTTCCTTTCCGTTATAGAGATATTTATTTTCAGCATAATAAGGCTTCAGTGCTTTGGATGAGATCCCGGCCATCGTCAACCCGAATGGATAATAATGATCCTCCCCTAACAATGTACGCGTTACTAATATTTATCGGCTTTTATTTTTTTTCGATTTAAAAATACTATGATAACAAAAGTAAATAAAAACACTGCAGGAATAATCATGCCTATAATAATATTCCAGACTTCGGTGCCCTTTTCTTCTCCTTCATAGTTAGCTGTACCTCTGACTTTCATTATTAAATCGACAAATCGATCCAAAAATAAATTTTTAGTCAAGAACAATATGGTTACAATAACAATTGTAAAAACAATACTGTAACCAACTAATATTAGTATCTTCTTTACCATTACAAGTCTATTTGATTTCCCAAAAAATTACGACTTTAGATTTTGTTAAGTCCGAAGCACTTAAAACGTGTTCTGTAAATGTTGGAAAGGTCCGCCTAAACCAGGTTCGAAAGGTTCTTCCCCCCACTCCCGTCATACTCCCTAAAGTATTAGTATTCCATAAATCAATATGATCACCGGTTCTTTCTCCCTTTTTGTCAGTATCTCTATGCCAATAATCCCCAAAGAAAATTATACCGGTTTTACCTTTTACTGCCTCCTCATAAGTTGCCCCCGTCAACTTAAGAGGTGCAGATGATCCGATCTTCTTCCAGTTTTTCAATAGCCAATTAGCCAACTCTTGTGCACTTAGAGCATGGCTCTCTTTGAGGGAACAGTTTCACACGTGCTACCTTTATAACCTTTCAAACTTATGCCGCCTTTTGAGAAGTGCTTCACTAACTTCAATGGCGCATTGATTTTGCTTGAGATTACAAGGGAGTCTTATCAAATACCTTTTCGTTTGTATCTTCGAAAGATCGCAATAGCAATATTAACCAAAGCAAATAAAAAACAAAGCAGCATAACCTCCAACATCACAATGTTTGCATGACCGAACTCAAGGTAGATTTTTCGGTCTCTAAGAAAAATTTCAGCTTGGTTAATTATTTCAAAATAGAGATAAGTTAAGATAAGGTATGAAATACAAAATAATATAAAGGCGAGGTTGCCTATTTTCAAAAAAATACTTTGCAATTTATATGATAAGAATAAATAACAAATAATGATAACTAATATTATTATTGTCTCTCTCATTTACTAATCACTTTTAATATTGCTAAACAGATTTCCTTTGGGTAGTGGAGCATTACTATGCTGAAACCAGTCCAAATATTGTTGAGTAATTTTTTGAAGATTACTATTTGTTCCAGGGTAATTTCTCTCCTTCAAAACATGACTTATTTGCTGAAGTATTTCTTCGTTCCCGGTCCATAATTGAAAACCTGCGTGAGCCGGAGAAGTTGCATCCTGTAAAGCATGAAGGCCAACTCCAAAAGTGAAATATGCGGCCTCAGTCTTCCCATCACTAAGTAGCTTTTTTGCTCTTTCAAATAAAGTCCTAACCCATTTGTCTGCGAGGTCTCTTGCTTGTTCGACTGTTTGATTAGAATTTCTCATTGCGTGCATATAATCGGATTCTCCTCCCTGATGCTCGCTTTCATCCGCCCATTTCGTAGCTCTATTTAGTATGTCCAAAATGAATTTTTTGGCTTTTAATCCTTCATTATTCGGATTATCTCTGGCTATATGAGGTCCGACAAAGCCCCCAAATACAGCGTACTCATTTGCCCTCTGGTGTATATAATGTCCTTTTTGGGAGCCCCAATTAGGCGATTCATTACCCGATGGACTATCATTTTTATCGTCAGCGCTTTCAAATATTTTTTCCCCCATTCCTTGCAGCTGCGCAGCCGCATCTTCTGTACTAACATCTTTCCCATCTTCATTCACATACCCCCTTTTTTTCCAATCATAAGTCAACATTCCATCCGGATCAATAAATCGGAGGGGGTTATTGTATGCATAGCCGTATGGGCTCCACCTCCGTGATATTTCACTTAAAGGATCTATGTGATTCCATCTGCCGATTTGTGGATCGTACATTCTTGCTCTGTAGTCGTAATCTTCTAAACAGAGCCATCGGAAAATTCTTTATTCTGTAATTCTTTACCATTGTATCGGTATTTATTCTCAGTGTAGTAGGGTTTAAGTGCTTTGGAGGACAGTCCGGCGATTTGGAGTCCGAATGGATAATATTGTATCTCCTCCGGCAAACCCTATTAGCTGCTTAGTTAGTTTTTTTTCTAAAAAGACAACGGTTCGAAACAATAAACATTACAATAAATATCAATGCAATAATTCCTGCAATAAAATATAAATCACATTTCTCCCCAGACCCTCCTTCACTGGGGTCTAATCCAAAAATTGGCATTAGTATTTCAATAATTCTTCGGGCTAAACCTGTATATATTAGCAGAACGAATATCAGTGCGGTTGAAGCAATACTAACCAATATTATTATTGCCACTTTAATTATTTTATTTCCCAAAATATTACTCTTTTTGATTTAGCATAATCGGATCTTCCAACATGTTCAAAGACCCATGGCATATTTCTTCTTAGCCACGATAGTGGGAACCCTAAGCTACCTAATTCATTTTTATTCCAGAGATCAATATGATCACCTGTACGAGGACCATGATCTCTGCTTTCACCTTTCCTAGGCCAATAATCCTGAAAATATATAATTCCGGTCTTCCCTTTCACATAGTCCAAATAGTTTGCTCCTGTCAAATAAACTCCTTTCGACATGCCATAAAATTTGGCTCCGTGAAGAAGAAAATCAGCTAATTGTTCTGCACTTAATGCATGTTTCTCGCCTAATGAGCAATTCTTACAAGTTGTACCTTTAAAACCTTTCATGCTAATACCACTTTTAATCAACGCTTCACTAAGCTCTATGGCGCATTGATTATCATAGCACTCCTTCTTAGTTTTAGGGTCAATATGATCAATATGATTTCCAGGGTAGTTATTCCATAACGTACTAAAACTTCCACCGTCGCCAGGTCCCTGAGCTTGGTTTTCATTATTTGTTTCATCATACATTCTCGCCCCATAATCGTAGTCTTCTAATCCACTTCCGTCGCTGAACTCTTTATTCTGCAGTTCCTTTCCGTTGTTGGATACTACCGTGGATTTTCTGGTAAATGGTACTGCGGATGATAAAGCCCAGGCATCACTGCTCGATGCCGAAGTAATCCGCTATTTTAAAGAAGTGGACGCCCTGCCCACCGATGACAAGTCAGCCCTCATCCGCGTTATCGCCGGATTTATCCGCGATGTGAAAACTAAACAGGCGTACGCTCAGTAAAATATAATAGCAATTTGTACACGTAAGGTTAAGCACCTTTTTTCAAATTTATAGAGGAGGTATTTTTAATTTTATCACTGGATCAAAATTCGTTTTCCAGATATCCACCTCAAAAGGTTGATCATTTTGATCCACGTTAAGGGACACCAATACCAACACGCCATCATCATCTGTGAATTCAAACTCAGAGACCTGTTTTCCAAATTTCCTTTTTGCATCTTTTCCATCCTTGCTTTCAAAAATCAAAAACCCTCCCATACCGCCATCGTCCAGTTGTTGAATAAATAAATTATTACTCCAATCATTTCGAAGCTGTATAGACGCCTTTTTCGTTAAATATTCAAGAACGCCTATTTCTGTCTTATTTATTTTCCTAATTGGCTTCATGTATTCTACCTACATTAATTGTTCCGTCAGGAAGTTTAAAAGCGGTGTACTGAATTTGCTTCCCTGAGACTTCGATGACTTGATTCAATGGCTTACCATCAACAATTTGAGACGCCACTGTTGGCAAATGTTCTTCTATCGCCGCCTGAACAGCTGCCCTTGATAAACCCATTTCATCAGTATGTCGGAATGCATGGTATACCTGATTCGCTCCCTTCCCAAATTGGATTTTTATCTTCTCTATAATTTTTTCAACTTGCTGGATTTTTGGGGCATTAATGGCAATAGTAGCAGGTTTGATTATTACATTTGGAAGCGCAGATCCTACAGAGATTCCAATTAAATTTCGCCTTGCCTGATCCGCATCTAAATTAGGATCCCATATCCCTTGCCTTGTCCATTCGTCTATCTGTTGTTGCTCTTCATATTGAGAGGCTAATTTTTCTCTGGCAGAAGAATATTGATCTCTACCTCTTCCGTATGCGACGCTCCCGGTTACTACTACAGAACCGTTTCCCCCATCCGAAACACTTTTGGTTTTTAAAACATAGTATTCTCCGTATTTATTTTGACCCACACTTCCACCACCATGAAATATTTTATGTATCCATGCGCCAAATCTAGTTTTAAAATCCCCTAATGGATCAACATTAATAATGGGATTGTTTCCCATACCCTCATATGGCGAGTAACTATCCAAGCATTCCGCTTCGGGATCAATTTGCCACCAGCGTCCTATTTGTGGATCATAGTTTCAGTAAAAAGCATCGTAAGTGTCAAGATCCAAGTCTGTAGTATGTTCGATACCGTTAAATCTCTTCCGGTTCTCAGCGTAATAGGGTTTGAGTGCCTTAGTCGAAAGGCCTGCGATGGTTAACCCGAATGGATAATAATGCGTCTCCTCCAGCATCGGGCCTGTATAATGCTTCACTGCAAGATTGTCAAAGAACCTAACAATGGACTCGACCCCATTGATTTGGGCTAACAACCGGCATCGAGTAAATTCGAAGATACTTCAGAAGAAACCTTGATGTGAATGGCACTTGCAAA
>Ga0207707_10006161_pt1 | contig 10480 bp, 12 predicted proteins | sample KBSC83BmetaG_FD_184336 | JGI IMG/M metagenome (GOLD analysis project Ga0207707, IMG submission 184336) | Corn rhizosphere microbial communities from Kellogg Biological Station, Michigan, USA - KBS C8-3B metaG (SPAdes) (version 2) | ecosystem: Host-associated > Plants > Roots > Rhizosphere ... | reverse complement strand
AGAAGATGCAGCGCGAGGGTATTTTCCGCGAGATGAAGCTCCGCGGCCACTACGAAAAGCCCTCCGAGAAGAAGGCCCGCGAAAAGGCCGAAGCCGTGCGCCGCGCACGCAAGCTGGCGCGCAAGAAGCTGCAGCGCGAAGGCCTGCTGCCGATGAAGCCGAAGCCGGTGTTCGGCGCTGGCCCCGGCGGCGAGCGTGGTGGCGCAGGCGGCGGCCGCGGCGGCCCTGGCGGCGGCTCGCGCGGCGGCATGCGCTGAACATTTCAACGGATCGCATTTGCAGAACGCGGGCCCCTTGGTCCGCGTTCTTGTTTTGTGAGGACTGTAGTTCGTCGCGGCGCGGGGAGAAGAACAAGGCCGCAGGCCGCTAGAACGGGATGACTCTTCTTCGAATCGTCATCCCGTTCCAGCTCTTTGTTTGAGCATGATCTTTTCGGAAAACCGCTACACACTTTTCCGGATCATGCTCTAGAGGCGCGCCATCAACTTGCGTCCGAAGGATGAAGCCGTGCGCACCGGTTCTGCCCGCGTCGGCAGCAAGCCCGGCCAGAGCTACGAGATGTCCTGATCAGATGGTGCGCTTCAGTCCGTAAACTGGCTGGCGCTGCTGCTGCTCTGCTGTTGCCTGTCCGAGTTCGGCAGCACCGCATGGAACATCGACTTGGCCGCGTGGAAGACGTCCTGGGCCATGTTGTTCGTCCGCGCCGCGAGCTTGCTTGCATCGGCCCTGAGGTCGATCGGCGGCGGTGGCGGGATCTCGGCCGGAGGCGTCGGCCGGCTCGGATCGTCGTTGCGGATCGAAGCCGTGCTGGCCGGTGCTGCATCGGCCGGCGGCGCGGCAACCGTGATCGGCGGCGGCAGCGGGCGGATGGAGGCGGTCTGCGCCGGAGCCGGGGCGACGGTCCGCGGCGCTTCCGGCGTCTTGTTGGGCTGGCTTTCGCGCAGGCGCTCGATCGCCGCTCGCGCCAGATCGTTGGCATCGCGGTGATCTTCCGCGGCGGCGGTCTCAGCCGGGGTGGCGGGGGACGGCGACGAAGCGGGGGCAGCCGTCCTGGCCACCGTCTTTTCGCGCGACAGGGGCAGAAGCGCATGGCGGCGCGGCTCGGCGGGCGCATTCGCCGTCTCGGTGGACTTCGCTTCCGTGGATTTGTCCGCGGCTTTGGCCTCGGCCGGACCAGCCTCAGCCGGCTTGAACTCGGCGGGCTTTTCCGAGGCCGCCTTCTCCATCAACGCGCGCTCGGAGATGCCCTTGGCCTTGACGCCGGGCTGGGGGAGATTGCTGACCTCTCCAGTCTTCTTCACGTCGGCAGGCGACACCGCGGCTGCCACCGGCGCGTCCGTGGCCGGCTTGGAGACATAGTGGTTGACGATATAGGCGCCGATCACCGTCGCGGCGACCGACGGCAGGATCTCCAGCGCGAATTTCTTCAGGTAATTCAGCATTGCCGACCAACTCCCGACCCCAAATTTTTGGGGGAACTTTGAGGCACATTGAGGGATCAACTACGGCAGGCCGGTGGCAATTGCCTGAACGATTGATTTACGGCTTCAGCTCGACCTCAAGGAACACGATCTCGGTTGCCGTTTCGTTAAGCACATCGTGCTCGACCCCGGCCTTCCGGAAGTAGGATTTTCCGGCCCCGAGCTGGGCCTTCGAGCGCTCCCCATTTGGCGCCACGATGGTCATTTCGCCTGCCGTGACCGGGACAATCACGTAGTCCATCTCGTGGGTGTGATGGCCGGTGGCGCTGCCGGGGGCGAGCCGCCACTGGGTGACGCGGACCTCGGGGGTATCGACCTGAACTTCCGACTTGGCAGGGAGCATGCTGGGACCCTCTCCGTTCAGGGAACAAATACCATGAAAACGAAGACCGCAAACACCGAGCACGAGTTGCTTGTCCAGCGCCCAGCCACGGCTGGAAAGGTCCAGGATTTCAACATTGTGGCATGCCCGCTCATCGATCCTTGGTCCCGGTGGCTGCCATGCGGTCAGCCTTTCAAAGCGCCGATGAAATGTCGAGCCGTTTCGATCGCGCCGAAATTGCCGAGATTCTCGTGGCCGCCGTCGGGAAAGCGGACGAACTGCTTCGGCTCGTGTGCCAGCGCAAACAGGCGCTCGCCAAAGCTGATGTTGATGACGGGATCGGCATCGCCATGCATGATCAGGAGCGGCGCGGTGATGCGCGCGATGCGGCGGTCGGAATGGAACTGGTCGCGCATCAGGAGACTGGCCGGCACGATCCGCAGCATTGCGGAGGCGACATCGACCGTCGACGTGTAAGGCGCTTCCAGGATCAGCCTGCTCACAGGGTGGTCGGCCGCTATTGCGACGGCCACGCCGGTGCCGAGCGAAAAGCCCCAGACAACGATGCGATCGGCGGAATAGCGCGCGGCGGTGAAGGCATAAGCGGCGGCGGCGTCCTGCAGCAGCCCCACCTCGCTCGGCGAGCCCGTCGATCCCGCATAGCCGCGATAGGACAACGCGACGAGGCCGGTGCCGTCAGAGGTGATGGCCCTGAAGCGGCTTGCGAGGCCGGCGAGGAAGTCGCCATTGCCGGGAAAGTACAGGACGACAGCATGACCCGGCTTCGCCGGCACATGCCAGATGATGACCTTCTCGCCGTCGACGGTGGTCAGCACATGCTCTTCGGCTTCGGGAAGCCCCGCCGCATCAGGCGCGGTGCGTCCGACCGGCGGGATCGGAAACAGCATCTCGCCCTGCCTGAAATAGAGCATGACCACGCCGCCGAGATAGATGACTGCGAGGACGATGACGATCCATTTCAGCACAGCCATTGATCTGCGCATCCGTCGCTATCGCTTGCGCGCTTTCAGAAGCTTCTCGACGTCAGCCTTGAGGCTGTCGGGAATGGCGCGGCAGCCGCAGAGACGCGCATGCGCGACATGCCATTTGATGCGCTGCTCCCGGGTCGGCCTCGGCGGCATGCGATGCAATCGATGCCACTCCCGGTTCAAGGCCACGGGCTTTCGCCTCACATCCCCTTGACGATGTTTTCGGTCATCTTCTTGGCGTCGCCGAGCAGCATCATGGTGTTGTCGCGGTAGAACAGGGGATTGTCGATGCCGGCGTAGCCCGAGGCGAGCGAGCGTTTGATGAACATCACGGTGCCGGCCTTCCAGACCTGCAGCACCGGCATGCCATAGATCGGCGAGGTCTTGTCTTCTTCGGCCGCCGGATTTGTGACGTCGTTGGCGCCGATCACGAAGGCGACGTCGGCCTGCGCGAACTCGGAATTGATGTCCTCGAGCTCGAACACCTCGTCATAGGGGACGTTGGCTTCGGCAAGCAGCACGTTCATGTGGCCGGGCATGCGACCCGCGACCGGGTGGATGGCGTACTTCACCTCGACGCCTTCCTTCTTCAGTGTATCGGCCATCTCGCGCAGCGCGTGCTGGGCCTGCGCCACCGCCATGCCGTAGCCGGGCACGATGATGACCTTGGACGCGTTCTTCATGATGAAGGCGGCGTCGTCGGCCGAGCCGAGTTTTGCGGGCTTCTGCTCGCCTGTCGCCCCGCCGGCCGCCGCGGTCTCGCCGCCGAAGCCGCCGAGGATGACCGAGATGAACGACCGGTTCATCGCGTGGCACATGATGTAGGACAGGATCGCGCCCGAGGAGCCGACCAGTGCGCCGGTGATGATCAGCGCCGAATTGCCGAGCGTGAAGCCGATGCCGGCCGCGGCCCAGCCCGAATAGGAGTTGAGCATCGAGATCACGACCGGCATGTCGGCGCCGCCGATCGGGATGATCATCAGCACACCGAGCGTCAGCGCGATGATGGTGATCAGCCAGAAATCGAGCGCGCTCCCTGACATCACAAGGCCGACGATGAACACCACGAGCGCGATGGCGAGCGCGATGTTGATGACATGGCGGAACGGCAGGATGATCGGCGCGCCGCTCATGCGCGCGGAAAGCTTCAGGAATGCGATCACGGAGCCTGTGAAGGTCAGCGCGCCGATGGCGACGCCGAGCGACATTTCGACCAGGCTCTGCGGATGGATGTTGCCGGGCGTGCCGATGTCGAAGGCTTCCGGTGCATAGAAGGCGCCGGCTGCGACCAGCACCGCGGCCATGCCGACCAAAGAGTGGAAGGCGGCGACGAGTTCCGGCATCGAGGTCATCGGCACACGGCGGGCGATGACTGCGCCGATCGCGCCGCCGATGGCGATGCCGACCACGACCAGAAGCCACGCAAGGGCGTCCGCGGGCGGATGGTTGGCAAGGGTAGTGCCGACCGCGATCGCCATGCCGATCATGCCGAACAGATTGCCCTGGCGCGATGTGGCCGGGCTCGACAGCCCGCGCAGCGACAGGATGAACAGCACACCTGCCACGAGATAAAGCAGTGCAGACAGATTTGCGCTCATCTCAGGTCCTCATCTTGCCCCGTCACCCTGAGGCGCGTCGCGCTACTTGGCCTTCTTCTTGTACATCCCGAGCATGCGCTGGGTGACAAGGAAGCCCCCGAAAATATTGATGCAGGCGAAGACCAGCGCGACGAAGCCGAAGCCGCGCGCCCAGCCGCTGCCGCTCGAAACATTCGCAACGCCGCCGGCAAGCAGCGCACCGACCACGATCACGGACGAGATCGCGTTGGTCACGCTCATCAGCGGCGTATGCAGCGCCGGCGTCACCGACCACACCACGAAATAGCCGACGAACACCGCCAGCACGAAGATCGAGAGCCGGAACACGAAGGGATCGACGGCCTGCGCCATATGCTCCATGGCTGGTCTCCTCTCAAGCTTTCGGCTGGAAATTGGGATGGATGACGGCGCCGTCTTTCGTCAGTGCGGTGGCCTTCACCAGCTCGTCGTCCCAGTTGACCGCGAGCGCCTTGTTGGCCTTGTCGACCAGGGTTTCGATGAACGAGAACAGGTTGCGGGCGTAAAGCCCCGAGGCCGAGGCCGCGACGCGCCCGGCGACGTTGGTGTAGCCGACGATCTTGATTCCGTCGATCTCGACGACCTCGCCTGCCTTCGCGCCCTCGACGTTGCCGCCGCGCTCGACCGCGAGATCAACCAGCACCGAGCCCGGCCGCATCGATCTCACCATCTCGCCGGAGACGAGGCGCGGCGCGGGCCGCCCCGGAATCAGCGCGGTCGTGATCACGACGTCCTGCTTCTTGATGTGCTCGGCTGTGAGCGCTGCCTGCTTGGCCTGGTACTCTTTCGACATTTCCTTGGCGTAGCCGCCGGCGGTCTGCGCGTTCTTGAATTCCTCGTCCTCGACCGCGAGGAATTTGGCGCCCAGGCTCTCCACCTGTTCCTTGGTGGCAGGCCGCACATCGGTTGCGGTGACGATGGCGCCGAGCCGGCGCGCGGTCGCGATCGCCTGCAGGCCGGCAACGCCGACGCCCATGATGAACACCTTCGCGGCGGGCACGGTGCCGGCCGCCGTCATCATCATCGGGAAGGCGCGGCCAAAGGCTTCGGCGCCCTCGATGACGGCGCGATAACCGGCGAGGTTCGCCTGCGACGACAGCACGTCCATGACCTGGGCGCGGGTGATGCGCGGCATCAGCTCCATCGCGAACGCGGAGATGCCGGAATCGGCCATCGCCTTCAGCGCGGCGTCATTGCCGTAGGGATCCATGATCGCGACGACCAGCGCGCCGCGCTTGTATTTCGAGAGCTCGGAGGTCTCCGGCCGCTTCACCTTGATGACGATGTCGGCATCCTTCACCGCATCCGCGCTGACGGTGGCGCCGACCGCGGTGAAATCGGAATCCGGCAGGCCGGACTTGATGCCCGCACCCGGCTCGACCGCGACCTCGACGCCGAGCGCCTTGAATTTCTTCACCGTGTCGGGAGAGGCCGCGACCCGTGGCTCGGCGGGATCGATCTCCCTGGCAACCGCAATCTTCATGAGGCCTCCGGACGGCGCGGGGCGCGCGCACTAGACGGGTCTTGCGCCAGCGCGTCGCGGCGCAACCTTGGAACGTTCAGACCAGGAAAATCGCCATCATGATCAGGATGAGGGCGACGCTCGCCGAGCCCCATTTCACGAGCTGGATGAAGCCCTCATACGTCGCCTCATGGGCCGGATAATCCATGCCGTCGGCGGTCGTGTAGGTTACTTCGCCATGATCTGCCATTGCTGTCCCCAGTCGATAGTCGGTTGTTGCGAGCAATTACCGCAAACGAGGGTGCGCTGCAACGGCGCGCAGGCAAATGTCCCTCGTTTATCGGCTCATTCGGAAGGCCAATTGTCCCTGATCCAGCGGATGAGGCTTTCCTCGCTGACTTCACCGGCGGCAAGAGCAAGAATGATCGTCGTTGCCTGCGCGGGATCCGGGGCGAACACAACGCCGTTCCTGCGCAGGAACACCATCATCGCCATGAAGGCGATACGCTTGTTGCCGTCGACGAAGGCGTGATTCTTAGCGAGTCCAAACGCATAGGCGGCCGCCAGCTCGGCCAGCGGCGCCTGCTCATAAGTCCACTTGTTGATCGGGCGCTCCAGCGCCGATCGCAGCATGCCTTCATCGCGCAATCCCGCAGCACCGCCAAAACGGCGGAGCTGGCGGCTATGGATTGCAATGGCTTGCTCGTAGGTAATCCAGATCGGCTCATGCAACTCGCTCATTTGGCGAGCGTCGCAAGCGTATCCCGGTACTTTTCCATAATCTCGTCGGCGATCTCCATCGTCCGCTCGAAATCGGGATCGTAGGGTAATGCCTGGAAACCACCGCCCGGCAACTCGGTGATATGGAGTTGCTGTCCGCGCTTGAGGTCGAGCCGCTGCATCAATTCGCGAGGAAGCAGCAGACCGTCGGAATTTCCGATCTTCTTGATCTCGATTTTCATGACGCCTCTCTCGGATGACTGTTGTACAGATGTATAACGCGCCTTCGTGCGGAGTTCAACAAATGTTTTACGATCCCGCAGGCTTCTGGTGCGCCCGCGCGATGCCATCCAGCAGGATTTCCAGCCCCGTCTCAAACGTCACCTGGAAATATTGGGCCTGGAAGTACGGCGCCGCGGCCGCGAGGTGGCGGAAGTTAGCCGCGATAGTCTCGTCCGAGATAGGCTCCGCGGCTGACGGTCCCCTGGCATAACCCGCGACCTCATCCAGTGCTGCGCCGGTCAAATAGTAGCCGATCTGGCGGAAATGGGCGGCGGCGTCCCAATCCGAAAACCCGGCCTCGCGCAGAATGCCGACGATGCCGTTGAGGTAAGCAACGCCGGACGGGGTGTTGAGGCGGTGCACCGCGAAGAACGGGAAGAATTTCGGGTGCTTCAGCGCCATCGCGCGGAACCCATGCGCCGCGCGGCGCAACCGGTCTAGCCAATCGCGCTTGTCCCCCGGCGGGACGGGCGCCTCCTTCAGCATCAGGTCGACCAGCGCGTCCATCAGATACGCCTTGCCGGGAAAGTGGTGGTAGATGCTCATGGCTTCGCAGCCGAGCTCGCCGCCTAGTCGCCGCGTGCTGAGCGCCGCGAGCCCCTCGCGATCGATCAGCGTCATCGCAGCCGCCGCGATCCGCTCGCGCGACAGCCCGACGGCCGATCGCGCCGGCGCTTTTCGCCGCAAGGGCCCTGCCGGGCGGCGCGCGGCCGGTTTCGACTTCGCCAATCCAGACCCTCCCACCAGGGATTCGCTTGCAACCTTACACCGAAAGGCTGTATTGAAGAAATCGACTTACATCGTAAGTCTGGAGACTCCCATGTCTGCCGTCGATATGTTTGGCCTGCTCGTCCCCGTGACTTACCTCCTGATGCTCGGCATCGAGACGCTGTTTCCGGCGCGGCAGTTTCCCGCGATCCGCCATTGGCGGCTCAAGGGTGTCGCGTTCCTGATCGTGCAGGGATTGCTCGCGGCGCTGACGCCGCTGTTGATCCCGCAGCCGTGGCTCGATCGGCACCGGCTGATGAATCTGGAGGGCCTGGGCGTGATCGGCGGCGCCGCGCTCGGCTACGCGGTGGTGTCGCTGGCCAACTACGTCTGGCACCGCAGCGCCCACACCTTCCCCCTGATGTGGCGGCTGTTCCACCAGATCCATCACAGCCCGCAGCGCGTCGACATGTCGGGCGCGGCGCTCTTCCATCCGCTGGAGACGCTGATGTTCCTCGCGATCGCGAGCGTAACCACCACGCTGGTGCTCGGCCTCGATCCGGTCGCCGCAGCGCTGACCGGCTATATCGCGGCGTTCTATGGCTACTTCCAGCACATGAACATCCGCACGCCGCCCTGGCTTGGATATCTGATCCAGCGGCCGGAAGCACATTGCGTCCACCATCAGCGCGACGTGCACGCCTACAATTACGGCGACCTGCCAATCTGGGACATGCTGTTCGGCACCTTCCGCAATCCGGCAAGCTTTGAAGGCGCCGCCGGCTTCGACAAGCCGGCAACCGGCCGGCTGGTCGCCATGCTCGGCTTTGTCGATGTCAACGAGACAGCGGCCGGCCCCGACAGCCTCGGCCGCGGCGTCAGCCCGCGGAGGTGATGCGGGCCGATCAGCCCATGGCCTCCAGCTCGTCGATCATGCCCGCAATGACCGATAGTCCGCCGTCCCAGAATTTGGGGTCCCTGGCGTCGAGCCCGAACGGCTTCAGCAGCTCCGAATAATGCCTGGTGCCGCCGGCCGCGAGCATAGCGAGATAGCGCTCGGCAAAGCCTTCGGAGGCGTTCTCGTAGACGGCATAGAGCGAGTTCACGAGGCAATCGCCGAAGGCATAGGCGTAGACATAGAACGGCGAATGGATGAAGTGCGGGATGTACATCCAGAAATTCTCGTAACCCGGCTTGATCTCGATCGCGGGCCCGAGGCTCTCACCCTGCACGCTTAGCCAGATCTGGCCGATGCGCTCGGCGGTCAATTCGCCGTTCTTGCGCTCGGTGTGGATCGCGCGCTCGAAGGAATAGAACGCGATCTGCCGCACCACGGTGTTGATCATGTCCTCGACCTTGCCGGCGAGCAGCGCCTGGCGCTGTTTGGCGCTTTTGGTCTGCGACAGGAGGCGGCGGAAGGTCAGCTTCTCGCCGAACACGCTCGCCGTCTCGGCAAGCGTCAGCGGCGTCGGCGCCATCAGCGCGCCGTTCTTCGCGGCCAGCACCTGATGCACGCCATGGCCGAGCTCATGGGCAAGCGTCATCACGTCGCGCGGCTTGCCCTGATAGTTCATCAGCACATAGGGATGCGCGGAAGGCGTGGTCGGATGCGAGAACGCGCCGGGCGCCTTGCCCGGCCGCACCGGCGCATCGATCCAGCGATCGGTGAAGAACCGTTCGGCGATCTCGGCCATATCGGGCGAAAAGCCGTGATAGGCGGTCAGCACCATGTCCTTTGCTTCCGGCCAGGCGATGGTACCGGTCGCGGCGAACGGCAGCGGCGCGTTGCGGTCCCAATGCGCGAGCTTCTTCTTTTTGAACCAGCCCGCCTTCAGCCGGTAATAGCGATGCGACAGTTTCGGATAGGCCGATCGCACCGACGCGACGAGGGCATCCACCACTTCGCGCTCGACGCGGTTGTTGAGATGGCGGGAGTCCGCCACATCGGCAAAGCCGCGCCAGCGGTCGGAGATGTCCTTGTCCTTGGCAAGCGTGTTGGTGATCAGCGCGAAGGTGCGCTCATTGGCCTTGAACGTCTTCGCGAGCGCATCCGCCGCCGCCTTGCGCTTCGCGCCGTCGCGGTCCTGCAACAGGTTGAGCGCCGGCTCGATCGCCAATTCCTTGCCCGACACCTTGAAACGCAGCGAGGAGATGGTCTGGTCGAACAGACGGTTGAAGGCTGAATAGCCGGTCTGGGATTTCTCGTGGAACAGTTGCTCGACGCGATCCTCGAGCTGATATGGCTTGTCCTTGCGCAGATCCTCGATCCACGGACGATAATGCCCGAGCTCGGGGGTTTTCATCGCATGCTCGATCACGCCATCGTCAACGCGGTTGAGCTCGAGCGCGAAGAACAGCAAATGCGTCGAGGCCGCCGTCAGCCGCTCGGACACGTCGCCATAAAATTTCGAGATCGCGGGATCGACGCTGTCACCGGCATGAACGAGGCCGGCATAGGAGCCCAGTCTTCCCGCGAGATCGTCGATCGCTTCATAGCGCCGCACGGCTTCCGCGAGCCACTTTCCGCCATCTTCCCGCGCCGTGTGCTCGGCGAGTCTTCCCTTGTAGTCGGTCTCAAACGCGACGCATTCGGCATCCATTTTCGCGAGGTCGCGCGCAACTTCCGGCGCGTCGATGCCGGCATAGAGATCGGCGAGGTTCCATTCCGGCAGTTTCCCGGTTTTGGATGCCGTTTTGGACTTGGTCGCGGACTTGGTTGCGGACTTGGCTGCAGACCTGGTCGCAGACTTGGCAGAGTTCGGCTTGCGGAGAGCGGATGTGGAGCGAGAGGCCATCTTGGTGGGAACCTGTGTTCAACCGGAGCGGAAGGCAAAATTTAAGCGTGCGTTAATCGGCATCGGCGAGAGTGCCCCGATTCGAGACACATAATGTAGCGTTGC
>Ga0207707_10006159_pt1 | contig 10481 bp, 13 predicted proteins | sample KBSC83BmetaG_FD_184336 | JGI IMG/M metagenome (GOLD analysis project Ga0207707, IMG submission 184336) | Corn rhizosphere microbial communities from Kellogg Biological Station, Michigan, USA - KBS C8-3B metaG (SPAdes) (version 2) | ecosystem: Host-associated > Plants > Roots > Rhizosphere ... | reverse complement strand
GGCGGTGCTCCTGGCCGATCGCGTCGTCATCATGCGGGCAGGCCGCGTGCAGGAGGTGATGCAGATCGAATTGCCGCGGCCGCGCGGCGATCTCGGCGCGCTGCGCGGCACGCCCGAATTCGCGGCGGCGCGCTATCACATCTGGCAGGCGCTGCACGCGCCGCAAGCGATGCTCCAATGACGAGTGGCGCAATCGCATATGATCGCTGCAGGAGCATTCCGCGCCCTGCGACTGCGCGCTTCGCGCGCGCTCAGAGTGAGGAGAACTGGGTGATGGCATTAAGAAATGTGCCTCATCCCGAGCGAAGTCGAGGGACGCACGGTCGATGTCCAGCGGAATGCAATTGTCGTTCCTCGAGGAGTGATCGCCAACGTGACGGATGACGCGCACCCCAACGTCGCGGCGACGACCGAGGCGGCTCCCGCGCGCCGCGCGCTGCCGCGCTGGGCGATCACCACGCTCTCGCTCGCCGTCTTCCTCGGCCTCTGGGAAATCTTCGGCCGCGACGTCAATCCGGTCTTCGGCTCCTATCCCAGCGCCATCGCCGCCGCGTTCTACGATTTGGCGCGCGCCGGCAAGCTCGAAGCCGCGCTCTTCCAGAGTCTCCAGCCCTTCGTGCTGGGTTACGCGCTCGCGATCCTCGTCGGCATCCCCGTGGGCCTCGTGGTCGGGCGCTTCCGCACCGCCGAAGCGGCGCTTGGAATTTACGTCACCGCCGGCTATGCGATGCCGCTCGTCGCGCTGGTGCCGCTCCTCATCCTGTGGCTCGGCCTCGGCTTCGCGGTGAAGGTCGCGGTCATTTTCCTCATGTCGATCTTTCCCATCTGCATCAACACCTGGGCAGGCGTCAACGCCGTGCCGGTGAGCCTGATCGAGGTCGGGAAATCCTTCGTCGCGCCGAACGCCGTGATCCTGCGGCGCATCGTCCTGCCCGCCACCCTGCCCTATATCATGGCCGGCATTCGCCTCGCGGTCGGGCGCGCCGTGGTCGGCATGATCATCGCGGAGTTCTTCACCGCGATCACCGGCCTCGGCGGCATCATCATCCAATCGGCGAACAATTTCGACACCGCGACGATGTTCGTGCCGGTTGTCGTGCTGATGGTGCTGGCGATCGGCCTCAACGCGCTGATCCTTTGGGCCGAGCGGCGCATCGCGCCATGGCAAGCGGAGATCGCCGGACGCGACCGCGAATAGCGCGGAGTATCGCGACCCGCGTTTTGTCACAGACAGGCATGCGCATTCATTGGTTCAATAACCATCACATGACCGACAAAAACGAAGTGAACACCGCGGCACGCCGCCTTCCCCTCGCCGCGCTGCTCGGAGCGTTGCTGCTCGGCGGCTGCTCGACCGTGCGCGACTCTCAGCCGCCCAGAACCGCGACCGAGGAGATGCTCATCTCGACCGCGGCCGACCGCGCGGCCGAGGCGTTGCAGCCGCATTTCGCGCCCGGCGCCAAGGTGTTCGTCGACGCGCAATATTTCGAGGGGACGGACGACAAATACGCCGTCAGCGCGATCCGCGACCGGCTCGCGCGCGAGGGCGCGCATCTCGTCGCCGACCGCAAATCCGCCGATATGGTGGTCGAGCTCCGCTCCGGCGCGCAGTCGATCGATCAGAACTCGCTGCTGATCGGGCTGCCCTCCTTAAACCTGCCGATTCCCTTGACCGGTCAAATCCAGACGCCCGAGATCGCGCTCTTCAAGCGCGCGCGCCAGGTCGGCGTCGCGAAAGTCGCTGCGACGGGATATGGCGCGAATGACGGCACCTATGCCGTCACGCTGGGGCCGAAATACGGCTTCTCGCACCTGACCGATTGGACGGTGCTGTTCTTCATTTCCTGGAAGACGCAGGATTATCTGCCGCCCGGCACGAGCGAGTAGCGGCGCCGCGCGTTTCAGTGAAACGCGTAAAGAAAGAGGCACCAGCCCGCCATCCCCATCGCGATCGCCGCCCAGCGGCGCACGCTCAAGCCAAGGAAACGCCGCCGCTTCGGCTTGCGGCGTCGCGGGACGCGCAAATGCCGCGGCCGCCGCGGCGCGCGCAGGTAAAGGTGAGCAGCAGCAAAAGGCGCGTTCATGAGAATACCCGATCGCGCCACTATGCCTCGGCGCGGTTGCCGCTGCGTTATGGCTGGGCGGCAGGGTTAAGAAAGCGTTGCCGCTAAAACGGCAGCAGGCGCTTCACCCGGGCAGAGAGGCCGTGGCGCAAGCGCTCGCGCCGCACCACCTTCTCGCTCTCGACCCAATTGAGCTGGATGACGCGGCGCGGCCCGCTCGCCGGCGCGTGGCCGTGCCAGGAATTCTTCGTCACGCGAAAGGCGAGCAGCGTCCCCGCCGCGGGCGGCACTTCGACGATCATGTCCGCGAGATTATCGGGCGAGCGCAACAGGCGCAGCCGGCCGCCCGGCGCCTCCCAGGATTCGTTCATGTAGATGAGCACGGTGATGAGCTTCGAGGCGGTGTCGGTATGAATGCTGCCGTCCTTGAGCTGTGCCTGGCCACGCACCGTCACCATGGTCGGCCGGCCCGCGAGATCGATCGCGAATTTCTCGGCAAAGGCGGCGCGCATCGCCGGCCCTTCGATCTCGGCAAGGAAATCGGCAAAGGCCGCGCCGAAGCGCAGATCGCCGGTCGGGAAGCTGCCCGGCCGGTCGATCGCCGGATAGGCGGCGGCGAGCGCCGTGCGCGCCGCCTCGGGCACGAAGCCCGGCACGAGGATGTGCGGGAAGGGCTCGCGCTCGAGCGGCGTTGCGGCAAAGCGCGCGAGATCGACGAAGCGCTGCCCTGTCTCGGCGTTCATGGCAGTCATGATAGGAGCCATGATAATCGCCGCTGCGGCGCGAGGCCAGATGCCGCCAAATCGCCGCGCCCTCGCCCTAAAAAAAACGCGCCTTGGCTGCGATGCTGCGACTTTCCGGAGAGGCACGCGTGAGGAGGTCGCCATGCGAGGCTTGATCGCTGTTTCCTTTGCCGTTGCACTGATCGGTGGCGGCGCCGCCCTCGCCGCCGAGCCGACGGCGCCCGCCGCTCCCGCGACGATCGGCGCGCCGCAACCGCAGACGCAAGGCGGCATCAATTTCATCGTCGGCGGGGTCGGCGACAACAGCCAGGACGCGATGCGCCAGATCGAGCGCAGCTACAATCTGCGCCTGACCTTCGTCCAGGGACCGAGCGGCGAGTATCTCGCCGATATCGGTGTCACCTTGCAGAACGCCAAAGGCAAGACTTTGCTCGACACGACGGCGGACGGGCCGTTCTTCTATGCGCAGCTGCCGCCCGGACGCTACAAGGTGTCGGCAACGAGCAATGGCCGGACCTTGACGCGCAGCATCGAGGTGCCAGCGGACCATCCGGTGCGCCAAGCCTTCTACTGGCCGCGCGCCGCCGCCGGCTAACCGCGCGGTTGTTCTCTGCTGGCCGCTCCGCCTAAAGTGCCGGCGATGAGCGGCGACGACGTGAAGATCAGCACCCACGAAATTCTCTATCGGGGCTTCGCCCGTCTCGACCGCTACCGGCTGCGCCACCGGCTTTACGGCGGCGGCTGGAGCATGGAGATGGAGCGCGAGGTGTTCGAGCGCCGCCACACCGTCGGCGTGCTGCTCTACGACCCGCAGCGCGACGAGGTGGTGCTGGTCGAGCAGTTCCGCCTCCCCGCTCATCTCGCCGGCTTTCCCGCCTGGGAGATCGAGATCGTCGCCGGCATCACCGATCACGATGGCGAGAGCGCCGCCGATCTCGCGCGGCGCGAGGCGCGCGAAGAAGCCGGCATCGAGATCATCGGCGAGCCGGTTCCGGTGCATCATTTCATGCCGAGCCCCGGTGCCTGCACCGAGCGCGTCGCCGTTTTGTGCGGCCGCGTCAACGCCGAAGGCGCCGGCGGCATCCACGGCCTCGCGCACGAGCACGAGGACATCAAGGTGGTGGTGCTCTCCTACCGCGCGGCGATGGAGTTGGTGAGCGCCGACAAGATCGGCAACGGCTTGACGATCTTGGCGCTTTACTGGCTCGCCGCCAACCGCGACAGGCTGCGACAAAGCTGGCGTTGACTTGGCGGGGCCGCTTCGTGAAAGCTCTGGGCCAGCGCAAGCCAGAGGCTGACGCATGACCATCACGACAAAACCGCTCGATCCCGCAAGCCCGTTCTTTGCCGGCGAAATTTCCGGCATCGATGCCAAATCCGATCTCGCTCTCGCCGCGATCGAAGCGGTCGAGCAGGCGATGGACCGTTATGCGGTCTGCGTGCTGCGCGGCCAGTTTTTGAGCGACGAGGAGCAGATCCGCTTCAGCCTGCAGCTGGGCGAGCTTTCCTATGCGCTCAACCCTGGGCGCGCCAAAGGCCAGAGCGCACGGCTGCGGCACGAGCTCTACGATATCTCCAATCTCGACGAGGGCGACGGGATTCTCGCCGATGACGATCGCCGGCGGATCCTGCGCGAGGGCGACCGGCTGTGGCACACCGACCGCTCTTTCATTGCAGCCGACACGACCTATTCGCTGCTATGCGCGCGCGAGGTGCCCCCAGAAGGGGGCGATACGCAATTCGCCGATATGCGCGCCGCCTACGATGCCTTGCCGGACTCGGTGAAGACGCGCATCGACAAGCTCAAATGCGAGCATTCGATCTGGTATTCGCGCTGTCTCGCCGGCGCGAAGATGGAGAATTTCCGCGCCGACGAGATGGCGGCGATGCCCGGCGCGGTGCAGCCGCTGGTGCGCGTTCATCCGCGCACCGGCCGCAAATCGCTGGTGGTTGCGTCCCATGCCTCGCAGATCATCGGTCTGCCGCTTGCAGAAGGCCGCGCGCTGTTGAAAGAGCTGACGGCGTTCGCGACCCAGCCGCAATTCGTCCATGTCCATCGCTGGTCGGTCGGCGAGATGGTGATCTGGGACAATCGCTGCACCATGCATCGCGGCACGCCGTTCGACGACAAGCGCTATCGCCGCGACATGCGCCGCACCACGGTGCAGAACAGGCAGCCCGAGACCGCGACGGTGCTTTAGTGCGCAGCACAGGCGAGCCGCGAACTAAGCGCCGGGCCGTCGTGCGAAGCGGAATCAAATAGGCAGCTAAACCGAAGGCGGCGGCGCCGCGCTTGCGGCGGCGTCGAGCCGGTCATAACCCTTCCAGCGATAGACCGCCACCGAGATCGCCCAGCTCGCGGCGAAGACGCCGATGATGATGTAGCCGAGGCTGCCGAAATTGTCGTTGAGCCGCGCCGCCCAATTCCAGAACGGGCCGGCGAATCCCAGCCGGTCCGCGGCCAGGCCCAGCGCCTCGATGCCGCCGATCACCACCGCCACCACCACCGAGACGAAGGTGACGACGAGGTTGTAGTAGAGCTTGCGCACCGGCTTGACGAAGGCCCAGCCATAAGCGCCGGCCATCAGCACGCCGTCGGTCGTGTCGATGAGCGTCATGCCCGCGGCAAAGAGCGCGGGATAAACCATGACGAGCCAGGTCGGCGTCAGCTTGGTCGCCTCGGCGGCGATCGCCAGCAGCGCGATCTCGGTCGCGGTGTCGAAGCCGAGGCCGAACAGCACGCCCAGCGGAAACATGTGCCAGCTCTTGCCGATGAGGCGGAAGAGCGGCCGCAGCAGCCGCGCGAGCAAGCCACGCTGGCGCAGAAAGCTCTCGAGATCCTCCTCGATGAACGCGCCGCCGCGCTTGACGCTCTGAAAGCTGCGAAAGACGGCGCCCAGCACCAGGAGATTGGCCCCGGCCACGGCGAAGAGGAACAGCACCGAGACGCTGGTGCCGACCACCCCGCCCAGCGCATGCAGCGCGGGGAAACGGTTCTCGATCAGACCCGCCGCGAAGGCGACCGCCGCGGCAGCCAAGGCCACCACCGTCGCATGGCCCAGCGAGAAGAAGAACCCGACCGCGACCGGACGCTGTCCCTGCTGCATCAGCTTGCGCGTCACATTGTCGATCGCCGCGATGTGATCGGCGTCGACCGCGTGGCGCAGCCCGAAGCTGTAGGCGAGAAAGGCGGTGCCGAGCAGCACCGGATTGGCATCGAACGCCCAAAATGCCCAGCCCCAGGCGGCGAGATTGGCGCCGGCCAGGAGCGCATAGAGAGCGATCAGCTTGGCGCGCGTCTCTGTCGCCTGTCCGAGGCTGTGGGGCGGCATGCTCGCGCGGACCGGCTTACGTCAGGTCGCGGCGCGCGAGGGCGCAGGCGCTGCACGCTGCTTTTCCATCGCCGCGTAAAGCCAGCCGGCGGCAAGGCCGAGCACCGCCCAGAACACCGCCGCGGTGACGAGCGAAGCGGCGACGAAATGCGCGGCGATCGCGGCGGTCACCGCGTCATTGCCCGGCGGCCGCGCCGGCGGACCGATGAGATGCGGAACCGCCAGCAGCACCAGACCCGCGATTCGCCACGCCCAAGCGCGCGCAAACACCGCGAGGCCTAGCCCCGCGCAAGTCGCGAATGCGGTGCCGAGCCACCAGCCCTGGCGCGCATAGATATCCGCCGAGATCATGCCCGGCGGCTCTGGCGGCAGGCCGAGCGCCGGCGCGAGCGCGAAAGCGGCGAAACCCGCAATGCCCCAGAGCAAGCCTTCGCGCGCATCGGGCACATGACCGGAAAAAGCCTGCCGGATCGCAAAGCTGCCGCTCAACGCAAGGGCGAAGCCGATGGCGAGGATGAGATCGGCAAGGAAGGTGAGCGAAACGCGCTGAAAGCCGGCCTTCGGCTCCCATTCCGGCGCCGCATGCGCCGCGGCGCCATGCTCCATCGCCGCCCCATGCGGCTCTGCGGCCGATTCGTAAACCTCGGCGGCGGCGATGAGCGGGATGATCTTCACCTGCTGCACCGCGGCCATCGCCAAGGCGGCAAGGCACCCGGCAACGAGGCCGACGAAGAAAATCCGGTAAAGCACGGGGAATGCCCGTCAGTGGCAGGGGAAGAAGGTGTGCCGCGCGTCGTGCGTTGCGTTGTGGATCGCCGAAATCGGCGAGAAGCCCGCGCCCAGCACGAGAAACGCGCCGATGAGGATGGCGAGCATGCCGGGCAGCGCCGCCGCGAGCCCACGCGTCTCGGCCGACCCGAAGGCTCTCGTTGTCCAACTCGTCATCGCAGCTCTCCCTTTTCCCGCGTCCAGTCTAAAGCCCGCCTCGGGACCGATCAAGAAATCCGCCTGACCGCTATCGAGGCGACACCGCGGCACCGGGCGCGGGCAGCGAGTCCTTAGTTCTCGACGTGATCGTGACCGCCGACGCGGCCCGGGCGCCAATAGCCTTCGGCGTAGATTTGATCGCGGCTCAGGCCGTGGTCCAAGAGATAATGCCGCTGCGCGCGCACTGTGCTGGTCTCGCCGATGATGATGGCGTGGCCCTTCCCCGACGGCTTGGCGAAGCCTTCGATCGCCTCGATAAGCAACCGGTTGGGCGCCGGCGGCGCGCCGTCGCGCGAGAGCCAGCGCAGCGTGACATCGGCCTCGGCCGCGAGCGCCGCCTTGTCGGCCTCGCTCCCGATCTCGATGAAAGCGAAAGCCTTGGCGCCTTTGGGAAGCGCCTCGATGAGGGCGAAGATCGCCGGTATGGCAGTCTCGTCGCCACTGAAGAGATGCCAATCGGCATCGGGCGAGAGCGCGATGCGGCCGCGCGGTCCGCGAATATCGATGCGGTCGCCGGGCTTCGCATCGAGCGCCCAACGCACGCCGGGCGTCTTGTCGCCATGGATGACGAAATCGACGTCGATGAGCTTTTTCTGCGCATCGAAGCGGCGGATCGTGTAGTGCCGCCGCGCCGGCTCGGCAGCGCCTTGCGCGATCTGCAGCACGATCTCCTGTCCCGGCCGCGGCTCGAAACCCTCGAGCGTATCGGCGGTCAATTGAACGCGCCGCATCCGTGGCGCGACGTTGGCCGCGCCCACCACCTGCAACGTCCAGGGCTTGCCGCGCCGGCGCTCGAGCTCGGCTTCGCTGAGGGGCGGCCTCGGCCGGGCTTCTGCCTCGGCGGGCCGGGGAACCGGCTTCGGCGCTAAATCGTCCATGAGCATCCTTTCTCTGCCGGCATCGGTACGACGGAGGACCCGCCGCTGGGCAGTCTCTCCGAAGTCTAGCGCGATCGCAAGAAAATGCAAATGCGACTTATTATCATATTAGTCTTGCTCCATCTCATGGGCATGAGTGTGCGCGTGGCCATGATGGAGATCGGGGTAATGCGGGTGACGGTGCACCAGCCGCGCATGCGCATGAAGATGGGAATGCGGCTCGCCCGGCGGATCGGTCGGCCGGTGAGAATGCTGGTGGTGCGCATCGTGACGATGGCGATGCTCATGCACCATCGGTTCGTGCACATGCTCATGCGCATGATGCTCGGCGAGATGGAGGAAGAGGCCGAAACCCATCAGCACGGCCGCAGCGACAAAGGCGAGCGTGATCGGATTGCCGAAGATCGCGAAGCCCAAAGCCGCGCCAAGGAAAGGGGCCGTGGCGAAATAGGCGCTGGTGCGCGCCGTCCCCAAATGGCGCAGCGCCAGAACGAAGAGCGCGAGGCTGGCGCCATAGCCGAAAAAGCCGAGGATACTGGCGGCGAAGAGCGTCGCCGGCGCGGGCCAGGTGCCGCCCCAGAGCGCGGCGAGGCCGAGATTGATGCAGCCCGCCGCGAGCCCTTTCACCATCGCGATATCCAGCGGATCGGCGCGCGCAAGCTTGCGCGTCAGATTGTTGTCGATCGCCCAGGCGAGAGACGCGCCTGCGATCGCCAGCGCGGCGAGGCTTGGGCGCGGTGCACCGAGGCTCGGCGATGAAAGAAGCAGCGCGCCGAGCACGATCGCACCCGCGCCCAAGGCGATGCGCCGGTCGAGATGCTCGCGAAACACGATCCAGGCAATCAGCAGGGTGAAGACGCTCTCGAGGTTGAGCAGCAGCGAGGCCGCAGCGGCCTCGATGCCGAGAAGCCCGAGCATCAGCAGCCCCGGCCCCAAGACGCCGCCCGTCAGGATGACCGCGGCGAGCCGAGGCAGATCGGCGCAGCGCAGCGGTGCTTCCTGCACCCTGCCCTTGCCGGCTGCGCGCACGAGCCGCACCACGGCGAGACCCAGCCCGGCGCCGAGATAGAGCAGCCCCGCCAGCATGAAAGGCGAGACCGCGCCCAAAAGCAGCTTGGCGAGCGGCGTGCTCGCGCCGAAGAGCGCCGCCGAGGCGAGCGCCACCGGAACGCCGGGCCAGCGCGGCGACGGGGCGCCTGCGCTCACGCCGCGCACCCCGTCAGGAATGCGCGCTGTCGGATTGCAGCTGGATGTAATTCTCGATGCCGATCCGGTCGATGAGCTCGAGCTGCGTCTCGATGAAATCGACCGCGTCTTCCTCAGAGGTCAGGATATCGGCCAGCAGCTCGCGCGTACCGAAATCGCGCACCGATTCGCAGTGGATGATGGCGGCGCGCAAATCGCCGAGCCCCTTTTGCTCGAGCTTCAGATCGCACTCGATGATCTCGCGCACATTCTCGCCGATCAACAGCTTCTCGAGATCTTGCAGATTGGGCAAACCGTCGAGAAACAAAATCCGCTCGATCAGGCGGTCGGCGTGCTTCATCTCGTCGATCGATTCGTGGTGCTCGTGCTCGCCCAGCTTGGTGACGCCCCAGTTCTTCAGCATGCGCGCGTGAAGGAAATACTGATTGATGGCGGTGAGCTCGTTTTTGAGGATCGTATTGAGGTGCTGAAGCACCGTCGGGTCGCCGCGCATGCGGTCCCTCCTGCCGGTTGAAATACGTCTCGCGCGCCCGCGCGCGAGCGATCTCAAACCGTGACGGAATCCGTCCCGCAGGTCAAATCGCGCAGGATTTCCTCGACCGTCGGCTTGCACCGACCGCATTTCGGCGCGCAGCCCAGCGCGCGATAAATGCTGCGCGCCGACCCGTCGCCGCTCGACGCCGCTTCGCGAACATGGCGATCGGTGAAAGCATTGCAGAGGCAGACATACATGACCGGGGTCTCCGAAGCGGCGGCGGAGAGAATACACGATTTTCGAAAAAACGCTAATGCGACTTATTCGCAGACCACCCCAGCTTCCGGCGCAACCTAACTAAGTATCTGGCGAACAATGATCTTCTGGGGCCCCAATCCGGGTCAAAATCGGCTGCGACGGAAAATCGCATGCCGGAAGGACGCGCCGCGAGGCTCCTTGCCCTGCCCCCATGCCGGCGGCCGCAATCGGCGCGGCGAAGCATGGGAGGCATGGCCTCCCGCGCGAGCCATTGCGCGGCCACGGACACGCCGCGCTGTGCGCCTGTCGCGTCGCTCGCGCACCATCGCGGCGGCGTTGTTGATCGCGCGGGGCGGCGCTCCTACTCTTTCGTTATCATGATTCGCGACGGCTTCATTGGCACCATCGGCAACACACCGCTCATCAAATTGCGCCGCGCCTCGGAGGAGACCGGCTGCGAGATTCTCGGCAAAGCGGAGTTCCTCAATCCCGGCGGGTCGGTCAAGGATCGCGCCGCGCTCTACATCGTCAAGGATGCG
>Ga0207707_10006155_pt1 | contig 10487 bp, 6 predicted proteins | sample KBSC83BmetaG_FD_184336 | JGI IMG/M metagenome (GOLD analysis project Ga0207707, IMG submission 184336) | Corn rhizosphere microbial communities from Kellogg Biological Station, Michigan, USA - KBS C8-3B metaG (SPAdes) (version 2) | ecosystem: Host-associated > Plants > Roots > Rhizosphere ... | reverse complement strand
CAGACTTTGCTCCGAGTTGTCCGAGTAGCGCCCGCGCGCGCGCAGCGAGACTTTACCGTTCACGTAAAGCTCGCGGTTGCTCGCGGTCACCCGCACATCGACCAGCTTCACAACCGGCGCCGGCGGGGTTGGCGGCTCCGGCGGCGCCTTGACGCGGACGGTCCAGCCTTCACTGACCACGCTGCCGACTTTGGCTTTGATGTCGGCGTTGCCGGCTTTCAACGCTTTGACTTCGCCGTCCTTGCCGACCGCCGCCACTTGCGGCGCGCTGCTCGACCATTCGATCGCATCTTTAAGTTCCGCTTGGGTGCCGTCGGAATACTTGCCGAGGAGCGCGAGTCGCAAAGTGTCGGAAGGTTGCAGTTCGTTTTTCGCGCCGTCGATCGCCAAGCCGACCAAACTTGGCGCCGGCGGTTTTTCCGGTATTTCTTCGATCGGCGGTTTGAGATCAGGCCTGGCACCCTGCCAAAATTGCCACGCAGCTAAACCAGCCGCGAAGGTGAGGGCGCCGACGGCAGCGAACACGGCATTTCGTCTTTGGCCGGCGGTCCACCTCGAACCGGCGTCGATGGAACCAACCGCAACGTTTTCGATTTTTCTTTCTGCGGGTTTTTCCGGCGCGCCGCCGATCGCAGACTTCAGATCGCTGAGAAACACTTGCACCGCTTGATCTTCCACCGAGCCGTCCCAGCTCGTCAGATCGGCAGCCTGAATGGCGCGAAACCCGATCGGCGGTTCAACCCGCTCGATCAAAATCGGCACGATCGTCTTGCCCAAACGGCGCGCTTCTTCCGCCTCTTCTGCAACCCACGGGCTCTCCACGGAATTTTTCGACCACAGGACAACCATGCAGCGCATGTCGCGGAGCGCGTCCTCGAGCACTTGGCGCCAAGTGCGGCCCGCCGGAATACGCCGGTCCCACCACACGCGCAAGCCCGCCGACTCGATCATGTGCGCTACCTGGGCCGCCGATTCGCGGTCTTCGTTGGCATAGCTTATGAAGATATCCGCCATGGTGACGATCGTCAGCCGTTTTGACACGGCTTCATACCATAAGAATGGAACCGGCGCGATTTTACCAAATCGGTGAGGATTTGTATTGGAAAATCGTCGGCGCGGTGCGCCGCCGAAATTGCAACGGCGCCGCAAAACCGCGCCGCGATTATTTGACCCGATCGCGACAACGATGATAAACGGTCGTTGACCGAAGGCCGGCAAGGAGTTTCCGATGGCAGATCTCGAAACCGACGTGGTGATCATCGGCGGCGGCGGCGCGGGCATTCCCGCCGCGATCGAAGTGGCGCGCGCGGGCGGCAAGACGGTCGTGCTCGAGGGCGCGAGCGAATGCGGCGGCACCGCGGCGATCTCCGGCGGCGGCTGCTGCATCGTCGGCACGCCGCTGCAAAAATCCCAGGGCATCGAAGACACGCCCGATCAAGCATTTCAGGATTGGGTGAAATGGGGCGGCGGCAGCGCCGACGAGGTCTGGGCGCGCTACTATCTCGAGCACACGCTGCACGATCTTTATCACTGGGCCGAGAGTTGCGGCGCGAAGTGGGTCGACATGAAATTTCAGGAAGGCAACCGCGTGCTCCGCTGGCACCGGCCGGACAATAACGGCCTCGGCTTGATGACCGCGCTGATCAAGACCGCCGGGTCGCTGCCGAACATCACGATCCTGACTTCGACCAAAGCCGGCCAGCTCGTCACACAAAACGGCCGGGTCTCCGGCGTGGACGCATCGCGAAACGGCGAGTCGTTCGAGGTGCGCGCCAAAGCCGTCGTCGTCGCCACCGGCGGTTTCAATTCGAATCTCGAAATGGTTTTGGAGCATCGGCCCGAGTTCCAGAAATTCAAAGTGATGGAGGGCTCCGGTTTCGGCGCCAAGGGCGAAGGCCATAAAATGATCCAGGAGCTCGGCGGTTACTTTACCCACATGGGCGACATCTGGTTTTATGTCTACGCCACGCCGGACTACCGCGACCCGCAACAAAGACGCGGCCTGGTGTTTCGCATGGTGCCCGGCTACCTTTGGTTCAACCAGCAGGGCCGGCGCTTTCACAATGAATCGCTCACCGGCGGCGCTTCCGCCTCGCCTGCGCTGCTGGCGCAGAATCCGCCTCATGCCTGGGCGATCGCAGACACGCCGATGCTGGCGAAGATCGACGTGGCCGATCCGTACTACCGGCGCGGCGAAGTGATCGATCGGAGCAAAGTCGAAGAGCTGCTCAATAATTCGCCATTCATCAAGAAGGCCGACAGCTTCGAAGAGCTGGGCGAAAAATGCGGCGTGGACGATTTGAAGAATTTTCTCGCCGAGATCGACGAGTACAATAAATGCTTCGATGCGGGGCTGGAAAAAGAACCGAAGTTCGGCAAGTCGCTCAAAACCTCGAAGAAATTCGACACTCCGCCCTACTACGCGATTCAGATTTTTCCGCTGGCGCGCAAAAACTTCGGCGGCGTGAAGACCGATCTCCGCTGCCGCGTGCTGAATAAATATTTCGACCCGATTCCGGGCTTGTACGCCGCGGGCGAAGTCGCGGGCATGGCCGGCGGCCACATCAACGGCAAAGCCGGACTCGAAGGCACGATGCTCGGGCCGTCGATCTTCAGCGGCCGCGTCGCCGGCGCCTGGGCGGCGAACGAAGCCGGTTTCGGCCCCGGCTTCATTGGCAAGCCGAATCGGCCGGAGTTAGACTAAAGGTCATCGCAATCAGAATCGGGAACAAATAGCGCCGTTATGTCGAAAGCCATGAAAGTTGACGCAGAAACCAAAACCGTACGCGGTTACTGCGCTCTCTGCACGGCGCACTGCGCGACCATCGCCACGGTCGAGAACGGCCGTGTGACCCGGCTCGATCCCGATCACAACCATCCGAACGGCGGCGTCATGTGCATCAAAGGCAAGGCCGCGCCCGAGCTGGTTTACAATCGCGATCGCCTCGATTATCCGCTCAAACGCACGCGCCCCAAAGGCGAAGCCGATCCGGGATGGCAGCGCGTTTCCTGGGACGAAGCGCTTGACGACATTGCGCGGCGCATTTTGGACATTCGCGAGCGCCACGGCGCTCAGGCGATCGTTCTGGCCAAAGGCACCAAAAGCGGCACATCGGTCGACGATGCCGAGCGCTGGCTCGGGCGATTGCTTTATTCGATCGGCAGCCCCAACTGGGTCTCGACGACCCACGTTTGCAATTGGCACAAGGACACCGCCTTCAGCTACACCTTCGGCGCCAATCTGCCGACCCCCGATCTCGAGCACAGCAAAACTTTTCTCCTCTGGGGCCACAACCCGAGCGCGACTTCATTGATTCTCGCACACGATATCGTTCAGGCGCGCTCGCGCGGCATGAAGACTGTCGTCATCGATCCGCGCCGCATCGGCATCGGCGCCCAAGCTGACATCCTTTTGCAGCCGCGCCCCGGCAGCGACGGCGCGCTGGCACTGGCATTGATTCACTGTCTGATGGAAGAGAGTTGGTACGACGCCGATTTCGCGCGGCGCTGGACCAATGGAGTTTTGCTTCTCAACGTGGCAACGAATCGGCTGCTCACCGAAGCCGACATTTCGTCCGGCGGCACGGCGGACCACTATGTCGTCTGGGACAACGCAGTTCAGCAACCGGCAATCTACGATCCCGCGAGTGGAGAATTCGATCGCAACGGCGTGCTGCCGGCCTTGTTCGGAAGGCAATCAATCAAAGGCAAAAATGGCGAAGACATTCTCTGCAAGCCGGTCTTCGAGCGCCTGGGCGAAATAGCAGCACCGTTCGCGCCCGAGCGCTCGGAAAGAATCCACTGGGTTCCGGCCGATAAGGTCTGGCAAACCGCGTTGCTGCTGGCGCATAACCGGCCGCTCAGCATGTACATGTGGAACGGTCTCGGCCAGCACACCAACGCGACGCAAACCAGCCGCGCCATCGCATCGCTCTATGCTTTGCTCGGCGACTTCGACCGGCCGGGCGGCAACGTGATTTTTCCCAAGGTGAAAGTGAATGAAGTCGACGGCAAGGAATTTCTGCCGAAGGAAATCGCAGCCGTGCGCATCGGCCGAGAGCGCAAGCCGCTCGGACCGCCGGCGAAGCCCGGCAACTGCGCGGCCTACGATGTCTTCACGGCGATCCTCGAAGAAAAACCTTATCCGGTGAAAGCGCTGCTCAATTTCGGCTCCAACACGGTCATGTCCAACGCCGATTCGCGCCATGGGCGGGAGGCGATGAAGCAACTGGAGTTCGGCGTCGCCGCCGATCTCTTCATGACCCCGACCGCCGAGCTTTGCGATTACGTGCTGCCGGCGACGAGCTTTCTGGAGATGTCGAACATCACCACGGCGTTCGAGCACCGCCAGCGCGGCAAGACGCACCTGCAATATCGCGCCGCGGTCGTCGAACCTTTGGCCGAGCGGCGTTCCGATACTTGGATTATTTTCGAGCTGGCGAAGCGCCTGGGCTTCGGCGATAAATTTTGGGACGGCGATGTTGAAGCAGCCTATGCCTACGAGCTGGCGCCGAGCGGCATCACGTTGGAGCAACTCAAAAGCGCGCCAGGTGGAATGTCATTTCCGGTCGAACCCTCCTTTGAAAAACACGCGAAGAGAAACGGCGATGGAAGCGTGCGCGGCTTCGCCACGCCGACAAAGAGAGTCGAGCTTTACTGCGTGCCGTTTGCGGCGCATGGAATTCCCGCCATGCCGGACTACGTCGAGCCCGCCGTGAGCCCGCTCAGCCGCGCGGACATAGCCGCCGAATTTCCACTCGTCCTGACCAACGCGAAGTTCACGACGTACGTCCATAGCCAGCAGCGCGCGCTGGTAAGCCTGCGCAAAGCCTCGCCCGAGCCGAGCGCAGACATCCATCCCGAAACCGCGTTGCGTTATGGCGTGAAAAACAAGGAATGGATGGTCGTCGAAAGCCCGCGCGGCGCAATCAAAGTCAAAGCGCGTGTGACAACGAACATCATTCCCGGCGTCGTCTGCTGCCAGCACGGCTGGTGGCAAGCCTGCAAAGAATTGGAATTGCCCGGCTACAATCCCTACGAATCAAGCGGCGCCAATCCCGCGATCTTGATCGGCACCGATCTCGCCGATCCCGTCAGCGGCTCCTTGCCGCACCGATCTTATCTCTGTCGAGTCAAACCGGCGGAATAAGTCGAGATCGAAGTCAGAACCACTAGCTCCCCTAGAAATGTCTGTAACTATTATTTGACCTTCCGGCCAATGGGAACCCATTAAAGTGGCCCCGCTAGTCATCAATGAGGTTTTGGTAGCCACTCAAAGATCAGTATCCATACGCCTAAAAGAATTACAAAAGAAGCGCCAGAGATCCACGAGAGATTCCTCCAAAACAAACCTTTACTCGTCAAATAAACATGTCCTCTGAGTTGCATGTTAAAGGGGTTAAAAAGCAAGCGAGCCTGAAACAGCCTCACGCCTGGTTTGCGATTGAAGATCATTATGAGCTGTGACGCCACGCAAATGAACCAGAGAGAAAAAAATAGTGGAACGGTTATAATTGATAGAATTCCGTATAGGATCTCCATTGCGAATTACCCCGGCAACTTCTCTTAAAATACAGCTCTTCAGAGTGAGCACAAATTTCACGTCTTCCTCTTAATCCTGCTTGCGGATAAAAACCTTGGTTGATCGTGGGAAGTGGAACGGAGATACAAATCGCCAATTTGAAATGTACTGTGCTTAGAAAGACGCTTTAATCACCTGCGCATGAACTCCCCGACCATCTTCTGCCATTTGTCCATGGCCTGATCGTATTGCGAAGTGGTCAGCCCTTCTTCCGGATACCAACGCTTGAAACCGAAGTCTTTCGTCGCGCTGCCGTGTTTGAACGTTTCGATCAGCATTTTCTGCCCGTCGGGGCTTAGCATAAAATCGACCAGCAGCAGCGCTCCGTAAGGATGTTGCGCGTGGGAAAAGAGCGCAACGCTGCCGGAAATCGCCGGTACCAGATCCATAGGCACCCACGCGACCGGCGCGCCGCGATTGGCCACGTGACCGATGTTGCTGTGAATCGCCGTGAACGAGATCGGCACTTCGCCGGAAACGATCAGCTCGTTGAACCCAGGACCGTTGAGCGCGTGCACTTTGACATCCTGTTCCATTAGCTTTCGCACGAAAGCCTCGCCCTTCGCTTTGATCATGCCGCCGACGTAGCGAGCGGCGACATCGTCGTTGCTGATCGCCAGTTTGCCTTTGAGCGCCGGCTTCAGGAGGTCATCGAAATTCTTGGGCACGTCGCCTGCCGGCAGAACATTCTTGTTGTAGCCGACGCCGATATAGGATTCTCGGTCCGTGGTCCAAAGCACGAGCCCACCGGACGCCTTTTGTTTCGCAGCTTCCGGGTATTCGGAAAGATAGGGCGAGCTGTACGGCAAGAGAAGCTGGCTGTCGCGCAGCACCATCAATCCCGGCGGTGAAGTTTCGATGACGTCGCCGAGGTAACGTTTCGATTGCGCCTCAGCCAAAACGCGGGAGGCCAATTGCGTGCCACTGGCGCGGTAGGTCTCGACCGTGACTCCGGGATATTTCGCCTCGAAGATCTTGACGATCTCTTTGTTGGCGATCAACGACGTGTACCATAGGAATTTGCCTTCCTTCTTGGCGCCGTCGTAAAGCACGCGCGCGCGATCCGCGCCGCTGTATTTGGCCAAATCGGCCAGAGCCATCGGCTTGGAACTTTGAGCCGCCGCGCTTCCTGACAAAGTTAACAGAATGCATATTGCAGCTAATAGTGAATATCGAATCAACACGAGCATCCTCCGAAAAAACTTGTAGCTCACGTTTCATAGCTGTACTGAACCGTCATTGTCAACGCGATAACCAAATTTGCCAGCAGTCAGAGAAGAAGAAGGATTTCTCGCTTCGCTCGAAATGACAAATCGGCTGTCATCTCGAACGCAGTGAGAGATCTAAACCAACGCAAACCAATATTGCTTGAACATTCGTCGATCCGATGACTCGTCGGTTGACGCGCGCGCCGATTGTTGGATATCGTCACGAAGCATCGGTCAGCGAGCGTCATCATGAAAGTTATTTGTTTGGTTCTATCCCTCGCCTTCTGCATTGCCTTCGCTCAAGCGTCGCGCGCCGCGACAAAAGACGACCTTGTCGAGGCGGCGAAAAAAGACCGGGAAGTGGTCTTTTACACGACAACCAACCTGGAAGAAGCCAATGCGATGAGCGCCCGCTTCAAAGCCAAATACCCGTTTCTCGATGTAAACATCAACCGAGCGGAAGGCGAACGGCTCACCACCAAAGTCCTGCAAGAAACGCGCGCGAAAAAGTCTCTGGTCGACGTCATGCAAACACCGGCGTTTTATCTCCATGCTTTGAAAAAAAGAAGCATTGTGAGCGAGTACGCCTCGGCCGAAGACCGCTTCTTCCCGCGCGGCTTCAAGGACGAGAAATATTGGACGGCGACTTACTACAATCCTTATGTCGTGCTCTACAACACCAAGCTCGTCGCTGCGCAAAACGTGCCAAAGCGGTACGAGAATCTGATGAATCCTTTCTGGAAAAATAAAATGATCCTGGAAAAGGACAAGATCGATTGGTTCACGGCCATGCTGCATATTCTCGGCAGAGAAAAAGGCATCAAATACATGCGAGATCTGTCGAAGCAGGACCCGATGCTGCGCATCGGTCAGACACTGATCACGCAATTGGTCGCGGCCGGCGAGATAGCGCTGCAGATCAATGCCAACGGTGTAACGGTGAACCGGCTGAAGCAGAAAGGCGCTCCCATCGATTGGGTCGCGCCAGGACCGCTGCCGGGGCTCATGGTCGGCGTCAGTCTCATCTCGCAAGCGCCGCATCCGGCGGCGGCGCGCTTGTTCGTCGATTTTCTATTGTCCAAGGAAGGCCAACAGCTTTATCAGAACGCCGGCCGACTGGTCGCGCGCACCGATCTGCCGCAGGATGAAAGCATGAAAGTGAGAGGCGCGCAGATCGTCCCTGTCGATCCCGCGTGGGCGGAAACTTTCGACGAAGACTCAAAGCTGATGAAGGAGATTTTTTCCAATTGAGATCGAGGGAACACACGATTCACTGGATCGGCGGGCAAATGACAGTGAGTTAAATGAACTACCCCGCAGCAAGCTGCGGGGTATCAAGAGAACACAACGGCAAGCTATCCAAAAAACATCACCCGCGAACGTTTTAACGGGGGTCCAGATCCGGATTCGCCTGGATTCCCGCTTAAAACATGCGGGAATGACGGTCTTCGAAAGGGAATCATTTCAACGCAGCAAGCTACGGGGAATTGTACCCCGGAGTGAGTAAGAAGAGGTAACATGCCGGAGCAAGCAATCAAAGATAAAACCGCAATAGCCGGGATCGGTTGGACTGCGTTCTCGCGCAATTCCGGCGTCACGACGTTGACCCTCGCCGCCGAAGCGAGTCTCAATGCGATCGCGGACGCCGGGCTGCAGGTCCAGGACATCGATGGAGTGGTTTCTTTTTACCATCGCCAGCCGGAAGGTCAGATGGTGCGCGAGTTGGTCCGTGCGCTCGGACTGAAAAAATGCAACTTCGAATTCTACAGCGACGGCGGCGGCGGTTGGAATTGCGGTGCGGTGCTATCGGGTGCCATGTTAGTGCATTCGGGCATCTGCAAAAACGTCCTCGTTTTCAAAGCGCGCAATCGCTACAGCCAGGGGCGCGCCGCTCGCGCCGAACGCGCCAACGATGTGAAGGGCGACGCACAGTTCACCACACCGTTCGGCATCCATCATGCCGCTGCTTCCTTCGGTCCCATCGCTACGGCGCACATGGCGCGCTACGGCACCACGACCCTGGACTTCGCTCATCTCGCCGTCACCGAACGCAGCCACGCGGCGCTGAATAAAAAAGCGATGATGCGCAAGCCAATCACCATCGAAGATCACCAGAACTCGCGCTGGATCATTTATCCCTTTCGACTGCTCGATTGCTGCCAGGAGAGCGACGGCGGTGTGGCCATGGTGATCACGTCGGCGGAACGGGCGCGCGATATGAAGCATGCGCCGGTCTACATCATGTCGGGGATGGGTGGTCAGGGTCAGACGGCGGGGCTTTGGGAGACCAACGGGGCCAACGCCGCGCCGCTGCTTTATGAAGGCGCGGGCATCACGCCCAAGGACGTCAGCATCGCTGAGGTCTACGATCCCTTTACGGCCATGTGCATGACCCACATCGAAGATTTCGGTCTTGTGAAGAAGGGCGAGATCGGCGCGTGGGTCACGGCAGGCCACAACCGGCTCGACGGATCTCTCCCGGTGAACACCCACGGCGGCCTCATGTCCGAAGCGCACATTCACGGCTTGAATCATGTGATCGAAGCGGTGCAGCAGCTTCGTCCCGAAGGCGTGGTCGATGACTTGTGTGATGGCGCGCACACCTACGACCGCGCGACCTGCCGCCAAGTGCGCAACCCGGAAACTGCGCTGGTCTGCGGCGAATGCGGCGAAAGCGCCATGCTGCTGAGGAGGGCGTAACAATGGCTGACTATGCCAAACCGCTACCGATCCCCGATGTCGATTCCCAGCAGTTTTGGGACAGTTGCAAAGCGCACACACTTTCCGCTCAACGCTGCGGCGACTGCGGCAAATTCCGCTGGCCGCCCCAAGCTTTCTGCCCGCACTGCTATTCGTGGAAGTTCGACTGGACGAAACTGAGCGAAACCGGCACCGTCGCTTCTTTCGTCGTCGTGCACTACGTGTCGATTCCCGCCTATCAAGAGGACGTGCCCTACGTCGTCGCGCACATCACCCTCGACGAGAGCGACGGCGAGATCACGATGATCAGCAACGTGATCGATTGCCCCTGGGAGCAAGTGCGAGTGGGAATGCCCGTGCGCGTCGTCTTTGACGATGTCACGCCGGAAGTGACGCTGCCGAAATTTCGCCCAATGTGAAACTGGAGTGATGGAGTACTGGAGTGGTGGAGTATTGTTAATCCGCCCCAACACCCCAGTACTCCAACACTCCATTTCTTTTTCCAGGAGGTCCCCACCCATGCCCGGCGCTCTACAAGACCTACGCGTGATCGATTTTACCCATGCTCTCGCCGGACCCTTCTGCGTGATGCTGCTCGGCCACCTCGGCGCCGACATCATCAAAGTCGAGCCGCCCAACGGCGACGAGTTCCGCCGTCTATGGATGCAGCCCGGCGCCACGACGGATGCCTACGAGTCGCTGCACATCAACGTCAACAAAAAAAGCATCGTGCTCAATCTCAAGACGCCAAAAGGCGTCGAGATCGCGCGCAAGCTCATCGCCCGCGCCGATGTGCTGGTCGAAAACTATCAAAAGGGTGTAATGGAACGCTTCGGTCTGGACTACGATTCGGTCAAGACGGTGAATCCCCGGCTCATCTACGCCTGCTCGCGCGGCTACGGCGAGTGGGGACCCTACGCGAACTACGGCAATACCGCTGCGAGCAACAACAGTATCGCCGGCTGGACGCATAGCGCATGGAAAAACAATGGTGCTGA
>Ga0207707_10006151_pt1 | contig 10488 bp, 9 predicted proteins | sample KBSC83BmetaG_FD_184336 | JGI IMG/M metagenome (GOLD analysis project Ga0207707, IMG submission 184336) | Corn rhizosphere microbial communities from Kellogg Biological Station, Michigan, USA - KBS C8-3B metaG (SPAdes) (version 2) | ecosystem: Host-associated > Plants > Roots > Rhizosphere ... | reverse complement strand
CCGCGCCGTCCTGCCGGTCGCGGTCCTCGCCATCCCCTATGCGGCGCAGATCGCGCGCCTGTCACGCACCTTCATGCTCGAGGTGCTGCAGCAGGATTATGTGCGCACGGCGCGCGCGAAGGGCCTGCCCGAGCGGCTGGTCATCTGGCGCCACGCCTTCCGCAACACGCTGATCCCGCTCTTCACCCAGATCGGCATCATCTTCGGCGGGCTGATCAGCACCTCCTTCGTGGTCGAGACGATCTTCAACATTCCCGGCCTCGGCCGCATGGCGATCCAGTCGATCTTCGCGCGCGACTATCCGGTGGCCATGGCGATCATTTTGATGTTTACGCTGTTCTATGCGCTCATCAATCTCGCGGTCGATGCGCTCTATCTCGCGGTCGATCCGCGCCTGCGCAGCCAGCTCACGGCACGGCGATGAGCGACATCACGATTCCGCTGCCGGCCGCGGGGACGTCCGCCGACCTCAGCCGCTTCGGCCAGCGGCTGCTGCACGATCCGCGCGCCTGCGTCGGCGGGCTCGTCGTTCTTGCCCTGGTGCTCGTCGCGATCCTGGCGCCGTTGCTGGCCCCCTACCCGTTCGACGAGGTCGACCTGCTCGGCGCCTGGGCGCCGCCTTCGCCCGAGCACTGGATGGGCGCCGACAAGCTCGGCCGCGACATCTTGAGCCGACTGCTGTTCGGCGCGCGCACCTCGCTGATCGTGTCGCTGTCGGTCGTCGCCATCACGCTGGTCGTCGGCGTGACGCTCGGCATGCTGGCCGGCTATTTCGAGGGCTGGATCGACACCGGCATCATGCGGCTGGTCGATATCATCCTGGCCTTTCCCGACATGGTCTTCGCCATCCTGGTGACGGCGATCCTCGGCCCCAGCATGGCGACGGTGATTGTCGCCTTGTCGCTGGTCTGGTGGCCAGGTGCGGCGCGCCTCACCCGTTCGCTGGTCCTGGTGCAGAAGAACGAGCTCTATGTCGACGCCGCGATCGTCTGCGGCACGCCGGTCTGGCGCATCTTCCTGCGCCATCTCCTGCCCAACATCGTGGCACCTCTTATCGTGCGGGCCTCGGTCGGCATCGGCCTCATCATCATGGCCGAGGCGAGCCTGTCGCTGCTGGGATTGGGGGTGCAGGAGCCGCAGCCGAGCTGGGGCAGCATGATCCGCGACGGGCTCGAGGCGCTGCGCACCGACCCCTATCTCGCGCTGTTCGGCAGCACCGTGCTGGCCATCACCATCATCGGCTTCAACCTGCTGGGCGATGCCTTGCGCGACCTGCTCGATCCCAGATTGGGCGGGCGCTGACATGGCGGCGCCGCTCCTCGCCCTCGACTCGGTCAGCGTCGCCTTCCGCTCGGAGCGCCGCGAGACCGAGGTCTTGAGCCGGGCGAGCTTCGCCATGGCGCCGGGCGAGATCGTCGGCGTGGTCGGCGAGAGCGGCTCGGGCAAGTCGGTGATGGCGCTCGCCATCATGCGGCTGCTGGGCGCGCAGGGGCGCGTCAGCGGCGGCCGCATCCGCTTCGACGGGCAGGAGATCACGACCCTGCCGGAAGCCGCGATGCGCGCGATTCGCGGCCGCCAGATCGGCATGGTCTTCCAGGAGCCGATGACCAGCCTCAATCCGCTGTTCACGGTCGGCTACCAGATCGCGGAGGTGCTCGCCATCCATCTCGGGCTCACAGGAGCCGTCGCCGAGCGCCGTGTCGTCGAGCTCTTGGCCGCGGTCGGCATCCCCGCGCCGGCCGAGCGGGCGAAGGCCTATCCGCACCAGCTCTCGGGCGGCATGCGGCAGCGCGTCATGCTGGCGATGGCCATGGCCTGCGGGCCGAAGCTGCTGATCGCCGACGAGCCGACCACGGCGCTCGACGTCACCATCCAGGCGCAGATCCTCGAGCTGCTGCTGCGGCTGAAGCGGGACAGCGGCACCGCCATCCTGCTGATCACCCATGACATGGGCGTGATCGCCCGCATGGCCGAGCGCGTCCTCGTCGTCTATGCCGGCGAGATCGTCGAGGATGCGCCGGCGCGCGAGCTTTTTGCCCGGCCCGGCCATCCCTATACGCGGCTGCTGCTGCAGGCCATGCCGACGCCGCGCGAGAAGCTCGCCAGGCTGCCGGTGATCGCCGGCGCGCTGCCGCCGCCCAGCGCGCTGCCCCAAGGCTGTCGCTTCCACCCGCGCTGCCCCGATGCGATCCAGCGCTGCCGCGACGAGGCGCCGGCGGCATTCGCGCTCGGCGGCGGCCGCCTCGCCCGCTGCTGGCGTGCCGCGGAGCTGCTCGCCGCGATGGAGGGGGTGCGATGAGCGCGCCCCTGCTCGAGCTCGCCCATGTCACGCGCGATTTCGCCGTGCCGGCCGGACGTTTGCGCGCCGTCGAGGATGTGAGCTTTTCGCTCGCCGCCGGCGAGACGATCGGCGTGGTCGGCGAAAGCGGCTGCGGCAAGACCACGCTCGGCCGCATGATCCTGCGGCTGCTCGCCCCGACCGCTGGGCGGATCAGCTTTCGCGGCGAGGACATCACCCACCGAACGGAGCGCGCGCTGAAGCCGGTGCGCGGCGCGCTGCAGGCGGTGTTCCAGGATCCGGTCTCCTCGCTCAATCCGCGTTTGCGGGTCCGGGACATCATCGGCGAGCCGCTGGTCAATCGCGGTGGCCCGCGCGACGCACGGGCGGAGCGGATCGCCGAGCTGCTGTCGATTGTCGGCCTCCCCGGCGATGCGGGCGGACGCTTTCCGCACGAATTCAGCGGCGGCCAGCGCCAGCGAATCGCCATCGCCCGGGCACTCTCCGTGAACCCCGCCCTCATCGTCTGCGACGAGGCGGTGTCGGCGCTCGATCTGTCGGTGCAGGCGCAGATCCTGAACCTGCTGCGCGATCTGCAGACGCGCTACCAGCTCGCGCTGCTGTTCATCTCGCATAATCTCGGCGCCGTCCGGCATGTGAGCCATCGCGTCGCGGTCATGTATCTCGGCCGGCTGGTCGAGCTCGCGCCCGAATCAGAGCTCTTCAGCCGCCCGCTGCATCCCTACAGCATGGCCCTCCTCGCCGCCGTGCCCGAGCCGCGCCTCGACCAGGTGCCCGCGCCAGCGCTCGCCGGCGAGGTGCCGAGCCCGCTGACGCCGCCCGCGGCCTGCCATTTCCATCCGCGCTGCCCGCGCGCCGAGGCGCGCTGCCGCAGCGAGACGCCGCAGCTCCGCCCTATCGTCGGCACCGGGGCGCTGGTCCGCTGCCATTTTCCCGGATAGAAGCGAGCCAGGCTCCATGTTCATCGAACGAACCTATTATGTCGCCAAGCCCGGCAAGGCGGCCGAGGTGCTCGAGATCCGGCGCGAGGCCTGTCGCGTGCGCGTCGCGATCGGGCTCAAAGCCGGCATCGTGCATGTGCGGGCGCCGCATGCCGATGCGAGCCAGCCCGACGTCACCTGGGAAGCCCAGTTCGACAGCCGCGAGGAGCATGAGGCCGATCTCGAGGCGCGCGCCGACAGCCCTGCCTTCGAGGCCTGCCGCGCGCGGCAGCGCGGCGCGTTGGCGCGCTTCGAGCGCTATTTCTTCGCGCTGACGCCGACCGAGCTCGTGAACGGCATGGCGGACACAAGCCTGCGCGGCCATGCGATCGCGCCGCGCGAAATGAGCTTTCGCAGCGGCGCCGCGACGCTGAAAGGCTATCTGCATCTGCCGCCGGGACCGGGCCCTTTCCCTTGCCTGATCACCAACCATGGCAGCACCGTCGCGCAAGGCTCGCTCGATATGTCGCGGCCGGGTGTCGCGGCCCAGCTGATGTCCTGGGGCGTCGCCTCCTTCCTGCCGCATCGGCGCGGCTACGGCAATTCGCCGGGCCAGCCCTGGCGCGAGGAGGTCTCGGCCGCGCCTGGAACCAGCGACTATGACCGCCAGCTCGCGGCGCGGCTCGATGCCGAAAGCGACGACATCCTCGCGGCGCTAGACTTCGTCACCGGCCTGCCCGAGATCCGCGCCGACCATATCGGCGCGATGGGCAGCTCCTTCGGCGGCGTCACCACGCTGTTGGCCGCCGCCAAGAGCGACCGCTTCCGGTGCGCGGTCGAGTTCGCCGGCGCCGCCATGAATTGGGAAAAGGCGCCGAGCCTGCGCGAGGCGATGCTTGCTGCGGCGCGCTCCGCCGTGCCGCCGATCTTCTTCATCCAGGCCGAGAACGACTATTCCACCGCGCCGACACGCGCGCTGTCGGAGGCGCGGAGAGCCGCGGGCAAGGAGGTACGCACCATGCTCTACCCGCCCTTCGGCGCCAATGAAGAGGAGGGCCATCTGCTGGAGCGCACCGGTCCCATCGTCTGGGCCGGCGACGTCCGCCGCTTCCTGGAGCGCTTTCTGTGAGCGCGTTTGCCGAAAGCTTCGACGTCGTCGTCGTCGGCTTCGGCTATGCCGGCGGCATCGCCGCGATCGAGGCGCACGACGCCGGCGCCTCGGTGCTGCTGCTCGAGAAGCAGCCCGATCCCGGCGGCATCTCGGTCTGTTCGGCCGGCGGCTTGCGCATCACCCGCGATGCCGAGGCGGCCTTCGCCTATCTCAAAGCGACCAATGCCGGCACCACGCCCGACCCCGTGCTGCGCCGTCTCGCCGCGGGCATGGTGACGCTGCCCGATTATGTGCGGCGGCTCGCGCATGGTACCGGCGCCACGGTCGGGGTGCGCGAGCACGACGCCAACTACCCGCTGCCCGGCTATGAAAGCTTCGGCTTCGTCTATATCGACGCCATTCCCGATTTCGATGCGGCCAAGGAATTTCCCTGGGTGCGCGGCTCGCCCGACGGGGCGCGGCTGTTCAAGCTGGTGCTCGAGGAGGTGAGAAGACGGAAGGGCATCACCGTGCGGCTCGACGCGCCGGTCGAGCGCCTGCTGCGCGGCGCGAACGGCGTGGAGGGCGTGATCGTCGCCGGCAAGCGCATCGGGGCCGGCGGCGGCGTGGTGCTGGCCTGCGGCGGCTTCGAGGGCGATCAGGAGCTGCAGCGGCAATTCTGGGCAATGAAGCCGGTCTTGAGCGCGGCACTCCACAGCAACAGCGGCGACGGAGTCCGCATGGCGCAGGAGGTCGGCGCCGGGCTCTGGCATATGTGGCACTTCCACGGCTCCTACGGCTTCCGCCATCCGGATGGGATCTATCCCTTCGGCATCCGCATGAAGCGCCTGCCCGACTGGGTGCCGGGCAAGGGCTTGCGCGAGAATGTCGTGATGAGCTGGATCCTGCTCGACCGCAACGGCCGCCGCTTCATGAACGAGTACGAGCCCTATATGCAGGATACGGGGCATCGTTCTTTCGAAACATTCGATCCGGCAATCCAGGATTATCCGCGCATCCCGGCCCGGCTCATCCTCGATGCCGAGGGCCGCAAGCGCTACCCGCTGGCGGCGCCGACTTGGCACGACCGCGCGGTGGCGGAGCGCTATGCCGGCGTCACGGGTGCGGCGCTCGACGAGGCAATCCTGGCCGAGGCCGACAGCATCGCCACCCTCGCCCGCGCGCTCGAGCTCGACGAGCACACCACCGAAGCGACGATCGCCGAATGGAACCGCGCCTGCGCTGCCGGCGCCGACACCGCATTCGGCCGGCCGCCAGGCAGCATGCTGCCGATCGCGACGCCGCCCTTCTACGGCGCCAAGCTGTGGCCGGTGGTGTCCAACACGCAAGGCGGCCCCGTGCATGACGAGGAGCAGCGCGTGCTGGACGCCTTCGGCGTGCCGATCCCCCGCCTCTATGCCGCCGGCGAGCTCGGCAGCGTGTTCGGCCATCTCTATATGTCCGGCGGCAATCTCGCGGAATGCTTCATCGGCGGACGCATCGCCGGACGCGGCGCGGCAGCCCTGGCCCGCAGTCCGGCCGAGGGGGTGGCGTGACGGCGGGCGTGAAATCCAACGCGCTCGATCTCGATCATCTCGGCATCGCCGTGGCGGATCTCGATCTGGCGGCGCGCAATTTCGCGGCGCTTGGATTTACCCTGACCGACAAGAGCTTCCATGTCGCAAGCCCGGCGCCGGGTGCGGAGCCGGTGCGCACCGGGACCGGCAATCACTGCATCATGCTGGCGCAGGGCTATGTCGAGCTCATCGCCATCACCGATCCGGCCTATCGCGGGCGCCTCGCCGCCGATCTCGCGCGCTATGAGGGCCTGCATCTCGTCTCCTTCGGCACCGCCTCCGCCGAGGACACGGCCGCGCTGTTCCAGCGTACGATCGGCGCTGCCGAAGCGCCTCGCCGACTGACGCGGCCCATCCTCGAGCAGGGAAAGCCCGTGACGGCACTGTTCGACATCGTCGATCTACCCGAAGGAATCGCCGCCGCGGGCCATGTGTTCGCGATCCGCCATCTCACGCGCGAGCTGCTGTGGCAGCCGCATCTCACCAGCCACGAGAATGGCGCCGTGGCGCTGCTCGGCGTGATCGCCTGCGCCGCCGATCCGCTTGCCTTCCTGGCGCCGATCGCGGCCGCGATCGGCGGACGCGTCGAGGAGAACGCCATCGCGCTCGAACCCGGCCGTTTCGAGGCGGTCGACCCGCAAGGGCTGGCCCGTCGCTTTCCTGGCGCCGTGCCGCCGTCCCTGCCCTGCTATGCCGGGCTCACCATCGGCGTGCGCGATCTCCGCGCGCTGGCGCGCCTCTTCGGCGAGCGCGGCGTCGGTTTTCGCGCCGTGCAGAACCGGCTATGGGTCGTACCGGGCCTCGCCAACGGCACCATAATCGAATTCCGGGAGGTGCCGTGAGCAAGCCGAACATGCTGGATTTCGCGCGGCTGCAGCAGATGGTCACGAGTCCGCCGCTGCATCGCTGGCTCGGCGTGTCGCTCACCGCGCTCGACGAGGCGATGGTCGAGATCACCCTGCCCTGGCGCGAGGAGCTCGTCGCCCATACCGAGATCCGCTACACGCATGGCGGCATCATCGCGACCCTCATCGACCTCACCGGCGATTACGTCATCGCCGCCAAGCTCGGCCGCGGCGTGCCGACCATCGATCTGCGGACCGATTATCACGCGACCGCGCTGCCCGGCGCGCTCGTCGCGCGCGGCCGCCTGGTCAAGCTCGGCCGCACGCTCGCGACCGCCGATGTGCAGGTATTTTCGCAAAGCGGCCAGCTGCTGGCCAGCGGCCGCGGCGTCTATTTCACCGCGGAGAAAGACGGCTGAGAAAGCGGGTTAAGGCTTCACCGCCGGGAACTTGACCGTCACGTGCGACATCTTGGCGTCGAGGCGGTGCAGCAGCTCGGCGGTGAGATCGTATTGCGGATCGGCCATGGCGACGCTCTCGGCAAAGACGATGAGGTCGACGCCGCGCTCGGGCTTCATCTGCTGCAGAATCTGGTCGACAGCGCTGCGCACCGTCTTCATGGCGTCGTCGGCCGCGAGCTGCAGCTGGTCCTTGCGGGCATTGGCCTGGCGCTGCAAGGCCCCGACCTCGTCGTCGAAGGCGCGGCGCTTGACCGCGAAGGCGTCGGGCGACATCGTCGCCTGCTGCGCCTGCAGAGCCTGCTGCTGCTTCTGCAGCTCGGATTGGCGGCGCGCCAGCTCGGCCTGGTAGGTCTTGCCCTGCTTGTCGATCTGCTCGCGGATGCTGCGCGCCGCGGCACTGTTCTGGATGATCACGCCGAGATTGACCATTGCCATGCTGGTCGGCTTGGCGGCCGCTGCACGGGCCTGGCCGAAGGCCGGGGCCAGCGGCAGGCTGAGCAGGAGCAGGGCGAGGAGAAGCTTGCGAGCTTGCATCATGACCGGAAATTGCGATTGGGGCTGCCGCCGAAGTGCCCGGGATCGGCAGCCCGGTCAATCGAAAACTTGTAACCCGCCCATGGTCTAGGGGACCGCCGCCTGTTTTGCCTGGGCAATCGCCAGGTCCGCGTCGGACCGCAGCAGGAGCCGCTCCTCGACCAGCCGGTCGGCAGCACTCGTCACCTTCGCGACATAGGCGGCGTGGGTCGGATAGCGCTCCTCGAGCGAAAGGCGCGGGTCGCCGGCGGCGAGACGCTCGGCCTTGGTCTTGAAGAAGGGAATGAAGGCGCCGATCAGGTCGCAGGAATCGCCTTCGCCATATCCGGCCTTGCGGACGTTCCAGCCGGTATAGGTGCCGAGCGGCGCCGCGAGATTGGTGTTGCGCAGCCCGGCCAGCGGGTTGCCGTCCGCATCCAGCCGCGGCAGCAGCAGCGCATAGGGCTTGCCGGCCACGGGCGGCTCTTCCATCACGCCGGAGATGTCGTATTCGTTGAATGCGGGGCCGCGATCGAGATGCGCCCGCCGCGTCGCGACGCCGGCCGGCGTGAAATGCTGGGCCGGCACGTAGGGGATGCGGATCTGCTCGATCGGCACGAGGCTGCCGTCGCGCAACGTCGGATAGCGGCTGGCTGGCGGCTCGACGCCTTCGATGACCCAATCGCGCAAGGCCATGAGCAGCGCCCGCTGGCCGGGAATGAAGGGATTGCTGTTGACCGGCAGCTGGCAATTCACCGGCGGCTTGGGCTGTACCGCCGGCGGCTGCGCCAGCGGGTCGCCGCCGCCATGCTGGGTGCCGGCGAAGAGGTAGATCCGCACTTCCTTGGGCGTGTCGAAATCGCGGCTTCCCCCGGGATCGGTCGTATTGAGCGCCATCAGCGACTGCCAATATTCGGTGTCGGTCACGGTCGCCATGATCTTCGGGCAGGTGTCGGAGCGGCGGCAGCGATCGAGCTGGCCGCCGGTGACGCCGGCGATCGCATCCTCGCTCGCATCCCAGCTCTGCGGCGATTCCTGGCCGGGGAAGGCACGCTCGGTATGCTGCGTTCCCGACAGCCGCGTCGGCTGCGCGAAACGCAGATTGAAGGCACCGCGATTGGACGCCTTGTGCGGGATGGCGCCCTCGAACAGGCGCTGGTGGGTCTCGTCTTCGTTGAATCCGAGATGGATGAAGGTGCGAATCCAGCGCCCGCTCTGCGAGGAGCCGTAGATGATGGCGTTCCTGATGGCGTCGCCGAGCGGATTGGCCGAACCCTCCGCCGGCTGGCGGTTGCGCAGGAAGGCGACGAGGTCGCGCGTCGCGGCGAGACCGAGCCCGACGACGGTCGGATTCTTCGCGCTATAGACCAGCTCGTAGATGTGATCGGTGTCGAAGCCGCCCTTCAGGCAGATGCGCTTCGCATCCGGCGTTCCCGGGAAAGGCTTGTCGGCCGAGCAATCGGCGAAAGCCCACTGGTCCTTCGCAATGGTCTCGCGCGCATCCTCTTGATGGGTGCGGCGGGTCAATACCGCACCGTCATTGGCGGTGCCGACCGCTTCGTAGGCGGGCGCCGCCGTGACATTGAGCGCCGGAGCGGACGCCGACAGGATGTATTCCGAGCGCACCCGGCCGGTGATCTCGGATCCGTCGGGATTGTGCGCCACCGGCAGGGTGATACGGATGCCGCCGGCGAGGTCTCCCTCCCAGCCGCTGAAGACCAGCGTGAAGCCATGCGATTCGAGGAAGCCGTCGCCGGGCGACGTCGCCGTGCCGCCGAGATTGAAGCTCGGCAGCTGCTCGCGGCCGCGATTGACGACATCGTAAAGCAGCGTGCCGTTGCCGCGCTTGACGTCGATCGGCTTCACGATCGAGACATCCATCGAATATTCGACCATGCCGCGCGCATTGCGGGGAGCCAGCGCAATGTCCTGGATGAGCGCGTTCAGCGGCGCGGCCGGATCGACCTCGCCATAGGCCGTTCCGGTGATCCGCTCATACTGGCCGACGCTGCCGAAGCTCTTGCCCTCGAAGAAGGGCGATTCGGTCTTGGCGACGACGATGCGCGTGATCCGCGCCTCGGCGCCGCTCGCGAGAAACAGCGCCGCGAGCGCACAGATCCAGCCGGCCCGATTTGTCGCGCCCATTCTTTCCTCCCCGGGAAGCGGCGGGCTTTCCCGCTACCCGGTCAGGATGGCATTCACTCGTCCGTGACGTCCAGCCAATTGCCTTCCGGATCGGCCATCTGCAGCTTGCCGGTGGCACTCTCGGCGAAGATCTGCTTGCGCCGGTCGGTCTCCTTGCTGCCGCCGAGCGGCACCGGCGCGAAATGGAAGTTGAGACCGGCGATCTCGCGGACCTGCTGCTGGAAGCTGTCGAGATTCTCGACCTTGAAGCCGAAATGGTCGGGACCGGGACGCAACACCGCCGTGCCCTCGTAGAGCGCCAGCGACCAGGGCAGGATGGAGAGGGCGACGCGCCCGTCGCTGAGATGGAATCCCGGCACGTCGGGCCGGTTGAGCGGGGTGAGCTCGAAGACGTCGCGATAGAATTCGGCGACCGGCTCGGGATGCAGGGTGCGGATGGCGAACTTGTTGATGTAGCGCTCCTGCTCCCAGCCGCCGGACGCCTGGTCGGCATAGATGCCGATGCGCGTGTCGTTCTTCTTCTGCGCGAGGTCGAAGGTGTTGCCGTCGGGATCGGCCCCGGTATAGGCGGCGAAGGGCCGGGTCGAGGGGCGCTTGACGAAGCTCGCCTCGGGATATTTGCGACGCATGCGTTCGAG
>Ga0207707_10006147_pt1 | contig 10492 bp, 9 predicted proteins | sample KBSC83BmetaG_FD_184336 | JGI IMG/M metagenome (GOLD analysis project Ga0207707, IMG submission 184336) | Corn rhizosphere microbial communities from Kellogg Biological Station, Michigan, USA - KBS C8-3B metaG (SPAdes) (version 2) | ecosystem: Host-associated > Plants > Roots > Rhizosphere ... | reverse complement strand
GGATGGCAAGCTCAAGCTCGACGATCCCGTCTCGAAGTACATCCCCGGCCTCACCCGCGGGAACGACGTCACCGTCCGGATGCTCCTCTCCCACACCTCCGGCTACCAGGACTTCTGGCCGCAGGATTACGTGATGCCGGGGATGCTCAAGCCCACCACCCCTCAGGCGATCGCCGACGCGTGGGCAAAAAAACCGCTCGACTTCGAGCCCGGCTCCCGCTGGCAATACAGCAACACCAACTACACCCTCGCCGGAATGGTCGTCGAGAAAGCGAGCGGAATGCCGTTCTTCCAGTTCGTACGCACCCGCATCCTCCAGCCCGTCGGACTCACCAGCGCCTCCAACTTCGACGTCGATCCGCGCGCCGCCACCGTCACCGGATACGTCCGCTACGGACTCGGCCCCCTGCGCCCCGCGCCCGATGCCGGCGCGGGATGGATGTGGGCCGCCGGCGAGCTCGCCATGACCGCCTCCGACCTCGCCAAGTGGGACATCTGCCTCATCAAGCACTGCCTGCTCTCGAGCGCGTCGTACCGCGAGCTCGAGCGCGAAGTCGTCCTCAACAACGGCGCCGGCACCGGCTACTCGCTCGGACTCGACGTCGGCATGCAGGGCGGACGCTTCATGCTCGAGCACTCGGGCGAAGTCTCCGGCTTCACCGCCGAGAACATCGTCTTCCCCGAAGACTCGGCGGCGATCGTGGTGCTCACCAACCAGGACGCCGCACCCGCCTCGGGCGCGATCGCCAACCAGATCTCCCAGATCCTGTTCGCCACCCAGGACAATCTCGCCGACAGCAGAACGGCGCAGGCGAAAGCGATCTTCGAGGGACTGCAGAAGGGAACCATCGACCGCTCGCTGTTCACGTCGAACGCGAACTTCTACTTCAGCGATCAGGCGCTCAAGGATTTCCAGTCGAGCCTAGGACCGCTCGGCGCGCCGACTGGATTCACGCAGACGAGAACCGCCCTACGCGGCGGGATGACTTATCGCTCGTATCGAGTGTCGTTCCCTAGTCGCGCCGTCAGGGTGTGGACGTACGAGACGCCGGACGGGAAGCTCGAGCAGTATCAGGTGGCGCCTATCGGGTAGTACTCAGGTTTGCTCAACCCTCCACATCGCGCCCCTGTTATGTGACGCGGCGCTTCGCGGTGTCGATGTCCAAACAAATATGTCAGGTCGAAGGCTGCAAGTTCGCACTGAGTTGAATCGATTTGTCGACGCCGCACCTGCCTCCCGGCACAAACACTGAGCTCCTGATCCAGGTCGAATATCCCGATTTCTGCACAACTACATTGTATATACCCGGACCCCCACTGCTCGCCAAAATGAGCTGCTCCTCTGGAGCCGCAGGCGCAAGAGGAGAAGTGAAACCGCCAGCCTGAATCCATCCTCCTGCTCCTTGTGCTGCAGGGACTCCCGTCCTCGCGTCACGGACTTCGACGAAAATCGGGGGTTTCAAGGATCGCGCACACAACGTTGCTTCTGGAGCACAAGCTCCCATTCCTACTAACGGCAACATATAGCGCCCGGCCCGAAGAATGGTGCAGCGATGGGGGCTCTGTCTGACACAGGTCTGGTCGGCTGCTAGGTCCTTTTTCAACAGATATTTCCCCCGCAACTCGTATCAACGTACACCCAGTAATCGATCGATGACGCGACTTCGTCTTGTGTTAGCAGCGTTGCCCGGAAGATGATGTTGTGGGGGGACCCTGATCCCTCATAAATACTGTAACTGTCACCCGTGCCGACCGCAGACCATGTCTCGCCTTCATCGAGACTCTTATCCCATGTCACGGTATAGCTTTCGGTTGTCCCGCTGACCTCACCGTACCATGTATACTCACCGGGAGATCCGATGGAATTCGGACCACTTATGCTAATTGAAGGTTGGCTTGGCGGTGGCGGCACACTCGGCCGAGAATAGGCAAGACGACGAGTAGTAACGCCATCGACATTGGTAACCACGCTCTGCGTCGCCGTGTTCTGCAACAGGTATTCTAGTGCGTCGGGGGACAAATGACTGTTCTGTTGCAAAATAAGGGCAGCAACACCAGCAACTACCGGCGAGGACAATGAAGTCCCTCCGTTATAGATAAACGCACTATTGCTTGCGCTAGACGCCACCTTCAATAGGCCGTATCCTCGCTCAAAGCCCGCGGTTTCCCCGCCGGGAGCGAAAAGGTCGACACACGTGCCTTGATCTGAGTACACTGTGCGCTCGTCACTGCGGTTTGTGGCACCTACGGTGATCACGCCGCTTATCTGAGTCGTTTGGTTGCAGGCGTCCGCCCCATGGTCATTCCCCGCGGCCGTTATAAGCGTAATGCCGTGTGCCTTCAGGCCGGAAACGGTGTTTGCAACTGCGCCATAGTTGTCGTAGCTAAGGTTCAAGACTGCCGGGAGAATGCGATGCCCGGCAACCCAATCAATTCCAGCGAGCATATCCGATTCATATGCTGGTTGCTGTCCGTCATCGATTCGTACAGAATGTAGCGTTGCGTTTTTTGCGACTCCGAGCGTTGTACCTGCTGCCATGCTTGCTACCGCCGTACCATGATCTAGCTGGTCAATCGTTGGGCTTGGATTTACGGACCACTTGATGAAAGCTGCACTCGCCCCAATCCGTCCATAGCCCCATTCTTGATGGCCACCGCGAATTCCTGAATCTACGATGTAAATGTGGACGCCTGCTCCGGTATAGTCGTAGTTGTATGTCGCATCGAGAGGCAACGCGTGCTGGTCCACTCGATCTAGGTGATAAAAACCGGAGTCCGCCGGGTAGGTGAAAGTTTGCACCCCTTGGTTTGGTCGTACGACTCGATCCTCCTCCACCAAGAGGACAAGAGGGTTAAGTCGCATTAACTCAACCCCCTCGTCAGGAACGTTTAACACAGCGAAACCCTTCAGGGCGGTTTCATAGACATAAAAACGTGACCTGAAACCCGGAAACTGATTCGGTTATTATCTCGGTCCTCACTTGAGGAGGGCCGATGCGGAAGTCCAGATTCACGACCGAGCAGATCGTGGGGTTTCTTAAGGAGCAGGAGGCGGGAGCCAAGATCTCGGATATCTGCCGACGGCTGGGTATCAGCGACAACACGTTCCACCGGTGGAAGCGGAAGTACGGCGGGATGGACGTGCCCGACGCGCGGCGGTTAAAGCAGCTCGAGGAAGAGAATCGGGCTTTGAAGCGAATCGTTGCCGACCAGGCGCTGAATCTCCAGGTAGTGAAGGATCTCCTGGGAAAAAAGTGGTGACTGCGAGCAAGCGGCGTATCGCGGTCACCGAGGCCAAGGAGGCCGCTCAACTCTCGGAGAGAAGGGCGTGCCGCTTTACTGGATTTTCTCTCTCCACCCAGCGCTACCGCTCGAAACGACCAGCTGAGCACGAGCTTAGGCAGCGGCTCAAAGAGCTCGCCTTGAAGAGACCGCGCTGGGGCTACAGGCGGCTCTACGTGTTGCTCAAGCGCGAGGGCTGCAAGAGAAACCGGAAACTGGTGCAGCGTCTCTACCGGGAAGAGGGTCTCTCGGTGAGAAGAAGGAAACGCCGAAAGATGGCAGCTGCCGCCAGGTCTCCGATGGCGCCAGCTCGCGGTGCCAACGAGAGGTGGAGCATCGACTTCGTGCGCGACACGCTCGCCGATGGTCGTGTGTTCCGCGGCTTTACTGTCGTCGACGACTTCACCAGGGAGTGCCCGGCCATCGAAGTGGATCACTCACTTCCGGGCGAACGGGTGGCTCGGACTCTTGACCGGCTTTCTGAAGAGCGCGGGCTTCCCAAGGCGATCGTTTGTGACAACGGACCCGAGTTTCAGGGACAGGCGCTCGACTTCTGGGCTCATCGACATGGTGTCGCTCTCTCTTTCATCCAGCCAGGAAAGCCGGTGCAGAATGCTTTCATCGAGAGCTTCAACGGTAAACTTCGGGACGAGTGTCTGAACGAGAACTACTTCACGAGCCTGATCGATGCGAAAACAACGATCGAGGCCTGGAGAAGGGACTACAACGACACAAGACCCCATAGCAGTCTCGGCGATTTAACCCCCACCGAGTTTGCGATGAAGAGCAGATCTGATGCAGCTTAACAAATCACTAGACCGAGATAATTGCTGAACCAGAATAGGGTTTCAGGTCATGTAGCCTTGTAGCGGCGCATCAGGTTGTGCTGTTACCCCAATCGTCCCACTCAAGCGCAGTTCGACTAGAACCGTGTCGTCATAGGTGGGAAGCGGTATCGAGTACTCCGGGGTGCCAAAAATGGACACCGGCAAGGGCACATCCATAATGGACGGCGGGACGATCTGGAACTGCGTGGCGGTTGGCGCCATTTTAGGAGAAGTCGCAAGCTCGTTGTCAGTACAACCGAGGCATGCTATGGCCGAAAAAACGAAAAACTGTAACCGCCGTAAAAACATGAACCACCCCCTAACGTGAGCGTTTAGCGCGGCGAGAAAATCACTCTAGGGATGTGGCAGCACGGCCGCAATGTCGTTTTCATATCATCGGATGTCTGTTTTATATCACCTCATCTGACTGGGTCAATGTTCATACATTCGGCCGCGGATCGCCCGCTTAGAGCGCAACCGTGGCCAAAATCCTCGGCCCAACGGCATTGATGGAGGAACCAGTATTGATGCGCTTGCTTGTAACCGTTGCCGCTCCGGCGTTACTTCTTGGTTGCAGCCCAAAATCAGATCGGCGAGTGACAGAAAGCTCGACGTCGACGTCGGTTAACGCGGTGCGTATTCTCGACACCGTGCCGGAGAGTGAAGCGATTCCAGCAGACCAAAACCTGTCCTGCTCCCCAAGCGTGTTGAAAGCCGGAGACACGCTGGTTCTGCATATGAAGACACCTCACCCCGAATATTTGATTGCTGACCATCCTGACGGCACAATCTTCTACATAGTTTATCCGTCGCTCGGAGACACAAGCATGAAATACTCGTACGTGCCGAGCAACGAGTTCAAGAACATGTCGATCATTCGCATTCCGTCGGATATCAAAGCCAACCCCCGCGTACTCGGGCGCGAAAAAGGGGTCGAATCTCTTTTCAGCCGCCCCGGTAAATACGTAATTACACTTGGGGAACCGGAGGGACGGGCGGACATTTGTAACATTCAATTCGTCGGTAACGGTTCACGGTAGCAGAGGCTGCCTATCGCTTGTCTTCGCCAGGTGGGATAGTGTCGCGGCTGATCAATCGCGTTGGCGTCACGCGAGATTCTCACCAGGTCGCGACCGAAACCATGATGGTTCTCTTCCTCAACCAGCTTGGATCCTTTCGCTAGTAGATTCTGCGCACCGGGTGGATGATCCAGCCGATGTCTCCCCATCTTACTTTCCTCCGCTCGGGGAAAGCGCTCTTAGCGAGCTGAGCGTCCGAGGCTGAGAAGCGCGTCGACGACGCTCGGGTCGAAGTGGCGCGCGCGCTCGGCGGCGATCTTCTTGATCGTTCTGTCGACCGACCACGCTCCGCGATACGGACGGTTGTGCGTCAGCGCGTCGTAATAGTCTGCGACTGCCACGAGCCGCGACTCCAGCGGGATGTTCTCGCCGCAAATCCCATCCGGATAGCCAGACCCGTCCCAGCGCTCGTGGTGGCTGCGCGCGATCAGCTCCGCGGTCCGCACCAGCGCCGAGCGACCGCCCTCGAGCATCGACGCACCGATCATGACGTGGGTCTGCATGATGCAACGCTCTTCGCGGGTGAGACGACCCGCCTTGCGCAGAATCGCGTCTGGAATGCCAATCTTGCCGACATCGTGGAGCGGAGCCGCCCGACGAATCAGATCCACCCGATCGACCGACAGTCTCATTCGCATCGCCAGCCGAGCGGCTAAATCGCCGACTCTCTGGGTGTGCTCGCCCGTCTCGTCGTCGCGGAATTCGGCCGCCACTGCCAGTCTCTGCAGAATCTCCAGCTGCGCCTGCTCGAGCTGCCGCGTACGCTCGGCCACGTTCCGCTCGAGCTGCGAGTTCTGATGCCGAATGGTGCTGTAGAGAGAGCGGGTCTCCAGCAGGTTTTCTATCCGCAGCACCACCTCGGTGGTATCGAAGGGCTTGAGCAGGAAATCCTTGACGCCGCTCGCCAGCGCGCGCCGCTTGACCTCCGAATTCGAATCCGCGGTCAGCATCACCACCGGCAGATAGCCGGTGCCGAGGTGCGGGCGGATCGCGTCGAGCACGGTGAAGCCATCGAGCTTCGGCATGTGCAGATCCAGCAGCACCAGATCGGGCGCCCAGGTGTTCACCAAGGAAACGCCCTCGGCGGGATCGGTGGTGCTGTTGACGTTTACGAAGCCGGCGGTGCGGAGAATTCGCTTGAGCACCTCGACGTTGGCCTGGTGGTCGTCGATGATCAGGATGCGCGCTTCGCCCCAGTTGTTGGTCCGGACGAGCGCGACGTGCGGTGCCGACCGGTAAACCGGGCTTCCCGAGGGAGTGCGTAAGGGGGCAGGCATCCTATGAATGGCGCTCGTTGTGGAGGCGTAGGAACCGCATAGCTCATCCATAGGACGATCTCGCGTCCCGCCTGTATCCAACGGCTTACGGCCCGGCTTCGGTGTGTGTTCGGGGAGACGGAAAAGGCTCGGCTTGTTACTGGGTAAGTCCAAGTCAGTCAATTGATACCGGTCGTTATTGCTGAGCTTTTACCCTCGTCGCTTTAGCCATGGCCAGCGTTCGCCAATTGCACCTCCGCACTCCCCACGACAATCGCCATCGGGTCGGTGATCTCGTGGTCGAAGTCGCACGCCGTTATGCGGCCCTGATGAATGAAAGCGACTTCGCGACTTTGCTTCGCTCGCGGAAGCTCGATCGCCGCCGCTATACCGCGTTCATCTCCAGCCTCTATCCGTGCGTCATCGGCTTCAATCGCGCGCTGATTCGCAGCATCGCCAAAGTCGACCACGTGCTGCACAGCAGCTTCATCAAGAACCTCGCTGAGCAGCTGGAAGAAGAGCAGACCCACAATCAGATGTGGCGGACGAAGCTCGACGTCTTTGGCGTCGATCATCAGGCGCTGTACTGGGATCTCACCGATTACCTCGGTCGATTCACGGCGGTGGAGCTCGAGCGAATGACGCGCGAGGTGCTCGCCGCCCTGACCAAGGATCCGGACAATCATTCGCCGGGCGCGTTCCCCGAGCCGCCGTTCCCCGAGCCCGTGCTTGCGCTCTATCACCATTTCTTCATGACCGCGACGTACGAGAACATCGACTACTGGGAGCACTTCGCCTGTCAGAGCTCGGTCGAGATGACGATTTACTCGGTCGTGTCGAATACGGTGCTGCCGGGCGTGCAGGGCAACCCTGATCTCGATGGCGGTCCGGCGACGCTTGCCTGGTGGATGGAGCACGCGCAGCACCAGGGCAGCTCGGTTCGCACAGACGAGGAAAAGCATCTGGACATGTCGCGGCTCGCGCTCAATCGAAGCGAGACCGCCAACTCCCTGAAAGACGCCGTCGTCGCGCGCGCCGAGGATGCGCTCAGACTGTTCGCGGCGGCGATGATGTGTCAGATCGTCGAGAGCGAGCGGTTTCCGATCGACCATTATCTGACCTCCCGCGCGCTCCGCACGGGCACGCGTTGAAGCGCCGGCGCGCAGTCGCGTGAGCTCCATGCTGCGGCTCCTCAAGCTTGGCGGCTCGGCGCAAAATGAAAACGCACCGCCCCCGATTCTCGCGGATGGGGATGCAAATCTCCTCGATTTTCTGAGCGACGGTGTCCTTACCACGGACACCGACGATCGAATCACCTACGCCAACCCTGCCGCCTCCGACGTCTTCGGACGCGACCGCGGGTCCCTGGTCGGCGAAAAGCTTCTCAGCCTTTTTGGCCGCGACAGCGGCGATGCCGTGGTATTTGGTCAAAGCGCGGCGCGGGATGGACTCACCCAGTGTTTCGACGCCCTGGTTGCCGGTCGTGATTGCACGGTGAGCATCGGCGCGGCGCCGCTCAACGGACCGGCGGGTGTCGTCGGCACGATTCTCACCTTGCGCGATGTCACCGACATGCGACGCGCGCACCAGGAAGTCGCCCGGTCGGAGGCCAGATACCGTCATCTGTTCGAGGATGCCAGCGACGCGATCATGACCTTCGATTCGCTCGGCCGCTTCACCAGCGTCAACGACGCCGGCGAACAAATCTCCGGATACTCGCGCGACGAGCTGATCGGCAAGTTCTTCGGGCCGCTGCTTCCGATCACCGAGCTGCCGCGCGCGGTGCTGGAATTCAGGAAGGCACTCTCGGGACAGCCAGGCCAGTTCGAATCGGTGGTGGTGCGAAAGGATGGCGAGCGCCGTCACATCACCATCACCTACTCATGCCCGCAACGCAGTCGCGAAGTCCTGTGCCTGATTCGCGATGCAACGGAAGAAAAGCAGCTCCAGCAGCAGCTGGTGCAGTCGGAAAAGATGGGTGCGATCGGACAGCTGGTGAGCGGTGTCGCCCACGAGCTGAACAACCCGCTGGCCAGCATCACGGCGTTCGCGCAGCTGATGCTTTCGGACGGCAATCTCAACAAGGATGATCGTCACGCGACGGAAACGATCGCCAGCGAGTCGCGTCGGGCCGCGCGCATCGTGCACAACCTGCTGACCTTCGCGCGCCAGCACAAAGCCGAAAAGACCTACGCCGACATCAACCAGGTCATCGAGAACACCCTCGAGCTGCGGGGCTACGATCTCAACGTGCGCGGCATCCAGATCGACCGCTTATACGCCGATCCGCCGCCAACCACGATGGTGGACGCCTATCAGCTGCAGCAGGTGATTTTGAATCTCGTTACGAACGCCGAGCAGGCGATGGCAGGCGTCGAGCGCGCCCACCATCGGTTGACAGTGCGGACGAGGCAGGATGTGGAAACCATTCACATCGAAATCGAGGACACCGGTCCCGGCATCCCCGCCGACAGTCTGGAGAGGATCTTCAATCCATTCTATACGACCAAATCGGTCGGTCACGGCACCGGGCTCGGCCTGTCGATATCGCTGGGCATCATCGGTGAGCATGGTGGGCGGATCTGGGCGGAGAACGTGGCCAGCGCCGGGGCGAGGTTTTGCGTCGATCTGCCGCTGGTAGCATCGCGTCCGGCCAGCACGTCGACGGCGCCGGATTCGGAGGCGGCCCCCGCAACGAACCTTCACATACTGGTAGCCGACGACGAATCCGCGATCCGGCTGGCGCTGTCGCGATTCCTGGAGAAGTCAGGTCACACGGTTGTGATGGTCGATAGCGGCAGCAAGGCGCTGGAGGCGGCGCGCGAAGGTATGTTCGACGCCATTTTCCTCGACATCCGAATGCCGGATATCTCGGGACAGACTGTCTTCCGTCAGTGGCAGAGCAAACGGCCAGACCTCGCCGAGCGCGTGATCTTTTTGACTGGCGACATCGTGAGCGAGGATTTGTTTCAGTTCCTGACCGGCACCGGCAGGCCGTTCGTCGCCAAGCCGTTCGATCTCGACGTAATTCTTCAGGCTCTCAATCGATAAACGCCGACGGCGCGAAATGTCGCGTCGCAGGCTGCAAGACTCCACCCGAGGCGGCGGCTACCGAGCGCGAGCGGGTCTGACTAAGGGATGGTGTCACGGACCGTGTCAGGGACCGGCCTGGGCTGTGCCGCTTGCCCGTCGCGCCGCACCGAATCGCTCTGCTGTGCGCGCTCGCCGACATTCGCCGAGTCGCTCGTACCGACGTCCGATCGCTGCTCGAGCGCTGGCGGGTAGTCCGTAGGCGCCTGAGTCCCGACGCTGGCGGTGTCGTCTTCACTATAAGTGTCGGTGTTGGCCTGCGTCGTTCGCGCCTCGACGCGAGCCTGCACGACGCGCGACTGGTATCGCTGGACGAACTGAAGATTCTCCGGCGGGACGCTCACGCCGCCCGGCGGCTTGCCAGCGTTCGCCTCCGCGGCCTGGGCCAGCGCGATGGTCTCCAGAACGAAGTCGCGCACCGAGAGTCCGGTCCGCTCGATCGCCGTTCTGGCGCGTGGGCTCGACTCCAGTGTGGCGACCGCGCGATCGATCGGGTCGCCGCTCGTTCCCTCCGCACTTGCAAAGGCTGAGCGCGGCAGCGCATCCAGAAAATCCTGCGCCCGCTCCCATTGGCCGTAGTTCTCCTCGGTGATGCGAAAATCGACGGGAGTCGCCAGCGCTTCCCGCACCGCGGGCGACGAGGTGTCGAACAACAGCGACGCCACCTCGTTGTCGGAAGAAGTCGCGCTGTTCTTTTTGCAGCCTGCGAGCGCCAGCAACAATGCGAGTGCCGGCATGGTCCAGAATGGTGAGCGTTTCATGATTGTGCCTCGCCTTCGATTCGGCGAATTGCAGGCCACGGGATCGCAATACCCCGTGGGGCCTGGCGTCGCTCGCGGAGCTGCGAGCCGGCGCGGCGGCGTCTATCGGCGGGACGCTTTGCCCATGAGCGCGAGCTCCCACGTTTGCGAGACGAGATCGTGCCCGAAGCTGTGGTGCTTCTCCTCTTGAACCAGCT
>Ga0207707_10006144_pt1 | contig 10495 bp, 11 predicted proteins | sample KBSC83BmetaG_FD_184336 | JGI IMG/M metagenome (GOLD analysis project Ga0207707, IMG submission 184336) | Corn rhizosphere microbial communities from Kellogg Biological Station, Michigan, USA - KBS C8-3B metaG (SPAdes) (version 2) | ecosystem: Host-associated > Plants > Roots > Rhizosphere ... | reverse complement strand
CCGTTTTCCACGATGTAGCCGCGGCCCTCCTTCCCCACCAGTTTCCATCCGGTGAGATCTTTGCCGTTGAACAGGCTGGTGAAGCCTGTTTCAGCCGCCAACATCAGGCCAGCCGCGATCAGAATCCTAAACATCGACTTCCTCCCATTCCACAACGCGACGCTCATAAATCGACTTGCGTCCCATCATTGCGGTCAACGTAGAGATCCTGGCCGATTCCGCGTTGTTCAGCGGCGTTTTCTTCCCGCGAGCGTTATCGATGAATGCTGCAAGCGAAAGGTATGTCGAGTCCTGCCCGGCATCGGGAACCTCGAGCTGCTTCGGGGCGGCGTCCTTTGCGCGCTCGGTCAGGGTAGCGGTGGCCAGATCGATAGCCGCGTTTGAGCCGAACACGCGCTCTTTGATTCCGGAGAAATGCGGAGGGTCGAAATAAATATGGCTGAAGGTGAAGCGTACATCGTTGGGAAACTCATAGATTACGGTGTAGTTGTCCATCGACGTGCGGCCGGGAGGATCGTTCTTGAAAAGATTGATGCCGCCTGAGCCGAACGCGCGCAGAGGGTGCGCACCCGCAGCCCAAACCATGAGGTCGATGATATGGCACGCCTGTTCGACGATGTTGTCGCCGGAGCGAGAGCGATCGAAATACCAGAGAATCTCGTGCGGCAGGTCCCCGGTGTGGCGGTAGGCTTGCAGAAATAGCACTTTCCCGATGCCGCCGTCGTGGATCACTTTCATAGCCGCGGCCCGGTGAGGATCGTGCCGGAGCTGGAAGCCGGCCTGGAATATGCCTTTGGCGCTCTTGGTGGCATTGACCACCATACGGCATTGCCCGGGCGTGAGGGCCATGGGCTTCTCGCAATATACGTGCTTGCCCACCTCGAGCGCGGCTATCGCCATTTCCTTATGAAGGTCGACAGGTGTCGCGATCACCACGGCGTCAATGTCTTTGCGGTCGAGCATTTTGCGGAAGTCGGCATAAGGCTCGGGCGTGTTGCCGGCTGCGGTCGCGGCATCCACGGCTTTTTTGAGGGTTTCGGGATTGATGTCGCAGATAGCCACTACTTTAATGCCCGGGACCTTCAGCATGTGTTGCAGCAGATACGATCCGCGGTTGCCGACACCGATGAACGCTACGCGAACGGTGTCGTTGGGCGATTGCGCCGGAAGAAGAGCGGCGCTGCCGGCGAGCGCCACGGATGTTTTTACAAAATTACGGCGAGTGAAATGATCGTTAGTCATAGAATTTTCGTTTGGGAGGCGATAGCCCGGCCCACTTCGGTGAGCTCCGCGGTCTCTTCGGGTGTAAACGTGCGCGCACCGCGATTCGCAATGCCAAGTGCGCCGACGGCTTGTTCGCCATGAAAAATGGGCACGACGATAGCGCCCTCCATGCCGGTGGCCTTGGCGCCGGGCCGGACGTTGCCGCTCGCATCACTTTGCAGGTTGCATACGCTCACCGGCTCTTTGCGCTCGACCGCCAGGCCAGCCATGCCCTTGCCGATGGGGACAAGCTCGACGGCTTTGAGCACCGGCGCAGGAATCCCACCGCTCGCGGCCTTCAAGTGCAGCACGCCATCGCCTTCAAGCAGGTGAATGGTGCCGGTATCGGCGCGCAAATGCTCCATCGTGAGCCGCAGCACCTCTTCGAGGTCGCCGGAGAGTAGCGGGGTTTCGATCTGCTGTAGGAGTTTCATTTGTGATGCGTCAGATTTTCGAATAAGTAAAGACCACTCTTGCCTGCGACCGCGAAATCGAGATCGCCATCGCCATCCAGATCGACCACCGGAATTTGCATACCGCTGCCCGTGCGTGAGCTGTAATCGACCACGTGCTTGATCCACTCGATCTTCTTGCCGTCGTCAGCTTTCATGTACTCATACCAATACATGCCAAGCGGCTCTCGCTCGCCGGGATCGTGGCCGTTATGCGCCATAAAGCGCTTGCCGGTGAGGAAATCCATTTTCCCATCGCCGTTCAGATCCACCATGGTCATGGCGTGTGCCTGTGACCAGCTGTCATCGATGATGTGTTTCGTCCAGGTGTTGCCGTCGCCGTGTTCGAGCCAGAAGACACCGTAGTTGTGGGCGAATGACGTGACCACGTCGTTGCGGCCGTCGCCATTCACATCGAGAACATACATGAATCCGAGGGAATCGAGGTTCCAATCGGGATGAAACTTCCAATCGCCCGAGCGCGGATCGGGCGGCGCTTCGAACCAGCCCTTGGGAGTGAGTATGTCGGTACGTCCATCCCCATTCACATCGCCCGCGCCGATCCCGTGGCCATAACTCCGCGGGCTTACGATGTGGCGCACAAATGCGCCGTCTTTCAGCTCATACCAGGAGAGCGGGGCGTTCTCCTGACCGAATTGTGGCAGCAGTTCGTGCCGCTTGCCGTCATTATCGATATCGACCATAAAGACAAATTCGACCGACCAGCCATTCTCGACCGCGTGCTTTCTCCATTCGCCAATTCCGCGGCCCGGATTCTCCATCCAGTAAAGTTCCTTCGTAAAGTACGAGCAGCTGACCACGTCGATGGCGCCATCGCCGTTAACGTCTATAGGCAGGTCGCTGAAATTATCTATGTAGTTGTCGGTGTAGCTGATGGTGCGGAAGTGATGTTTGGTCCAGCGCGGGCCTTCGTACCAGTTCTCGCCGGAAATGATATCGAGTTTCCCGTCGCGATTGATATCGGCGACCGCGCAGGTCTCATTGGCCCCCAAATCGAGCGTGTGCTTTTCAAACGGAATGTCGGGGGTGCGGCCGATGCTCCACGCGATCGCGGCGGCCGCGGCCAGGCACAGGATGACTGCAATACAATGCCGCGTCATGCCGACGATTCTACCGCGTTGAGAGCAACAGGCAGGAATGCGCAGGAATGCCTATTCCACTCCGGAAGCCGCGGCGGTCAATGACCGAATCGCGTTCTGCAAATTTTCACGGGCGAGCGTCAGATGCGGATGCAGGGGCGGGAGTCGCTTCTCGAGAACCGCGACGGCATACTCAAGCAGCGGAACCGCTTCGGAATATCGGCCCGCACGATTCATCAAGTTACCAAGGTTATGGCGCGTCAGAGCCACGTCGGGAGAATCGGCGCCCAACAGCTTCTCCTTAATGGCCAATGCCCGCCGGTAATGTTCCTCGGCCTCTTGACAATGGCCGCGAGCGGCCAGAAGTGCGGCCAGATTGTGCAAGTTCGCAGCAACCTCGTAATGGTGCGGCCCGTAGGCGGTTTCGAAGAATGCCAGCGCGCGGCGGTAAATGGGCTCGCTCTCGTCATACCTTTCCAGGCCATCGAGTAACGGCGGCGTAGGCTGCGGCATCGAGGATTGTTTGCCGATCCTCTTCACCGAGCAGCCTGCGCGAGATGTGCCAGGCTTTCCGTGCAGGCTCTTCGGCAGCAGCAAAATTGCCCTGGGCGTGCAGAATACCTCCGATGTTGTGATAGATGAGGGCGCCTTCGACAGATTCTCCGTCTATCGAGCGCAAGGCCTGCTCATAGAGTATGAGCGCTTCGTCGAAGCGTCCCAGGTATTTATAAAGGACGCCAAGGTTGTTCCGCGCCTCGGCAACCTCCGGGGAAGCATCACCAAACTCGGCGGCTGCGGTCGCCACGACGCTTTCCAAATCGGTTTCGGCCCGCGCGTAGTCGCCCAAGGTGCGGCGAATGGCGCCGAGCAGCCCCAGCGTCCTTATCCGGACCCGCGCGGCGTCTTCGCCGCTGAAGCGATGGCCCAAACGATCGGCGATCGCCTGCGCGCGTTCCGCCAGCACCAAAGCCGTCACGAAATTTTGCCCTTGGCTTTCTATCTCCGCGAGATCGATGAGGAGGTTTGCCACGTCAGGAGAATCCGGCCCTTCCGACTCCTCCATTAGCCGCACCGCCCCGCGGCACGCGATCAGCGCATCTTCGAGTTTCCCCTCGGCCTGGAAGTTCCACGCCTGGTCCTGCAATTCGATGGCGCGCTCGACGATAGATGCGTTAGACATAGGGCTGCAGAAAGGGTCCGCCAAAGCGGCTGTCCAGGCCGTGGGCGGACCTCCAGGGCTAACGAACCGCCGTGTTGTGGTTGGCCGATATCCTGCCGGCCCTGACTCTGGTCTTGAGATTCATGTTTCCCCTCCTTTCGTAGCACTCATCCGCAAAGTGCGGGTCTTTCAATCTCTACCTGCGTGACTAGAGGCCAAAATTCGCACGCTCACGTAACTATTGAGCCGTAGCGTCCCTTCCTGGGCGAACTACTCCCGGTCTTAGAGGATTGCCTCCGGGCGAATGCTTCGACCAGTCCATCTCCGCCAATCTTGACGGCGTTAGGAGTGCGCCGTTATTTCCCGCAGTTAGAACAGATAAATATGCGTCCCGCATCGCCCCCAGGTGGCTGCGCGGATAGAAATCTGCTCACAACGCGTTGAGGAAGTTGACCAGATCCGTTTTCTCTTGCGCCGTAAAGCCTATTCCAAACCGCTTGTCATAAAAGGTGACGGCGTCGCTCAGAGTGGCTGCTGTTCCATTGTGGAAGTAGGGTGCGCGGGCTGCCAACCCACGCAGGATCGGACCTTTGACTTTTCCGATGTCCGCCCACAGCCCAGTAACCAAAGCGCGTCCTGGATCGGTGGTCTGCACCGTGGCGCCCGTGGCGTTTATTTTGGAGCATGATCACCGGCAGATAGCTGACGTCCAAAGGACTCGTCAGGTCGCCGACACCGATGTTCAGAGGCGCGGGAAATGAATGGTTGCCAACGTTGGGCGAATCGTGACACGTTCCGCACGTACCCGCAAGAGACGTCAGTCCCAATACATCGTTAATACCGGCCACATTCACTATGTTGATCGGCTTCGCATTGAAGATGTTTGGCCGCGCGCAATGCTGGCGCGCGCAGCGTTCCCCGAATTGACCCAGGCATCAAACAAATTAAACATCGCCGGGTTGAAGGGGGTGCCGAATGGATTGAAGCCAAAACTCGCCGGAAATGAATCGTTGATGCCGACGAAGAAGGACTGCGAAGCCAGCGCCGCGGGACCGCCATTCGCTCTATTGGCGTTCAGCGGGCCCGCCTGAAAGTCGATCGCCTGGGCTGTGCTGAGAGAGGTTTCGAAATTGACGATGTCCTGCACTTGCTGTGACGTCGGAGGCGTCGCGGCTTGCGCATGGCCAGTAGTCGCATCGATGGCCTGGTGAGCCAAGTCCGCCAACAGATCGCTTGGATTTGTGGCGTAGGTGATTTTTGTCGTTCCCGTCTGCCGCGAGGACTCCCGCCCATCCCACATGACCGTACTGAGGAATCTGAGATTCGTCGTAGGTAGTGGCCGGCGATACATGGAAAGCGTTGAAGAGTCATTACATCCGTATGGATTCTGCACACCAACCACCGTGAATTCAGCGCCGGCAGGCACAGTCAGAGCAATGCGAATCAGACCTTTGCTGGTTAAAAGGCTGTAGGCCTGGCGCCGGCCTGCGAGCGTCGACTTATTGATGTTGTGGTCGCAGTTGGAGCCATCGTTGGTGCGAAAGATCGGGTCCAGGCCTTGGGTGAGTAGAAAGCGCAGTTGCAACTCGGCGGCCGAAACGGACCAGCCCTCGGTGGGCACGTGACAAGAGGAGCAGGAACGCCCGTTCGTCCCCAAGGACTTAAAGAACGCTCCCGTGAGATTGATGGAGGAGGAGTCGTTGATGTTGTACGTTTCCAGGAACCCGCGACTGTCCGGTATCGGGAAGAGATTGGGCAAAGACTGTGCGCTGGTTATTGTGGCGGTAAGCGGACCCAGCAGCAGTGCAGCGATCGGATTCAGTTTCATCTTTTTACACCTTTCATAAACGCTGTTCAGTTAGTTCGCAGGCCCCGGCGGGACCCACGCCCGTGTGCGACCGGTGAACGGGTCTGTGACCACAAGGCTGGAGCCGGATTGGCTCGCTGGCTTGCCGGGCCTAACCTTGGGAATGGGAATGTTGTGGTTGAACACCCTGCCGTCCCGGACTTTTGTCTTGAGTTTCATTTCCCCTCCCTTCGTGGACTTGATCCGCGAACTGCGGATCCCTTCAATGTCTACATGTGTGCTTCGAGGGGAGAATTAGCGGGCTGGCCGATCTTTTAAGATGATTGCGGCCCACAAGGGCGTGGCAGAATTCTACTCGGCGGGTTTCGCGGCAATCTGGCGGAGCACGAAAGGGTTATTGGGAAGCTTGCGCTCCCAGCGTTGCCACAGCTCCAGCCGACGAGTCTCCAGCGCTGAAGCCAGGTCGGCGCGCCCGGAGCGACGATGCAGGGCAGCCATCGATCCCCAAATGTGCGAGAGATCCACGGCGTCGCTCAGTGTGATATCCGGTTTCGTGCCGCCAGCCCCCAGCCGGTCGAGTAATTCCTGGTAGATCTCGATTGCCCGCACGACGTTGCCGGTGTCGGCCTCGTAGGCTGCGAGCACCAGGTCCGCATCGGAGTACCTCTCGATCTTTTCTGCCGGATAGAGTTTGAGTTGCTTTTAAGCGCGCGAAGGCGGCATCCAGCCGCTGGCGGGCCTCGGCAGTACGGCCAACGCGCCACATCGGCACTCCAGACACGGCTGCACGGTCTGAGGATCGAGCGCCGCCGGTCTCTTGTCGAGCAGGACTACATCGGCGTCCTGGATGGACGCGCGCACCGTCTGACAGACACGCAGCCTGGCTTCGACAGCGCGGCCGAGCAGCGACGACCGGGTCGGATAGATGGCGGCTGCAAAGCAGATCACCGGGAAGACTTTGCGTCCTCGATGAGCATAAGGTTACGCGCCTGAATGCCCCGGCAGAAAACCAGTTGATTGCCGTACCGCGACCAATCGAAAAGGAACAAAGTGCCGCCATGAAGCTGCGTTAACTGGTGCGGCGCGCCGCCGTTCAATGGCTGGCTCCAGATGTTGTCCCCTTCCTTCCGGCGATCGACATACGTCAATTGGCGGCCGTCCGGGCTCCATCGGATGCCGGCCGCTACCGAAATGGAGGGTGGCATTTGAATCACCTTCCAAGGTTGCCCGCCGTCGATCGAGATCACAGCTATGTTCGACGGCTCCTTCTGCGTGCTCAATTGCGAGTCCGCATAGAATCCAGCGATCCATTTCCCGTCCGGCGAAATGGCGGCCTTCCACCAAAGTTTATCGTTTAACTCGATCGCGCGCCCTCCTGCTAACGCCACTCTCCGCAGGATTGGCCACTGCCCGGCGGTTGCCGTGAAAGCGATCCAATTTCCCATCCGGCGAAATTTCAGGATCGGCTGTCCCGTCGGCCTGGACCACCATCGCCGGGTGTCCGCCATCGCTATTCATCCTCCAAATGGCAGGACGACCGTTACGGTCCGAGACGTAGACAACCGTCCGCCCATCCCGCGAGATGGAAGGCTCGTAGTTGTTTCCTGCCAGCGTCAATTGCTTCTGATTCGACCCATTCGCGTCGATCATCCAAATGTTTCGATAGCCGTTCAACTGTTGCTCGAAAACGATTCGGCCGTCCGGCGTCCACATAGGCGCCGCCGGCTCCGAACCCGACACCACAGGCTCCGGATCCTGGGCCTCCCTAGAGCGCAGGCGCCAGACGCCGGAGAACGTTCTTTCTTCAACCGTCACGATTTGACGGGAGTCTCTGGAAACGCTGGCGCCTACTTCGCTTATCAGCCCGTCTGTTACTTTCCGCCCCACGCCCTGCGGGTAAGAGACCTGCCAGATATGGGACGCGCCCGTGTCCTGATCGCGCGCACTCATTACCAGCCCCCGCCCGTCGCCGAGCCAGGCGAGCTGTTTGACAAATGCCCAGGTCAGGCCTGACAGCACCTTCTCAGTCCTATCCCGAACACGGACCGCGATGATTCGCGCGTTGCTTCCCTTGGGACTCGCTATGGACGAATCAACGAGGGTGCAGGCGATAATCCTGCCGTCGGACGACCACGCTGGATAGTCCAGAACTTCCGGAAGTTTATGAGAAACCAGTCTCTGCTCACCACCGGAGCCGACATCGGCAACCATTAAGGTACTCTCGCTCGCCGACTCGCGCACAAATGCAATTTTCGTCCCGTCCGGCGAAAACGTTACCGGTGAGTCGAGATCCCCCTTCAGCCTCTGCGCAGATCACCCATTAAGGGAATTCGATGAAGGACAGACGGTTCGGTCCCTTTCCGGGTCACGTAATAGACAGTTTCGCTATCGGGAGAAAAGGTGATTCCGAGGTAACGGAGGGCTTCCGGAGGCACAAGCTCGATGTCCTGCAATATCGTCGCCTGCCTCACTCGCAGGGATTCCAGGCCCGATGCGAGTAACGTATATGAGCGATGTAACGGCCGTCGGGAGAGATGGCCGCCTTGACGGATTGACCAGCGTTGGTCAGCCTCGTGGTCCTTGCTATTTCAAAACGCCATTCGGTCACTTCACGCTCATGGCGCGCCACCATCAATCCGGCCGTGACGCCAGAGAGGGCGATGGCGACAGCAGTCAGCGGCGCCCAGTGAGCCCGGATATAGCGCCTAGCGAGATACCAGCGGTCCCCCCGGCGCGCACGAACCGGCCGGAACTCGAGCCACGCCTTCAGATCACTGGCAAGCTGGCCGGCGGTGGCGTAGCGTTCGCCCGGTTCTTTACGCATTGCCTTCAGCACGATCGCTTCGACGTCCTGATCGACCTCGTGGTTCAGTTGCGTGGGGCGAGTGACCTCTTTTTCACAGATCGCCGCTTCCAATTCCGCCGCCATCATTCCGCCGGTTAAGTTGAACGGCTGACACCCAGTGAGGATTTTGTAGAGAATCGCGCCCAGAGAGTAGATGTCGGTGGCCATGCCGACAGGTTGCCCTCTCACCTGTTCCGGGCTGGCGTAGACCGGCGTGAGCCGCCGCTCGACGGTGGTGGCGGCTTCGCTGGCGGCGTCCAATATTTTGGCGATGCCGAAATCGAGCAGCTTCGGGATCCCATCCGGGCCAACCATAATGTTGCCAGGCTTAAGGTCACGGTGAACGACCAGTTGTCGATGCGCGTAGGAGACGGCTTCGCATATCGGCATCAGCAACTCGACCTTCTGCCTGATGGGTAGGGACTCGCAGTAGTCATCGATGGGCCTTCCATCGATGTAGTCCATTACCAGAAAGTGCAGAGCTTGCTGATCGCCGGCACGAACACGTTGCAGCAGTTCCGTGATCTGCATGGCCGTTTGCCATATTACAGCACGGCTGATGCAGGCGCTTATTAGGCGAGTTTTGACACACACTCTTACCTGCGAGAGAGAGTTCCAATTTAGCGCGCAAAAACCGCGCCGAGTGCCATCAAACGCTATTTAACTTGTAGCGCGGGGCCACGCGGTTTGTGCGGGGACGCGCGGATTTTTGATGACCGGACGAAACTGCCGCAGGTCTTCCGCAACCCCGGCGGCAGCCCTGCGCTACAAAACCAAAGCTTATCCGTGCCACGATCGTCGTTAGCCTCGGCGTGCACAATATGACTGCGATACAATGCCGCGTCATGCGGACGATTTTACCTCTTTTGCTGTGCGCGACTGCCGCGCATGCAGCTGTGCGCTTCCGCGCGCAGGAGATTCAACGGGATTTCGGCGTGGTCTACGCGGTCCTGGTGGCGGACATCAACGGCGATGGCAAGCCGGACATCGTCGCCATTAATCCGACGCAGGTGGTGTGGTTCCAGAATCCCAGCTGGGAGAAGCACGTCATTCTGGATGGCGCAACCAAGAAAGACAACGTCTGCATGGCCGCGGTGGATATCGATGGCGACGGTAAGCTGGATTTGGCGCTGGGCGCGGACTGGCACCCCTCGAATACCACGAGCGGCGGTACGCTACAGTGGATCGCGCGGGATTTAAGCGCGCCGGATGCGCCGTGGAAACTGACTCCCGTCGCGGAAGAACCCACGCTACATCGCATCCGCTGGGGCGACGTGGATGGGGATGGCAAACCGGAGCTGATCGTAGCGCCGCTGCAAGGGCGCGGGACGAAAGGGCCGGCGTGGGATGGACAGGGCGCGCGCATTCTGGTGTTCCACATTCCCAAAGATCCCGCGCACGACCCGTGGCCGGTGGAAGTGGCCGATGATTCCCTGCACATCGTGCACAATTTTTTGGTGACCGACTTTGACGGAGATGGACAGCAGGATATTCTCACAGCCAGCCGGGAAGGCATACACGTGCTGACGCGGAATCCCGACGGGCACTGGACCAGGATGAAGGTCGCGGAGGGCGCGCCGGGCGAAATCAAGATGGGCCGCGCCGGCGGAAAGCGCGCTATAGCGACTGTCGAGCCGTGGCATGGCAACTCGATCGTAATTTATGAAGAGCGCAATGGAAAGTGGCCCCGGCATGTGATTGAAGAAGGGCTGGCTGGAGCGCATGCGCTCGGGTGGGGCGATTTCGATGGCGATGGCGATGACGAATTGGCGGTTGGCTGGCGCGAGAAGAATTTTGGCGTAGCCATTTACAAGCGGGCGAGCGACGGCTCGTGGTCCAGATCCATGGTGGATGAAGGCGGAATGGCCG
>Ga0207707_10006143_pt1 | contig 10495 bp, 10 predicted proteins | sample KBSC83BmetaG_FD_184336 | JGI IMG/M metagenome (GOLD analysis project Ga0207707, IMG submission 184336) | Corn rhizosphere microbial communities from Kellogg Biological Station, Michigan, USA - KBS C8-3B metaG (SPAdes) (version 2) | ecosystem: Host-associated > Plants > Roots > Rhizosphere ... | reverse complement strand
GCAAACCTGTGGCAATCGGCACGCCCAGTTCGAGGCCCTGCTCGCTGGTCGCTTCGCCTAGGGAGATTGAGCTGAACCCGCCGTCGGAAATGCCTGACGGGATGATGACGGTCAGCCGCTTCGGCGAAGCGAAGACGGCACGTGCCGGTCGGCCATGGATCCGCACTTCAGGAAACACACCCGAGTCGCCAAACTCCCCCACCAGCGTGACGCGTCCGCCTTCAATCGCACGAGACGGACTGACGCCAGTGAGGAACGGCTCTGCCATGGGAGCTGAAGGTGGGAACCCGGCCGGATCAAACCGATTGACTTAAGTGTCTTCCAGCTCGGCGTTCCAGTACAGATAGTCCCGCCAGCTCTCGGGAGCATTGCGGAGTCCGACAGTAATTCGGATCGCTGGAACAGATTCAGGTCGTCGTGGTATTCGGCGAAGGTGCATGCCCGCTTCCGCAGGGGTTCGGCCACCCTTGCGGCGATTGCAAGTAACGCAGCAAGTGACGATATTCTCCCAATCTTTTCGACCGCCTTGCGCAACCGGCAACACATGGTCGAAGGTCAATTCGCTTGTCGGGAACGACTCGCCGCAATATTGGCAGCTATGATCGTCGCGCGCATAGATGTTTGCGCGCGAAAAGGGCACATAGTCGAACCGCCGCTTGATCTTGATATATCTGAGCAGCCGGATGACCGACGGCAGTTTGAAGCTGATCGAGACCGCACGGATTTCGCGGTCGTACACGGAGATAACCTCGACCTTGCCCTGGCAAAGAAGCGTTATCGCCTTTTGCCAGTGGACAATCTTCAGTGGCTCGTACGACGCGTTCAGCAGCAGCGTCTGTTCCATGGGCGGTTCGTGTATGCTCCGCGGAGCCGTCTTGAAATTTTGCCCGACGACTGTTGAGGTGTCAAGCTACCGCGGCTGTAAACCCCTCGCAAATTTGTGGTTAGCCGCATCTGTCGGACGACCGATATGGCGCCGATATGCTTCGCATCACTGATCCCGGCACGGTGAAGGTCGCTGCGGTCGTCGCGCTCTCCTGCGCCGCGCTAGCGGGCGCGTGCGCATCGACGGGTGGAACGCCGCACCCGTTTCCGACCCCAGGGCCGCGACCGACGGCGACTGCATCTGCTGCTCCCCCGTCTCTGCCCGATTCTCCACGGGCAGCGATCAGCGAATACGAGGTTGTCGGCACCGCCCTCGATCTTCGCGGTGTGCCGTACAAAAACGGCGGCACCGATCCCGGCGGCTTCGATTGCAGTGGCTTCACGCAGTACGTTTTTGCCAAGTACGGCGTATCGCTCCCGCGAGAGGTCAGGGATCAGTTCAAAACCGGTACGCCGGTCGATCGTCAGACCCTCGAACCCGGTGACCTGATTTTTTTCACAACGACAGAGCCTGGGGCCTCACACGTCGGCATCGCCGTGGGCGGCGATGAGTTCGTGCATGCACCCAGCACGTCGGGTGTCGTCCGGGTTGAACGGTTATCTTCGAGCTACTGGGCGCCGCGTTTGATCGGAATCCGACGAGTGTTGTCGGAGAACCGCTAGCGCCGTTTTCGCGTCAGTGTCGTGAACGATCGCTTCGACGTCAGATCCGGCCGAAGCGCTACGCAGCGCGAACCTGACGCTTCTCGATCGTGACTTTTCGAGACGTGGCGCGAAGGAACTGGCGGACGTGAAGATCGTCGTCGCAGAACAACGCGCGAGGCGTCGGTTCCCGCCAGGGTTCGACATCCACCGCCGTCAACTCCGGTGAGCAAGCCGGCTGCTCGGCCAGCCTTTCCTGGAATCGCTGCGGATACGATGGAAATGGACGAAAGCTCGTTCCGGCGACGCCGCCGTAGAGCGCCTCGAGCGTGTCGAAGTCGTGCTTGAGGAAATCGTAGGTCGACGGCTGCGGCGAGGTATCGAGATATTGCGAGACCATTTCGGCGACGTTCGCGAGAAACCGCGGTCCGTGACTGTGAGCGCAGCACGTGCCGTCCTCGCGCTCGATACGCCGAATGCCTTTCTGTTCGGGATCGATGTGATACAGCTCGTGGATCACCGTATCGAGTTTCGCCACCCACGCGTCGGTCGCGCGGCGATAGAACCGTTCCTTGCGCGAGCGGCCCAGCGACTGATCGCAAAATCTCGGGAGCGTGAATGAGATCAGATACTTGACTTGACGGTTGTTGACGGTCACCGTCGGCGACTTTGTCACGAACCATTCCGACCGCCGCGTGATCTCGCCGGAGCGACGATCCCGCCAGAAGTAATATCCCGGCTCGCTCGGCGGCATCGTCAAACAATGGCAGGTCGCAAACGGCCCTTCGGCCTCGGCCCGTCCAAAGCGACCGAACACGAGCACATCATCGATGTCGATGAAGGAAAGCGTCGGAACGCGCGTGACCACGTCGCGCATCAGAACGGTCAATTGCTCGGTGTAATTGATCATGAATCCGCCGCAGCTATCCGCTGCCCGACTACTACGCGTCCACACTCGGATCCACAACCGCGCTCACCGACAAACCTCGCGGACAGCTTGTGTGACCGAAACAATTTGAAAAGAGGCGTCTTGACTATAACGAACCCCTGCCCGTCTGCGCAAGCTGAACGGCCCTGAATTCCTAGCAAAATCGCGCTATTTTGGGTCAGCCGGCGGTTCTTCCGGTGCCGGAAAAGGCGCCGGCACTTCGGCTGACGACGTCGGTAACTCGCTCGAAAGGGTCTCGGGAGCGGGTTCAGAAGACGCCGCGGAGGCCGTGTCGGGCGCGGGATCGGCCTGTTTTGGCCGAGCCACCTCAACAGGAGGGGTGATCGCGCCCATCCGCTTCAGAATCATTTGTTGGCGCCGAAGCAACCGCGGCGTCGGATGTGCCGGATTGAGCACGCGAGGGTTGATGATGGCTCCGGCGAGCAGCGCCGACGAAGGTGGTGCGAGCGTCGACGCGGACTGGCCGAAATAGTGCTCCGATGCCGCTTCGACTCCGTAAATCCCGTCGCCCCACTCGATCACATTGAGATAGAGCTCGAGAATTCGAGCTTTCGTCAACTCCGCTTCAAGACGGCGCGTGATGACGAGCTCGCGAAGCTTGCGGGCGGGGTTACGCGAGGGCGATAAGAATAGATTTTTCGCCAGCTGCTGGGTAATCGTGCTGGCTCCGCGCACCAACTGACCGCGCGCCCAATCAAGCTCGATTGACTTTTGCAGTTCGTCGTAGTCGATCCCATCGTGCTGCCAGAAGGCGGCGTCTTCGGCCACCAGGACAGCCCGCTTCAAGTGTGGCGAGATCCGCCGGTAGTTGATCCAGTGCTGAATGTGGTGCGGCGTTTTCCCTTCGGACAGCGCCTCATCTGCGCGTAGCTCGATGAACGCAGTTGTCGTGGGATTCGTGTCAGCGAACGGACGAACATCGGGCAGTGTCATGTAACCGTACGCGGCCACACCAAATCCCACTGCGGCGCTGCCGACGAGAACCTGTCCGACGCGCTGAAGAACCTTACGCGTGGACTTGACGACCTTGCTGGGCAAGAGCGCTCTCCAGGGCGCCGAGCAGAAGAACAATGAGCGACTGCGCAGAACTGGCCCCCATCAAGCCGACACGCCAGATTTTTCCAGCGAGCGGTCCGAGGCCAGCGCCGATCTCGATATTGAATTCCGTCAGGAGGTGTTTGCGAGCGGCAGCCTCGTCGACACCCTGAGGAACGCGCACGGCGTTGAGCGTCCAAAGGCGCTCGCCTTGCGGCGGCAGAACGGACAAACCGAGTTTCTTCAAGCCGTCGAGGAATGCGTGGTGATTCCGTTCATGGCGAGCCCAGCGCGCCTCGAGTCCTTCTTCTTCGACGATGGCGAGGGCTTCGTCGAGCGCATACACGAGCGTCGACGACATCGTGTGGTGGTACTTGCGCCGAATCCAGTAGTCTTCGAGCAATGAGAGGTCGAGATAAAAACTTCGACATGGCACGCGACGCTCCAGCGCACGCGGCGTGAAAACAACCGGAGCGAGACCCGACGGAGCGCCAAGACATTTCTGCGAACAGCTGTAACACGCATCAACGCCCCACGCCGAAATATCGAGTGGATGTCCACCCAGTGAGGTGACTGCGTCCACAAGCACCAAAGCATCATGTTCGCGCACGATCGCCGCGAGCTCTTTGATCGGGTTCAGCACTCCCGTCGATGTTTCCGCGTGAACCACGCCGACGAGATCAGCCGGCGACTTCGCCAGGGCTTGCCGGAGCTTATCGGGATCGCACGCACGACCCCATTCACCTTCCAGCCGCGTGACGGTCGCGCCGTACCGCTGGCAAATCTGCGCTAATCGATCGCCAAAGTACCCGGTCACCACGACGAGCGCGCGTGTCCCTGGCTGCACGAGATTCGCAACCGCAGCCTCCATGCCTGACGTGCCCGTGCCTGAGATGGCGAGCGCCAGCGAACCTTCGGGCGCGCGAAATATGCGGCCGAGTCGGGCGCGTACATCGTCCAGCAAGGTCGTCATGATCGGATCGAGATGACTCAACGTCGGAGACGCCATCGCTCGCATGACGCGCGGCTCGGTAAGACTTGGTCCCGGACCTAGAAGAACGCGATTCGTACCTGGGAGAAGGCTCATGCGTTCACTTCCTCAAATCTGGTCAGCGCCTCTTTGAGGACGGCGACTGCCATAGCTGGTATCGGCTCGAGAGGCAGCCGAGGCTTGCCGACGTCGCATCCGACGATGCGGAGAGCGGCTTTGAGTCCCGGCACGCCGTATCCAGAAGAGATCAGGCGCGCGATCGGCAAGAGCCGGCGTTGCAGCGCACGCGCCTCGTCGTAGCGTTGATCCCTGGCCAGTTCAAACAGCCGGACGCAAGGGTCCGGCAACAGCGCACCAAGCGCGAGGATGCCACCAGAAACGCCTGCGCAAAGAGCAGCAAGGAATATCGATCCTGAGCCGGCAAGGATGCTGAACTGACTCGGGGTATTCGAAACCAGATCGGCGATGTGCCCGATGTCGTTGCCAGATTCCTTCAATCCCAACGATATTTGATGTTCGGCAAGACGGCCGACCGTCGCGGGCAGCAGATTGACGCCGGTCACCGCGGGGAAGTTATAGAGAAGCACTGGCACGGGCGACGCGTCGGCCACAGCCATGTAGTGACGCAGAAACACGTCCCCGGTCATCTGCGACTTGAAGAAGCCTGGGGTGCGTACGAGCACGGCATCCGCACCGAGCTCGGCGGCGCGCTTGGTTGCTCGAATCGTCGCTCGCGTTGATTCCCGCCCGGTCCCGGCAATCAGAGGACGATGCGGCGGTACGATGGCTCTCGCCACGTCCACCACGCGATCGCATTCGTCGTCGTCCATGAGTACAGCTTCGCCATTTGAACCGAGTACGACGAAACCAGCGAGCGGACTGGCCACCCACCACTCGAGCGCACCGCGCAGACGAGCGGGATCGAGCCGATCGTCATCGGCAAATGGCGTCGGCAGCGGTGCGTAGACACCGGTCAGCTGCATCGAGTCAATTGTAAAACGGCGCACATGTACTCATGCGCGAATCGATTGAAATGTCGCGCCAGATAACCTGCTCGGCCCATGTTGCACCAGCACATTCAGACTGAAGACGACAAGAAACATCGCGGCCGCAGGACTGAGCAGCCACGGAAAATCTGCGAGCGCTCGCAGGTTCGACGCTTCATGAAGCATCGTTCCCCAACTCGGGACCGGATCTGGAAAGCCCAGCCCGACGAACGACAGCGTGGCTTCGGCAATGATGAACGCCGGTATCAGCAGAGTCGCTTGCGTGGCAAGAAAACCACGCGCGGACGGCAACAGGTGCCGCACGAGCAGACGGACATGGCTGGCACCCAGCGAGGATGCCGCTGCCGCGTAGTCGAGGTGGCGTTCCGATCGGATGATCGCCCTGACGCCTCGTGCGATGCCGGGCGCACCCAGCACGGCAAAAATTGCGAGAAGCATCAGAAAGACATCGCGCGATGTGAGCACGAGTGGCATCACCGCTCTGAGTGCCAGGACAACGTACATCGCGGGAAGAACGATCACGAACTCTGTCATGCGCATCAGGGCTACATCCGTCGCGCCGCCCACGTACCCGGCAACCGCACCGGACACCGCGCCGATACCCATCGCGAGCACTGCCGCGGTCATTGAAAGACCGAGCGACACGCGTGCGCCATACAACAACCGGCTGAACACGTCGCGTCCGAAACTGTCAGAGCCAAGGAGTAGCAGTGGCGCACTCGCGTCATCTGACGATTGCACCAATCGGCGACCCGCGAACCAGATCAGCGGGACTTCACTCGAATGGTCTGGCTCATATTGCTGCTCGAGTTGATTGACGCGAATCCACGGATGAACGAAAGGCGCGCGCAGGCGTCCGTTTGAGTCGACGATGTGAATGGCCGTCGGTGGTGCATTCAGAAGTCGATCGAACCGAACATCCGGTTCATGGGGCGTCAAAACAGGAGCCAGGATCGCGGCGAGCATCGCGAATCCCAGTACGAATCCTCCAACCGCTGACCCGACGTTGATCGTTGGTCTGCTCACTGCCGGGATCTCGGATCCACAAATGCCACCGCGGCATCGGAAACCAGCGTTCCAAGGGCGAGAAACACGGTGCCCGCTGCCGCACAGCCCGCTACCAGATACGCGTCACGTGCCCGGAGGCCATCGAGCATCAATCGCCCAAGACCCGGCCACGCGGTGACCATCTCGACGACGAACGATCCGCTGAGAAGAGAGCCGACCACGAGCCCGTACATTGACGCAACGGGCACAAGCGCCGCCTTGAGCGCATCACGCCAGACGACGCGCTGCGCTGACACGCCGCGCGCAAGCGTTGCAGCAACAAACGGCTGACGCACTGTGTCAGCAAGCGCCTGCGATTGCAACCGCTCAAACGTCGCGGCTATCGGAAGCGCCAGTGCCACGACCGGCACGATCATGTGCTTCAGGACATCGATGACGCTGGTGCTGTCTGCCGTCGATGAACGCATGCCACCGATTGGGAGCCATCCCGTGCGTGCCGCAAGAAACACCAGCACGAGCGAAGTGAGAAGCGGCGGCATCGACACCAGCGCCACCGATGCGCCTCGAACGATCGCCGCAACGATCCCGCGCCGACTGCCGCTGAAGATCCCAAGCGGCAGACCGATGACTGTGGAAAGGATGAGTGCGGCCAGTGCCAGCAGCGCAGTATTGGCCGCGCGTTCCGGGACGAGATCGGCAACCGGTCGATCGTAAACAAGCGAGCGGCCGAAATCGAAGCGGGCGACCCTTATCAGCCAGCGCCCATATTGTTCGCCGACAGACTGATCGAGACCATACCGTACCCGTGCGCGCGCGGCTGTTTCAGGGCTCACGACTGCGCCCAATGATTCCGTAACGAAGTCTCCTGGAGCAACACTCGCAAGCAGCAAAGACACCGACGACACGACAAACACCAGCAGGACACTGAATGCGAGGCGACGCGCAATATATTGGCGCATCAGTGGCGCACCGCAATGGTATCGGCGGCCCAGAGCAGCTGTGGACGAGAGATCCCCGGCGTCAGGTTCGTCAGGCGCGTCGAAGCCGCCACGAAGACGCGAGGTGCCGCGAAGTACACCATCGGTTGATGCGCGGCAAAGATCTTTTGCACCTCGAGGAACGCAGTCTTCCGGCCCGTATCATCGAGAGCCGAGGCACTCCGCGCCATCAACTCATCGATCTGCCGTTCCCACACAGTGGACGGCGACTTCTGGCCCGGATTCCAGATGTGCGCATCTCCGGTACTCGACCAGAAATCGGCGTTGAGGACGGGATCACTCGAAGTCGTCGTCAGGTGGAAGTAGACGGCGTCGTAGTTCTTCCCCGAAACGAACTTCTGAATGAGCGCATTACCTTCGAGCGTTGCGATGTCGACGGTAAGACCAATTTTCTTGAGCTCCCCGGAGATGAGGTACGCGCCTCGTTCCAGCGCCGTCTGACCCTTCATCGTGAGAAGCGTGAAACGTGCGGGGGTTCCACTCGCGTCCTCAACGAGGCCATCGTGATTGCGATCGACGAGCCCGATCTCGGAAAGCAACCGCTTCGCACGCGTGACGTCGTATGCGGGCCGCGGCACCTCCTCTGAGTACCATTTCTTATTGGATGGCGTGATCGGCCCATAAACGGGCGTGGCGGCGCCAAGAAAAACTGTATCGGCGAATGACTGCCGATCTACCGCTGCCGAAATCGCCTGCCGCAATTCGTCGCGTTGAATCCACGAACGCCGCGGGTCGCGGTCGAACGCGGCGGGGCGCAAATTAATCCAGAGACTGTCAGGATCGACCGCCTCTCCGACATCGATAATCCGGAGCGTGCCTCGATCAGCCGCACGCTTCAACGGCGCGTAGTCCTGCGGGCGAATCTCAGAGGCTTCCATGTCCACGTCGCCCGCCTCGAGTTTCAAGACCTGGGCATCCTGATCGGGAACGATCTCGACAACGATCCGATCGAGATACGGAAGACGCGTCCCCCGCTCGTCAGTACGGAAATAACGATCGTTTCGGGTGAACACCAGGCGTTCTCCGGGACGATAGTCCGTCATCACGAACGGTCCGAGGCCCACGATGTCGTTCACCGGCGTCGTGACACTCAAGGCTGCGGCGAATCGGCCGCTGGCGAATGCCGCCTCCAGTTTGTGCTTTGGCAAGATGGGCATGGCATCGAGGACGCGAAGCCCTGGGCTGAAGACACTTGGAAATGCGATGGCGACAGTCAGCGGACCAAGGGCGGTCGCGTGGAGTGTCTTTCCGCCGATTTTCAAGGAATCTGCAATGGCACTCGCTGAATCGTACGCGGCTGCCAGCGAGAAGACGACATCGTCGGCCGTCAGTGGTGTTGCATCGGAAAACAGGACGTTCGGCTTCAGTTTGATGATGTACCGCAATCCGTCATCTGAACGAGTCCAGCTATCAGCAATCCAGGGTTCTATGTCCTCAGTTGTCTGATTGACTCTTACGAGTCTGGCCTGCGTGAGCAGGGTGATGAGATGGGCGGTCGCCTCTGGTGCGATGCAACTGCAGAACGACCGCGGCTCTGTTCGCACGGCCACCGTCAGCGTGCCGCCTTGTGAGGGTCCTGCCGCTGTGTGCATCGCCGGCGATTGCGTTGACCTCTCGCACGCGCCGAGTCCAGATACGATCCCGGCGAGAACTGCCGCATGCAGCGCACGGGAAAGACCCAGTTGTCTGTTCAAAAACCGGCTGGGCGGCCAAAAAGCTGGCCACCAAATTTTGCGTGCAAGAGAACCGGTCAATTGAATTTTCCGTGCAAAAACTCGTTTCGAGCGGTTGTCCCGGTCGAGATGGTCAACTTCCTGTCTCGGAGCCCATCTACTCCGGATGGAACGCTGCCCCGGCAATGGCCACATAACTTTAGCAGACACAGCAATTTAACGGTCGCTTGACAACTCTGACAGGGGTGGCACCTACCGTGCGTTTATAGATCCCGTCAGACGAGCCCGGATGGCCACCGACACCAAGAGCGAGTTCGAACCACATATCGGCCGCAGCGTTTCGCTGGACCACGCGGCCGAATTGCTCGGCGTCTCTCGGCGGACCATCTACAACCGGATTCGTGACAACCGCTTGAAGACCGTGCGCACCGTGGGCGGTTCGCAACGGGTGCTGATTGATTCGCTGACGCCCGACAGCGTTCGGCAGCGTGTCGACAGCGCACCCAAGCGGGGATAGCAACTGCGAAGGGACAGGAGGGCTTGTGACGAAGGTTCGACGGCTGATTATCTGGGGCGACGAGTAGGGCGCGACTCGACAACCACTTTTTATTGACCGCGACAGAAACCAAGGAGCAGAGCGATGAACGTCAAGACCCAAATCAAGGCAGGCAACGGCGGCGATTCAATCATTTGGGGCAATTAGGTACGACGGGCCGGCGGAGCCGAACTACAATCCGCCGGCCTACCAAGTTTGGGCAAATCGCCGTGGCCATTCATTTCTCGCGTTCAATGCGGCGGCTCGAAGCGGATAGCTCCCACCCCACGCTCGTCCTCCTTGGCATCGTTTCAATTCTGATCGGCCTCTGGGCCACATGGCTTCTCAAAGCGCGTGTTTCCATCTACGCCACCACGGGTGTCGCCCGCCTGGAAGTCAGCCAGGAAAACCATCCTGTTGACACGCCAGTCGTCGGCCGGGTGACCACCTCACACCTCCTTGCGGGCAAACGAGTTGCAGCAGGAGATCTTCTCCTCGAGCTCGATGCGAATCCGCAACGGCTTGAACGCTCCGAAGCGATGGCCAAGCTGGTTCCCTCCGCCCAACAACTTCGCTCGCTCGAGGACGAATTGACCGCGCAGCAGCGAGCCATCGACGTCGAACAGCGAAGTGCCGAAGCGGCCAATGCGGAGGCGCTCGCCAAAGCGCAGGAGGCCTCGGTCGCTGCGGACCTGGCGGTCGAGGAAGCGAGGCGCCAGTCTGACTTGCAGCAACATGGGCTGGTCAGCGAGCTCGACGCGCTGCGCGCACG